>Ga0082335_1000363_pt1 | contig 117075 bp, 104 predicted proteins | sample Subgrocontami58m_FD_72375 | JGI IMG/M metagenome (GOLD analysis project Ga0082335, IMG submission 72375) | Subsurface groundwater microbial communities from S. Glens Falls, New York, USA - GMW37 contaminated, 5.8 m (SPADES assembly) (version 2) ... | reverse complement strand
GGCAGGTGATCATCCAGGACGACGTCTCGAAGAACGTCAATGTCGCCGACATCGTACATCCGTTCCTCTCCGATGCGAGAATCCGCTTCATAGAAAGCCGCAAGCGGCGCGGCATCGGCGGCAACTGGAACAAGTGCCTGAAGGCAGGAAACACCTCGTTCATCGCGTTCCTCTTCCAGGACGACATGTGGGCGCCGCAATACCTGGAACGCGCGGTGAGCATTCTGGAAAAACATCCGAATGTCGGGTTCGTGTCCGTCGAACACGTATACCGCTACGAAGGAGAGACCCCGCTATCCCATCTCTACGAAGAACTCCGCACATACAGGAAACGGAACGTGCAGGCCGGCCTCCACCGCGGACGCGAATTCCTCCGGTGGTGGATCGAACGGGAACTGCATCCCAACGTCATCGGTGAACCGAGTTTCGTGGTCATGCGCCGGAGCGCCGTGACCGCCGCCGGCCCGTTCCTGAAGGACATGCCGCAGTTCCTCGATGTCGAGTACTGGACCCGTCTCTTTACGATCTGCGACTGGTACAACCTCACAGAAAATCTCGGAACGTTCCGCGTTCATCCCGGCGGAGCCAGCGCCATGAACCAGCAGACGGGACAGGGACTCTTCGACCGGCTCCGGTGCTTCGAGCGCCTGATCGCGGTCCTGGACGGCGAAGACCGGAAAACCGCGATCACCGCGCGAAATCGCGCTCTGGAATCAATGGTGCAGAAGTTCTTCGGCCGACTGAAGAAGGGCAACCGCATATCCACGAAAGGAAGCGGCGTTCTGCGGTCGTTGTGCTTCAGACACCCGGTTCTCATTTCCAAACTGATCATCAAACATTTCTCAAAAAGGCCTCGCCCGGCGTGAGCCGAAACATAGAATAAAACTGTAGTTGAAAAAGTCAAACATCATTGACGTAACTGCTCACTGACGTTGCGTCGAATTTCAGTACCGTCCTCATCCCCGCCACGGCGGTCGCGACCGCCGTGGCCCGTCCCTTCTCCACTCCAGCCTTCGCCAAGGCTACGGCCGGCAGGGCAGTGGAGAAGGGTGACTTCCGTTGTTCTTATCCTGAGATTCCCTCTCTCCATCGCAATGGAGAGAGGTGCCCCGCAGGGCGGAGTGAGGACGGTAGGCCGCGGAGTCAGTGAGCGGTTACTCACTGACTGATTGCATTCTGATCCGTGTGCCCTGTACCCTCGGAACCACTATGAAACTGAAGAAGTTTTTCGCGCTGGCCATTGATCTCTCCACTAAACATGATCCGCGTGGACGGAAACAAGTGGAGAAGTTACTCGAGAAGCAGGTGAAACGCTTCAAGGAAGCGAAGGGCAAAGAACGCGAGCTGTTCGATGAGGAACGCACGTGGAACCCTTACCCGGACAGCCGCATCATCAACGGAACCGGAGAGGAGGAATTCACGCGCATCGCCGTGGGAATCGACATCGAGACCGCCGAACTCCTGCTCATCGACCATTTGAGGAAGCAGGGTACGCGGATCGACGGCGTTCTCATCCATCACCCCGAAGGCCGGGCGCTCGCCGATCTGGAGAAAGTCATGCCCATGCAAGCCGATCTCCTCATGCAGGTAGGGGTGTCCGTGAACCAGGCGGAATCCATGCTGCGACCGCGGATGGACAAGGTTTCGCGGTCCATCCACGCCGACAACCTCTTCCGCACGGAACGCGCCGCAGCCATCCTGAAGCTCCCCGCCGTCTGCTGCCACACCGTCACCGACAACCTCGCCTGGAGCTTCATGGAGAAGCACGTCAGCAAGCGGGAATTCGATGAGCTGGGTGACATCATCAACGCACTCCTCGATATTCCGGAGTACAAGGCGTACGCGAAGAAAGGGAACCCGCCGCTCATCGTGAGCGGCGGCAAAGGAAGCCGACCGGGGAAGATCTTCGCCACCGAGTTCACCGGCGGCACCAACGGGCCGGAGGAATTCTTCGAGGCCCAGTCGCGCGCAGGGGTGGGGACGATCCTCTCCATGCACGTACCGGAGAAATCACTGGAGGAAGCGAAGAAGCATCACCTCAATATCATCCAGTGCAGCCACATGGCCGCCGACACGCTGGGCGTCAATCTCCTCCTGGACGCGATGCGCAGGGAGGAACCGAAGATGACGTTCCTCGAGATGTCGGGGTTCATCAGAGTGGAGAGGAAGAAATGGTAAAACTGAGGTTACCAACGTTACCGAAGGGACCGACGTGACCGAGGTAAAAGCACAAGAACGTCGGCAACCTCGGTCCCTTCGGTCCCCTCGGTTCCCTTTTTTTAATATCCTGCCTCCTTCACCACCTGCTCAAACACCTGCGGGTGATGGATGGCCAGCTCGGAGAGCGCCTTGCGGTCGAGAGTGATCTTCGCCTTCGCGAGTGCCGGAATGAAGCGCGAGTAGTTGAGTCCCTTCGCACGAAGCACCGCGCTGATCCGGAGCGTCCAGAGCGAGCGGAAAACGCGTTTCTTGAGTTTTCGGTCGCGATAAGCGTTTTGACCGGCTTTGATGACCGCCTCCTTGGCTTTCTTCACCGTTGTGCGCTTCATGCCCCGGTAACCCCTGGTCAGCCGGTGCAGGGCTTTGACCCGACGATGCCTGTGAATTCCGCGCTTGACACGCATGGAATGGAAAGAAAAAGTGAGGGAAGCGTGTCATGGCGAGCTCAGCGAACCATGACTCACATGATTGAAAGTTAGATATGGGGAACGAGCAGCCTGAGAGCACGCTCGTTCGTGTAATGGACGAGTTGCGTCCGGTTGATGCGCTTCTGGCGCCTGCTCTTCTGGAGCAGGAGATGGTTGCGGCTGTTTCTTTTGAACACCAGCTTGCCGCTTCCGGTGCGCCGGAGGCGTTTCTTCGCGCCGCTGTGGGACTTGAGCTTGGGCATACGGTCACGGGAGTATAAACACAAAATCGTAAAACGCAAACGGATTTCTCCGACTGAAGCAGGCAATCTACCTCACGCCGTGCATTGCCTGCCTTTGACGCCAATGTTGTACGACAAGCAGAGAGGAGGAGCCTTTCAGCGAATCATCCAGCCTTTGAACAAGAGGCAAAAGAGCGAATGCCCGCATTCTCGTGTTATGCCAGCAACGCAAAAAATACTCGGCGGGCGGAAGAGCCGGAAGCCGCGGGTCATTATCGTCTTCCACTGTGCCGACATCCGGAGAATCTTCTTTCATTGGAAAGCAATGCTACCCCCGCGGAAACTCGAGTCAAGAAGGTGAGAAGTAATCCGTCACTGACTTCGCAGCCTACCCGCCTCACTCCGGCTCTGCGGAGCCACCTCTCTCCCGATGGGGGGAGAGAGGAATCCATACAACACCTCGCTGAGGTGAAGCGAAGCTCCCCTCTCACGAGCATCAGCGAGGGAGAGGGGCCGGGGGGTGAGGCGGGGCATGAACAACTCCATCCACAGAGTCAGTGACGGATTACGATGAGAGCCTCTGTCACTTCTTCGGCCGCAGGATCACGATGAAGTGGTTTCCCTGCCGCTTCACCGACTGGTCAACTTCGGAGACGTCCGCGAGACTCGCAACGAATTTGTTGAGCTTGGTGATGCCGTACTCCTTGTTGCTGAGCTCGCGCCCGCGCAGCACGATGGTCACCTTCACCATGTGACGCTCGGCGAGGAACTCCCTGCTGCGGTTCGCCTGGCGGTCCAAGTCCCCCGTATCGGTGCGGAAGCCGAAGCGGATGGCCTTCACCTCCGTCTGCTTGCTGTGCGCCTTCTGCCGCTTCTCCTTCTTCTTCAGCTGGTAGAGGTGACTGCCATAGTCGCCGATCTTCACCACCGGCGGCACGGCCTTGGGCGAGACCTCGATCAAATCGAGTCCTAAGTCCCGGGCACGCTGAAGAGCCTCCGGAGTCGGCATGCGCTGCGCGCCCTGCTCCGAAACGAGGAGAACCTCCGCGGCGCGGATCTGTTCATTGAAGCGCGGTCGATGCTGCAGTTGGTGGGAACGCTGATAGGAGAAGCGTTGACGCAGTGGCGGAAGGGGAACTGGGTTAAAGGATGCAGAAAATCCGCAAAAGAATCAAGGACGCGATGCCGGAATACTCCCGCAGGTGGAGCGGAAGAGACCCCGGGATCCGGCCGACACGAGGCAGGAATCCTCGAGGAGAGACTGGACATCCGGCGGATAGAACGAGCGGAAAACGTCCGTGGCGTAGAAATAGGTACTCGCGGGATAGCGCCGGAAGAACGCAACACGATCCTCATGGGACCCGAAGAGGAGCTTCTGCCACGCCTCCTCGGGCTGTGAGTCGAAGATGCCCGGTCCGCTCACACTTACCTCAGGGAGAAAGCCGACCACCCAGGGCGCCATGTTATCGAGCACCACGAGCTTCGAGCCCAGTTCCACCGTCTGCGAGAGAGCAGCGAACTCCCGGAGGTCGCTCGCTCGTACGTGCGGGTCGATGACCGCCATCCGCTGGAGGAGGAGCAGCGCCTGCAGCGCGATGACCGCCGCTGCCAGTCCGCGGAGTTTGCCGTGCCGGAGTCCCCAGATCCACTCAAGCGCGATCGCAGCGGAAGGGAGGAGGAAGAAATCGAGCGGCAGGAGGAACCGCCGATAGAAGAAGAACATGCTCATAACGGCAAGGAGCGACCACACCGCCGCCCACGCCCAAGGGCTCCCCACATCACGCCGGATGAGGAGCACGAGACCGACGATCCCGAGAATGAGGAGCGGAAACGAGGCGCGGATGTACTCTTCAACCGTGAGGAACGCACCGGGAACGGCGGAGCGGGACTGCGAGAGGAAAGCAACGAGCGACGACGGAGCGTACCCCGCGAACGGGAGCAGGAGCAGCAGGAACCCCACCGCCGCACAGACCACCATCACCCACCAGCGCGGCATCGGCGAGAGGATGACCGAGAAGAGCATCAGCGTGCCGATGCAGAGGATGGCGAAAATCCCGAGACTCACCGTAGGGCGGAGGAGGAACGGAAGAATGTCGCCGATTGCGCGCGCATAGTTCGGGAGGTACCAGAGAAGCCCGAGGATGCAGGTGAGGAGCAGCATTCCTCCAAGGACGAGGTGCTCAGAAACCGCGCGGCGCCGGATGGAGGAAGCGACGATGGAGGAAGCGAGAGCGAACGCGAAGAGGAGGCCGATCTGCTGGTGCGTCGCGACGGTGAACATGCCGTACAGGACCCACCACCGCGATTTCCGTTCGTACGCCCCGAATGCCAGCGTGCACCAGAGGAGAGCCAGGAAGACCTTCCAGTAGATCATGAGGAATCCCTCATACTGCGCGACGGAAACGAGGAAAACAAGGAGCACGAAGAGCCCCGCGCGCTTTCCGTAGGTACGGGAGAGGACCGCCGCGAGCGCCCCGCCCAGGAACACCGGAAACAGATTCCACGCCCAGCCGATGAGCGCATCGGCGGAAAGACCGGCCTTCAGAAGAATCGTGGAGAAGAAGAAGAGACCCAGAGGATGGCTCTTCGCCCACTCCGGCATCGAGGCAAGGAGGAACGGCGGGAACCCTTTCGCGTGCGTGAGGAAGAGGAAACGGTACATCCCCGCGTCGTATCCGAACGGGACGCCGGGGAATGCAGAGAACGACCAGAAATATTTGAAGAGAAGCAGGATGATGAGACCGACGCACATGCTCACGAACTGCCAGCGCTTCGGGAATCCCGTCATAGATTGTCCTCAAGTATACGTCATGCCTGAGCGAAGCGCACGATAAAGCGCCAAATGAGATGCGATCTCCGCCTTGTCCGTAAACCGGTGGCGCGCGATCCTGCAACCCTTGTGCAAGTGCTCGAAAAGGGCATCATCGGTAAGAACCGCGAGAATCCCCGAAGCGATCTGCGAAGGAACGGGGGGAATGAGGAGACCGGTCTTCCGATCCTCCACCACGGTACGGAGGCCGTCGCTGTCCGTCGCCACGACCGGAGTGCCGGAGGCAATCGCCTCCGCCGCGCTCAGGCCGAACCCTTCGAACCGTGACGGACACACCGCGAGACGGCTCCTGCCGACGAGCGAGCGGCGCTCGGCGTCAGTAAGACGCCCGTGAAAGCGGATGCCGGGCTGCTTGGGACCGGTGAACCCGACGACATCGAGAATGGCGGAGGGAAGGCGCGCATGCACGTCTCTCCAGGCAGCCCGCAGGAGATCCCAACCTTTGCGGGTATCCGGACGACCGACGAGCACCACATGGAGCGAACGCTCCGGCATTTCCCGATCCTCAGCCTCAAACGGGGCGAGGGGAAAGCCGCAGGGTATGACGGAGAGACGCGAAGAGGGAACCCCGTAGACACGCTCGACGATGCGTGCGGTGTCCGCCGAGATGGAAACCACGCGGTCCGCGAGCGCGTACGTGCGCCGCTCGAGAGGGAGGAGAAGCCGCTTCCAACCCTCGCCGGGGAGATGATGCTGCTGCCAGTACGTGTGGTTCGCGGTCACGACGAGCGGAACACCGGCGCGACGGAGGAGTATCACACCACCCGGACCAGTGTGGACGTGAAGGAGATTCACTCCCCGCGCGGCGATCCATCGCCCGAGGCGAAACGGGAGCACGAACGAAAATGCGACAGAGCGGCCGAGCCCGCCGCTCTGAACATCGGAGCCCGAGAACACGGAAACCGTGAGGCCCGCTTGTCTCAGTCCTTCGGTGAGTGTCCCTACATGCCGACCCATCCCGCCGATGGGAGGATCGAAGTCCCAGGACACCATGCCAATGTGGAGCCCATCAACATTTCTCTCCAACGTTACAGCCGGGACTTTTTGCGAAGCGGGGTGGAGATCAGCGGAAGACATCATAGACATAGCGGGAAGCCACCTGCCTGATACTGAAACGCCGGAGACATGCCTGTTGCACCGCACGGGAATCCCACGGACGCCGGAGTGCCTGCGAGGTCACGTCCACGGCGCTCTCCGGATCGCCGGCGCGGAAGAAGAGCCCTGTTTCGCCGTTCAGGACGGCATCGGCTACACCCTCGATCTCCGCTGCGACGACCGGTAATCCGTGATTCCCTGCTTCGATGCACACGAGACCGAAACCCTCCATATCGCCGGACACCGGAATATTGGGCATGAGGAAGAGCGTGCTCGAGAGAAAGAGACGGCGTTTCTCCTCCTCGCTCACTCTACCGAGGATCGTCACAGCGGAAACAGGGACGACGCCGGAAACCTGCTTGCGAATCGCCGGGAGCTCCGGTCCCTCCCCCGCAATGGTGAGATGCAGTAACGGAAAGTCCCTGAGGAGCCGGGGGAAGACGTCGCGGAGAAACCACACCGTCCCCTTGCGCCGAATCTGCCGGCCAAGGATGAGGAGTCGGATTCCCGGGGAAAGCGTGTATCGAACCGGGGGCGCGCTGCAGCGTACCCCGCACGGGATAACGACGATGGAGGAAGCATCTACCCCCCTCCTCTCCGCCTCCTTCGCCGTTGCGCGGCTGATGGCGACGACGCGCTGCGCGGAGGGAAGTGACGAGCGCAGGAGCCGCTGGTAGAACCGCGACGGATACGTGAGGTCGAGGCCATGCACGGTGATGCTCCGCTTCAACCGGGGTCGCAGAACTCTGAGAAGCGGCAAGAGCGGCGCCATCGCCGCATCAGAAAGATGCACCTGATCGCCGCGAAATGCGAGGGAGCGGAGCGTAGCCCGGAGGAAGAAGAGCGGAAGACCGCTGCGCCCTCCGCCATATCCTACGACGGCAAGGGAGCAATCACCGCGGGTCCGAAGGTGTTCGATGAGGAGCCGCGCGTACTCCTGCATCCCTCCTCCAGAGGGCTGGAGGCTGCGGGTGACGAAGAGTACGGATGGCGGATGCATGGGTTCACAGGCGGGGCGGACCTAGCTCTTCGAGCGAGAGACGGCGCTGGGCGGCGAAGGAATCCGTGACGACACCCAGCACGACGAACTGCAGAGCGACGAGCAGGAGGGCGAGGGCGAGGAGCAGGAGCTCTGTGCGGGCAGCCGGAGAAGAGAAGAGCATCCAGACGAAAGCGCTGCATGCGAGGAAGGATGAACCGAGTGAGAGGAGCAGGAACTTCCGGAGAGGACGGAAGAGGAAGAGTGACCGAAGAATGGTGCCGCAGGACCGGAGGATGTGATGCCGGAGCGTCCGCACGAGCTTGCTCTTCCCATGGAGACGGGGGAGGAACGTGACGGGGACATCGACAATCCTGAAACCGTATGCCTTCGCCTGGATCAGCATCTCGTGGGTGTACGTGTGCCGGCTCGTGATGCGCAGAGCGCGGGCGCACCGCGCCGTGAACATGCGGAACCCCGAGGACGCATCGCGCACCGGCACGGCGGCGAGAAGGCGGAGCATCGCGCTCCCGACGATGTTCCCGAGCCGGTTTCCCGCCGGCATGTGATTGCATTTCGACACCCGCCGATCACCGACCGCAAGATCGGCGCCCGCTTCCAGAAGCGCCGCATACAAAAGCGGCAATTCTTCCGGTCGGTACTGACCGTCCGCATCCAGCGTCGCGATCAGATCGGCCCGGCTGACAATCGCCACACCAAGTCCCGTGCGAAAAGCCGCTGCCAGACCCCGGCGCTCGCAGTGCCTCACAACTTGTGCTCCGGCCAAAGATGCCCTGGCTCCGGTCCCGTCCGTACTGCCGTCGTCGATGACAAGCGGCTCAACGCCGATCCCGCCCGGCAGATTCTTTGGCAGGCGGATCAGAACCTCGCCGATGCTCTCGCACTCGTTGAAAGCAGGAATGATGACCGTAAGACGCATCGGAAGAAGCGTACCCCACACGGGTTCAACGTTAAAATGTCACCGGAGATCAGCACACATCGTTACATGTTGCTTGTTGCGCGTTTCTCGTTCGCCAAATCAACGTGGAACGCGAAACGAGTAACGCGGAACCATGGAATCATCGGCTGAACAGCGTGAATTCCACCGTCCACTGGTCACCACTGCGAACAACATGGTCGATCCTCATGAGCGGGAAAGGCCACACCTCTTTGTCACGGAGGCGGGAGGCTATGCCCTCGAACGCACGACGGATGCCGGCAGCACCGTTCTCGAGAACGAATGCACGTGTGTCGGCGAGCACGCCCGTCGGCATGTCCTGCAGCATGCGTTGCTCTGCCTGATCCGGATTCGCGGCGTACTGGAGGAGACCTAAGTACAGGAAGGACTCGGCGGCGCCGAGGGAGAGCGGCGCAGAAGCTTCCACCTGCCGGAGGAACGCCTCCTGCGCCTCGGGAGTGAAGGCATCCTTGATCATCATGTCACCGCTAAAGGAGAGAACCCCGAGGAACCGGGCGACCGCCTGATAGTTCCCACGCAGCGTGCTTTTCCCGCGGAGTGTCTTGACGCTGCCGTGATCGACGGTCTTCGCATCGAAAGTGATGCTCCCGACAGAGAGGGAGGTACCGGCCTCGCGCGAGAGGGCGAGCACGGTCTCCTGCATCGCGCGGAGCGCGCGCGGAACGGGCGAACGATCCGAAAGGACGTACACCGACGCCTGCTCTTCCCATGCGGCAAGCGCATCCTGCTGGAACATCCGCTCGGCTTCCACGTTGGCGGCGAGGAGAGCCACTTGGGACCGCCGCTCGGGGAGCCCGGTACCGATCATGACCGCCGTGTCGCGCTTCAGCGAGAAGATACGCATGTGAGAGACCAAGAGCCAAGTCGCCAGAACAATCAGGAGGACTCCCAGACCGAAGAGGCAGAGACCGCTATAGCGCCGGAGCATGGCGGGAATGCTACGCACGCTTGAGAGTGATCGTGAGAGAGAATGGAGAAACCGTCGTGCCATCGGGGGCGTTCACCTGTTTGTACTCCGGCTCGGAGACGGACTGGATAAGCGGCACAGCGCGCAGGCTGTCCACGAATCTCGCAAGGAGCTGGATGGAACGGCCGCTGTCACTCCGCACCTCGCCGCTGAGGAGGATCTTGCCTTCCTCTCCCCGGACTTCCACCTGTGGGAGGGAAATGGGATCCGCGTCCCTGGACGCGAAGCTCCGACGCACATCATCGATGGAGAGGAGCGCGAGACCGACGGGGAGAATGTCCTTCTTGAGCTTCATCACCTCATGGAGCACGGGGGAACGTGACTCGGAACTGAGCTTCTCACGCGCCGCTGTAAGTTCCGCCTGCCGGGAAACGAGAGCTTTTTCTTCACCCTCGAGATCCCGGATACGGACGATTCGCTCACCGAGGCGCACGGGGAAACGATCGGGCGTGAGGAGGACAGTCAGGAGCGCTGTCGCTGACAGGAACACGGCGCCGAAGACGCAGAGAGGGAGCCCCAGCCTCTCGAGAGCCGGAAGGAGCACCCGTGGCGGACGGGGAGGGGTTGCTCCCGTGTCCGCCGGAGGCACGGCTGCCTGTTTTGGCTCATAAAAGCCAAGCATAGAATCTCTCTATCATAGCAGAACCGGGGTGATTCTGCTAGAGTGGCCTTGGAAGAGCCCAAGAATCGGTTTGCCCTTTTGCCCTTTTGCCTTTTTGCCCTTTTGCCCTTTTGCCTTTTTGCCCTTTTGCCTTCTTGCCTTTTTGCCCTCTTCATCCCCCTTCCCCCTCTCCCATGGATGAGCTGCTCTCGTCACTCAAGGAGCTCCTGAGCGCCGTGAACATGGGAAAGGACTCTCTTTGAGCGGCGCAGGATCCCCGACGAAATCGCCGCGCTCGAAACGGAAACCTCCTCCCCGGACATCTGGAAAGATCGGCGTCGCGCCGGGGAGCTCTTCAACCGGCTGAAAGCCCTGAAGAAGCAATGGCAGCCGATCCTCGATCTCCTGGCCAGGATCAAGGACCTCTGCGAATTGACCGAAGCGGGGAAATCGGAAGATCTGCCCGAATTGGAGAAGGTATTTTCCGCGCTCGCCGAGGAGTGGCGCCTCGCCGAGCGTGCGCTGTACCTCGGCGGCAAGTACGACCTGAGCAATGCCTACCTCAGCATCTCCGGCGGCGCGGGCGGCACCGAAGCCCAGGATTGGGCGGGGATGCTCGCACGGATGTACCTCCGGTACGCCGAACGCAAGGGCTGGAAGACGGAAGTGGTCGAGCGGACGGACGGGCAGGAAGCCGGCATCAAGTCGATGACCATCCACGTCGCTGGTGACGCGGCGTACGGACACCTCAAATGTGAGCGGGGCACGCACCGGCTGGTTCGCCTTTCCCCGTTCAACGCAAAGAACCTGCGGCAGACTTCCTTTGCCTTAGTCGAGGTTCTGCCGGATATGAGTGATACCGACGACATCGTCGTGAAGCCAGAGGAACTCAGGATCGATACCTATCGATCCGGCGGCGCGGGCGGCCAGCACGTGAACAAGACGGACAGCGCCGTGCGCCTCACTCATCTCCCGACGGGCATCGTCGTCGCCTGCCAGAACGAAAGAAGCCAGCTCCAGAACCGCGAGCGCGCCATGAACATGCTCAGAGCAAAGCTCCTCGAAAAAAAGCGCGCCGGGGAGGAGGCCGAAAAGAAACGGCTCAAGGGCTCCCACACGAGCGCGGATTTCGGCAGCCAGATCCGGAGCTACGTCCTCCATCCGTACCAGATGGTCAAGGACATCAGGACCAACTACGAAACCAGCGACACTGTAGGCGTTCTCGACGGTGATCTGGACCTGCTGATCGAAGCGGAGCTCAAGCGGGAGGCGAAGGAAGAATGATGAAAACTTATCACAAGCAGAGCGCCCGTTCCCCGTCCGACCCGGGTCATCCGGGCGGGCCGGGCGCGGCCGGTGAGGAATATTTGCGTGCCTCGAATTCAACACAGGGTTTGTGAACCTTCCCCTGTCCCGCTCGCCCTCCGGGCTCCCGGGACACAGTATCTTCGGCTTCGCGCATCGCACTTCGTGCTCGCGCTCAGCTCGAATTCAACTGTGGCGGAGAGGGAGGGCCGTCTTCGTCCCTCGCTACGCTCGGGACTACGCCGCGCCTGGAGTAGAGGGAAATCCCGGCGTAGCTGCAAGCGAAGCCGGATGGCGGAGAGGGAGGGATTCGAACCCTCGAGACCCTTTTGGGGTCTACACGATTTCGAGTCGTGCGCCTTCGACCACTCGGCCACCTCTCCGTGCCAAGTGAGTGTACTAAAAAAAGTCACCCGAAGCAGCGGATATTGTCTGATGCACTACGAAAACTGCCTAAACGAATAATCCGCATGAAAAATGCTCTTGGATCACCGGGTACTCACACTGCTCTGTCTCAAGTAGACGTGCCCGGTTCCGCGCAGCGAATGAACGCTGAACGGAACCGGGTGATGTAGGAGGGATTCATGTCGAGCCGGACATGTTACCGGCGTTTAGGCCGCTTCTTGCGCGACCCGTTGCGTTGCCTCTTGAGCTTACCCAAGTTGGGAAGCAAAATCGCAACCTTCTCAGTGACACGCCCTTTTCTCCCATAAACCCGACACATGGCATTCCTCCAAGGATCAATTCGCCTCCGCAGGGAGGCGAAGAAAAACTTGCCCTGCCCGGAAATAGTACGCAACGAGTGCGCAGCTCCCCGAATCCGTATCGGGGAACGCAGAGCAGTCTGAGTACCCAATGATGTGAAAGACCGCATTGTACCGCTCGATGAGTACAAGGATCGTGGCAGATTGTACCGAGAGCACGGTGCAACGCAACTTTTTCCCGTATTTTTCGGTCTCAGACAAGCAATCGACACTGGCGCCACGCCTGCAAGGCATTGTCGCGCTTACAAACTACCCGCTAATCGCTAGCCGCTAGCCGCTTTTTTATGTTCCCTCCCTCCAGCTCGCCAGATATTTCTTCTGCTCCTCCGTCAATTCATCAATCTCGATCCCCATCGCTTGGAGTTGCAGCCTGGCAATCCGATTATCGATCTCCTCGGGCAAAGTGATGACTTCGTTCTTCAGCTTGCCCTTGTTCTTCACCAGGTACTCGCAGGCAAATGCCTGTCCGCAGAAACTCAGGCTCATCACCTCGCTCGGGTGGCCTTCGGCTGATGCCAGATTCACCAATCGTCCTTCGCCGGCGACGTACACGACCTTGCCGGACCTGAGCAGATATTCATCGAGATAATGCCGGACACGCCGCTTGCGCTTGGCCTGTTTCTCGAGTGCATCAATGTCAATCTCATGATTAAAGTGGCCGGAGTTCGCGACGATCGCACCGTCCTTCATCTGCTCGATGTGCTCCGTCCGGATCACGTGCAGATCTCCCGTGACGGTGATGAAGAGGTCTCCGAGGGATTGAGCTTCCTCCATCGGCATCACGCGGTGACCGTCCATCGCCGCCTGGAGCGCCGGGAAAGCATCCACCTCCGTCACGATCACTTTGGCGCCGAGTCCTTTCGCCCTGAGCGCCACCCCCTTGCCGCAGCTGCCATACCCCAGAATCACAACGGTCGAACCGGCGATGAGCATATTGGTTGACCGGAGAATCCCGTCGAAGGTCGACTGGCCCGTTCCGTAGTAATTATCCATCAGGTGTTTGGTCAGATTGTCGTTCACCGCGATCATCGGCGTTTTCAGTACGCCTTCGCGCTGCATCGCCTTGAGCCGGATGATGCCCGTAGTCGTCTCCTCACAACCGCCGATCATCCTGCCGAGGAGATGCGGATGCTTCGTGTGGATGAGCGTGACGAGATCGCAGCCATCATCAATGGTGATATCGGGCTCCGTCTCCACGACCGCCGCGAGGAACTTGTAGTAATCCTCATGACTCTCGCCTTTGTAGGCCCAGACCAACACGTCTTTTTCCTCGCTGAGCGCAGCCGCGACATCGTCTTGCGTACTGAGCGGATTACATCCGGTGATGGCGACTTTCGCTCCGCCGGCAACCAGCGTCCGGACCAGCACGCCGGTTTCCTTGGTGACATGCAGCGCCATCCCGATGGTCAAACCGGCGAACGGTTTGGACTTCTTGAACTCCTCACGAACTGTGAGTAGTGCACTCATGTGGCGCTCGGCGATCTCCATGTTGAGCCTGCCTTGCTCGGCGAGAGCGGGATCTTTGATGTAGGACATGGACAAAGAATAACAGAGCTGCAAGCGGCGAGCTACAAGCGAACTAATAAGCTGCAAGCGGCGAGCTGCAAGCTACAAGTTTCTTTGTTCGAAGTTTAAGATCTGCTTGAAGCTGTCCGCTTGAAGCTTGAAGCTACAACGGAAGCTCCTCCCCATAACTCTCGAGCGCCCGTTCCTGGATCATCTCCCGGTCAAGATTGTCAATCAACGTTCCCTCCTGTTCGACCAAGAGGCTCCCGAGGATTGCCGCGAGGCGGCCGGTATTTTTAAGCGACCAGCCTGAAGCCAATCCGAACAGCAATCCCGCTCTGGCCGCATCTCCCGCACCGGTTGGATTCACCATTTTGTCCGGTTTGGCCGCCGGAACAGCAACTTTTTCCGAAGTGGTAGTGAGCACCATCCCCTTGTCACCCAGAGTCACCACCAGAAGACCGCATGCTTCCAGCACATCCTTTTTCGTCCAATCGAGCTTGGCCGAAGCCAGCTCCCATTCGTACGCATTGACCACCAGTCCCCGGCTGCCGGATACCGCCCGACGAAATTCATCTTTGGAAAAAATATGCGACTGTTGTCCCGGATCGAATACATACGGAATTTTCAGTTCCTGGCACTGGGCCGCGGCCCGAAGCATCAGAACCGGATCGCGGGGCGAGACGATGGCGAGATCAAGATCGTCCCGCTGATCGTCGAGTGTCGGCAATTGCCCGTACGCATCGGCGCCGGGATGGAAGAAAGCGATCTGATGTTCCTTGTCATCCGTCGCGATGATTGCCGTGGCAGTACTGTGATTTTTCAGTTCTTGAACATACCGGGTATCAATACCCTTGCCTTGTAACAAGCTTAAGTACGGACCGCCATCGAAACCCACCGTCCCGACCAAAACCGGATCCTGATTTAAAAGCCGGAGATTCCAGGCGATATTGGCCGCGGTGCCACCATGGTGACGCTTGAACCGGGGGATGAAATACGACACCGAAAGCCGGTCCAGAGCTTTTGGATCCAATGCATCCACAAAAGAACCGTCGTAGGTGAGGAGAAGGTCGTAGGCGATGGAGCCGTGGATGAGAAACTTCATAAAGCTATGAGCTATGAGCGGTGAGCTTTGAGAAAAGAGAATGGAGCATCCTGCTGACTTCATCAAGTTTCTGTAACACATCTTTTACTGCTTCTTCAGGGAGATAGCCCAAGTCAACACAGAGCAACAGATGTGTTTCAAGTTCGGCTAAGGATCCTCGCGCTATTAAAATGTAATTTCCAAATTCTTTATCGGAGGATCGTTGACTTCCTTCGGCAATATTTGAGGGGATCGACACAACGGCACGCCGAATCTGTGATGTCAAACCGTAAAGTTCCTCCTTCGGAAATTGCTTTGTTAATTGATAGATAACTTTCACCAGCTCCCTGCTTTTTACCCAAACCATTAGCTTCCGATAGGACATTGCAAGCATATATCTATGGTAACTCTCATAGCTCAAAGCTCATAGCTCAAAGCTTTAAGGATTGCTAAACTCAATCCATGCGCATCGCCATTGTTGGAACGGGTTACGTGGGCCTCGTCTCGGCTGCATGTTTCGCCGAACTGGGACACGATGTCATCGGCGTGGACATCGATGCGGACAAAATCCGGCTCTTAGAGCAGGGCAAGAGTCCGATCTATGAACCGGGACTCGAAGAGCTGATAAAAAACGGCATCAAAAGCGGACGACTGGTCTTCACGACAGACTTAAGTAAAGTTTTGCCGGCGGTCAGCATACTTTTTTCCGCGGTCGCCACACCGCCCGGCGACGGTTTCAAAGCCGATCTGAAAGCGGTTTTTTTGGTTGCCGAAACGGTCGGAAAATACATCGCCCACGATTTGATTTTCGTCAACAAATCGACCGTTCCGGTCGGGACCGGAGCCGAGTGCGAGAAACTCATTGCGGATCTACTAAAGAAACGCGGATTACATTGCCGCATACCGGTGGTAAGCAACCCGGAATTCCTCCGCGAAGGCATGGCTGTCACGGACACACTGATGCCGGACCGCATCATCGTCGGAATAAATGGCAAAGCGATAAGCGACAAGCGACAAGCGACAAGCATAATGGAAGACCTTTATCGGCCAATTACGCGCGTGGGGAAGCCGCTGATCTTCATGAGCCGCGAGAGCGCAGAGATCGTGAAATACGCCAGCAACGCGTTCCTCGCGACGAAGATCAGCTTCATCAATATGCTGACGGAGCTGACCGAAAAGACCGGGGCCAACATCCGTGACGTCGCTTTAGGCATCGGGCTCGATAACCGGATCGGCCCGAAGTTCCTGCATGCCGGCATCGGCTACGGCGGCAGCTGCTTCCCGAAGGATGTGAAAGCGCTGATGGCGACTTCACGCGAATACAAAGTCCCGCTGCCGATCATCGAAGCCACCGACGCGGTGAATCACCGCCAACGCCACCGGTTCATCGAACGCATCCGGAAGACGCTGAAAGGGAAATCGCACATCGCCGTGTGGGGGCTCTCCTTCAAACCCAAAACGGACGATATGCGCGAGGCGCCGAGCATTGATATCGTCACGGCGCTGGCGAAGGATGGCCACACGATCACTGTTTTCGACCCCGTGGCGATGGATCGGGCGAAACCGCTGCTGCCCAAGAAGGTCAGTTACTCAACCTCACCGCTTACTGCAGCGAAAAACGCCAATGCCGTCCTCCTGCTCACTGAATGGGATGAGTTCCGTGGAATTGATCTGAAGGAGCTCAAAAAAGTCATGCGCGGAAAGAAATTGTTTGATGGACGGAATGTCTACGAGCCGGAAGAAGTAAAAGAGGCGGGACTTGAGTACCATGGAATTGGCATCTGAGAGCGATAAGCGATAAGCTAGAAGCGGTAAGCGCAACATCGGTCTTCATGCTTGTCGCTTACCGCTTATCGCTTGCTGCTTCTATGAAAATCCTTCTTACCGGCGTTGCCGGCTTCATCGGGTACCACGCCGCAGTCGAACTTTTAAAACGCGGCGATGAAGTGATCGGGCTCGACAATGTCAGTCCGTACTACGATCCGAAGCTCAAGGAAGCGCGGCTTAAATTGTTAGACGGGAAGAAAGGTTTCCGCTTCGTCCGCGGCGACATACTGGACCGGAAAACCGTTTCCGAATGCATGCGCGGCGTCGACCGCGTCTGCCACCTGGCGGCGTTGGCCGGAGTCAGATATTCCTTCGAACATCCGGAGGAATACATCAGCACCAATATCCAGGGGTTCTTCAACATACTGGACGAGGCGAGAGCGCAGAAGATCTCCGGCTTGATCTACGCCAGCTCAAGCTCGGTCTACGGGGGAAACGAGAAGCTTCCATCCTCGGAATCCGACCGGACCGATGATCAATTGTCGCTCTACGGAATGAATAAGAAGGACAACGAACTGATGGCTCATGCCTACCATCATCTCTACGGCATCCCGGTGACCGGACTGCGGTTCTTCACCGTGTACGGCCCCTGGGGCCGCCCGGACATGGCGCTGTTCCTCTTCACGGACGCACTGCTTCACGGCAAGCCGCTTCAGGTGTTCGGCGAGGGAAAAATGCAGCGGGATTTCACCTACATCAACGATATCGTCAGCGGAGTAATCGCGGCAATCGACAAGAACTATCCGGAAGAGATTTTCAATCTGGGTTGCGGACGCAAAGAAGAACTGATGGATTACATCCGGATGATCGAGAAGGCATGCGGCAAGGAGGCGGAGAAGGAATTCCTGCCCATGCAACCGGGCGACGTGCGTGCGAGCCTCGCAGATATTTCCAGGGCCAAAGAGAAGCTCGGTTACTCTCCGAATACACAGATCAAAGACGGCGTTCCGAAGTTCGTCGAGTGGTATCGGAATTATTACAAGATCTCATGAAGCTGCAAGCGGCGAGCTATAAGCTACAAGCAGCTTGAAGCTGTCCGCTTGAGGCTTGGGGCTTATCTTCTCACCCACACCTGCACCGGCGAATTCCCGAGGCGTACCCACGTCTCGGGATTCACCTCCTCCTCGCACGACGGCCGCGTGCAGACGATGGCCTGTGCCTTCTCCTCGATCTGCGACGCCAGTTCCGGAGTGAAACGCCGGACGGGAACAGAGCTCTCATACTGCCACTCATGACCGAATGGTCCGTCGATGAGCACCAGTTCCCCCACTCCCTGCGCGCGCAGCGTCTCCATCGTCAGCCGCGCGGGAGTGGAATGGACGGAGGGAAAGAAGACGAACAGCAGCAGAGCCGCCATCACGAGCTGAAGGGGAATGAAGACGCCGGGGAGGAGCCGGCGGCGGCACAGCAGGATGAAGACGCCTCCGACGAGGAGCGGAGTGAAGAGAATGGCGTAGTACCCCTGACTCGAGATCACAAGGAACGCAGTGAGGAAGAAGCCTGTGAGGAGCAGATCCTTCCTGCCGCTCACAAGGAGTCCCCATGTCCCGAGGATGCTCGAGGTACCGCTGCCAGCGAGGATCCATATCCAGCCGATATTCTTCAGATGCTCCACGAGTGGGAGCGCGCTGTCCTGACGGGAGACCGTGAACATGCTGGCGATGGCGAGCGGATTCCCGAGAGAATAGAGAGCAAGGAGAATGAGAGGCACGCCGACAAAGAAGGCGGCCGTTCCGATCGATGCGCGTCCACGACGGATCGCCGACCACACGAGCGGCAGGTAGAGTGCCGTGTGGTACGCGCTGAAGAGACTGAGGAGCCAGAGGAGACCGATGAACGGGATGGAGCGGGGAGAAGGGTCTGTGGGCGTGAGAGCGATCCAGAGGAAGAGGAGCCCGAAGACAGCGGTGACAGGAGCGAGCATCACGGTCCCCGCCTGCAGGATCACGGCACTGCTGAGGAGCCAGCTGACCGCCAATGCCGTCCGACGCAGAGGAGAGAGAACCACGCCGATATCCCACACGAGCCAGACAGACTGCACGAGGAGCGTTGCGAGGAGGAAGCGGATGATCGCCTCGTGGAACGGCAGAGACGCGATGCTCGCGAAGAGCGAACGCACGGCCGGCGGATGCGGATAGGGAATGCTGAGGAGATACTTCGCCTCGTCGGTCCTGACCCCGCCGGGGAGGACGAGGAGGACCAGGAAGAGCGCGTAGAACTCGAGGAGGACTATGGCTGTGAGAGTGCGTCGCATGCGAGAGTGCGTTGAGCGAGAATGATCGTGCAGCGTTCCCGGGGCTGCGCGGTCCGGAGATGATCCTGATGGATGATGGAAAGAGTCTGAGGCGTCACGGAGACAAGTGAAATATCCGAGAGAAGCCACCCCTCCCTCTGCGCGACGGTCTCGAGCGCCGTCTTCACGTTCGCACGCAGCTGGGCATCGGTGTAGAGGAACCGCAGTGACCACGCGCGCGGCAGGAGCGCGAGCGCGAGGAGGAGCGTGATCAGCCCGAAGAGAGAGGGTCCGATCCGCACGAGCCGCTTGGAAAGAAGCCGGAGAATCTGACAAAGGAACGCCACATGGATACAGAACGACAGCTTGCTTTGACCATGGAGCCGCATCCGGAAGATGAGCGGCACCTCCGCGATGCGCGTGGTCGGCGGGACGTGCGAGAGCACCTCGAGGAGGATCTTGAAACCCGTGGGTTTGAGGAGGGGTCGCGCTTCCCGGTAGAGATTCGCACGCAGCATGAAGAAGCCAGAGAGAGGATCTGTGACGGGAACCCGCGAGAGATTGCGGGCGAGGAGCGTCCCCGCCCGGCTGATGATGCGCCGATCCGTCACCCAGTCCCCTACACTCCCCCCTTCGATGTAGCGCGATCCGATGACGAGATCGGATCCCTGATCAATCGCACGAAGCATGGTGAGGAGCAGCACCGCATCGTGCTGGCCGTCGGCATCCATCACGGCGAGGACATCGCCTCGCGCCATATCGAACCCCTCTGTGACCGCCGAACTTAAGCCCCGCTTGCCGACTCTCCGGTAGACGCGCAGGTGCGGGAACTGCGCCGCGAGCCCCTTCGCGACCCTCCACGTCTGATCCGGCGAATCGTCGTCAACGACGATCACCTCATACGGCGTGAACTGGAGCACGGCATCAATCCCCTCGAGGAGGGAGCGGATGTTCGCTGCTTCGTTGTAGGTCGGAAGAACGAGTGAGAGCACGACAACTAGCTTAAAGCTTAAAGCTTAAAGCTTAAAGCTGATCCTGCTACACTGCACCCGATGAAAATTCTCGTTACCGGTTCCTCCGGGACCATCGGCACGCGTCTCTGCGAGCGGCTCCTTTCGCTCGGTCACTCGGTGACCGGCCTCGACTGGCAACCCAACAAATGGCAGCCGAATATTGAAAAGCTAACAACCATCATTGACCTCCGCGACGAGGAAAGGCTCAAAGCTCAAAGCTCAAAGCTCAAAGCTGACGTGATCGTTCACCTCGCCGCCAACGCGCGTGTCTACGAGCTCGTGGAGCACCCGGACCGCGCGCGGGACAACATGCTCACGACCTTCAATATGCTCGAGTTCGCCAGAACAAACGGGGTCAAACGTTTCATCTTCGCCTCATCACGGGAGAGTTATGGCAACACGGGAACGAATAAGTACACGGAAGACCTGGTGCGCATCGGCAACTGCGAGAGTCCTTATACCGCGAGCAAAATCGCCGGCGAAGCGCTGAGCGAAGCCTACCGCCGGTGCTATGCCTTAGACCATATCACCTTCCGGTTTTCCAATGTGTACGGCATGTACGATGACTCGATCCGCGTCGTGCCGCTCTTCATCCGTCTTGCCCGCAGCAACGAACCGCTGACTATCTTCGGCAGGGACAAGTGTCTGGATTTCACCTACATCGACGATGCCGTTTCGGGGATCATTTCAGGCATTGAAAAATTCGACTTGGCGAAAAACGACACCTACAACCTGGCATACGGCGAGGGCACGACAATCGTGCATCTCGCGCAGGAGGTGAAGCGCCTGCTGAAAAGTTCCTCAGAAATAAAGATCGGAAAGTCCAGAACCGGCGAAGTGATCCGGTACGTCGCCGATATTTCCAAAGCTCAGAAAAAACTGGGGTACGCTCCAAAGACACCCTTCAGTGAGGGGATCAGGAAGACAGTGGAGTGGTATGCGCGAAGCTGTAAGACGTAAGCGGTAAGCTTTAAGCTTATGACTTATGTCTTATGTCTTTTTCTCCTCGTGGTACTTCGCCTCGAGATTCACGTCCCAGAGGTTCGATTTGTCAGTCCGGCCGGCCACGATGTTGTCCACGGCCATCATCGCCGTGAGCATGCTGTGATCCTGATTGTTGTAGCGGTGCATGCCGTTGCGGCCGATGAGGAAAAGATTCGGAATGCCCGAGACGAAGTCGCGGATCACGCGGAGCTGCGCGTAGCTCCCGATGTACGACGGGTACGCTTTCGGCATGCGGACGACGCAGCCGCCCTGGACATCCTCCGGTCGGATCATCCCCACCTGTTCCATCTCCCGTATGCCGAGCCGGATGAGCTCTTTGTCCTCCATCACCCACAGGTCCCCTCCCTCGTTCACGAAGTACTCGAGGCCGATCCAGACGGTGCTGCGAAAATCCTTCACGAGATACGGGCTCCAGTTGTTGAAGATCTGCACGCGCCCCATGCGTACGTCCCCTTCTTGCATGTAGATCCAGTTGTCCGGCGCCATCGCGGCGGGGGGTTTCCCCCGCTCCCGGATATGGAGCTTCTTGAGAAGGAGCCCGACCGTGAGGAAATCGCGGTAGCAGAGCCCTTCGGCCACCTCCACGACACGGCTCGGCGGATGGGGAGTCATCATGCCGATGAGATGTTTGATGGGCATCGTCGAGAAGAAGAAGTCGCAGGAGACTCTCTGAAGCGCGCCGGTCTTCCTGTCCTCGAGCGTGACCGAAGCAATACGCCCGCTCTCCACATGCACGCCGGAAACGCGGCACCCTGTGCGCATGTCACCGCCGCAGGCCCGCACCTGGGCGGCAACGGTTTCCCACATCTGGCCCGGACCGAACTTGGGATAGTAAAAACGCGTGATGAGACTCGTCTCGCGCTCCTGCTGACGCTTCTTGAAATCGCTGCTGAGGAGATCTTTTACGGCGTGCATGACGGCGCGCTTGAGCGAGAGACCCTTCACGCGCTGCGCGCCCCAGTCCGAGGGGATCCGGTTTGCCGGGACACCCCAGACCTTCTCGGTGTAGGCTTGAAAGAACGTACTGTAGAGACGATCGCCGAAGCGGTTGCGGTAGAACGCGTCGAGATACCGCTCGTTCTTCAGGGGAAAAATCTGGCGCCAGATGTAGCTCAAACCGATCAGGAACGTGTTGAGGAACCCGAGCCGCCGGGCAACCATCAGCGTGATGCCGATGGGATAGGGAAAGAAGTTCCGCCTGAAGAAAATGTGCGAGACGCGCGGGCGGTGGAGCAGGACATGATCTTCTTTCTCCGGATCGGGGGCGGGACGACGGACGACAAGGGACTGGGGAATTGTCCCAAGTCCTAAGTCCTTTGTCCTAAGTCCTAATTCCTCTGTCCTCAGTCCTTCAGGCATACATTCCTTGCACAAATACTCGAGAACGACTTCCGCGGGATAATCCACATCATGCCGCTTTTCGATGTCATCCGCGGCAGGCGACCCCTGCCTGGGAAGAACAGAGAACCACCACTGCATCACGCGGTCGACCTTGGAGAAGAACCGATGGCCACCGATGTCGATGCGGTTTCCCCGGTAATTGTAGGTCTGTGCGATCCCGCCAATCGCATCCGTCTCCTCGCAGACGATCGGCAGGATGTCCGTGCGCTTGAGGAGCTCATACGCAGCGGTGAGGCCCGCGGGTCCGGCGCCGGCAATGAGAGCAATTTTGGTACTCATGGAACGGACATAAAATAAGCGTTATTGTTCATCGGAAATAGATGTAAGACAGAAGATATAAGACAGAAGTTTTATTGTCACTTCCGTCTTCCGTCTTACATCTTCTATCTCGTTCGTTGTTCATAAGCATTGGCAACATGTCCTTCCTTTTTAAATAAATCCCGCCACCTCCGCTTCCACAGGTACGACCTTCCTTCTGAAGATGAAGTAGTGGGAGAAGAAGTAATTCCAAATCGCCGTGATGCCGATGGCAACGACTTTGGCGCCGTAGGCGATGTGGTCATGCTGGAACGTATAGCCGGCAAGCGTCGTACCGAGGAGGAAGTGCGACCCGACGGTGTAGAGCGTCGCTGAGAGCGCGTAGTTCAGGACGAATGCTGTGGCGTAAACCGCGATGAAACGGCCCGTCTGATCCGCCATCCTGTCCCCCGTGCTCCCGAACGTCACGTACCTGTTGAAGAAGAACACGAACACCGCTGGAATGCCTGCGGAGAAGATATAGGCAATGAACGGCGTGATGTTGAGCCGCCCGACGAGAACGGCGAGGATCGAAAACTCCATCGTCGCGCCGAGAAGCCCGCAGACGATGAACTTCGAGCCCTGTTTGAGGTGCAGCCGGAGGTGCGGGTCATTGAGCAGGCGCTTCATAATCGGCGGGCATTGTACGGCAAGAATCAAGAATGAAGAATCAGGAATGAAAAATTTGAGACCAAGCGCCTGCGCACCTGGTCTCTGGCCTTGCGGAGGCTGGGAGAATTGAACGCCCCTCTTCCTTCCTGGATCTATACAAGAGACCTTAGGAAGGCGTGCCCCGTACACCAAGTCCCCGTTAATGGCCTTATGCATATAACATTAATAGACGGTTGTTGTCAATAATCGATTTCTTCCCGGCGTCTCCCTAAGCTCATCACAAAAATCGTAATGGATAAGGGAGATTACTTTTTTTCTTAAAATGACTCTTCAGCTAAGGCACAAACATCGTTTACATCGTAGCGGCGATTCGAAAATCGCCGCAGAATGAGCCAAGTATCGCAGCGGTTTTCCCCGCCTGCCGGACGGGCAGGGAACCGCTGCTACGGTTGAATTGACGAATATCGGAGGAATGCGCCTTAACGTAATAGTCATTTTTCTTAATTCATAATTCTTGTTTCTTATTTTCCTTTCGCCTTCCATCCCTTGTACGTGCGCTTGAGCCCTTCCTCCAGCGGCGTCCACGGAAATTTCTCGAGACAGGGATGCGGCGGGAGGACCGCGAGACTGCGGCTCCCCTCGGGCTTCGTGGCGTCGAAGACGATGGGCAATCCCGGATGGACGATGTCGCGGATCGCCGCGGCGAGCCTGGCCACGGTCGTGAGCGCTGTGGGCATGACGTACTGGATGCCCCGGGCACCATGACCTAAGAGGCAGAGTACCGCTTCCACGAGATCATGGACGTAGAGGAAGACGCGTTCCTGCTTGCCGCTGCCCCATACGGAGAGCTGCTTCTCGGATTCCGCTTTCACCATGAGGGAGGGGATCACGTTCCCTTCGAGGGAGAACGTGTCGCGCTCGCCGTAGACGCCGACGGGACGGACTACGAGGAGCGGGAACCCGTACTGGCGGGAAGCGGTGAGCCAGAGCGTCTCGCAGAGAGCCTTGCCGAGGACGTAACCGTCCGTCCGTTCCTGTTGCGCGAGTCGGATGACATCAATCTCGGGCGGAACGTTCGCGGAACTGAAGAAGGTAACCGGGAGCGTGGGATGCTCTTTGAGCGCCGTCGCGATGGCAAGTGTCATCTCCACATTCCCCGCGACAACGTCCGCGCAGTGCGCAGCGTGAAACTCGACATTGCGGCGGTGCGCGGCGAGGTGGAACACATGGTCTACGCCCTCGAGGAGCTTCTGGCAGTACGGGAGATCCCGGAGATCACCATCCACCCACTCGATCCTGGCACGGAGTTTGCTGAGCCACCGGTACGTCGCCGCACGGACAGGCACGCGGAGATCGGCGCCGAGCGAGAGGAGCTTCTCCACGAAGACACTTCCGATGAATCCGGTTCCGCCGGTGACGAGGACGCGCTTGCCTTTCCAGTCCATGGATTCAAGGGTAGAGAAAGGAATAGTCGGACGCAACAATGAGTCTTTGCCACGCTCTCTTTGCCACGCAGCACGGGCATCGTGCCCGTGTTCCGGGGCACGATGCCCCGGCTCCGTCCCCGATTCAGTAAGCTTCATGCTCATTCTGTATCGGAGAAGACTCCAGCTACCAGCGACTATCCTTCTTCGGCTACAATTCAACCATGCCCAAATCTGAACCGACCATCTGCGTCATCGGCCTTGGATACGTCGGTCTCCCGCTCGCCGCCGCCTTCGGTCGGACCGGCTGGAAGACATACGGATTCGACATCAACCTGGAGCGGATCAGCACGCTCAAAGCAGGCAACGACTGGACGCGCGAACTCACCACCCGGCAACTCGAGGCGACGCACGTGGAGTACAGCGCCGATCCCGCGGTCATCGCAGAGGCGAATACGGTGATCGTCGCGGTCCCGACACCGGTGGACGTAGCGAGCAATCCCGACCTTTCGCCGCTCAGAGCCGCGAGCCGCACCGTCGGGAAACATCTCCGAAAGGGAGCGGTCGTCGTGTACGAATCCACCGTGTATCCCGGCGCGACGGAGGAGGAATGTGTGCCGCTCCTCGAGGAAGCATCGGGGATGAAGTGCGGACGGGATTTCACCGTCGGCTACTCGCCGGAGCGCATCAATCCCGGCGACAGGGAGCACACGATCGACAAGATCGTGAAAGTCGTCGCGGGACAGGACGAAGCGACGACGGATTGGCTCGCGATGGTCTACGGCAAGATCATCGCCGCGGGCATCCACCGTTCTCCGAACATCAAAGTGGCAGAACTCGCCAAGGCGCTGGAGAACACACAACGAGACATCAACATCGCCCTCATCAACGAAATCGCGCGTTTGTGCGACCGCCTCGACCTGCGCACCAGGGACGTCCTGGATGCTGCGGGAACGAAGTGGAATTTCCTCAAATTCACGCCGGGGCTGGTGGGAGGCCACTGCATCGGCGTGGACCCGTACTACCTGGTCCACAAGGCGAAGGCTCTTGGCATGCACACGGAGGTCATCTCCGCCGGACGCAAGATAAACGACACGATGACCACGTTCATCGAACGACAGATCACGCGGCGGATGACTCAGGAACGCATCCCGCTGCCCGGTGCAAAGGTGCTGGTCCTTGGCCTCACGTTCAAGGAGAACATCCCGGACACGCGGAACGCGAAAGTGCACGATCTCATTCGCAAGCTCATGAAAGACGGGTGTGCCGTCCTCGCGCATGATCCGGAACTCAGCGTTGACCGGATCAGGGAACTCGGTTTCCACCCCGGTAGCCTGAAGGATGGGCCGTTTGACGTGATCATCGCCGCCGTCCCCCACCGCAAGTACATCGGGGAATTACGCGAGCGCGATTTCCTCGAAGCACTGAAGAAGCCCGGCATCTTCTACGATCTCAAGTCCGTATGGGAGCCGGAACCCTTCGAAGAGTCGGCTGTCGCCTACCTCTCGCTGTGAGTTCCTTCGCTTCCTACCGCTGGCCTGCCGGCCGAAGCGCAGCCAATTGTCAATGAATGCTCCTACCCGCCCACTGTGGCATCGATTGTTTGGCCCACTGCGCGAAGGCTGGCCGCTGATTGTGCTGGCCGCCATCCTCTTCCTGAGCGTTGGCCTCGCTGTCCGGCCGTACCACTGGAATGTCACTGCGCTCTTCCACATGGACCGCGTCATCGGGGATCAGAACGGACTCCCCTCCGGGTTCGTCGTGCTCTCAGAGCCGAGCTACGACGGCGCGCAGTACTACCAGATCGCGCGGAATATTCCGAAAATCCTGAATCCCTCCAGGTGGGCGGAACTCCGAACAAAAGCGCCGGGCTCCTACGCCTACCAGCGGTTCCTCCTGCCGCTCTCGGCGTACGCCTCGAGCCTGGGACAGGAACCCCTGCTCCCCTACGCGTTCCTCTTCGTCAACCTCGCCTCCCTGCTCCTCTGCTGCGCCATCGTCCTGCGGTGGAAGCACGGGAAACCGCTCTACGCACTGGCACTGTGCCTGTCGCCGGCGGCCCTGGTGGCGCTCCACTTCTCCCTCGCGGAACCGCTCACCCTCCTCCTCACCACACTGGTCCTCATTCGCTTCACACAGTCGCAGCGCCTGAGAGCCCTGGATATCCTCTGCCTTTCGCTCACGGTCCTCGCACGGGAAGTGAATATCCTCCTCGTCCTGTATCTCATCGGCTTCTCCCTCCTCAGGAGACACTGGCGGGAAACCCTCCTGCTTTGCATTCCGGTCGCAGTGTTCCTCGGCTGGCATGCAGTGATCTATGCCGTCTTCGGGAATATACCGTTCCTCATGAGCGCTCAGGCGCACCAGTTCCCCGGACTCGCGGCGCTGCAGGTCGTCCTCGGAGAGCGCGGGTACGACCGCTACACCCTGTCGGCGGCGGCGCTGTTCCTCGGTCTCGTGCTCCCCGGAATTCTCTGGACCGGAGGCGAGCTCACGGTTCGCCGCCGCTTCTCTGTCCTCACGCTCGGAGCCTTCCTCTTCCTCGGCGTGATGCTCACGATGCCGGACTACATCTGGGGCTCGATCACGAGCATCGGACGGGTGATCACCCCCGTCTACCCGCTCCTCCTCCTCGCCTGCTCCATGCGGGACTCGCGGGGTGCGCGGTTTCTGGGCGCGATGACGCTCCTCATCGGCCTGGCCGCCAGCCTGGGCCTCGCCCTCGCTCCCCATCCCTTCACCCTCGCTCAGTAACGGGCAAGCGGGTAAGCTCTCTAAAGACCTCTCCCATGGCCACTCTCTCTATTCTCGTGCCCGTCTACAACGAAGAACGCACCTTGCGACGGGTGATGGAAGCACTCGTGAGCGCGCTTCCCGACAGTCAGATCGTGTACGTGGACGACGGCTCGACGGACGGTTCGCTGAACATCCTGGAAGTGCATGCGCGCCTGCAGGACGTGGTGCTGACGAAACCGAACGGCGGAAAGGGCTCCGCGATCCGGATGGCCATCGGGCACGCTCTGGGGGATTTCTCCGTCATCCAGGACGCGGACATGGAATACGACCCGCGCGAGATTCTCTCGCTCCTCCGGGAAGCGGAGGCACACCCGGGTTCCGTCGTCTTCGGTTCACGGTTTCTCCAGAGGAACCCCAACATCTACCCCCTCTATCTCATCGGGAACAAGGTGCTCACACTGCTCATCAACGTGCTCTTTGGAAGCCGGCTCACCGACTCTTACACCTGCCTGAAGCTTTTTCCGACATCGCTCCTCAAAGAACTCCCGCTCAAAGCGCGTGGATTTGAACTGGAGGTCGAGCTCTCCGCATACCCCTTGAAGCGCGGGGTAGCCATCCGCGAAGTCCCCATCTCCTATCACCCGCGAAGCTTCGCGGAAGGGAAGAAAATCGGCTGGCGTGATGCCATGTTCGGCGCCTTCACCGCACTGAAGATACGGCTGCAGCGAGAGAGGAAACCTTCAAATCTCTAGAGACAGCTCCCGCTCATTCCCGCGGGAATGAGCGCGCGAATGCTGTACCCCGGCGACTGAAAAATCGGCTTGCTGCAGGACAGGAACGTGCGCCACTGCTCTGTGTCCGGGTCGGAAGGAGTCGTCACCACCATGGTGAGCGGGTAACGCGTAAGCTTCTCTCTGAGAGAGAGCTTCAGGTACTCGCGGTAGGCCGCAACGTGCGTCGCGATCACCGCATCGGGAATGCTGGCATAGCCGCCGAGGAGCTCGCGGTAGTAGATGGCGTAGAGACGGCTGCTCAGCGTGTAACGCCGCGAAGTGTAGAACTCTTTCGAAGTCTGCAGGGGCGTGACCCCTTCGAGCCAGAGGTCGAAGAAATACACATCGCGCGCGCGCGCGAGCGGCACCAGGTAGTTGTTCGCATTGCTCGAGGTATAGACATCGGCGGACGTGTATACCGGAGCGAGGTTGAGGACATCCAAATCGTACGAGTAGATGACATCGCCGGGATGCGCACGGTCGCGGAGGAAGTCGAGCACGGGTGCAGTGTCCTGCAGATGCCCCCAGAAATCGCGTACTCCGAGGTAGGCCTGCCGTTGCTGGACAAAGCCGACGCCTATGGCCGAAGCGACGAGCACTGCGCTCACGATGCCCCTGAGGAGACGGGAACGGACGAACGGGAAGAACACCGAGAGCGCGAGTGCGACGGTGAAGACGCTCGCAAACGGCTGGATGAAGTACCAGTGGTAGTGATGCGGGACGATGTACCGCCCGGTGATCACATGTTGATTGAGGGCGATGAGCCCTCCGAGCGCGAGGCACGGAAGGAGCGGCCATGTCACAGGCCAGAGACGCTTCGTGAGGAACGAAACGACGATGAATACGACGAGCCACACCCCGATGATGGGCGTATGACTCACGTACATCCCGAGCCGCTGCGCGCTCTCCGGAAACCACGGATGGCCCATGGCCTCCAAGAGATTCAGCGCATACGGAATACCGACCACAATGACCACGACCCAGAACAGCGCAAGATGCTGCAGACGTTCCCTGTCACGCCGCCAGAAAAACCAGACCGTGAGGAGCCCGACCGACGAGAGTACGTACGTCCAGGCATACACGTAGGAATAGATGAGAACACCGGTACAGGCGGCCGCGGCGGCGAGCCATCCGATACGCGGTCGCTTGATCCAGAGTGCAAGGGAGAGGAGGACGCCGAGGAACCATGACACCGTCCACTGCGGGTTGATCGCGCGCGAGAACCGGAGGAACTCAAAGGAATCGCCTGCCGCAGGCCGGAGGAACATCGGGAAATCCCACGGCGCAGATAAAAGCGCCCCGCCGAAGAGGAGGAGGGCGGTCGATACGAACGCCGTGAGCGCACTGCCCGTCACGACGAAGAGGAACGCGAAGAACAGGATCGTCAAAGTGACGGCGAACACCGCCTTCGATGCCAGAAACGCCGTGAGAGGATCGATTCCCAGCATCGAAGCTGCGAACGCGATGGTCGCTTCCGGAAGGGGCGGCTGCAATGAAGGCAGATTCTTCGGCGCACTGTAGAACGTATTCCCGAGTGACGGGAAGCCGTCAGCGACCTCGCGGACCCGCGCGGCGTAGTGCACCTCCGCATCGGGGCCGAGAATCTCCACTCCGCGGAAAGGATAGAGCGGATCGTGGCGCTGCAAATAGGACGGCAAAAACACGAGGAGTATCAACGCCACTCCGAGACCGAGAGGGCCGATCCACAGCAGGAGGAATCCTCGGGTCATGGCTTCCGAAGGACAATGTACAGGTTCGCGGCACAGAGCTCCGCGCCGGGGAGACGGGCCGCGAGGAGATCGAGGAGCTTGAGCGGGATAAGGAGCACATAGAATACATGCTCGAAGAAGGAGAAGAGCATCACGGACCCGAAGGAGAGAAGTGTTGCGAGCGCGGAGGCGAGGAGCGCCGTGAGAGCGGAGCAGGGACCCGCCGTGACGCCTTTCTCCACGAGCGCGCAGCCCGGGAAGAGCTCTGCAAGTCCCTCGAATGTCCAGCGGTGATAATCAGAGGGAGAGGCATGCCACGGGAACACGAAGGGACTTGCGAGATGGATGAGGCCGCCGCTCCGTGTAACGCGCAGGAGCTCTGTGGTGACACGCCCGGGATGGGGAACGTGTTCCAGGACCTGTTCGCAGGACACGGCATCGAACACGCCATCGCGGAACGGGAGCGCGGCGAGATCGGCGACGACGTCCACGCCGGGAAACTCGAACATATCCACGTTGATCGCCGTCGGACTGATGCGACGCGAACCGGACCCCGCAGAGAGAACGGCTGCCGACGCAGGAAACCTCCGGACGAAACGCGCGGAGGTGAGCCCCGTGAGGAGCGACGGTCCGATGACGGCGAAGAAGAAATTGTAGAACTTCGGCCACCGCTTGAAGAAGTTCTTGAATGCGTTCGAGTGATGCGCCTGCTCCGGGACGGCACCTGAAGCGGCGTCATCAAGGAAGACCGGCGTGCCGGCGGCGGTGCGTCTGGAAGGCGGCGCCTTCAGGAGAGTATCGAGCGTCGTCCTGCGCGGCTTTAGCCTCGCGACCAGCCGCAGGGGAAAGAACCGGGACGGCACCGCGCACACGCGCTCGACCGTGAAGTACCGTCGCGCGAGCGAGAGGAGGAATTCCCGTCCGAAGACGTGGAGATGCCATTCATCCTCCATGTGACGCGGGCCGACGGGAAGGAGCAGGCGGAAGATACCGACGGCCTTGAGGAACCCTTTGACCATATTGATGAACCTTTCGTTGGGCACGGATACGACGACGATGCCGTCATCGGAAACCACCGCCGCCATCTCGCGAAGCACTGCATCGGGATGCTGGACATGCTCGAGAACCTCGCTGCAGTAGATGCGATCGAACGACCGGGGAGGAAAGTGACGTGTGAGCTGCTCGGCGTCCCCCCGTACGAGCGCGACGTCCGGTCCGAGCCTCGAAGCGGCTTTCTGGAGGAGGAACGGGCTCAAATCCAGACCCGTGCGCCGCTTCGAAAGAACCTGGGCAAGGATGTTCCCGGCGCCGACACCCGCTTCTAAAACCCGGCTCTCCTGCCGTACCGCGAGGAGGCGGAGAATGCAGCGCACCCGCAGACGCTCGACCCACCGCACCACCCGGCTGCCCGACTCGTGATACTGCTCCGGATCGTACTGATGAGCCATCTGCTCATTCCACGCCGAGAATTCCTCCTGGTTCATGGAGAGAGCGCGATGCATGGGATCAGGGGAACACGGCACGAACGGTGTACGCCTTCGCCTTGTGCGATTCGAAGTATGTCCGCATGAGCATCTCGGCATGGAGACCCATGAGGACACACTGCATCCCGACGATCACGAAGAGCGCGGAGAGAACGGGCAGCGGCGTCTCGATGAGGGTCGGCCCGCCCGCTTCCTTCCAGGCGAACGCGCCGAGGATTGTGAGGATGCCGAGTCCGATGGACAGGAGCCCGATGGATCCGAAGAATTGCATCGGCCTCGTGAGCGATCTGAGGAAGAACATCAGGAGGAAGAGGTCGAGGATCACGCGCCACACCCGCCCGAACCCGTACTTGGACTTCCCGTGCGTTCGCGAACGATGGTGGACCACCACCTCGGCGACGCGGGCGCCGTGGATGGCCGCGTACGCGGCGAGGAACCGGTGCATGTCGCCGTAGAGACCGATGTGCTCCACCGTGGACCGCCGGTAGGCCTTCATGGTGCATCCGTAGTCGTGGATGGACTGGCCGGAAGCCCACCGGATGAAGGTATTCGCGACCCGCGAGAGCAGTGACCGCAGGAACGCGTCCCTCCGGTTCCGCCGCCACCCGGAGACGATGTCATACCCCTCCTCGATCTTCCGAAGAAACAACGGGATATCCCTGGGATCATTCTGGAGATCACCGTCCATGGGGAGGAGGATGTCCCCCTTGGCATTGTCCATCCCGGCCGCGATGGCCGCCGTCTGCCCATAGTTGCGCGCGAGCGCCACCACGGTGAGCATCGGGTGATGCTCAGTGAGGGCACGGAGCTCTTTGAGGCTCCCGTCCGTGGACCCATCGTCAACGGCGATGATCTGCGCACCTGGATACTGCGAAAGCACGGAGGTCAACTCTCCGAGGAGCTCTCTTAGATTCTCGCGCTCGTTGTAGACAGGCAGGATCACGGAGAGCCGCATGCCGACACTATAGCCCAGCAGCAGCTGTATGGCCTAGTCGCCCTGTGACCGGAGCGTGCCCGCATGGATGTGGGCGAGGATGCCCATCCCGAACACGAGGAACGATCCGATGAGGAAGAGGACGCCGAGGAAGAGCAGGAACGGCTCCGGAGTGACGAAGAACCAGGCGAAGGAGAGGACGAAGAGGATGCCGAGAATCCCGCTGAGGAGCACGAAGAGCTTGAGCGGGTTGTAGGTCGCGATGACCTCGGTGATGTACTGGAGCGTCCGCAGGGAATCCCGGACGAACCGGACCTTGGACGAGCCGATCCGCGCGCGGTAGTCGATGGGCTGATAGAGAACGAATTTCCCGGTGAGGTGGTAGATGAGCGTGATGGTCGTCGTGAAACTGAAGCCGTTGCAGAGATCGCCGAAGAAACGCTGACACTGCGACCTGCGGAAGACGCGGAGACCCGAGTTGACGTCGGGGATGCGGCGGCCGGTGGTGAACTCCACGAGCCACTTGAAGGCAAGACGCGCCGGCATCTTCAAGAACGACCCGCGGTAGTGCTTCCCCTGTCTCGCTCCCACCACCATGTCGTACCCTGCGCCGAGTGCCCGGACGAACTCCGGAAGGCGCTCGACGGGATACGTCCCGTCCGCATCGGTGATGGCGATGATATCGTGCAGAGCCGCCTGTATCCCGTCCTTCAGACTCCGGCCGTAGCCGCCGGGCACGGGGTGCGAGAGCACTTTCGCCCCCTTCGACGAGGCGATGGCCTTCGTCCGGTCGGTGGACCCGTCGTCCACGACGATGATCTCCGGCCGGGGATCGAGCGAGTGGAGACGGTCCAGAGTCGAAGCGATCCCCTCCTCTTCGTTCAGTGCCGGCACGATAACGGTGAACAGGGTACTACTCATCGGCGGCGGGGTGACAGCGCCGCATCATACCCGATTGCGGCGAACAGTGCGTAGCAGAAGAGCACGGGGACCAGGTACCGGGGAGTGGCGTCGGTGAGGACGAACACGCCCGTGTTGTAGAGGATGAGGAGGAGGAAGAGGAGCGTCCCGCGACCAAGGAGCCGCTTAAGCCCGAGGAGGAACCCGGCGTACAGCACGAACGCCGTGAGAGCGGCGTAGACATTGAAAGCGGTGCTCCATCCGCCGCCGACGTACGGGAAGTGGAGCTCGAGGACTTCGAACACGGAGAACCAGAGATACGAGAGGAAGTGTGCGCGGATCTTCGCCTGGCCGGTCCGGATGACATCTCCAGAGTCCGTCTGTGTCCCGGATCCTTCCGGCCAGCGCTGATGCATCAGGGCATTGTAACTGCACGCCGGAGAGCGGCCGGTCCAGTCCCGTGAGATGTACTCCGACCAGAGGCACTTGAGCGGCTCGAGCCCGCGAATGTTCTCTGCCTGCTCACCGCGGACGTACCACATGACGGCTGCCCGCCGGTCGGCGATCACGCGGAACCTGCCGTCGTAGGAGAAATTGCGAAGCCCCCACGCGGCGATGAGGGCATAGCAGAGAAGAACAGTGGCAAAGACAGACTTAAGCGGCCGCCGCTCGATGAGCGCCAGAAGGATGAGTGCGAGCGGGAAGAGGACGAAGGAGTAGTACGTGAGAATCACTCCCGCGAGGAGAACCCCCATGCCCGCGGTCTTCCACCAGGACGGGCAGCGGGAAGCGGAAAGGAAGAGTGTGGTGAAGAGGAGGAGGAGCGAGAGAGCGAGAGATTCGCGGTACGCGGAAAAGACCGCGTGCAGGACGGAGCCGGACGTGAGCAGGAGGATGAAGGTGAGCCCGCTCGCGCGCCGCGAGGTGAGCGGCGCAATCTCCCGGCAGAATACGGCTGCGGCGGCAAGCAGCAGAAGTCCCTGCGAGAGATAGAGACCAACTGGATTCTCGACGCCGAAGAGCGCGTAGACGAGTGCCAGGAACACGCTCTGCCCCGGCTCGCGGTCGAGGAAGGGATGGACGCCGTCGAGGGTCAGAAACCCCCGCTGGAGGAGGTTGATCGCTACCCTGCTGTACCCGACGGCATCGCTCCCGAACGTGAGATCAACGGGAATATGCAGAACGAACGGAAAGAGCACGGCCGCGACGAGCACGTACGCACCGACCCCGGCGAGGAACCATTTTCTACCCATCGTGTGAAAGTATATACGTTGTCGCCCCGGTAGAACGACTTTACAACCACTCTCCTTTGACCTCACCCCTAACCCCTCTCCACTGAGGTGGAGAGGGGAACTGTTTGTGTTTGTTTTGAAAAAAACAAAAACAACTCCCTTCTCCATCGCAATGGAGAAGGGCTGGGGATGAGGTCAGAAATGGAATCAATTCATCACATACTGTCTCATCCACTCATCCAGCCACAGGAGCGCCCACACGTGGTCGCTGAAATCAACGTGCGAAGCGTGATACTCGCGGAGGAACTGTTCGAGTGCTGAGCGGGCAAGGATGGAGTGGAGCGGCGACGAATGCGCGAGGAGCCTATCCGAGACGAAGGACTTGAGCTCCGTGCGAAACCACCGATCGAGCGGGAGGCGGAAGCCGGTCTTGCGCTTGCGGAGTGTTGCGGGCGGGAGGAGACCTGAGAGCATCTTCCGGAAAATCCACTTCGTGGCGAGGCCGCGGAGCTTCAGGCGCGGAGGGATGCGGGACGTGAGCTCGAGGAGCCGGTGATCGAGGAGCGGAGAGCGCGCCTCGAGCCCGAAAGCCGCAGACCCGAGGTCAACTTTCGGGAGCAGGTCGTCGGCGAGGTAGGTGCCAATGTCCATCCCCGCCGCCTGTTGCAATGGATCGCGCGCGCGGCCACGGGCGGACGCCGTGAGTGACGCAAACCACGCGTCGGTACGCGGGAACGCGGCTGCAAACTCCGGGTGATAGAGACGGCGCTTCTCCTCCTCGGTGAAGAAGCTCAGGTACTGCAAATACCGCTGTGGCCAGGGCATCGGCATGGACTGCTGGAAGCGCAGGGAACGGTAGCTCAAGGTCGTCTGCGCGAAACGATGATAGAGACGCGCGAGCGCGAGCGCGCCGCGGTGCACCCCCTGCGGAAACCGCTCCCAGAAGAGGGAGAACCGGAGGATGGGATACCGGAGGTACCCCAGGAAATTCTCGTCCCCGCCGTCGCCGTTGAGCGCGACCGTGACTTCTTTCCTCGCCTCGCGCGCGATCAGGTACGTGGGGATGGCGGAGGGATCCGCGTAGGGTTCCTCGTACGTGGCGACAAGGAGCGGAAGGAGATGCACGATGTCCGGCTGCACCACGATGGGATGGTGGTCGGTACCGAGACGGTCGGCCATGAGCTTGGCGTACGGCAGCTCATTGTGCGTCTCCATAGGACTGCCGATGGAGAACGTCTTCACGGGATGCGGGGAATGCCGCGCCATGAACGCGACGACCGCCGCGGAATCGATGCCGCCGGAGAGGAAGGCGCCGACAGGAACATCGGCGATCATCCGGAGTCGCACGCTTTCCTCGAGCGTGCCGAGCACGCGTTCCTTCCATGCCTGAAGCGGCACGCCCTCTTCCGGCTCATAGCGCAAAGCCCAGTAACGTCGCTCTTCGCCGATGCTGCTCTGTCGCACATCCACCGTGAGGACGGATGCGGGCCCGAGCTTGCGAATCCCCGAGAAACCCGTATGCGGAGAGGGTACGTACATCGCCGTGAGGTAGTGATGCACGGCCTCGGCGTCCATCTCCCGGGGGCACTGCGGGAGCACGCGGAGTGCCTTCAGCTCGGAAGCGAACGCGAAGACCCGCCCGCTCACGAAGTACTTGAGGGGTTTCTTCCCTACCCTGTCACGCGCGAGGAGCAGCTTCCCTTTCCTTCGATCATGAATCGCGAAGGCGAACATCCCCCGAAGTCGCTCGATGCACCGCTCTCCCTCCTCGCAGTAGAGCCTTAAGAGCACCTCGGTGTCGCCGGTCGACAGGAAGCGGTGCCCGCGCTCCATGAGGAACCTCCTGATCTCCTGGAAATTGTAGATCTCCCCGTTGAAGGTGAGGGCGACTTCGCCGTCCTCGCTCACCATGGGCTGCGCCGCCGCATCCGTCAGATCCAGGATCTTCAGCCGCCGGTGACCGAGCCCGACGTTCCCGTGAACACACGTCCCTCTCCCGTCCGGGCCGCGGTGCGTGAGCGCATCGGTCAGACGATCGAGGAGCGCTGTCTCTATCGGAGAGCCGTCGAGATGGACGATGCCAGCTATTCCGCACATAGAACGAGTATAACGGACGAACAAAAAGCCCGTTACTCGTTACGTGCCCGCCCGGAAGACCCGGCCCGCCAGACCGATGCCCGCCCGGACGCGGTCGGACGGGTCGGGCTGGTCGGACGGGTTCCGCGTTGCGGGTTGAAGAACGTACAACGAGTAACGCGCAACGCGCAACGTTCAACATCCATTACCTGTTTGCCGCAACAAGGACTTATCAATAAGCTCTCTCGCATGCAGCAGAAGCAAGAAGAATGGGCCTGGCAGTGGGAGCGGCTCTCCGACTCTAACCGCTGGCTCTTCACGCAGTGGATCCAGCCGAACACCCTGGAGGATTTCCGTGATAAGGAAGTTCTGGACTGCGGCTGCGGAGGCGGGCAGCACCTGGAGTTCATCGCCCCGCTCTGCCGCTCGGCCGTGGGCGTGGACTTGAACGCGCTCTCGAGCGCCAGGAAACGGACCGCGCCGTTCCGGAGCGTCTCTCTCAGAGAGGCGGACGTCGCGACGATGGACCTACAGAGGCAATTCGACATCGTCTATTGCATCGGCGTCCTGCATCACACGGATGACCCGACCAAGTCCTTCCGGAATATCGCGCGGCACTGCAAACCCGGCGGCCGCGTCATCGTCTGGGTCTACAGCCGCGAGGGGAACGCCCTCAACCGATGGCTTCTGGAACCCGTGAAAACCGTTCTGATCCATCATCTCCCGCGGTCCATTGTCCTGTGGATTGCTCGGGTGCTGACCGCGCTTCTGTACATTCCGATCTACACGATCTACCTGCTTCCGCTCACCGGCCTCCCGTTCTTCCAGTACTTCGACAACTGGCGCAAACTCTCCTTCCAGCGCAATGTCCTCAACGTGTTCGACAAGCTCAACGCGCCACAGACGTGGTTCATCTCGCGAAAACAGATCGAATCCTGGTTTGACCCGAAAGAATTCTCCGATGTTCATCTCTCGCCCTACAAAGGGGTCAGCTGGCGCGGATCAGGGACTCCCTTGAGTGATCAAACCAACCTTCCATTGGTTACGTGAAGAACTTTTTTCTGGTTGCTTACAAATTCCAGGAATCGTTCAAGGTCACGCCACATTCGAAAATGCCCGACTTCCCAACTGTGTCCCCAGAGGTGAAAAAGCGGCTTGTCCCGCTTCAGCGCCGAAAGAAAAAGCGCCTTTGCGAGCGGTAACCAGCCTCGATACGCACCTGCCGGCAACTCCAGTCCTTTCAGTGCGGGGCGCAGAAGTCTCCACTGGTGAAGAGGATCAAATACATCGCGCCACTTGGTCCATCGCCTGCGCCACGGGAAAGGATAAACATGCAACGAAGTAGGAAGAGCCCAGGGATTCGATCCGGCTTCGAACCTGATCTGTTCAATCGTTCTGGCACCCGCGAATCCGGCGCTGCGGACCAGTGCTTCAACCTCACTGTTTTCAGCGCCGAAAGGATAACAAAACATGCGGCATTCTTGGCCGGTGATCTCCTCAATCCATTGTTTGGAATCCCTTATTTCTTTGCCGGCTTGCTCCCGCGAGACTGTAGTCAGGTACGGATGCGTCATGGTGTGCGCGCCAACTTCATGCCTGTCATTCAAAAGCCGAATTTGTTCCCGTGACAGAGTCGAAAGCTTGGGGCAAACGTAAAAAGTTCCCTTGCATCCGTAACGATCAAGCAGAGCCGCGGTTTCCAAATCGAGCGCATCGCCATCGTCCCAGGAGGTTGTAAAAAGCATAGAATCGAGAGTTTATTGAACGGCAGAATCCTTCAAATAAAAACTCAAAAGACCTTCGACCGACCGGAGAATTTTTTCAAACGATTTTCGCGCCTCCAGCACGTTCATCCGCTCGGGATCCGGTATCTGAATGTCCTCGTCGCCGGAAAACAATCCCAAAAACAGAATCTTTTTGCGTGCAGCGGGGAACTCTTTCATACAATTCCGCCAATTGAGCAGATCCATGACCAGGATCAGATCGGCCGAGTCGGCCATCGCCCGGGTAATCCGCCGGGACCGATGTGATGACATGTCGATCCCCATGAATTTCAGAAGCGGATGGAAATTGTCTGGAATACTTCGTCCGGTTTCAGGATGAAATCCTGCGGAATCAGAGATGGATAATCCGCCCCTTTCTTTGGTTAGCCGGTCCCAGGCCGCCTTGGCGAAGGGACTGCGATACATATTGCCGTGGCACAGAAACAGGAAGCTTTTTGGCTTTTTAATCACTGGTATGAACCCCAGAGCAAGCTCTGGACTCCTTTTTCCGATGCCAAGCATCAGGGAATCGGACCATTGCCTTCGCAAGCTGATACACAACTTCCATGCTCCTCGTCGCGCCGTCCGTCTCGGCGCGGCCGAGCCGCGACGGAAAGCCCCGCAGGGCGAAGGCGGATTGAAAGAATGATTTTGATTTTTTGACCGTAGACGGTGCTCGCGGACGGCATTTTTCAGAATGCGCCGGTCGCCGAGCAGCCGGCTCAACCATTGGAAGCGGTAACGCAGGCCTCCGCGCAGATCATTGATCGTGGTCAGCAATTGGATAAACGCCGGAGCCGGATCCGTCCACCAGAATTCGTCCGAGCGAATGAACGGATTCAGACTCAGAAGGAAAAAATCAAACAGAGCCATGAGTTTTGACGGCGGCTTGGAAAAACCTGTCTGGGGATCGGATTTCAAAACGGAAAAAAGATGCCGTACTTCACCGGGACAGAGGTTCCGGCAGCGAAGCCCGTCAGGGTAATCACGGACTTCCCGCTCCGGCTTGATGCCGCCGGTCAGAACGCAGTCCAGCAGAGCGGCCGGGAAATCGAAACCGGCATACTGGCTCAAGGCAATCGAGCCCCAGAACCGGCCGTTTATTTCCATGAAGTACGACGTTTGGCCAGATTCTTTTTGAGCCGCACTTGAGATGCGGCTTTGACGGAACTCCACGAGCGCGACACCCTGATAACCCATGGCCTTCAGCACTGCGCTCGCGTGTTTTTCCGTTGCCGGATCATGGCAGCTTGCACGGAAAGACGATGCTCCGCCGGTCCATGGAACTTCATGAATCCGCCGGTGAGTGAAACAAAGTTTGATGTCATCTTTCCATCTCAGTACCGCCACTCCCAGACCCGAGCCGGGGACAAATTCCTGGGCGATGACTCCTCTTTTCATTGCCCGGCACTCGGCCAATACATCCCGCGCCTCTGATGTATCACGGACGACAGTACAGGTTCCCTTGCGGTAGATCTCAGGGGAAATCAGTACATTGTCGGTTTTGATTACTACCGGAAAACGGAGGAAGCCGAGATCATCGTTCCAGGCGGCGGACGTTCCGTCACTGACGAAAACAGTCGGTGCAACCGGAACACCGGTATCCCGGGCAAGACGGTTGGCATGGTATTTGCTGAGGGTGAAACGCAGGTGCTCATCGGAAGGAAGGATCAGGATCACTTCGGACGGCAGCTGAGTCCTCAGGGCCGCCGCCGCCGCGATCGGGGCCTCGGCGATGGGCAAAAATGCGTCGTAGTCTCCGGTCGAAAGAACCGTTTTCAACCACTCCCTGAATTCCGCATGTCTGAACCAGGGATCGGGGTACGCAATGTGTCCCCGGCAAAATCGCGAGTACTGCGCGGCCGGCGGCACGGAAAAAGGATGGCCGGCGGTTACCCGATAACCGGCACGCCCCAAAGACCTGACCACTCCGAGTCCCGCCAACTCCTGGGTATCGGTTACAAGAATCGAAAGTCTGCCGCCAGAAATATTTTTCCCCGGCTTTTTCACGGTTCCAAAATAGCAGTTTTTTTCTATCCGCCATACCGCCTCACCCATGCAGCGACCGGTAGCGCCGTTCCTCGGCATTGCAGTCTTTACTGTATCGCAGCGGCATCTGTTTTCCTCGCCACACAATACACCGATGTGCCGAACGGAAGCGGCATATATTGAGACAGCTTTACCTCAGCGCATCCGATGAATTTCAAAAGATCATTGAGCAGCGGAATTTTTTTGAGTTCGGTCTTTTCCATGTTTTCTCCGGACATTTTTTTCCAACGAAACAGAAACTTGCGAAAAAAGATCGCCGGCAGGAACAGGGAGGAAAAGCAGTAATTCGACCAAAGAATCTTCAGCCCGAAACCCTGGAGTAAGGTTACCAGTTCTTTCTTCGAGTAGCGCTTCCGGTGCCTCAGAAAAACATCGCGGGACGACCAGAGGAACTGATGGGCCGGGACAGTAACGATCAGGATGCCTCCGGGTTTCAGGAAGCGGCTTAAGGCTTCGGCAACTTTCCGCGGCTGATCCAAATGCTCCAATACATCCAGAGCAGCAATCACGTCGTACTCCGGCCTGGCTGGCGCACTTCCTATCGAATTGATATCTCCCAGACCAAGCCGGGCTTTGGTTGTCCGTAAGCGGCAATGGAGCAAAGCTTCCGGGTACCCGTCGAAACCCGCTACCCGGGCCTCGGGGAAAGCGTTTTCAACGCTCCAGAGGAAACTGCCGTTTCCGCAACCCACATCGAGCAGGTCGAAATCTTTTTTGGAGATGTATTTCCTGATCAAGGAAAGAGCCAGACACCGCTTCACCGCTGACCAGAAGTGGGTTTCTTCGGACGTGTTCAGGCATTCCAGTGATTCCAGATCGAAATGTACGGTATGACCGGCAAACCCCGGGGCGAAATCAATCCGCTTGTCACGAAGAAGCTGGTACAGGTCATCATGCCGTAAAGCGGAGGCTGCTTCGGACATCACTGGCGTACTCTGTGACATAGCGCGATTGTACTTCAATGCATTCACAGTATAGTAATCGGGAACAATGTCTACTTTTTCAATCAATCGCGACGTTACGTATTTGCCTCGTCTTTTTTTAGACGAATGTTTACCTCCTTTCTTGCGCGATAACAAGTATTTCATGTACCCGTTTTTCTGCGTCTGGTTCAAGGGGAAAAATGTTCGGAATATCATGGAATTCAAATCAAATTTCCACAAATACACAGAGGAAGAATTCAGGACTCTCAACAAAGAGCTTGATAGTCTTGCGCAAGATAGATCAACGGATTTGAATACGAGTGCGCTTCAGTACATGATCGATCATTTTGACCCGCATGCCAGTTCGGTGCTCGACGTCGGATGTGGACGTGGAAAATTTTTAAAAAAAGTTCAGGAGAAAGGCTACCGCACTGCGGGGTGCGATCTCTACCGTGATCCATTGCTGGTCTGCGATGATTTCTTTGAGAGCAATGCAGAAGAATTACCGTTTGCGGACAAAACATTCGATATTGTTACTTGCAGTCATACGCTGGAACATACTCGCAATGTACACAGAGCAGTTTCGGAGTTGAAGAGAATTACCATCAAGCAATTGATGGTGACCGTGCCGTGTCAAAGATACCATTATTACACTCTCGATCTACATTTGAATTTCTTTCCAGAAGCTTCCTATCTCATAAACGCATTTTCTTTGCCCAATTATACATGCAAAAAAATAATGGGTGATTGGACCTACATCGCAACACTCTCATGATTTCAAGTATCAATAATAAGATGATTCATTCTTATTGATGATAGAGCAGCGGAGGAGTGGATACGGATCATGCTGCCTGATCGATGACGCACCCGTAACCATGGCGGATTGTGTTCTGCTGCGCTCATGGTAAAGTACAGTCCGCCACTGCCCACTGTGTCCCCTATGAATCGTGATGCAGATACCTACGAAAGCATCATGGTCTTTCCTTGTTTCAATGAAGAGAAACGTTTCCGTGCGGATGTATTCCTGCAGTACGCTGCGGAGCATCCCGCGTCGTTGCTCCTCTTCGTGAACGACGGAAGCACCGATGGAACATCGAGCGTACTCGCACGACTGCATCACGCATTCCCCACGCGAGTGGAACTTCTCCATTTGCCGACCAACCGGGGGAAAGCGGAAGCCGTACGACAGGGCTTCCTCCGGGCCTTTGATTCCCACCCGTCATTCGTTGGGTTCTGGGACGCAGATCTTGCCACTCCCCTGGAACAGATCGACGTGTTCCTGCGCATTCTCAGAGATCAACCGACCACCGCGATGGTCTTCGGAAGCCGCCGCAGGGAACCGGGGACAGCGTTCGAACGCACGTTCTATCGCCACGCAGTCGGCACATGTTTCGCATTCCTCTCCTCCCTTCTCTTCACCCTCCCTGTCTACGACACGCAATGCGGTGCAAAAATATTCAGAAATTCCCCGGGGCTCCGGCATGCCTTCAAAAAACCGTTCCTGACCAAATGGCTCTTCGACATCGAAATTCTTGCACGAATGGCGCCGGAGAGTGCCACTCCTTCCGCGTCGCCCGTGGTGCAAAGCCATCCGCTCCCCTGCTGGAAAGACATCGCGGGATCAAAGCTGGAACTCAAGAATTACCTCCTCTCCGCGGTGCATTTTCTGAAAATATACCGTGCATACCCGCACCTTCGTGCACGGAGGATACGGTGGAAAAGCTCCCGTACCAACCGGTGAAGCACGTGGGGGCTTGCCACCGCGCTTTGTCGAATGGGTGAACACGGTCGTCAGTTGTGCGATCTCTCGTATATGCGCGGGAAGCCCGAACCGGGGACGGGATCGTACACGCTGTCCCATGCTGTCGGCGCGCACCGACTGCGGAACCACCGGGCGCGATCAGCCGTCTCCACGACCAGGTAACGTATCTGCAATACATCGGCCACGTTCGCTCTGCACGTGCGTTCGAAGCGGCGGATGAGCGCCCAGCGCGCATCACTCATTGCATTGTACCACTGGATCATGCCGATGGTGAACCGCCCGGTATATGTCATGAAGCGAATACGGTCGATCTGCTGCACTTGCTTCTCGCTCTTCGTCGTGAAGAGAGAGTCTGCGCGCGTATCGTCAGTGGTGTACAGGTAGAAGTAATCGCGAATGGTGCTGTGGGTACGCACCCACACATAGAGAGCGCGCTGCTGATCGGTGATGCTTGGCATGTGCGCGAACAGCGGCGCAGATTCGAAACGGAACGTGGGGAAGAGGAGACGCACAGAGGCATAGAGCGCTCCAGCGAAGACCATCATGCCGATGGCGACGTACCCGGCGATGCGGCGTATGAGCACGGTGCTCGACAGCAGTGTTTGTTCCAGAACGATACCTGCAAGCATGGCGAAGAGACTTATTGCATGCGTGAAGAGACGTTTCATTTCACCCGGCAGGGCATTGTAGTGCACCACGAACGGTGCGGCGAGATGGCCGAGAGCGAGGATCAGGAGAAAGAGCGGGAAGGTTGAGGTCGCTCTCCGCTTCCAGAAGTACACCACCAGGAGGGGGACGAGAAACAGCGGTAACCCGAAATCACGAAGGAACGGCCACTGCCAGAACGCAACCCGGTACCCTGCCGTATGGTATTCCGTTTGCCCGTTGAACCAGAGAGAAAAGGCGGATGCATTCACATTCCCCCCTCTTGCGGAGAGCGTGCCGCCCTGGAAACGCGCGATGAAGAGTGCGATTGCGAAAATCCCGACCGAGAGCAGCGCAGCGTCCATCCATGACTTGTGCAGCTGCTTGCCGGTCCAACGGCGTTGCAGGAAGTAGAGCAACACAATGTACAAGAAGAGAGCGGGGTAGAAGAGGAGGAACGATCCTTCCATCGTGAGCGCCAACGCGGACGCCAGCACGATGCAGACGGCCCCCCACAGGACATACCGCTTGCGTTCGGGTTCGATGAATGCTTCGTGCAGAGCATAGAGCAGCCCGAAGAAGAGAGGCGACCCCGTGGCGAACGTCCGCCACCCGATGGCGTTGATGATGGGGATGACGATGGAACTGCCGAATGACAGCGTGAGATATTTGAAGGGAGCAACCATCGTGCCGTTCTCCATGAAGAAGCGGAGGAGATCGCGCAGCAGCCACACGATCTTCACCCACATGATCCCGCCACCGAAGAGCGCCAGCACCGCACCGACGAAAGCGGCTCGCCACGAACGGGTCAATGCCCACACGAGCGCGCCCGCAAAGAGCAATACACCTGCAATGCCGATGAGCGGCTGAAATCCGTACCCCACGACGAGCGGAAGGCCCGTGAGTGCCGTGAATGCCGCCGCGAGGAACGCTTGGCCATAGTGATACCCCAGCCGATCCCAGGGGTTCACCACTTCCACGACCGGAAAGTTGCCATCCGCGATCGTGGAGGCGAGAGGAAAATGAATCCACGCTTCCGGATCACTGCCCAAAAATCGCGCGCCCATGAGCCCGCTGAGGGAAATGAGAAGGAACAGAGAGAGTACCAGCCACCGTGGCGGAAGGATGAACGCAGAACGAGGGATGACGAGAGATCGAGTCCGATACGCCCACACCAGAACGAGAGCCGTGATGCAGAACAGGACGACAAGCCCCGCCCAGAACGCCATGCGAACATCCATGATATATGCGAGAGCATTGGCGAACACCAGGTACGACGCCGTACCGAAGCTCACGGTCATGCCGGCAATTCCGAGCGCATGCCGCATCCGCAGCACGTATACGGCAACGACCCAGCCGTACATCAGGAGAATCGCCACGTATCCCGATGCGATCAACATGGAAAACATCATCTGCTGATTCAAAGTAATTTCATTGTAGAACCATGCGCACCGAATCCAACGGCAAAATCCCCGGATCGGGACTATTCTCCCGTCCCTGTCCGGGTACGACGCATGGTAGACTTCAGTCATGCATACTTCTCAAACCCTTCGGAAGTCTTTTGAGTGGGCTTGCATACTGGCATTGCTCATTTTTCTGGCCAAGGCCGCCTTCCTGGCCACAGCGCCGACACGCGGCCTCGGCATCACCTCCTGGATCATCGATGACACGTTTATCATCATGCGCGTCGCACGGAATATCGCCCTGGGTTACGGATTCACGTACGACTTCGTTCATCCCACCACCGGTGCGCCGCCGCTCTGGACATATATCACATCAGTAAATCATCTGCTTTTCCCTTTGCCCTGGGCCGTGAAAGCCACTTTCATCGAGACCGCGTTTTTTGCCTCGCTCGCGACACTGGTTGTTTTCCTTATCGCTCTCAAGATCACCGGTCGGAAATCGGCGGCCTGGATCGCTTTTCTGCTGGCTACTTTCACCGGCAACGCATTTTTCGAAGCCATGAACGGAATGGATACCTCGCTTTTCACGCTGGGCGTTGTTCTTTCGGTGGCACTCTATTTGGAGATCGGAAAACCCGAAAGAATGCCGGCTTGGATCTGGGGGGCCATCGTCGGCCTGTCCATCGGGATCACCAGTCTGGTCCGGGGGGATGGGATTTTCCTGATCGGCAGCCTCGGTTTGGTCGAACTGATCAGAATCATCCGGTCTGAATCCGGCGAACGCACTGAGAGGATCAAGTTCCTGATCAGTCTGGCCGTGATCGCCGGCCTTTGTTTCCTGGCTCTTATCGGCTGGCAAGTCATGAGGACCGGTTCGCCTTTTCTTGGCAATCAAGTCGGCCGCCGGGAACTGGCCTTGGCGCTGCACGGCTTCAGTTTCGCGGACTTTCATCTCAAGACCTACCTGAAAATCGTCGGCTGGAACGTTTTTCAACTTGAGAAATTGATAGCAATCGCACTCGGTTCTTCCCTGCTGGGGCTCCTGGCCCTCGCTGTTGGCTGCCTCAAGAGCGAACGGCGGAGATTCTCAATCATCACTCTGGTTTACTGCTCCACTTTCTTTGCCGCGCTGGTCGCCTATCAGTGGTATTTCCCGGATTTGCACGGCTTGCGGTATGTCAATCCGGCAATCCATCTCCTGACCGTACTGGTAGCTGCGCTGTTGGTGGATATCCCGGAAGGGTTTTTCCGGCGCAGTTGGATTTTTGTGCTGACGGCTTCGATAATCATCCTGTCAGATTACGGCTTTTACGATTTCGTCACTCATCTCCATTCGGTGACCGGCACTACCTTCACCGCTCGCCCATCCCCGGCCGTTGAGCAATCGCTCTGGGCCACGATCGATTGGGTCAATGCCAATCTGCCGAAGGGCGCTGTGATCGGAGTCCGTGATCACGGCCGGTTCGCCCTCTTCACGGACAGACCGGTGCAGGATCTGGCGGGAAATATCGATCCAACGGTTCCGCTCCTGATCCGAAAGGGCGGGATAAAGGAATATCTGAAGATGCGAAATGTCGCCTACGTCTTGATCCCGACTCTGGAAGTCCGAAAGGACATGGTGTACCAGGTTCTCCATCGTGATTTGAAACTTGAGCCGGTAGTCGGGGCTCCGGTATTCCGCGGAACAACATTGTATAAAATCATTTGGTGATGCGATGTATCGGGTAACCATAAATCGGAACCTGAGAATCGCTAAACCGGTTATACTTGTCCCATGTGCGGTATCGCCGGTTTCATCGGTGAAGATCGGCCGAAGATCGAGGCGATCACGCGTGCGCTCGTGCACCGCGGGCCGGACGGCAACGCGTGCGAAGTGGGACACGGGATCTCGCTCGGCCACGCGCGCCTCGCGATCCTCGATCCGAGGCCGGAGGGCAACCAGCCCATGTGGAACGACGAGAAGTCCGTCGTGATCGTCTACAACGGCGAGATTTTCAACTATCGCGAGCTTCGGAATCATGAGGGTTTCAGATGCATTACCACCACCGACACCGAGGTGCTGCTCAAATTGTACGAGCGCTACGGCATGGCTTTTATTCCGCGGCTTCGGGGCATGTTCGCCTTCGCGATCTACGACACGAAGAGCTCTACACTCCACCTCGCGCGGGACAGCAGCGGCATCAAACCGCTGTACCTGACATACGTTGATGGCAAACCATATTTCGCTTCGGAGATGAGGGCATTGATGCGGGGACTTGATCGAAGACCGGATCTGAACCTGAAAGCACTGTCGCTGTATCTGCGGCTCCAATATGTCCCCGGACCCGAAACGCTGGCAAAAGGGATCGAATCGGTTCCGCCCGGAACGGTGATTTCGTGGTCGCAGGACACCGAAAAACGATTCTGGATGGAACCCGATACTCCGAAAATCACGATCGGATCCAAAAAACAGGCTGCCACTGACCTGCCGGCTTTGATGCAACAGGTCGTGACTGATCATCTGATCTCCGACAAACCGGTCGGCGTGTTCCTGAGCGGCGGGATGGATTCATCGATCGTCCTTCATCACATGGCCGCGGCGATAAACGGACCGGTAAAAACTTTCACCGTACGATTCGAGGCCACCGAAGAAGAAGATGCCAGGCGTTTCAACCGCGACGCGGATCTGGCCCGGCTTACGGCCAGTTATTACGGAACCGATCACGAAGAACTGCTTCTGACCGCCGAAGATTTTCGAAAATCTTACCGGTCGACAGCCTGCGCTCTGGATCTGCCCAACGCCGATTCCGTTTCGGTGGCCCAGTACGCACTGGCTGCCAAGGCCAAGAAAAAAGTTGACGTCGTTCTCTGCGGCGCGGGGGGCGATGAGCTCTTCGGCGGGTATCCCCGCTACCGCGTTGCCCGGATTTTGGAACTCATGAACTTCATTCCGGCGGGACTGCGATCTTGGGTCGGCGAACTTTTCGGCTATCCCGGCGATGTTTTGAAAATGAGCCCCGGTCCGGCACTGGCCGAGCGCCTGCTGGCCCGACCGATTGACGAAGGCTGCGCCGTCACCCGCGGAGATTGGTTCGATCCAGCCGCAACCACCCGACTTTTCATCCAGCGCTTCGAGAACGTGAAAAACCTGGAATCCCTTCGCCAGTTCATGGAAGTCGACCGCCACCTCTGGCTCGTCGACGAATCACTGAAGCTCGCCGACGCCGTCACGATGGCCAGCGGCCTCGAGTGCCGCGTGCCCTTCCTCGACCCGCGGGTAATCGCGTTCTCGCACGGGACTCCCGCACGCTGGCATGTCGGCCTCAAGCGCACCAAAGCCTTCCTCAAGGACACGTACCGGCGCATCCTGCCGGAGCATCTTTTCTCGCTTCCGAAATCCTCCTTCTACCCGCCACTCGCGAAGTGGCTCCGGCGCGAATCCGGCCCGCTCGCGGAGGAGATGCTGGAGGGGAAGCGCATCCGGGAATTCTTCAACGTGGAGCGCGTGCGCGAGATCTACGATAGGCACTTGAGCCGCGAGCGGTACGGCCTCTCTGCGCTCTCCACCCTCATCCAGCTGCACAACTGGTTCGAAACGGTCTACGATGCTCCGCCATGAACACGCTCGTCCGCGCTGTCCTCGGCCTCAGGAGAATCCCCTTCGTCCGTGACGTTCTCACGATCCAGGCGGGGTCGCTCCTGTTCATGCTCGCAAGCTTCGTGAGCTCCATCCTCTTCGCGCGCCTCCTCGGCATCGAGCGATACGGCGTGTACGCCGTCGCCCTCGCCTTCGCAGGGACGGTAAGCGCCCTCCTGAATATCGGGCAGGGGCAGTCGCTCTACGTGTTCTTCTCGGAAGCGTACGGCCGCAAAGATGTCCGCGGGATGGCGGCGGTGCTCCGCAACTTCGTGAATATCGCCTGCATCAACGTAGTGCTCCTCGGCATCGTCGCCTTCGTCATGCCGCTCCTCGCAGAGCGCCTGTACGGAGCGAAGGAGATCGGCTACTACGGACGGATCTTCTCGGTGTTCCAGATCACCGATCTCTGGAACAGCATGACGCTCATCATCCTGCAATCCATCCGCCGCATCCGACTCAAGGTGTTCCTGGAGCAGGCCGCGAACCTCTCGTACCTCGGTCTCGCGGTTTTGAGCCTCTTCCTCGGCGGCGGCATCCGCGGGATTCTCCTTACGCAACTCGGCGTGAGCATCGTCTTCCTGCCGCTCTCGCTCTTCGCCCTCCGCTCGGTCGCGCGGACGCACCGCCTCCCGGGCGTTCGTGAAGTCCTCGCCGTCCCATGGCGCAAGAGCGAGCAATTCCTCCTGCAGGGACTGGTCATCACCCTCGACAAGACGATTGGGAACTTCTTCCCGCAGGGTCTCTTCTTCGCCTTCAGCCTCGCGGTTCCAGCCGCGTTCGTCGGGGTCGCCCGGATCGCGGTGCAGCTCGCGAGCATCCCGAGGAACATCCTGTTGCCCCAGGCCGGAGACTTGTCAGTCACAGCCTTCGGCCGGATGAAAGCCGAAGGACCGGGCGTCGTCCGGCGCGGGGCTGCCAAACTGATCAAGCACGGCGTGGCTCTCCATGCCGTTCTGACTTTGGGCGCGATGATCGCCTTCCCGCCGCTCATATACTTTTCCTATGGCCCCCAATACTGGCAATCCATACCGCTCGCCATCTGGCTGCTTCTGATCATGCTCTTTAGCGGGCTTTCTCTCACCAATTCCCCGATACTGCGCCTGTACCGGAAAACACATTTTTCCATACTTGGCGGCGTCCTGGCCTGGATCGGAATGCTTTCGACTTTTTTTGTTCTGATACGGTTTTTCCCTCCGGCCTTCACCTTCCTGATAACATTCGCCGTAGGCCAGGTGATCCCGCTTCTGATAACGCTATACATTTTTACCCGGCTTCTTCAGGAAACTCCGAAAAAATCCACGGCATGAAAATCCTCCATGTCACCGACGGCATACCGCCGGAAACCCTGGGAGGAACCGGACGGATAGTCACTGACCTTGCGTATTCTCAAGCCAAATCAGGAAGTGAGGTCGCGATAGTAACCGCCGGCGACCAACGGCCTGATACCCCGGTAAAAATTTTTTACATCCCGAAGCTTCCGGAGCGCTGGGCTCACGATCGCTGTGTTTTTTCCCGTTCCAGGGAACGCGAAGTGCTTGCGGCGATTGACGGGTTTCAGCCGGATCTCATCCACGCCCACACCGTTTCACGACAATGCGGTTACCGCTGGATGGCGCGGCTTCAGGAACGCGGCATCAAGCTGGTGGTGAGCTGTCACGATGTCTCGCACGTCGCCTATGGCAAGGTGCTGGGTCATGAACGGAGTTTGATTTGGCAGGAAATTTTGCGTTATCGCTGGACATGGAATCCGCTCCGGCACATTTTGATCAGGCATTTCCTGAGTTATGCCGATCAATTGCTCGCCGTGAGCGATGCCCTCAAGGATTACCTTGAGCGTCGCGGGATCACCAATGTCCGGACGGTCCCGAACGGGATCGACACGGCATATTGGCAACCGCAATGGACCCGGACCGAAGCACGGTCACGATTGAATCTTCCCCAGGATCAGTTCCTGTTTCTCTTCGCCGGCCGGTTGGGATACGACAAAGGATCAACGCTCATCGCCCCCGCGCTTCCGAAAGATGCCGGGTTGATCCTGGCCGGCGACGGCTTCGGGGCATACTTCGAACCGCAACGGCACCGTACCTATGCGTTTCCGAACCAGTCCGCCGGACAGATGCGGCTGCTGTACGCCGCTTGTGACGCGGTGTTGGTTCCATCGCGCTGTCTCGACTGCCTGCCAACTGTCTGCCTGGAAGCGATGGCGATGGGCCGGCCGGTGCTCGCCACCAGCTGGGGCGGCGCCAAGGAAATGGTTGTCGATGGAACGACCGGCTGGATCATAGATCCGCTGGCTGAAGATGCCTGGCGGGAACGCATGGTCTGGTGCCTGACCCACCGCCGTGAACTTGAGCGCTTCGGCGCGGCCGGACGGCAGCACGTCTCCGGACTGTTCGGTCTGGAACGCTTCCGGGAAAACGTCGACACCGTCTATAGGCGGACGCTGCATCCGCCGTTGCACGTCGCACTCGTCGCGCAGAACCTGGAGGGCCGCGACGGCTGGAGTCGTTATGCACGCGATCTTTCCCGAGCGCTTTCGGCTGCCGGAAATCGTGTGAGCGCGATAGTCGCCGAGCCGACCGAAGACGCTCCCTGGTGCGAACAATACCCGGTTCTTCGGCCTCCGCTCCATTCTCTGAGCTGGTACGGATGCTTGGCGCAAATATTGCCGTACCACCGGATCTTGTCCCGGTTGAAACCGGATGTCGTGCATGTCATCGCCGAACCGTATGCACTGCTGATGGGAATTCTTTCAAAAAAGCAACCGTGGTGTCTCACCATTCACGGTTCGTACGCCGTGATCCCCTTTCAGTCAGGACCGTTCGCCCGCCTGGCGACACGGAACGCCTGGCGGCGCGCGCGGAAAATAATTTCGGTGAGCTCCTTCACCAAACGCTTCGTCGAAGAAACCGAACCGGAGTTCTTCATGACCGCGAAACTGGAAGAAAAAATCCGGGTGATTCCGAACGCCATCACGATCCCGAAACCCTGGTCAGCGCGCCCGCTGAAGCAAGCCGGTCAGAGGCACATTCTCGGCGTCGGAGCGGTAAAAGCACGCAAAGGCTACCTCCAGGCACTCCGCGCGCTCGCCGCCTTCCGAAAAATTTCCGCGGTTGCTTTCACATACGAAATCATCGGGTCGCTCAGCGACCGCTTCTATGTGGAAGCGCTTCAACATGAACTCGATCATCTCGACCTTACCGATATCGTCACGATCCGGGGCAGTGTGTCGGAAGCGGAACTTGAAACGGCTTATAACCGCGCTGACGTCTTTTTGCTCCTGTCCATCTTTGAAAAACCCTACGTCGAAGGTTTCGTCCTCGCATTTTTGGAAGCGGCGGCAAACGGCGTTCCATCAGTGGGTTCCGCAACCGGAGGCTGCCCGGAGGCAATACAAGAGGGTGTCAGCGGCTACATCTGTGATCCAAATAATCCGGATATGGTTGCCGAACGTTTGCGCCGTATTCTCGAAGACGGTGCCATTGCTCCAGCCGACTGCCGCAAATGGGCCGAGGCGCACGACATCAGGAATTCCGCCTCTGAACTCGAAGAAATTTACCGGCAAATAAGGGAAGTCTAATTCCCCATGTTCCATTTCCCATTTTCCATTATCCTTTGCCCTGAGGACACCATCCTATGAAAACCGTTTTCATTACCGGCTCCGCCGGATTGATCGGCTCCGAGGCCGCGCGGTACTTCTGCGATCGCGACTGCGCGGTCGTCGGGATCGACAACGACATGCGCAAATATTTCTTCGGCGAGGAGGCCTCCACCGCATGGAATCGTGACCAGTTGACGAAAACCTACAAGAACTACGCGCACGTGAACGCGGACATCCGCAAACACGAGGAGATGGAACCCGTCTTTCGCAAGCACCGTTTCGACCTTATCATCCATACCGCCGCGCAGCCCTCGCACGACTGGGCGGCCAGGGAACCGCTCACGGATTTCGGGGTGAACGCCGTCGGAACGCTGATCCTCCTCGAACTCACGCGGCAGTTTGCCGGCGACGCGACCTTCATCTTCACCTCGACCAACAAGGTGTATGGTGACCGGCCGAATTCCCTGCCACTTCGGGAGCTTCCCACCCGGTGGGAGCTGCCGGAAGATCACCCCTGCTACAGGGGAATCGATGAGAGCATGAGCATCGACCAGTGCCTGCACAGTGTCTTCGGCGCCTCCAAGGTGTCCGCGGATGTACTCGTCCAGGAGTACGGGCGCTACTTTGGCCTGAAAACCGGCACCTTCCGTGGAGGCTGCCTCACCGGACCCGCGCACTCGGGGACGAAGCTCCACGGCTTCCTCGCCTACCTCCTCCGCTGCATCGCGCGCGGCGACCCGTATACGATCATCGGCTATAAAGGGAAGCAGGTTCGCGACAACATCCACGCCGCGGATGTTCTCAGTGCGTTCGCGGCGTTCGCCGATCATCCCCGACCCGGTGAAGTCTACAACCTGGGCGGCAACCGTTTCGCGAACGTCTCGATCCTCGAGGCAATCGCAAAAGCGGAGAAGCTCCTCGGGAAGAAGGCGCGCACCGTCTACGAGGAGAAACCACGGATCGGCGACCACCAATGGTATGTGAGTTCCATGGAGAAATTCCGGAAACACTACCCGGCCTGGAAGCAGGAGTACGATATCGACAGAACGATCGAGGAGATCGCCCGACACGGTCATTTTGACTGATCCTCCCCATGACACGCAGAGTCCTCGTCACCGGCGGCGCAGGGTTCATCGGGTCGTTCCTCGTGGACGCGCTCATCGGGAAGGGCGATGCCGTCCGTATCCTGGACAACCTCGAAGGACAAGTGCACCAGGGGAAGAAACCGTCCTACCTGCATACAGAGGCAGAGTTCATCCAGGGGGACGTGCGCGATCGCGACACCCTTAGGAAAGCTGTCACGGACATGGACGCCGTGGTGCACTGCGCGGCGGCGGTCGGTGTTGCCCAGTCCCAGTATGAAATCCAGCGGTACACAACGGTGAACGCCGTCGGCATGGCCAACCTGCTGGATGTCCTGGTCAACGAGAAGCACCGCGTCACGCACGTGCTCCTCCCCGCCAGCATGACGGCATACGGCGAAGGGAACTACGAGTGCAAGGCCCACGGAACCGTGCGGCCCGGCCTCCGCTCGGTGAAGCAGCTGGAGAAAAAAGAATGGGAGCTCCGTTGCCCGGCGTGCTCCGCCACCGTCCATCCGATCCCGACCCCGGAAACGTCGCTCCTCTTCCCTGCTTCGGTATACGCGATCACGAAGAACATGCAGGAGGAGCTCCTCCTTTCCGTCGGGCGAACGTACGGCTTCCGCGTCACCGCATTCCGCCTCTTCAACGTCTACGGCCCGCGACAGAGCCTCAGTAATCCCTACACGGGCGTCACCGCGATCTTCCTGTCACGGCTGCGGAACCATGAGCCGCCAGTCATCTACGAAGACGGCCTCCAGACGCGCGATTTTGTCTCCGTGCACGACGTGGTCCGCGCGTTCCTCCTGGCGCTGGAGAACAAGCAGGCGCATGGCAAAGTTTTCAATATCGGGAGCGGAACCCCGGTCACCATCCGCGCCATCGCGGAAACGGCCGGAGCGCTCGCGGGCATCGCCATCCCGGCGAAGATCACGGGGGAATTCCGGAAGAACGATATCCGCCACTGTTTCGCGGACACGCAGCTCGCGCTCGATGTTCTGGACTGGAAACCGGAAGTGAGTTTTGCCGAGGGCATGGGTGAACTCGTGGCATGGAGCGCGCACGAGCGAGCCGTCGACCGCTTCGAGGAAGCGGCGAGCATCCTCGCTTCCAAGAAACTACGCGGATGACTGTTTCCATCATCATCCCCGCGCACAACGAGGAAGAGAGCATCGTCTCCACGATCGAAGGCGTACTCGCGAGCGTCCGGGTCCCGTACGAACTCATTGTGGTACTGGATCATTGCACCGACCGGACGGAGGAGAGAGTCCGCTCGCTGATGGAACAGAGCCCGCAACTTCGCATCCTCAGGAACGAGGACCGCCGCGGAAGTTTCTCCAACGCGGTAATCGTGGGTTTCCGGGGTGCGTCCGGGGACATCATCGTTCCGCTGATGGCCGACAACTGCGACGATGCGGAAGCCATCAACGCCATGGCTGTGGAAATCATCGCCGGTCGTGCCGACGTGGTCTGCGCCTCGCGCTACATGAAGGGCGGAAAGAAAATCGGCGGCCCGCTGCTGCAGGGGCTCCTCTCGCGTCTGGTCTGCTTCAGCACCCGGCTGCTCACCGGCATACCAACCTGGGATGTCGCCAACGCGTACAAAATGTACAACCGCCGGTTTCTGATGAACGTGAAATACGACATGCCGGACTGGGGCACCGAGTATTCGATGGCGTTGCTGTTTCGCGCCTACGCGGCTGGAGCCAGCATCAAGGAAATCCCGACTGTCTGGCGCGGTCAGGGGATCCCCATGGCCCAGGAATGGAGAATCTTCCGCCGGTTCCCGGGCTACTGGTATTGGTACCACCGCGCCATCGGCAGGAAGATCAAGCCGAAAGAGTGAAGCTCCCCCGACGTTACAGTCGGGGCTTCCTGCGAAGCGGGGCAGAGAGAATTTCCTGCACGATCCTCTCGCCGGCCTTGCCGTCCCATTTGGGGGGAATGCTCACAGAAATCTTCGCCGGCTTCTCTGCGAATTCCAGCACCAGTTTCCTGTCCGATGCTTTCTCGGGATCGATGAGGACGTTGCTCCCGCTTTCCATCGTGCTCGGCCGCTCGGTGTTTCTGCGGAGCGTGAAACACCTTTTTTTCAAAAAGGTCGCCTCTTCCTGTATCCCTCCAGAATCGGTGAGAATAAACGCTGCAGACTTCATGAGTTTCAAAAATGGAATATAACCGAGAGGATCAATTGGATAAGAAACACTCAAAATTGGGATCGTATTGCGTTCGGGGTCAGGTCTTTCAAGTGTCTGACGCAATCTCGGATGCATTGGCAAAACAATCGGCAAAATGTCATTCACTCTTCCAAAAAATCCTAATATTCTCAGCAGATCATTAATATCATCTACATTGCTTGGGCGATGCAATGTTGCAGCAGCAAAGCGTTCAGGAAGAGAAAATGGCAGCATTTCCACGGTTTCAATTCCAGGAAGCGTGCGGATGAGCGTGTCGATCATAGTGTTACCAACAAAATGTATGTTTCCCTTGAGTTTCTCTTTTTTAATATTCTCAATTGCTGATTCTTCCGTAACAAAAAGTTCATCTGCCAGACTATCGATCTCGATGCGATTGTTCTCCTCTGGCATCGTGAGATCACCGGAACGGAGTCCGGCTTCCACGTGCCCAATCCTTATTCCAAGTTTTTTGGCCGCTCTGGCAGCACCCACGGCACCATTCACGTCTCCGTAAACAAGAACGACGTCCGGTTTCACTTTTTCCATCACCGGCATCATCGCCGCAGATGTCGCCTGTATCACCGCCTCCCGATCAGTTCCGCCTTTCACGCCAAGGCTGTAATCGGGGTCGGGTATGCCAAGCTGCTTGAAAAAAATGCCCGAGAGGAGCGGATCGTAATGTTGACCGGTATGTACGATCACATGATGGAAATCCCCCGGCCGCGCGGCGAGCGCGCGATGCACCGCAGCCAGCTTCACGAAGTTCGGCCGCGCCGAAACACTGCTCAAAACTGTCAGCATGACAGAGGCAGTCTAGCTCTGGAGAAAGCCTGCAACAAACAACACTAGGTAGTCATTCCGCGCTGTCTCGCAGCGCTGAGGATACGTCCCATCCGCTTCTCCCACGTGAATTGCTCTACGCGCACCCGCGCGAGCCGCGCCTTCTTCATGCTTCCCCCGGGATCCTCGAGAACGGCGCGAATCGCATCGGCGAGCGCCTCGCTGTCGCCGGGAGGGCAGAACGCCGCCATGCTCTCATCGAGGATATCCCGGATCGGCGGGAGATCCGCGGTGACGATCGGTCTGCACGCAGCCATGTACTCGAACATCTTGAGCGGCGACGTATCACGGACATAGAAAGGATGCAGAGACTTCGGAGCGGGATACACCAGAACGTCCGCGGCGGCGAGGAGAGTGGGGATTTTGAGGTGCGGCAGGTGCCCCGGGAACTGGACGTGCGAACGAAGGGAGGCGGGGAGTTCCTCTTTGAACCGCTGTTTCACGTCATCCGGCCCGCCGGCGATGACCGCCCGGAACTCCAGCCCGCGTTTCTGAAGAACGTCGAAAGCCCCGAGGAGCTCAGGAATCCCCTTGGAGAGCCCCATGGACTGGAGCTGCCCCGCATACACGACGAGCGGTACGCCCGACGGCACGCCGAGTGACACACGCGTATCCGCCGGGTCCGGAAGCGCATCGAAATCGTGAAGATCGACGCCGTCCCCCTCGGCGATCACCGGAATATCGGAGATCCCGAGATCGATGAGTGCCTGGCGCATGGGGCTCGTGAGCGCCACGATGAGCTTGCAGGAACGCACGGAGCGAAGGAAGCGCCGCTGTCCGAGCCGCGGGATCCTGTGAAGCTCGAGGATGAGGGGAATGGAGAGTGTTACGAGCATCGGAAGAAGTTCTGGCGTCCGCGTGTAGAGGAGATCGAATTCGTGCCGACGGCGGGAGAGGATGCGCTTGAGGATGCGCGAGAAGAGGAAGGTGGTGAGCTTGAGCCCCATCACCCCCGGCGCCCACCACGCGGCGATACCGTCTATCGCACCCAACTGGTGGAGCCGCACGGACGAGGAGAGGCCGTAGTAAGCCGCGAAACTCTGGTCGATGATGTTCTTGCGGTACGGCGCGAAAATTTCCACGTCATGCCCCGAGGCACGGAGCGCCTGCGTCACTTTTGCGATCTGGTGACCATGCGCACGCTCACTGGGAAGCCGGACGTTGGTGCAGTAGGCAATTCTCACGGGGAAAGTGTACAGGTTCGCTGCTTCCTCTACACTGGCTCCGATGGAAAAGATCACGCGCACCATCGGCGTCGGCATGTTCGAATTCACCGAACCGGAGCGGCGGAACGTCATGAGCGTCCTGGAGAGCAACCGTCTTTCCTACGGACCGTGGAGCAGGAAATTCGAGCAGGAGTTCGCAAAAGCGCACGACTCTCTGTACGCCGTCTTCGTGAACAGCGGCACGAGTGCTCTCTCGATCGCCGTCGCCTGCCTCAAGGAAGCCTGCGGATGGCGGGACGGGGACGAGATCCTCGTCCCGGCACTCACCTTCGTGGCGACGGCGAACGTAGTACTCGAGCACAACCTGCGACCGGTCTTCGTTGACTGCGATCCACGGACCTATAACGTAGACCCCAGGAACATCGAGGCGAAGATCACGCCGAGGACGAAGGGGATCATCGTCGTGCATCTCTTCGGCCTCATGGCGGACATGGACCCGATCATGGAGATCGTGAAGAAGCACAATCTCCGGCTCCTCGAGGACAGCTGCGAGACGATGGGGGTTTCGTACCGCGGCCGGAAGACGGGCTCCTTCGGGGACATCTCCTGTTTCTCCACGTACGTCGCCCACCTCGTCGTCACCGGCGTCGGGGGACTCGCCGTCACGAAGGACCCCAAGTACGCCGAGATCCTGAGGAGCCTCGCGAACCATGGGCGGGACAACATCTACATCTCCATCGACGATGACCGCGACGTGGACGGCGCCGCGTTCGAGGAGATCATTCGGCGCCGCTTCCGCTTCGTCCGGCGCGGCTACAGTTTCCGGGCGACGGAACTGGAAGCGGCTCTCGGCGTCGCACAATTGCAGCAGCTTACGGAGGTACTCCAAAAGCGACGGGCAAACGCCGGGAAACTCACCGTTGCTCTTCAGCCCTTCGAGCGGTGGCTGCAGCTCCCTTCGTTCGACTCCTCGGTGCAGGAACACGCGTTCATGATGTTCCCTCTCGTTCTCCGGAAAGAGGTCTCAGTGGAGAAGAACGCACTCGTACAGCATCTCGAGAAGAACAGGGTCGAAACCCGCGACATGCTCCCCATCATCAACCAACCGGTGTACGCTTCCATGACCCTCCGGGAGGAGGACTATCCCGTCGCCGACTGGGTGAACCGCTCAGGGTTTTACATCGGCTGCCACCAGGGCATCACGGATGCGGATATCGCCACTATCGGCTCCGTCTTCTCGGACTTCTTCAGGCACTATGGCTCCTAAACGCGCATTTATCACCCTTCGACTCCGCTCAGGGCAAGAGTTCCGGACAATGCTTCCATCCATCATTCATGCAAGCTAAACGTGCATTCATCACCGGCATCACCGGGCAGGACGGCTCGTACCTCGCCGAGCTCCTCCTCGGGAAAGGGTACGAAGTCCACGGACTCGTCCGGCGTGCCTCCACATTCAACCGCGGTCGCATCGAGCATCTCCTCCTGAGCGACCCTCACCGCACGAAGCTCCCGCTCGTCCTGCACTACGGTGATTTGAGCGACAGCAATTCCCTCCTCCGAATCCTCCTCGCGGTACGGCCGGACGAAGTCTATAACCTCGGCGCGCAGAGCCACGTGGGCGTGAGCTTCGACACACCGGAGAACACCGGTGACATCACCGGTCTCGGAACCACGCGCCTCCTCGAGGCCCTGCGGTCCAGCGGGATCCCCGCGCGGTTCTACCAGGCAAGCTCGAGCGAGCTGTATGGGAAAGCAATCGCCACCCCGCAGAACGAAACGACGCCGTTCTACCCACGCAGCCCCTACGCCTGCGCGAAGGCCTACTCCTTCTACCTCACCCGGAATTACCGAGAGAGCTACGGCTTCTTCGCTGTGAACGGGATACTCTTCAACCACGAATCCCCGCGACGCGGTGAGAACTTCGTGACGCGAAAGATCACCCTGAGTCTCGCGAAGATCCTGGGAAAGCAGCAGGAATGCCTCTTCCTCGGCAACATGGAAGCGAAGCGCGACTGGGGGTACGCGAAGGAGTTCGTGGACGGCATGTGGCGCATGCTGCAGCAGCCCGGACCGGAGGATTACGTTCTCGCGACGGGGAAAAACGCCTCCGTGCGCGAGTTCCTCGAGCTTTGCCTCAAGCGGGCGGGGATCTCCTGGACACGACACGGAAAGGAAGAGGATGAGACGTACAAAGACACGCGGACGGGAAAAACCATCGTCGCCATCGACCGACGTTATTTCCGCCCCGCAGAGGTGGACACCCTCCTCGGCGACGCTTCGAAGGCGAAGCGGCTCCTGAAGTGGGAAGCAAAAACGACGCTGCAGGATCTCGCGGAGATCATGCTGACGGCCGACTGCAAGCTGATGGGGATTACTCTCTAGTATTGCTTCCACAATGTCCGTTCATGTAAATCGTTGACCGAAGTGCTATGAGCTTTGAGCTGTGAGCGATGAGTTTCGTCGCTTCTCATCGCTCACAGCTCAAAGCTGGTTGTCCGGTTGAATTTTGATATGCACAAACTTTGCGGAAGGAACACTAGCCGCTTGCCCCTCCATGAAGCGATCCCTACGATGTCGCCGATGCGAAAGCGCTTCACCACGGACACGGGGCTCAACCAGCGTGTCCGGGATTGGTGGCACTCTCATCCCTTCAACTACTTCGTCGGAGACGAGGAGGGCTCATGGGCATTCTTCCGGAACATCGACCGCAAGTTCCTGAAGTGGATTCCATTCATGCAGAAAGGCGGCTACCCCTTCCTCACCCGGTACGTCGATATGGCGGGGCTCAGGGGAAAACAGCTGCTGGACATCGCCTGCGGTACCGGCGCCCTCACGGAGCAATTCGTGCGCATGGGGGCGGACGTGACGGCGATTGACATCACGCCCAAAGCCGTGGAACTCACGAAGAAGCGTCTCGCCATCTACCACCTCACGGCGAACGTCCTGGAAGCCGATGCGCAGCGACTCCACTTCCCGGACGGATCATTCGATTTCGTCTGCGCGTGGGGCTGCCTGATGCACATGCCGGATACTCCGAAGGCAATCGCGGAGATCCATCGCGTCCTGAAGCCCGGCGGATCCTTCATCGCCATGATGTACCACTCAAACTCCGTGCACCTCCGGTACTGCATCCAGTTTGGTCGCGGCATCCTGCGGCTTCAGTACCTCCGGTACGACAACCAGTCGCTCATCAACAGGTACACGGACGGCGCGAGGGTAGGAGGCAACATGCTCGCCAGGTTCTACTCGCGCAGGGAATTCCGGGAGCTCTTCTCCGCGTTCGAAGACGTGAAGGTTGAAGTCCACGACAACCACGGCATGGTTAGTCAGCTGCCGCACCCGCTCCTGCCGCTCGGGAAACTCCTCCCCGCACCGGTGAAAGAAGCCATCTGCCGCTTCGTCGGGATGACGGCGATCATTACAGGACGGAAATGAAGAGCGTGAGGATGTCGATGCGCACATGCGTAGCTTATAGGTTTTAGGTGTTAGGTGTTAGCTTTTAGAAAGTGCTTCTGCCCCTAAAACCTAGAACCTAAAAGCTGAAACCTAACAGCTAACAGATTCTCCGCTATACTTCCTGCATACTGTTCCCATGAAACGTCTCTCCGTCGGCATCATCGGCCTCGGGTATTGGGGACCCAATTGGCTCCGGAATTTCTCCGCCCTCGAGGACTCTACTCTCGCCTACGGCTGTGATCTCAGGAAGGAACGGACCGAGAAATTCGCGCGCCTGTACCCGGCGACGAAATTCACGCAGCATGTCCGGGATCTGCTGAATGACCGGTCGCTCGACGCCATCGTCATCGCCTCCCCCACCTCCACGCACTTCGACCTCGCGAAACGCGCGCTGGAAGCCGGGAAGCACATCCTCATCGAAAAGCCGATGACTTCCTCCTCTGCGGAGGCGGCCCGGTTAGTCGCGCTCGCGAAAAAGATGCGGCGTAAACTTCTTGTGGACCACACGTTTGCGTACACACCGTCGGTACGGAAAATGGCGGAGCTCGCCGGAAGCGGCGCACTCGGCGGCCTCCTGTACTTCGATTCGACACGCATCAACCTCGGGCTCATTCAGCCGGACTGCAACGTCTTCTGGGACCTTGCGATCCATGACCTCACGATTCTGGCGGCCGTCGCGGATCTCACGAAGGTGAGGGAAGTGTACGCGGTGGGGAGCAGGCACTTCACGAAGCAAATCGAGGACGGCCACCTGCACCTCACGTTCCAGGGCGGCCTCGCCGCACACATCCACGTGAGCTGGCTCTCGCCGGTGAAAATCCGCCAGACCATCCTCGCGGGGCGGCGCGCCATGGTGCTGTACAACGATACGCAGCCGAGCGAGAAGATCCGCATCTACGACCGCGGAGTGGACCGGGACTACGAGCGGCCGGACCCCTTCTTCCCCAAGTACCGCAGCGGGAACATCCTGATTCCGGCCATGCCGCTCACGGAGGCACTCTCGACCGAAGCCCAGCATTTCCTCCGGTGCATCCGGGGGGAAGAAGAACCCCTCGTATCCGGAAAAGACGGCCTCATGATGATCAGAATTCTCGCCGCCGCGGACGAATCGCTGAAGAAGAACCGACCAGTCAGGTTATGAGCAGAGCGGGCGTTCCCGCCCGCGGCTGGCATGCAGATATTCCTCACAGGCCGCGCCCGGGAACGGGCGCTCTGCTTGTGCAACGTTGTCCAGTTATTTATGAGTCACAACAATAGCTTTTTCACTGTTCGTTCAAACATGAACCCCGTCATGGCGCGAAACAGCCGCCAGTGGTAGCGTACGTACCGAAGATGGTGCGCGAGGGGGACGGAATCCCGGCGGAAATGTTCCGGGAGTTTCAGGAGAATACGACCGAGGATGCTGAGCATGATGAGCGGCTCACGCAGCAGCACCCACCGGAAGTAGAGCCCCCACGTGTAGCCGTTCGCCCGGAGCCGCAGGGTCTCGAGGAGGACGTAGCGGTCATCCTTCGCGCGGAGCGACTGGACGGAGGGGAGCGGCACATAGAGCGGACTGCGCAGCACGATCTCGCGGAACGTGGCGTCGTACTCGTACTTCTCGTGGACGGTCTTGCCCTTGCGCAGGGTGGCACCGCTTCGGCGGTGATGAATGCGCGGCATCACTTCCTGGAAGACATCGCCGCGGATGCGCGGTACATCAGCGATAACGGGCACCCGGCGGATCTTGATGAGGGTCTTGGGATCGGCGGTCTTGAGAATCTCACCGATCTCCGCCACGGCGCCATCGCTCAATTCCTCGTCGGAATCGAGGTAGAGTACCCAGTCGTACGCCGCAGCATCGCGCTGCCGCAAGCGCATCTCCGTAAAATCCTTCACCCGGACGCTCTTCTCCTCCGTGTCGTACTGCCGGAGCACCCTGGCTCCGTACCGTTTGGCGATGACGATGGTGCTGTCTTCGCTGTTCGCGTCATGCACCAGCACTTCACCGAAGGGAGAGAGGTTCCTAAGGCACCGTTCGATGGTCCCCGCGCTGTTGCGGGTGAGGATCAGGACGGAGCAGGGAATCTTTTCTTGCATAGATACCATCACACTTACAGCTGTTGAATTGTCAATTGTCCATTATCCATTGTCAATTCAGTTCGATCTCCCAACTCTCTCTCCGTACAGGCCGACATCCGAAGCTCTCCTTGAAGAAGAAGAGTCCTTCGTTGATTTTCGTCCCGCCGTCTTCCGTAGAGACGCCGAGGTGCAGGACGCTGCGCTTCTCCCGGATGGCGAGGCAGAGAGCGTCCCTCAGGAGAAGGTGCATCGGGTGGTACTGCTGCGAAGTGTAATCCTGCGCCATGTAGAGCGTGTAGAGCGCCCGGTCGTGGATCGTCACGAGGATGATGCCTCCCACGAGTGCTCCCCCGCGCTTGGCCGCCAGCAGGCGCACCTGCCCCGGGAGCAGGGACTTGAGCGTCTGGATCTCCCCCTGCGTGTGGGTCGGCTTGGCGCCGTGACGCTGGGAGAGGACCTCGCCGAGGAGCGTCCAGAACGCGGGAAAATCGTCGCTCAAACCGACGACGACGCCTCCGCGCTCCGCCTGCCGCACCATGTTCCGGCATTTCCCGGTGAGGGACGGCATAACCTTCTCCTCCGTGAGACCGCGAAGATTCACCGCCCCATCCATCTCGCATTGCGTCATCCGCCACCCCTGCTGGTAGAGCCAGTACTGCTGGTCCCCGGACCACTCACGCTGCAGGCTCACCGGCGGAAGCCGGAGGAGGGAAATCCTCCCGTATCCCTCTGCGCGCGCATGCTCTTTGAGGAGAGAAAGCATCTCGCCCGTCGTGTTCATGGGAGCGCCGAGCGGGAGCACGATGCCGCCATAGGAGGCGCCGGGATGCGAGACGAGGATCGGTTTCCCGTCGTCAGTTCTGCGCGCCGCAGGCAGCAGCCCGACGATCTTCTCTCCGTCGAGGAACAGGATGGACGCATCGAGGAACCGCCCCTCGGGATGGTAGGAGAGGAACCGCCGCGTATGGAAAACCGTTCCGTTCCGGGAAGAGGCGACGCCCGCCTCCCAGGCGGATTCCCATTTGCCGGCGAAGGGTACGACTGTGAGGCTCATGACGCGTGGGAAAATGACGGACGATCAAGCGCCATAGTGAGGATCGTTTTCCCATCGCGCAAGTCCTCTCTTATGACCTTGAAGCCGTTTTTTTCGTACGTCCGGACCGCCCTGGAATTTCCTTTCAAGACTTTCAGATTCAAAAGATCCCACCCGGCGTGCTGAAATGCGTACCGGACGAGGAGAGCCACCGCCTCGCTCCCCAGACCCTTCCCGAGGTACCCGGGATTGCCGATGGTGATCCGAAGAACCGCGGAACCTCCCTGCGGATCGATCTGCACGAACCCGGCGTTGCCGATAAGCGTATGACCTGGAACAGTGACCAGCGAGAAGAATTTCCGATCGGGCTCCTGTATCCGCTTGAACCACTTCATCTGATCCTCCATGGTCGGAATGTGATGATCATCAATCAGTTCCCGCAGTTTCACATTGCCGGAGAGCCAGCACTGAAAGTGCGGCTGATCCTCCTCCGTCATCTCTGCGAGCGCGACACGCCCACCGACAAGAACAAGCGTACGCCCTGAAGGAATCGGCATGGCTCCCACACCCGCAAGTATTCATGATTCAAAGTCCATTGTACATTCTACATTCTACATTCTACATTCTGTCCATGCCTGTCCCCTTCCTCGACCTCAAAGCCCAATACTGCACCATCAAGCCGGAGATCGATCCGGCTATGCAATCGGTGATTGATTCCTGTGCCTTCGTGCTCGGGCCTGCGGTGGAAAAATTCGAAAGGGCCTTCGCCGCGTACTGCGGCGTACAACACTGCGTCGGGGTCGGGTCAGGGACTGCGGCGCTCGAGCTCATACTGCGCGCGCTCGATATCGGGCCAGGCGATGAGGTGATCACAGTCGCAAACACATTCTTCGCCACAGCCGAAGCCGTTTCTCTGGTCGGCGCCACTCCGATCCTGGCCGATTGCCGGGAAGAAGACGCGCTGATCGATCCAAAGGACATCGAGCGAAGAATCACCAAAAAAACCAGGGCGATTATTCCAGTGCACCTCTACGGCCAATGCGCGGACATGGACGCACTCAACACGATTGCGGCGAAACATGGCATTCCCCTGATCGAAGACGCCTGCCAGGCCCACGGAAGCACGTACAAGGGGGAAAAAGCCGGGTCATTGGGCATGGCCGCGGCGTTCAGTTTCTACCCCGGGAAAAATCTCGGCGCTTTCGGCGAAGGCGGGGGCATCACGACCGATGACGATAACCTGGCCGAAAAAGCCCGGATACTTCGCGACCACGGCATGCCGGAAAAATACAAGCACTCACTCGTTGGTTATAACGAACGCATGGATGGGATACAGGGTGCGGTGTTGGATGTGAAACTCAAGCATCTGGACAGGTGGAATTCTGCCCGCCGCAAGCACGCGAGCCAGTACCGGAAACTCCTTGCCGGAGAACCGCGGGTGAAGCTTTTCACCGAATACTCCGACCGGGAACAAAATGAGCACTTGTTCGTCATCCGCGTTCCGAATCGGGATAAAGTTCAGCAAAACCTCAAGGCCAAAGGAATCGCGACAGGAATCCATTACCCGATCCCGATCCATTTGCAAAAAGCCTATTCCGACATGGGCTGGAAAAAGGGGGATTTCCCGATTTCGGAGAAGCTCGCCGATGAAATCCTTTCGCTTCCGATGTTCGCGGAGATGACGGAGGAGCAGGTGGAGGAAGTATGCACCGCCGTCCGAAACTGCCCCTGACCCTTTACCGACCGTCGTGGATGTAGGCATCCATCTTCTCCACGAGACCGGTGAGGCTGTGTCGCTTCGCGACAATCCGATACATCTCGTCCGCCGGGATCGGTGGCTGCGCTGCGAATTTCTCAACGAATGCTGCAACCGCTTCCGGCGTATCGGACCCCGGTGACTCTGAAATGCCGATCGCCCGGGCATTTGCCGCAGTCGTCACCGGATAGCATCCGCAGGTCATCGCCTCGAGCATGGTTTTGTCGATCGTTTCTGACGCCAGGTTCAAGATGAGCGAATGCTGGACATACACATCCGGCAACCGGGCCATAGGGATGGTCCCGTGGAACATGACTCGCAAGTCAAGCCTCAGCTCCCGAACCAACGATCGAAGCTCAGCGCTGTAATCCGGCTCCGCTTCGATCCCGTAAATTTCCAACCGATATTTCTGCGGCAGCAATGCCAGAGCTCGGAAAACGATTTCAACCCGCTTCGAACGGCTCAGGCGATGAACCATCAGCAAATCGAATGGATCCTGGCATGTGTTGTGGCGCCTGGTCCAGAAATCCATGTCGATCCCGTGGCCGACGACTATTTTCTTCGGCGATCCTCTTGTCGGACGTAGTCCGCCACGGGTGGACGAAGTCTGATCAAATTGAGGAAGACTTTGGGAAGTCGCGCAGAAAAATCGTTTGCCGAACCATCCGAAGAGCCGGACCCCGAGCTGCATTCGGTAATGGGTGTACCACAGGTACACCGGAATTCCTCGTAGAAGCCACCACCAACACCCGAGCGCGTACCAGACCGGCGACATGTGGACGAAGACCCGATCATAGTTTCGGGAAATGATGAGCCGTTCGAAGGCCAGAAACGATCGCAGGCGCGAGGCGCCCCGTTCTTTCCCCAGAGAATGAACCGGAAAAGAAAATTGCTCCTTGCCTGCTTCGAGACAAATCACCTCTACCTCATACCCCTGCCGTTGAAACGCTCGGACCCACAGGGCACCGAAGGCATCCTGCTGGTGAAGCTTCTGGGTGATGAAGAGGAGACGCATAGCTAGGTTATAGGTTATAGGTTATAGGTATTAGGTTTTAGGTGACAGGAAAAGCAACCTCTGAACCTAACACCTATAACCTGACACCTGACACCTGACACCTTTTAAGAACTCCGCATACCCCCTGATCAGTTTCACTCTTTCGAACTTCTCGACAATCCTGACCGCCTGCGCGGAAATTTCGTGACGTTTTTTTTCATCGAGTAGCAGTGCATCGATTTTTTTTCGTAAATCCGTGCTCGTTCCATCGGTAAAAATTCCATTCACACCGTCCTGGATAACTTCGGGCAAAACACCGACTTTCGTAGCTATCACCGGCATGCCGACGGCCATCGCCTCCAGCACGATACGCGGACCTCCTTCGCTCGAGGATGGAAGAACGAACACGCGCGCCATCTGCATCGCACGGATCACCGCCTCCATGTTCGGAAGCCACCCGAAGAATCTCACACGCTCGGAAAATCCGAGCTTCTGCGTCAGCCGCTCCATCGTCGCTCTCTCGGGTCCGTCGCCAATGACGAGGAGCGAGACGCCGGGGAGCCCTGCGAGCGCACGCAGGAGGGACGGGAGACCCTTGTTCGGTACCAGTCTCCCGGAGAATACGAGGTCGTACTGTTTCCGGATGGAGGGATCCGGGCGGAGCAGCTCCCTGTCCAGGTAGAACGACGGCACGATCCGCACCTTCTCCGGAGGAATCCCCCACCGCAGGAGCTCCTCCCCGATGCTCCGGCTCACCGTGCGTATGGCATCGAAACGCCCCGCGTGCGTGGGGAGGAAGATCCGCGAAAGCACACAGGCGAAGCATTCGGAAATGGACGCTGCCCTGGGCCAGCCCACGATGTGGTGGATCTCGAGGACACTGCGCAATTTGAAACGCTTCAGAAGCATCCGCGCCCCGATGCCATTGTAGAAGGGCGGATAGTCGTGGACTGTCATCACCTCATGGCCGAACTCCCCTACGAGCTTCCCTCCGCATTTCCTGATCCAAAGCGGCTGGTACCAGAGTCCATGAGGCGACGGGTGAAAAAAAACATTCCTAAAGAAAGCTTGAAGCTTGAAGCTTGCCCGCCCGGACGAATGTCCGTTCGGACGGGAAGCTTGAAGCTGCCATGGACAAACCACATCAATCCTTTCCCAATACTTCGAGAGCTCCTCCAGCGTGTACCAGAACGCGCCTTTCTTTCCGGAGAGAATCGAGCGGTCGCCGCTGATCATCAACAAACGCATATCAGGTTTAAAAGGAAAAAATACCACTTCTCACCCCGCGTAGCCCGAAGGGCGAAGTGGGGTCGCCGGAGATCATCAGCAATTTCATAGTAAAATATTAACAGCAGCGGCCGTTCCCGGCCGCGGCGTTTCCATGAGAAGAAAGTGCAACAAGCTGCTGAAGCAATTGAAGATGCTCGGTGGTAACCGCGTTCCACCCACGTTTGGGCTCGGGCACGGCTGCAGAGTGCGCAACATCGTCATAGTGGGTAATCACATCCCGGAGCGCCTTCGTGATCTCGCAAGGAATACGAAGCGGACGAACAACCATTCCGCACCGGAGCGTCTCGCTGAGTCCCGTCTCCTGCGAGAGGAGAACCGGCAATCCCGCCGCACGCGCCTCCAGCGCGACATTGGGGCTCAGTTCGGTGAGCGATGGAAGGATGAGGAGATCATGCCCGGCGAAGACGCGTTGCCTGTCCGCACCGGAAACCGGCGGGAGGAAGGCGATGTGATCCCGCGAAAGCCACTGGGAAGCGAGGGCACGGAGCTCTGGTTCCATCGGCCCGCTCCCGACGAGTGTCAATCGTACATCGTGCATCTCATGGAGCGCCTCGAGCAGCGCGGGGAGATTCTTGAACCTGACGAACCTTCCGAGGAACAGAAGGCGGAACGGTTCATGTTTGGTATGGAGGACCGGTCCACCTTCCGGAAACGCATTCTCGATAACAGAATGTGCAGGTAGGGTGAATTTGGCTTCGTAGAGCTCTTCCTGGAATCGCGTCGAGAAGACGACGTGATCGAAGAATCGGAGAATTTTCTGCGTGAGCCACCGTGACCATGGTCGTAGCGCATACCAGTCCCGAAGCCCCTTCGTCCCACCACGATCCGTGTACCGCTCCCAGAAGAAATCCCCGCCGAGCCGCAAAATTTTCTTCGGCTTTTTTAATCGCGAGATCCAAAGCGGAACGCCGACGCTGACAGAAGAGAACGCCTCAATCACATCTGCGTCTTTTGCATAATGTTTCAATGCGCGCGCATAGCGAAACCATCGAAGGATCGGCCCGCCATTTCGCGGAATAACAACCACTTGCCATCCCTCTCCCGGCACGAAATCGCTTATCGCTTTCCGCTTATCGCTTATCGCTCCGTAAGTAATAACGCTCACCACATTTCCCATTCTCGAAAGTTCCTCAGCCAAGCTACGGACGTATGTCGCCGGCCCGCCGATGTCCGGAGGATAAATGCCTGTGGCTAGAACGATACGCATACGCCCAGGATTGTGACTGATAATAGTCGTAATAACCGGATTCGGGTATTTTCTTGACAAAATACAAATAATCTTTATTATCTCTTTATGTACGAGAACGAATCAGACCAACGATACTCTCTTTAAGACACTGGAAGGAGAACTGAGGAGAAAACGGGAGATTACAAAGGGTGCAATTATCTTCGAGATTTCCGAAACCATGGATAGCGTCAGGAGAATGCTTGCTGGCGACAGCCTCGACGTAGTATCCACTGTAAAAGGAAAGAATGATCCCAGAGTTTATGTAACAATCAGGAAAAAATCTGACGGTTTTTTTACTGTCTTCACCCACTACGTCGGTCCCGATAATCACGCGAGGGGACAGTGCTTGGGAGTGAGAGAAATACCTGTCGGCATGGAGTTCGCGGCTTTGGGCGGTAATAGTAAACCGCCCCCAAACGGTTTCACCCGGCAAAAACGCCGACCGGTTTTCTAAGAATAAGGACCGAGATGCACAGCAAACCAGGGAATCGTATAACTGAGCATAAGCAACGGTTGGGGAAAGCGGATTTGAATTTTTACATGCTTGGAACGGTTTGCTATACTGAAATAAATTTCCCTCCCCCAAGCTATGTACAATCAAAAATTCATGAACATTCTGCTAAAAACTCTTGGTTGGGCCACGGCAGTCGGAGCAGTAATTTTCTTCATTGTCGGCTTTTTTGTAGCAGGCGAGGAAGCAGGTAATGCAACAGAAAAAGCAGGCTATTTGATCGGTTACGAAGCAGCGGGCCTGGCTATGTTTGCTTTCTTTTATGTACTACTAGGAGTTTTGTACAAAGTAAACAATAAGTGAAGCTCCGCCAGCTTACGCTGGCGGCATCTTGCACTTCGCCTGCGGCGCCGCTCGCGGAACCCCGCGTAGCTTCTGTGAACAATCAGCGCATTCATCCCCTATCCCGCGTAGCGGGGGGCTTTCTGCGAAGCGGGGTAAAACAGTACAACACACAACGACGCACATGCAGCTTGGCTACGACACCTCGTCCAAATGCCCGCGCAGTGTAGTACTCCATGCAAACATTTTACCGCGCTCTATACCACTCCACCGTCCTCCTAAGCCCTTCTTCAAACTTCACTTTTGGCTTCCACCCCAGCTTCCGCATCGCCGACGAATCAAGCGCGTAACGCCAGTCGTGGCCGGGCCGGTCCTTCACCGAAGTAAGGAGGCTCTTCGGCTTGCCGAGAATGTCCAGAACTTTGGTCGCAACATCAATGTTCTGCCGCTCATCATCAGCTGAAATGTTGAAGATGTGGCCGCTATGTATTTCCGGGTCGAAAAATGCCCACTCGGTTTTCAAAATATATTCGATCGCATCGGTGTGGTCGGTGACGAAAAGCCAGTCGCGCTTGTTCTTCCCTTCGGCATAAATCGGCACCGGCTGACCATTCAGAGCCGTGCGGATGACCGTCGGTATGAATTTCTCGATGGCTTGATGCGGACCGTAGTTGTTGGTACACCTCGAGATGGCCGCGTGAATCCCGTAGGTACGCATCGCTGCGAGCACCAGTAAGTCGCCTGCCGCCTTACTCGCGGCGTACGGCGAGCTTGGCCAGAGAGCGTCAGCTGTCTTCTTCGGCGGTTCTCTGTCATCCAGATCCCCATAGACCTCATCCGTCGAGATATGGAGAAGCCGCAGTGCTTTGGACTTCCGGCAAACCTCGATGAGGCTCTGTACTCCGAAAACATTGGTGTGGAGGAACGGGAAAGGATCGTCGATGCTCCGATCCACGTGCGTTTCGGCAGCGAAGTTCACGATCGTATCGATCCGGTGCTCCCCTACAAGCTTCCCTACAAGCGCCGTGTCCGCAATATCCCCCTGAACGAACGTAATATCCGGTTCAACAGGTTTGAGAAACGACCGGTCCGCCGCGTACGTCAGCTTATCCAGTACCACGACTACATCAGCAGGAGCGGATGCCCTGTGCCGCAGGACGAAGTGCGAACCGATGAAGCCCGCGCCGCCGGTGACCAGGAGTTGATGAGACATAAAACAAACTTTTTAAGAAGCGATTCTTAACGATATGTTACATGGTTGCATGGCTGCATGGCTGGCATGCAGTAGCAGGCGTTCCGCTTGCGAAACGATGTAACCATGCAACCATGTAACCATGCAACATCGAAGAGTCCTTAGAATTGCAGAAACCGGAAGATCACGTAACATGACACCCTATGAAAGGCGTCCTCATTTGCGGTGGCAGCGGCAGCCGGCTGAAGCCCCTCACGGACATCACGAACAAGAGCCTCCTCCCTGTCTACGACAAGCCGCTCATCCTCTACCCCCTCCATGTCCTTCTGGACGCCGGCATCCGGCAGATCGTCGTGATCTCGGGGAGCGAGCACGTGGACCAGATGGCGGGCTTCCTCGGAAGCGGGGGACGGTTCGGCTGCGAATTCAGTTACCGGGTCCAGGATGAGCCGAAAGGAATCGCGCAGGCACTCGGGCTGGCCGAGAGTTTCGTGGATGGCGACAGCGTGTGCGCCATCCTCGGAGACAACGTGTACTTCGATGATCTCTCCGGTGAAATCCGGGCATTCAAAGAGGGAGCACACCTCTTCGTGAAAGAAGTGCCGGACCCGGAGCGTTTCGGCGTAGCGACACTCTCAGGAACGCGCGTGACGGCCATCGTGGAGAAGCCGGAGAAACCGGCTGCGAAGACCGCCGTGACAGGCTGCTACCTCTACGACAGCCGCTGCTTCGAGGTGATCCGCAGCCTCCGTCCCTCCGCGCGCGGTGAGCTGGAGATCACCGATGTCAGCAATTGGTACGTGGAGCAGGGACTGGCGCAAGCAACACTCCTCCAGAAAGACTGGGTGGATGCCGGCACGGTGGAGAGCTTATTTCGGGCAGCGGAACTCGTCCGGAAGCGATCGCTGAAGAACTGAGAGCGGCCTAGTGTTGCTTCCGCGAAGTTCGTTCATGTAAATCGTTGACCGAAGTGCGATGAGCTTTGAGCTGTGAGAAACGATGAACTCATCGCTCACATGAGAGCGGGTATCTACCCGCGGTTGACGATCATGCCTTGTCGACCGCAGGTAGATACCTGCTCTGTATTATTTATTTTTTTCTCAAAGCTCACAGCTCATCGCTCACAGCTGGTTGTCCGGTTGAATTTTGATATACACAAACTTTGTGGAAGCAACACTAGGAAGGCCTGTTTGCGCGCTGGTCCCATCCTTTCCGGATGGGCGAGCCGTACGTCCCGCCCGGCAGCAGCTGCCGGTATTCCACTTCGATCTTCGAGAACCGGAAGGTCACCTCGTCCTGTATGCCGTCGCCATGAGTATTCCCAACGGTCCGGAAGGACGCCACCTGTGTATCGGTGAGGGTCCATTTGAGGAAATCCTGGTTTGCCCCCTCCTTGCGCACGCTGAGCACGACACGCGCCAGCTTGCTCCCGCCCGCAGCGAAGAGAAAGAGATCAGGCGAAGCTATGCTGGCATCCATCGTGACGCGAAAACCGTCCATGGACGGCCTGGAGGCGCTTTGCAGTCGTTGTTCGCCCCAGGCAAAAGAATCGACAGGAATCTCTCCGCGGTGCTTCTCGTCGGCGGCCTCCCCCTGAACCGTTTCCACGCGGAGGAACATCTGGTACACGGGTGCGCCGCTCGCGCCCTCTTTCGCCGCAGCCGTGAGTATCCCTATAGAAGACACTTCGGCCTGCTTCGATACCTGCTCGGCCGATCTGCTGTACACATACGAAAGGATCGCGAGGAGACCGAGCGCCAGTGCGACGCCGGTCTTGCGGATCGTACGGGAATGTGTGCAGGGGAGATCCATGCGGTGGGAAGAGAACGCTACGATCTATCCTAACGCGAAGGACCTCCTCTCTACGAGAAGTCACGACCTACTTTTCGAGGACTGTCAATGCGCAACCGTATAACTCATGGACGCGGGTAGACACCCGCTCCCGTTGAAGAGGAAAATTACGAAAATGGGAGCAGGTATCTACCTGCGGTTCACTCGTGAAACTCGCAACACACAACGAATGACGACAAGCTGCTACCATTGGACTATGGGTCGTACTGTCGTACTGTCGGATGAAGCGGGAAACGCCATCGGCTCGATGGATCTTCTGGAAGCGCACACAGGCAAGGGCTCGCTGCACCGTGCGTTCTCGGTGTACGTGTGGAACCCGAAGCGGACGAAGCTCCTCCTCCAACGACGGAGTGAAAAGAAGATGCTCTGGCCGGGCATCTGGGCGAATACCTGCTGCAGCCATCCGTTCGCTCACGAAGGAGCGAAGGAAGCCGGCGAGCGGAGGCTCCGCGAAGAACTGGGGCTCACGTGCGCGCTCCGCGAGGGTCCGGCATTCGTCTACCGCGCGGAGGACCCCGCAGGCCGTGGAGTGGAACACGAATACGTGAGAACTCTCATCGGTGCAATCGACGAATCTACACACCTCTCACCCAACCCCGAGGAAGTCGCGGAGTGGAAGTGGATGGATATCTCAGCATTGCAACGGGATTTCAAGAAACATCCTGACCTCTATGCACCGTGGCTGAAGATCGGACTGGAAAAAGCGTTGAATGGTTAAGGAAAAAATTGTTGCATGGTTGCATGGTTGGCAGGCAACAACTGCGTGTTTCGCTTGCGACCTTCGACGAGCTCAGGTTGCCCAATCAAAGACCCGTGTTTGCTATTTGCAAGGATCGCCCTGAGTTTATCGAATGGGCGAGCCATGCAGCCATGTAACCATGTAACATGGACTTACAATGCCTGCTTCGCCACCCCGTCTGCATGTCGCCCTCATCCCCGACGGCAACCGGCGATGGGCGAAAAAACACAAGCTTCGCCCGTGGGAAGGGCACCGCAAAGCTACCGAGAATCTCCGGGCAATTTTCGACTGGTGCAGGAGGGAACCGCGCATTTCGGTGCTGACGGTCTGGGGGTTTTCCACGGAAAACTGGCGCAGGGACACGAAGATGGTGGAGCAGCTCATGAAGATGCTGGAGGAATACCTCACCAAAGAGCGCGAGTACATCCGCCGACACTCTGTCCGTCTCGTGCACTCGGGACGCGCCGACCGCTTCTCACCCTCGCTGAAGGCCCTTCTCAGGGACATGGCGGAGGAATCGAAGGAAAGCCGGGGCCTCTGCCTCCACCTCGCGCTGGATTACGGCGGGAAAGACGAGCTGCTCCGCGCGATGCGGAAGATTCCGGACACCGCTTCGGTGACGGATGAGACGTTCCGGCAGTGCCTCGACCATCCGGAGCTCCCGGACATCGACTGCATCATCCGCACCGCAGGCGAAATGCGCACGAGTAATTTCTTCCTCTGGCAGAGCACCTATGCAGAATGGATCTTCAGCGAGAAGCTCTTCCCGGACTTCACCGCCGAGGATTTCCAGAAAGCATTCGAGGGGTTCCTTGGACGCAAAAGGCATTTCGGAGCCTAGAGAACAACCGCGGGAAGAATCCCGCTCTCCTGTTTCAAGAAAACATTACTGAAAAAGGGAGCACGATTCTTCGTGCGGTTATTCAGGTAACACTCAATAGCAGCATCAGCAAGAATGGAGTATTCCCTTCGCTAGAGTTCTGAGCGGCTCTGCACTTTCTCCAAATGATCGAAGCGCCTGTACTGCGGTACTTATGAGCTCCTCCAGACGCTTCCGACTCCGCTGTTTGCCGAACCGGTTCACGAAAGATGTCTTGTCCTTTCGATGAATATCCTTGAGATCATCGAGAATCTGGAATGCGATGCCGAAGGACGAGCCGAATGTCTGAAGCGAGCGAACCTGCGCGGCAGTCCCCCCACCGATGAGCGCTCCCAAATGAGCCGACGCCTCGAATAACGCCGCGGTTTTCAGCCGATGAACCGAGTCGATGTCCTTGCTTCCCCTCAGATCATCGGATTGTCCGCCGCAAATGCCGGTCGCTCCGGCGGCTTTCGCCAAAACACGGCAGCATTTTGCGGTTGTCACCGGATCAGAAATTTCAGATGAGATTATCTCGAACGACAGCGCAAGTAGCGCATCACCGGCCAGTATCGCTTCCGCTTCCCCGAAAACTTTGTGATTCGATGGCTTGCCGCGACGCAGGTCATCGTCATCCATCGCAGGCAGGTCGTCATGGATCAGCGAGAACACGTGAACCGCCTCAACCGCGCAGGCCGCCGGCAAGGATTTTTTTAGGTCTCCTCCACAGGCTCTGGAGGCCATCAGAACGATCAGCGGCCTGAGCCGTTTTCCGGGATTCAAAAGACTGTAGGCCATCGCCCTCTTGAGCGTCGTTGGCGCTGCGGAAAGATATGTTTTCGCGGAGGACAGGAGCGCCGCTTCGATCACTGGACGATACCGTTTCGCAAATGCCGAAAAAGAGAGGCCGAGGGACACAGGAACTACATTACAGAACCCCGGAGGAGAAGGTAAGGTAGAGCCATGGAGTCCCGCAGCGCCTCGGCATCGGGGAAGATCATCCTCTCGGGAGAGTACGCCGTGCTCTTAGGGAAGCGCGCTGTCGCGGTACCGGCGGACAAGCAACTCACTGTCTCCTTCGTTCCTAAGCGAACGGGCGGGATAACCATCGTATGGAAGGACGCCCCTCCCCACTGGATCGAGTACACGGAGCGCGTCCTCAGGGAGCTCGAAGCGGCTACCGGCCCCCTTCACGGGACCGTCACCATCGAAAGCGGGCTCCCGCTCGGGAAAGGGATGGGCTCCTCCACAGCCCTCGTCATCGCCACCGCGCGCTGTCTGCTCGGAGGAGACTCGGAGGCAATCGCGAGGAGAACGGAAGACGCCGTGAACCCCGGCCACAGCGGGCTGGATTTCGCCGTGATCTGGAACGGGAAGCCGACGCTCTTCGAGCGCGGGAGGCCGCCGGAAACGATCGAGCTTCCGCAGGGCATCCTGGAAGGATCACAGCTCATCGATACGGGAACGCCGAACGAGACGACTCCCGAGCTCGTGGCCTGGGTACGTTCCCGGCAAGCGAAGCTGAAGCAGCCGATCGAGACCATCGGACAATGCACCGAGCGCCTGCTTCGCGGTGAACCCCTGAAAGAAATCATGCGTGATCACCACCGCGCACAGGTGGCACTCGGCGTCGTGCCGGAAGTGGTCCAGAAAAAAATCGCAATGATCGAAGCAGCCGGCGGAAGCGCGAAAGTCCTCGGCGCGGGAGCGAGGATGGGGGGTGGAGGGATGGTGTTGGTACTGCGCTAGGGGGAAGGAGTTTGGGTTGGGGTTAGGGATTGGAAGAATAAATATTAGTTGGCAAGAAAAATTTTGCACCAAAGGGGGGCGCGCGCCACAGGTGGGGGTCTGCGGCGAGGGAGTTGGCGCGCCGCGTTCTCTTTGGTTCTTTCTCTGTCCATGCGACAGAGAAAGAACGGAAGGAATCTTTCTAAAATAAATGCTCCTCTACCAACCTCGCTCCCTTCGCCGGTTCATTCACGATCACATCACGAACAAAATCCAGTCCCTGAAGTTTCTTCTGAACATTTCCGACGTTTTTCTTCTCACAGAGAATATGCACGTCCTGGCCGGTATTAATGTTGAAATAGACCGGCAATCCCTCGTCGCGCCATTTTCTTACCGTCTTGATCATGCGAAGCGAATGCGGGATCAGGTACACCAGCGACGGCGTTGACGTCATCGTCACCGCATGGAATTCGAGCGCCTCGGCTTCGACAAGTTCGCCAAACGCCTTGAAATTCTTTGCTGCGATCATCCGCTTGAGTAGTGCGATTTTCTCTCCGATCTTCTGCTGCCGCGCTGCGAAGAACGGGCTGCTCAACGCGGTCTTGTGACCCTCGGCGCTGCTCACTTCTTTCTTTTCGGCGCTCACCACCGCGACGATGTCGGCAATCGCCCAGTGATCCGGGGGGAAGAGTGAAACGGCATAGGAAGTTTCGCTTCTTTCGCCGTCGAGCCACTCAACGAAGCCGTCGGGGATCGAGCGGCAGGCCGATCCTGACCCCTGCCGCGCGAGAATGGACAGCTCTTTTTCGCTGAGCTTGAGACCAGCGGCCGAGGCTGCAGCAACCGTGAGAGCTGCGAAACCCGACGACGAGGAAGAGAGTCCGGTACTCGACGGAAAACTGTTCTCACTCACAACCCTTGCCCGATCAGAAATCCCAGTCAAGGCTCTAATGCGATCAAGATGCTGTATGACCCGCAGAGCCTCTTCTTTGATGTTCTGGCCGTTGATCATGACCGTATCGGCTTCCAGCGATGACGCAAACTCCACGGTGGTCGTCGTGAGGAGATTGCTCATGTTGATCGAAACACTGCCGTTCTGCGGCAGGCGGAGAACATCGTCTTTCCGTCCCCAATACTTGATGAGTGCGACGCTGGCCGGCGCTCTAGCTGTAGCTTTCATGGAATCAGGATTCTAACTTCAGTCCATCTGCGTTGCACGGAATATCGATGACCTGCCCTCCAGCCTTCGTAATATTGTCGCTTACCGCTTGTCGTTTACCCTGAGCGGAGTCGAAGGGCTGATCGCTATCACACAGCGCTAGCATACAATCGCCCTTTCCTGCACCGGACAGCTTCGCACCCAACGCTCCCGCCTCACGTGCGGCATAAATCATGGCCGCAAGTTTGGCGCTGCTCACCCCGAGTGCTTCCAAAAATCCCTGATTGAAATTCATCATTTCACCGAAGGTTCTTAAGTCACCCTTCTTTGCTGCCTCACGCCCGTCATTCACCAGCGCGGCAATGGAAGTAAAAATCGCACCAATGACTTTCGGGTATTGTTTCGCCCGCTCCTTCACCTCGGCGACGATGGTTCCCGTGTCAACCTTCACTCCGGTATAACCGATCACGAACGGCATCGAACCGACCTTGAGCGGCTCGATCACCTTGCCGCCGGTGACAAAATAGACGAGTCCGCCGAACACTGATGCCGCGAGATCAATCCCCGACCCCGACGAACCGGAATCTTTGACGCTTTGGTATGCGAGATCGAAAACCTTGCGACGGGCGATGCGCCCCTGGACCAACTGGAGAACGGCGGCGATGACGCACACGGCAGATGCGCCGGACGAGCCAAAGCCGAACTGTGCGGAAAATTCGCAGGACGTTTTGACTGAGACGCCGGTCTTCAGAATCCCGTCATCCCGCAGTCGACGCAACGCAAATTCGATTACCCTCGCACCTTTGTCCACCGGACCGGACCCGAGCTTAAGCATCGGTTTGCGGTAAGCCTCTATCCCCACGTCCGGCGCATCAAGCTCCAAAACCGGTTCGTCTCGCAGCTCCGCTGTCACGCGCAGGCGCTGACCCACCGCCGTGACGATGGCAGGATAGCCATACACGACGGCATGATCCCCCATCACAACGAGCTTGCCGGGGGCGGAAACAGTGACAGACGATGACATAACAGAAACAATGTTACATTGTTTCATTGCTCCATTGTTCGCAAGCGGAACGCACGGTTGTTGCGTGCAAACAATGAAACAATGTAGCAATGTAGCAATGAACTATGGACCTTCGCGACCTCCCCGGGCAGCTCAGTAGCTTTCAGCGCATCAACATGCGCCGGACGAGGATCGAGACCGGACTCAGAGTGGATCTGGGAGCCCTGGAACCGCGGCCGGAAGTCATCGGAGAGGCCGAACAGAAGAACTGCGAGCAGATGTTCGGCGTCGTCCCCCTCCCCGTCGGCTACGCCGGCCCGCTCACCGTGATGTTCTCCAGCAGGCAGCGAACTCACATCCATTTGCCGATCGCCACAACGGAGGGCGCGCTCGTCGCGAGCGTGAACCGCGGATGCAAAGCAGCCTCGGTTGCGGGAGTATCGATCATCCGGACTGTGCATCACGGCGTGACACGCTCCATCGCCTTCGCGTTCAAAGCTTCGGGAGCCGATGTCATCATCAATGCGATCCGGTCGAGAGAGACCGAGTGGAAGAGAGCCGGAGAAGCCACGAGCAACCATCTGAAGATCATCGGCTATGACTTGGACATCGCGAAGAAGTACGTCTTCCTCACCGTCGCCTGCGATACGGACGAGGCGATGGGCATGAACATGGTCACGATTGCCGCACAGGCGATCGCCGATTGGATCATCGCCAACGCGGAGGGAGCGGAATGCGTGACGATCGCGGGGAACGTCGACAGCGACAAGAAGCCGAGTCGGAGGACCTATGAGCGCGGCCGCGGATTCGAGGTGGTATGTGAAACGGAGCTCCGGAGGCAGACGATCACCGATATGCTCCAAACGACGCCAGAGGCGATGCTCCGTGTCGCGGAGGCGAAGCTCCTCGTCGGCTCCGTCATCGCGGGGGCCATCGGCAAGAATCTCCATGCCGCGAATGTCCTTGCCGCACTGTACCTCGCCACCGGACAGGACGCCGCGCACGTGGCGGAAGGTTCGATGGCCGACACGTCGGTGCAGGAGCGCGGCGACGGGCTCGTTGTCCATGTCCGCCTGCCGGCAGTCCTCGTCGGCATGCACGGCGGGGGAACGGAGCTCCCGGCCCAGGCACAATGCCGCGCGCTGCTCCTCAGCAGCGGTGCCGGACTTCCGCCCAAACAGCAACTTGCCGAGAGTATCGCTGCCGCGGTCCTGGCCGGAGAAATCTCACTCCTGGCCGCACAGGCCAGTCACGACCTGGCGAAAGCGCATGAGAAACTTGCACGATAATTTCTACAATCCCCAGCCCATGATTGTCTCTATTCTCGCCTTCGGCCGCTACGTCCCCCGCTACCGCATCGAAGCGAAAACCATCGCCGAGCACTGGCGGCGCGGCACGGAACAGGTGGAGGCACTCGGCATCAGGGAGAAGGCCGTGGCCTCGCCGGACGAGGATGCGTTCACGCTCGCATGGGAAGCCTCGGAGGCCGCTCTCCGCGCGGAGAACATCGACCGCAAGGATATCGGCGCGGTGTTCGTCGGTTCCGAGAGCCACCCCTACGCAGTGAAGCCGACCAGCGGCATGCTGGTGACCGCGCTGAAACTGAATCCTTTCTGCCACGCGGCGGATTTGGAATTCGCCTGCAAGGCGGGGACAGCAGCCATCCAGATCGTCAAGGCAATGGTGGAGAGCAGACAGATTCGTCTCGGTCTCGCGATCGGCACAGACACAGCGCAATCCAGGCCGGGTGACGCGCTGGAGTACTCGGCGGCAGCGGGCGCGGCAGCGTTTATCATCGGCAAAAGCACTCTGCGCCGAAGCGGACTCTGCTCGATCGACTCTACCCTCTCCTACACAACGGATACGCCGGATTTCTGGCGGGGCACGGAGGAGAAATTTCCTTCCCACGCGGGGCGCTTCACCGGGGAACCGGCGTACTTCCACCACGTGGAGACTGCGGCAAAGCGCCTCCTCGAGAAAACCAAACTCACAATGCGGGACATCCATCACGTGGTGTTCCATATGCCGAACGCGAAGTTCCCACTCCAGATGGCGAAGAAGCTCGGCGTCACGGATGCCCAGCTCAAGACAGGATTCATTGTTCCGCATATTGGCAACACCTACAGCGCCTGCTCGCCTCTCGGTCTCACCGAAGTCCTGCAGGTCGCCAAAAAAGGCGAACGGATCATGCTTGTTTCCTACGGATCGGGGGCGGGTTCGGACGCGTTTCTCTTCACGATGCAGCGAGACGGCGTGAAGCTTCCGGCTTCACGGGAGGAAACCGAGCTTCGACGGCTGAGTTATGCCGAATATCTCCAATCTGCGAAGGTACTTACCTGAGAGAAAGGGCAGAAACGTCAAAACCCGCAACCTTTCTGCCTTTCCTGCCCTTTCTCACTTTTCTGCCTTCACTCTTCCTACCCCACTTCTTGCAAAACCCCTTTTAGGCTACACTGCCCCGGTCACTATGAGAGAGATTGTCTATGTACTCGGAGGAGGCCAGACGCGCTTTGGTGAGCTCTGGGAATCCTCCCTGCTCGGCCTCATCCGCGAAGCAGTGGATCAGGCAATCGGGAATACGGGAATCCTGCCGACGGACATCGATGCCGTCGTGATCGGCAACATGCTCGGCGGCGAGGCGGCGGAACAGGCGCACCTCGGCACGCTCGTGAGCGGTCTGCTCCCCCACCATCCGCCCGCGCTCCGCGTGGAAGCCGCCTGTGCTTCCGGCGGGCTCGCGATCCATACGGCGTGCGCATTCCTCGAGAGCGGCAAAGCGGAAACCGTGCTGGTCATCGGAGCTGAGAAACTCACGGATATTCCCGGAGACAGCGTGACCGGCGCGCTCATGCACGCTGCGGATGCGGAGAAAGATGCCCCATCGGGTCTCACGTTCGCCGGAGTCTTCGCGCTCACCGCTCTGTCCTACATGCACACCTACGCCATCACGCGTGATGATCTGAGTCTCGTGTCTTTTAGCTCCCACCGCGCAGCTGTTTCCAATCCTTTCGCACAGTTCCGCCGGGAAATCCCCGTCGAGACGATCTCGAAGAGTCCGCTCATCGCGGATCCTCTGCGCCTGCTCGACTGCTCGCCCATCTCGGACGGCGCGGCCGCCGTCATCCTTTCCACCAGGCGCGAATCTCCCGTCCGCATCGCGGCTTCGCAGCTCGCGAGCGAGAGCTTGAGCCTCATCGACCGGCCGGGCATCACCTCTTTCGGAAGCACGCGCACAGCTATGAGCCATGCTCTCGCCGAGGCCGGCTGGGACAGAAACTCCATCGACTGCATCGAACTCCACGATTGCTTTTCCGTCGCCACCCTCATCCACCTCGAAGATCTCGGGTACTGTGAAGAAGGCGAGGCCATCCGGCTCTTCAAGCAGTGCGACACGGAGAGCTCCGGCTCTCTGCCGGTCAACGTAAGCGGCGGCCTCAAGGCCTGCGGCCATCCCATCGGGGCGACGGGCGTGAAGCAGGTCCTCGACTGCTACAAACAACTCACGAAACAGGCACCGAACCAGGTGAAAGGCGCTGCCAGAGCTTTGGCGCATAATCTCGGCGGCGTCGGGGCGACCTGCACCATCCACCTCCTTGAATCCTCTTCCTAATCCCTAATTCCTAAGCCCCAATCCCCAACGTGGACCGTATCCCCGCCCTCCACCGCCGCCTGAAAGAGCTGGAACGAATGAATTTCCAGCAGGGAAAGATCCTGAGCTTCACGACGATCCGCCACCCGCCGGCCGGTTTCGGCCCCGAACCGTACATCGTCGCGCTCATCGAGCATCCGGATGGAAGCAAGTCGCTCGCGCAACTCACGCGCGAAGGGATGCCCCCGACCATCGGCGCCGAAGTCATCCCGCACCTGCGCCGCATTCGCACGATGCGCAGCGGGCTTCATATCAATGACCTGAAGTACGAGGTTATGAAGACGCAGGCGGCTCCGCTCTTCACGATGCACGCGTACGTCCTGGCACTCACGGGACCGAGCGGCGTCGGGAAAACCACTATCACGCGATCACTCCTCTCGCTCTTCCAGCCCCTCGTGGAGCAAGTTCCACTCGTCGCGACGCGCCGGCCCCGGAAAACCGACCTCGAACCGTTCGTCCATGTGAGCGAAGACGAATTTGAGGCGATGGTGGCAAGGGGTGAGATCATCGCGCACACTGTATTCACGGACAGACACGAGTACCGCGCGGGCTACCGGCGAGAGGACATCGAAGCCGTCTGGAAGCAGACCAAGCTCCCCATCGTCACCACGGATCTCCGCCTTCTCGAGGGGCTCTCCAAGGCGCTTGGCCGCGAGACGATCCTGAGCTGCGGCCTCCTGCCGCCCGGCACTTCCCGCCGTCGGATGCTCTCCGCTCTCCTCCACCGGCTCCGCTCCCGCGGGCAGAACACCGAGGAGCAGATCGAGCTGCAGTTACGAAGCGCGGAAGCGGACCTGAAGGCATTCTCGACGAAGAAGGACCTCTTCGACCACCTCTTCGTCAACGACCGGCTGGAGACGTGTGTGGAATCGATAAAAGAATTGGTCGTGCCACAGAACTAAGGCTGGGCAGCTTAAACAAATATCAGGCAGCGACCAGACCGGTGGATTGCTCCAGCCGCGTGACCCTCCGGTCTAGCTTTTTGTCGTTGTCCTTTAGCTGCTCGATAGCATCGTGATTCGCTCCTTGTAGATCATGACGGATTATCTCCACCGCGAGCCTGAACTCATGCAATATTTCATCTTTTTGGTCATCCATCTTCTTCTCAAGGCGTGCAATATCGCCTCCGACTTTCTTTTCAAGACGTGATACATCGCCTCCCACCTTTTTTTCAAGACGGACAATGTCGCCTTTCGTGGCTTCCTGGTGCGCTTCCATCTTCTTCTCGAGACGGACAATATCGCCTTTCGTGGCTTCCTGGTGCGCTTCCATCTTCTTCTCGAGACGGACAATGTCGCCTTTCGTGGCTTCCTGGTGCGCTTCCATCTTCTTCTCGAGACGGACAATGTCGCCTTTCGTGGCAAGATCTTTTGCAGGCATAAAAACTAGAACCGGATGATAGGGCTGCCCGGGCCGGGCGTCAAATTTGCCGCGAAACCCCTGATTATCTCTCACAACTTCCCCAGAACCTTCGCGTACTCCTGCGCGATTCTTCCCCAATCGTACGCCTCCTTCCCTTCCGCGCCTTTCAGCGCCAGTCTGGAGCGCAACTCCGGATCCGAGAGCAGCCGACTGAGCGCTCCCGCGGCGCCGGCGACATCGTCCGGCAATACGAGCAACCCGCTGCTCCCGTTCTCCACGATATCCATGATCCCGCCGACCCGCGTCGCGACGACCGCGCATCCTGCCGCCTGCGATTCGAGAAAAACGTTCCCGAGCGCTTCGCTCCGGCTGAGTCCGCAGAAAATCTCCGCCTCCGCGTACTCTCTATAGAGCGCTTCGCGCGAAAGATGTCCCGTGAAGGTGATACGGTCCAGTATTTTCAGCGAGCGCGCCTGCGCCTCAAGCGAGGAGCGGAGCGACCCATCACCCACAATGTGCAACTCCAATGGGTTACTTGAAGCTTGAAGCTTGAAGCTTGAAGCTTCTTCGATCCCCCGCACCACCCTCGCAAACGCCGAGAGCAGCACATCTATGCCCTTCATGCGTTCCAAACGCCCGACGAACAGAACCCGCCCCGGAATCTTCGCATGATCAGCACATGCCCCGCGTATTGCCTGGAGATCGATACCGTTCGGAATGAGCACGACGTCTTCCCTGCCGAAGCGCTTCGCCCGATCAATGAGCGCGCGGCTGATCGCCGTAAGAGTATTCGCGCTCCGATGCATCGGTCCGAGCAAAAAACTCGTGTTGGTGCTCTGGAGCGTCAGAACCCGCTTCGTCCCTGGCATGAGCACCTTGCAGAGAACCAGTGCCGCGCCGGCGTAGGATTCCAGCACTGCATGAATGATCGCGGGCCTCAGAGTCCAGACCTTCAGTGGAGCAAGGAAAGGAAACAGGTACTTGTCGAAAGAAAAACCAAAACCAACACGAAGAACTTTCACCTCTTTCCCCAACCCCAACCCCAACCCCAACCCCTTTTTTGGAAGCGACCTCCTCAGCCGGCATGTGACGATGGTGATATCGAACCAATCGGTGAGCCTGGGAAAAACCTCCTCCACCATCGCCTCGGCACCGCTATGAAACGGGGTGAGGAAAGCCGAAAGAACAACGAGCTTGGGCTTCATGCAGATCAAATAGTAATTGCTAAATTGCTAAATTGCTAAATTGTTTGCACGCATTGACCGCCCGTTCTTGCTTGCTAGCAATTTAACAATATAACAATTTAACAATTTGGTCTGCCCTTTGCCTCCGCCCATTGTTCAAATAACTTTCGGTACTCCTCCCCCACTTTCTCCCAACTGAACTGCTCTTCAATCCTTTTCCTCGCAGCCTCTCCGAGAGACCGGCGCTTGGCGGGATCCTCGACCAACCGCCGGATGTGCGCGGCCAGCGCCTCGCGGTCTCCGGGCGGGAAGAGGAATCCCGAGACACCGCTTCGGATGAGGAATGCATTGCCGCCCACGTCGCTTGCGATGCACGCACAACCGGAGGCCATCGCCTCCATGAGCGCATTGCTCAAGCCCTCCGAATAACTGGGGAGAACGAAAATGTCCGTCGCAGCAAGGATGTTTGCAACGTCGTCCCGAAGACCGGTGAAAGAAACATCGCTCCCATGCGCCTTCACAAGCGGATGATCGGATTTGTACCAACCCACAACCTGCACGCGCAACTCGCGGTGGTCGCGTTTCACTTTCAGCGCGGCGGCGGCGAAATCATCCGCGCCTTTCACGGACTCCAGACGGCCGATGTAGGTAACGACCACCTCTCCCAACCCTAACCCTAACCCTAAACCCTCCACCCGATGGGAATGAGGGTTAGGGATAGGGTTGGGGGTAGGAAAATATGGTTCCGTGTCGATTCCCGTCGGTATCACCTGCACCTTTTTTTCGATTCCGAGTTTTTTCAAAACTTTTTCCGGCTGCGGATGGAAGAAGACAACGTGATTGGCCGCTTTCAAAATAAGCCAGCCCAGGGTCCAGGCATACACGGCAGCGCAGACCTTCGCGAAGCGGCTCCTCGGCCACCATGTGATGCCGACCAGTGCGTCGGAAAGAAGCAAAACTTTGTAACCTCTGAGTCGCAAACGCAGCAAAGCAAGCGAACTCCAGAACAGGATTTTGTTCACGACGATCAGATCGGGCTTGAGCTCCCTGGCGAGCCTCAATGCCCTGCCGCTGAACCCGAACGCAATGCCGTAATTCCACGGATCAGGCAGGAAGAAATCTTTCACACGATAAATCGACAATGTCAGAGAGACTTCCTCGCGATCCCATTCCCCTTTTTGCCCTCTTGCCCTCTTTCCCTCTTGCCCTTTTGCCCTTTTGCCTTCTTCCCCTTGCCCCTCCCCCATACATAACACAACGACCTTGTACCCGAGTCTCTGCCACAGTTCCGCAAGCTTCACCGAACTTACCATCCAGCGATGTTTCTCCTTCCAGTAAGGGCTGATCAAAAGAATCGTCTGCACCCTCCTATAGTAAAGCAATCACCCCTGCGGTGCTGCGGGATCTGCATCCTGCTCCCAAAGAGCTATGCGCCTCGCCGCGATATCTTCGCGGAGCTCTTGGATTTGTGCTCGCACGCGCGCCCCCTGGAGTTTCGGTCCGGATTGCTGCGCTTCCCTTCGGAATTCAACCACGACAACCTCTTCATCATCTGGTAACGCTTCGGGTTTGATCATAGCGACATCGGAGTAATGGAAATTTTCTTATGTCTTATGTCTTTCATCTTACATCTTACATCTTTCTTGTTTCTGGCTCCACGATCCCGTTCTCCCGGAGCGCTTTGTCCCGCACCAACTTCGTGAGCCGCTGCTCCAGCTCCTCGAGCCGCATGATGATATAGAAGAGAACGAAGAAGATGACTCCGATGGCCGTGATGGTCGCCGCGTTCTCGTTCTTCTTGATACCGGTGACGCCACTCAAGTACTGGAGACTGCTCGGAACGATCGAAATGTACGCCACCACGGACCAGAAGAGCGTCCAGAGACCCCCCTCCCAAATGGTCTTCTTCTGACGAAGCACCAGATTCCACGCGTACGCCACCATGAGGAGCGAGAAAAGCGGGACGACGATCTGGTACGGCGTGAATTCGGGAGCGGTCATCGGAGGAAGGTGCGGAGGAGAATCTTCGCCGCCGTCTTCAGGCCATTCGCGAACGACTGGCCTTTGGCGAGCGTGTATTCAGAGTACACCACCTTGGTCGGGATGGAAGCGATCTTCCAGCGGTGGCGGGAGGCCTCGCGGATCACCTCGGTGCAGAACTCGAAACCGGACATCCTAAGCCGCACCTCGAGGAGCGCGCGGGGACCGAACGCCTTGAATCCGCACTGCGTGTCCGGCAGGTAGATACCAGTCACCAGGAAGGTCACGATGTTCCCCAGCGCATTGGCGAAACGCCGGATGGGGGGAATGATGTTCTTCCGCCCAAACCGGTTCGCGACGACGAGATCCGCTCCCCCGCTCCGCAGAGCCTCTACGAGACGCGGAATGTCCGCCGTCGCATGTTGCCCGTCCGCATCCACCGTCACAGCGACATCGAACCCGAGGCGGCGGGCCGCCTCGAGACCGGTCATGGTCGCGGCGCCCGCCCCGCAGTTTTCCGTATGAACAATCACACGGGCACCGGCTTCCCGGGCCACCTGCGCCGTCGCATCCAGAGAGCCGTCCGCGACGACGATCACTTCGTCAACGTACTGCCGCGCGCCGCGGATCACCGCGCCGATACGGGTGGCCTCGTTGAACGCCGGGATGACCGCGCAAACGCGCATCACGGAAGGAGAAGGTAAGCGATCCCGTTCCCCGGATCGTTGATCTGGATCGTGAGCTTCAGAACGGGATCGTTCGCGAACTGCAGGAACGCGTTCACTTTCTGATGCAGCGAGCCATTCGGATCCTTCTCGATCGTCTGGGTGTTCGTATCGAAGATGATGCTGTTGAATCCCAGAGCCTTGAGCCGCTTGAGCGTGAGCGCCTGATCGCGTTCCTGGTTGAGACAGTTGAAGAAATTGAGCTGGTGATCGGCGAGCGGGAAGATCTCGCGGTTTCTGGGGATGAAGTACGAGATGAAGGTCCCGACACGGTACGTGTAGGGGGTATCCGGCATCGTCTCGTGGCGGCTCACCACGCTCTCGCGAATGTCGTCATAATCAGGAATCGTCACTTCCCTAAGGGCGCCGGCGGTGATCTTGCCGAGGGGGTACTCGAAGAGATTCTTCTGCATATCGAACTGCCAGAAGCGGTTTACGAGACAGATGAGGACGCTTGCGCCAATGAGCGTGCCGAAGAGGAGACGATTCGGCGCGTCGGGCGCGTACACGATGAACGCCTCGAAGGCGAGAGCGAATCCGAGGAACATGCCGATTCCGTACCACGGGATGCCGTTCGCGACCAGTGACCACTGAAGGAAGAAAATGAAAGTCCCGGCAAAGAGGAGCCGGAACCACCGCCCTTTCCGCATCCAGAAAACGGGGAGGAGAAGAACGAGCGGGAAGAGGAGGAGCAGAGGGATAAGCGTGACGTAGTACCCGAACGAATCGATATTCATCACCTGCCGCCACGGCAGGGTGAGGTAATGCTTGAACCCCTGGTCGAATCCCCAGTAACGATCGAGCTCTTCCACGCGCGCCGACGTCTTGCACGCAGGACTGTTGACATCGAGCTTGAGCTCGGGCGGGAGATACCGGATGGGCGTAACCGGGAAACCCGCCGGCGGCGCTTCCGTCGGCTTCTGCTCGTAGGAAACCTGCGGCGCGGTGAAATCCCGGGCCGAGAGCATCCCCGAAACGGAGAAACTGCGGGAAACCACGGCATTGTGCATCATCCACGGCAGCGCGGAGACCGCCATGCCGAGAGCGAAGAGCGCGAAATGAAGACCGAACGCGCGGATCGCCGAACGGTGACGAACCATGCCGACGACAAGGAGGACAACACCGAGGAGCGCCGTCGCCGCCAACACCATGTCCTGCGACGGAACCCACCCGAGGAGCGCACGGCGCGCCACCGAAGCGATGTCCAGAGTACCGAACCGCTGGAGCACGGCGAAGCCGAGAGTAACCATGCCCGCGAAACCGTAAGACCCGAGTCCCGCGCCCGCAATGACGGAGAGCGCCATGAGAATGGCGAGAACCGCCGTCGGCTTGATGGCGAAACTGAAGCCGGCGAGGAGTCCCGCCGCCACGAGGAGCATCGAGCACCTTCCTTTCCCCTTCCCATCCCCCTCCCCTTCTTTTTCATCGGGAAGCAGGAGGAGCGCGAAGACCGCGAGAAGCGAGAGAGCGCTCGTGAAGAACGACGCGTTGTCCACCTTCATGTCCGCGAACGAGAAGTGCCCCGTCATGGGGAGAAAGTAGTACAGGATCGCCGCGAGAATCCCGCGCCGTTCCCCGAAGAACAGCCTGCCGAAGGCGTAGACGGTCAGGACGCTCAAGAGTCCGGCCGACCAGTTGATTTGCATGGCGAACGTCGAGCCCGTCCAGCTGTCGTAGCCGAAGAGCAGATACCCCAGCGCCGTGAGATACTCCCACTGGAACTGGGACATCGAGGGAATGAACGCCCCGTAGCTTGCGAGCAGGCGCGGCCGATTCAGGTAGCTTCCGAGATCATCCCACCCGATCGGAAACGGCCGGACGACGTTGAGGAAATTGAGAGCGAGGTAGCTGAGGAGAAGCCATGTCAGGAGAGGGAAGAACGAGTTTGCGGACAGTTCGGTTTCGAACGTCCGCGTCCACGCCGACTTCAGCCAGTACCATGTCTGCGGGAAGAGAACGACGGGGAGACCGAAGAACAACAGGCGTATGAAAGAAGGTTTCAGGAGACCGAACACGGCGAGCGTCCAGAGGATGGCCACCATCCCGAGCGCGCCGAGTCCCAGAGAGAGAACACATTCGAGGAGCGGCCGGATCTCCTCTTTGCGTACGAGGAGCCTGAAAATGGCGCGCCCGAGCGAGAGGAAGACGAGGAGGAGGTAACCGACGAGGAAAAGCTGGATCCCGACCCGCGAGAAAATGCTTCCCTGGATGCACCAGACGCTTAAGTCATACACCCGTGCGCCGTTCTGCGTGACCCCCGCCTCGGTGAGACATCCGCGCGCGAGGAGGGAATCGTAATTCGCCTTGAGCTCGGCGATCGCCTGCGGACCCGCGCCCGTATACACCTGCGGCACGGGCTCGTAGAAGCGGCGGAAGGGCGGATAGGCCTTCGATCCGTCGATCTCCGTGACCATCGCCTCCTTCGGCGTATTCAGATTGTAGAAGGTCCCGAGAGAGAGCGTCGTCGCCATGAGCCACACGGAAAAGACGAACAGCGAAGCGAGGTACAGGGGGCGCACCGTCATCCGCAGGCGGAAGTATCCCGTCCGGTATCCCGCGAAGAGGAGGGCGGCGCCGAAGAGGACGGCCCAAACGATGATGTACGCGAAGAAGGGGCTCGACATGTTGAAGACAGCGCCGACGAACGGAACGATGGCCGCCGACCCGCGGCAGAGATACATGGAGATCGTCGGCTGCGTCCCGCAGGCGAGATCGAGGGAATTGATATCGCCCGAAGACGAATAGACAAGCTGGTGGATGGGGATCCCGAGGTACACGAGGAGGGTAAAGCCGCCCCAGAGCAGCGCGAGAACGAAGAGGCAGAAACTGAGAATGACGATGGTGCGTTGCGACATAGTGAACGTAGAGTACCACTCCTGCGGTATACTCGCTGCCCATGGCACTCGACCTTGCCGCGATCCGCGCGCAGTTCCCCATTCTCAGGAAAACGATTGGAGGCCGTCCGCTCATCTACCTGGACAACGCCGCGACCACGCAGAAGCCCCTGAGGGTTCTGGAGCGGCTCGAGCGGTTTTACCGCGAGCAGAACGCGAACATCAACCGGAGCATGCACGCACTCGCGGAGGAGGCAACTCTGTCCTATGAAGAGGCGAGGAACCGTGTCGCGCGGTTCATCGGAGCATCGCACTCCCATGAGGTGATATTCACGCGGAATACGACCGAATCCATCAACATGGTCGCGCGGTCCTGGGGGACGACCCTCAAGCGGGGAGACTCCATCGTTCTCTCCATGATGGAGCACCACAGCAATATCGTCCCGTGGCTGCAGCTCAAGGAATCCCACGGCATCAGTCTCCGGTGGGTTCCGGTGAACCGGGAGGGAACGATGGACATGGACGAACTGAAGGGAGTGCTGTCGTCCGGGCGCGTGAAGCTCGTGAGCGTCACCGGCCTCAGTAACGTGCTCGGATGCCTGACGCCGCTTCAGGAGATTGCACGGATGGCGCATAGATCCGGCGCACGGCTCCTCGTGGACGGCGCGCAGCTCGTCGCGCACGAACGCGTGAACGTGCAGAACCCTGATATCGACTTCCTCGCCTTCTCGGGGCACAAGCTGTACGGACCTTCAGGGGTGGGAGTGCTCTATGCGAAGGAAACCCTTCTGGAAAGGATGCCCCCCTTCCTCGGCGGCGGGGACATGATCCAAACCGTGACGACGGAAAAGTTCACCTGTGCGGACCTCCCGCGCAAGTTCGAGGCAGGCACTCCCGCGACGGCGGACGCCGTCGGCCTCGGCGAAGCAATCGCCTGGCTCGAGGACACTGGGGCAGAAGCGGCGCATGAGCACACGCGTTCGCTCGTCCGCTACGCCCATAAACAACTGCGATCGAGGGAAGGCATCACGATTCTCGGGCCGAAGAATCCGAAGAAACGAGTCTGCTGCGTGAGCTTCACCGTGGAAGGAGTGCACCCACACGATCTCACCGATGTCCTGGGACAGGAGGGCATCTGCCTCCGGGCAGGGCACCACTGCACCCAGCCTCTCCACAAGGCACTCGACCTCACCGCATCCACGCGGCTTTCAGTGGGGGTATACAACACGAAGGAGGAAATCGATGTCTGCATGGCTGCGATGGAACGTGCGATACATCTCCTGAAGAAGTAACACCTCTCTCCTCTGGTTCTTCTGGTTCTTCTTTTTCCTCTGGTTCCTCCCTCATGGATCTCTACGCCGAGAACATCCTCGATCACTACCGCCACCCGCGCGAACAGGGCAAGCTCTTAAGACCCTCCGTCCGCCACCGGGAAGAGAATGTGAGTTGCGGAGATGAACTGACGCTCGATCTGAAAATTTCGCAGGGGAAGATCATCAGACTCGCATGGCACGGAAAGGGTTGCGCCATCAGTCAGGCCGCCATGTCCATGCTCTCCGAGGAACTTCCGGGCCTCTCACTCCAGAAGGCGAAGTCACTGAAACCGGATGTCATGTTTGACCTTCTCAAAGTTCCCATCGGCCCGCGGCGCCTCAAGTGCGCACTCCTTGCGCTCCATGCACTGACGAACGCGATCCGCAAATACAAAGGACAAGCCGCCCAGAGCTGGGCAGTGACTATAGATGCACATTGACGAAGCGCTTGCCGCTTCCGTGGTTTCCTGCATAGACTGACACGTCCAAAGCGAACACCTTATGCCGCCCTAGCTCAGTGGTAGAGCATCTCCATGGTAAGGAGAGGGTCGTGAGTTCAATCCTCACGGGCGGCTCCATCCGGCTTCGTCCGGTTGCTCTAAGCAACCGAGACTTCGCCGTGATTGCCGCTTCCGCAAGCCGGATGCCACGGCGTAGTCCGAAGGCGAAGGAGGACAAAACAGCATCACACTATGAACTTCTCCAGCACGCAGCTATTTTCGCTTGTGCTATCCTTCCCACTGCATGAAGCGCTGGGTAGAGAAACGCTGAAATAATGCCGCTTACGTAAACAAAAGCAGTACCTTCAGGACCCCGTCAACAATGAACGAAATCCACGTGAGGAGGATAGGGAGATCGAACATCTGCTCGACGATCAGGAGTCCGATGAGGATGTAGGGGCCATATTCCAGGTAGCGCTGGTAGTGCTCTTCGTAGGCGTAGGGAATGAACATCTGTACGATTTTCGAGCCGTCGAGGGGAGCGATGGGAAGGAGGTTAAACGCCATGAGCCCCAGATTCACGAAGAGCAAGTTCGCGAAGACCTGGATGAGGAACGCCTGAATCTGCACGCCGATGCCACGGGTGAAGAGGAGTTGCTCCGCGTTCGTGACGCGCATCACCTGGGGAGCGAGGAGGGCGAGGAGGAAGAACGCGATCACCGCGAGGAGGAGATTGGATGCGGGTCCGGCGAGCGAAACGATGGCGCTGTCGCGGCGGACATTCCTGAAGTAGCGCGGATTCACCGGCACGGGCTTCCCCCACCCGAAGCGCACGAGGAAGAACATGATCGTCCCGAGGGGATCGAGGTGCGCGAGGGGGTTGAGCGTGAGGCGCCCCTCATCCTTGGCGGTCGGATCCCCGAGCGCGTTGGCGGCGAACGCATGAGCCGCCTCATGAAGACTGAGCGCGAGGAGAATCGCGATGATGAACGGCGCGTTGAGGAGATCGGTGATCACCGAAAAAGACTACGGCTGATTGATACGAGCAGCAAGCAATTGACGCTCGGCCAGCCTCCATGTACAGTCCACCGGCTCCATGGCAAGGGAATGCTCCATGACCGGCAAGAAGAGAGCGGTGGGCAATCGCCGCAGCCACTCGATGCGCGCCACGAAGCGCACCTTCGGCGCGAATATCCAGAAGAAACGCGTCTATGATCCGGCGACGGGAACGTACCGGCGGATGAAGGTGTCCACCTCGTACCTTCGGACCCTCGCAAAACAACTCCAGACAGGGAGATAGCTCGGAGATTGACGGGCAACCGATGATGCGTCGCTGCATGGTTTTCCACGGTGAGAAAGTGGTAAAATAGTCTTTACTATTCTTCCCTCTCTCCCCCCATGAATCTCCTCGTGAAACCAGTCACCGGCTTACTCGGCCTGGCGCTCACCATCGTGGGTATTGCCGGGTTCTTCGTCCCGAGCGGAATGCTCTACATGTTCGAGGTGAACACCGTGCACAACATCGTGCACCTCGGAAGCGGCCTCATCGGCCTGTTCGCGTTCAACTCGAGCCAGCTCTACTCCCGCTGGTTCCTGATCTTCTTCGGCCTCGTCTACGCGGTCGTCACGATCGCAGGCTTCTCCATGGACGGCTATATCTTCGGCCTCTTCCACACGAACTCCGCGGACAACTACCTGCATCTCGTTCTCTCCGCCCTCTGCCTCATCGTGGGCTTCGGAAGCGAGAAGTGAGGTAGTGGATTTTCAGGCCAGGCATTCTTGCCTGGCACAGGTCGGGCATAATGCCCGACCTGAAATGTTGTAGCTTCAAGCCGAGCACGAATGCTCGGCTTGTGCCGGACAAGAATGTCCGGCCTGCAGCTTGATATCACCTAAAGTTTTCCAAACGCTCTGTTACAATCCCTGCAGATGCTCTCCATTGTTCTGCCGTGCTTCAACGAAGAGCTGAACATCGAACGTACCGTGCGTGAAACGGCGGCGTGGCTCTCGCGGAAGGAAACATCGTGGGAAATCGTGGTGGTGAACGACGGTTCTCTGGACAGAACCGCGGGGATTCTCGGGGCACTCACGAGGGAATTCCCTTCCCTCTCGATCGTCACCCATGAAGCAAACCGTGGATATGGCGCCGCTGTCCGGTCGGGCTGCGACTTGGCACGCGGCGATGTCATCGGCTTCATGGACAGTGACGGACAGTTCTCTGCGGCGGACTTCGACCTCCTCCTCCCGCACCTGAAGACCCATGCGTTCGTCGTCGGGCGGCGCCGCAGACGCGCCGATCCGTTCGTCCGCATCGTGAACGCAAAGCTCTTCGGTCTCCTTTCCTGGCTGGTCCTCGGCATCTGGGTACGGGACATCAACTGCGCGATGAAGGTCTTCACGCGGGAAACATGGAAAAAGATTCACCCGGGACACTCCACCGGCGCGCTCATCAACGCCGAGATGTTCTACCGGGCACGCCGGGCCGGCATTCCGTGGTTCACGGTTGATGTCCCGCACGCGCCGCGGAGGTTCGGCAGGCAGACGGGGGCGAAACCCAGCGTGATCTTCCGCATGTTTCGTGAACTCTGGACCATGAAACAGGGATGAAGCCGCGAAAAAACCGCCATCCTAAAGGCGGAATACGGGGATGAAGACGACGAAGACGGCGCCGAAGACGACGAATGCCCAGAGCGCCAGGGAACTGACGAAGCGGAGTATTCGGGGGAAGGAACGCGCCGCAGAGAGCATGAAGTAGAAGAACGGAATGAGTGCCGCAATGGAATACCGGAAGTCCTGTGAAGAGCTGAAGGGAGCCTTGAAGCGGAACAGGAGATGTCCGACGATGATCAGGAAGAACGTGCAGAGGAGGGGGAAAGCGCTGCAGCGCTCCTTCCTGACGACGATTGCACGAAGGACCCCGTAGAGCCCGAGCGGAACGAGAACGAAGAGCGTCATGCCGTTCAGAATCCTGGCAAGGAGCACGACGATCGGTTTCTCGCCGAACCAGTATTCCCCGAAGACAGAGGTCTTCAGGAAGTACTCCCAGAAGAACTGACGCCCGGAGACATCATCGAAAGGATTGATGAACGGAATGCGGATGAAGCGCAGCGGATGGAACTGAATGAAATTCAAAAGCGTGTTCCCCACCATGAGATCGTCGTTGAGTCCTTCCACGTTCCCGACGGGGAACGGCGCGCGTTCCCCAACGTACTTGAGAATGTAGAACCACTCCGTGAAGGACAGAAGGGCGAGGAGTGTCACGCCGCCCAGCACCAGTTTCTGCTCGAACGTGAGGCGGCGGGTGAACAGAAGACAGAGGTACGCCACCGGCACGAAGAACACCATGTTGAGCTTCGTGAGAATGCCGAGAATGATGACGGCCGTCAGGGCGTACCAGTGGAATCGGTGACCGGTTTGCCAGAAGCGGATGAGGAAACCGACGGCCAGGAATGACAGGAGCTGAATGAGAACGTCATTGTTAATCTTCGCCGCGGAAGCAATGAGGATGGGAGAAGTTGCGACGAGGGAAATGAAGAGAACGTACCATTTCCGCCCCGCCCCGCCCCGCGGGGTTCCCGCCTGTTTCTCAGCCGGGAAGAGGAGCGACCCGATCCACACGCTGAGGAAGAGCATGGCAACGGACATCAGGAGCCCCTCGAACTGGAGCATCCAGAGCAAGGCTGCCCGCGTGTGGACGACAGCCTTCCCGATTCCGCCGAAGACCGCTGAGACGGCGTAGTAGAGCGGCGGCTGGAAGAATTCCCATCCATCCTCGGCTCTGGGAATGGAATGGCGATCGAGGATCCACTGCACGTATTCGACGTGCGCATCGACATCATTCGCACGAGCGTTGTAGGGGGTCGCGTAGAAGTACCCTATCCGCAGCACGAGACCGGCGAGGAGAATGGCAAAGAGCCACCATCTCCTGAGCTTCAGCATCCTCCAGAAGAGGAAGGAGGAAAGACAGATCAACACGAAAATAACCGCTTGCAGGGTGAGAACGAGAGAATCGGAGTAGGAGGCATTGAGATCGAAGGCCTGGCTGCCGCCCTCGTTGTCGCTGATAGACACTTCCACCGCGTGCTCGCCGGGCAGGAGGTACTCGTCCAACAGCAGTTCTTTCGCGCTGTCCGGCGTGCACTCACCGAAAACGGCTTGGGGGATCGGACGGCCATCGACGAGGAATTGCTCGATGCAGTCGTCCGCGAGGAGGTGGTACACCTTCGGATGGAGAGGGGAAATCCTGAGACGGAACTTCACGGTCATGGGAGAGCCGTTCGCATCCATGAAGAGCGGGAAGTCCGCGGCCTGCGGCGGTTCCGGCCTGCGTTCGTACTGAACGTTGCTGACCGTCGGCATGAGGCGCGTGTAGAGAACGAGCGCCAGGGCGAGGAGGATGAAACTCGCAAGAAAATCGATCCCCATGGGGGTCTGGAACCCCCGCAGGGACGCAGTGAGCCTATGCCTCCATCGGTGACGAGACGATAGAAGCACCTTCTCGAACCCCGGAAGCTGCTGCTGGAGCGATTGCGAAGCCATCCGAGCATCATAGCACATTTCTGGCTCTGGGAGAAGACTCCCACTCAATCAACAGAGGGATGATGCAAGCAGTTCGAATTCCACTCAGGGCTGTAGAGGGAAATCTCGGCGTAGCTGCAAGCGAAGCCGGATGGCGGAGAGGGAGGGCCGTCTTCGTCCCTCGCTACGCTCGGGACTACGCCGCGCCTGGAGTAGAGGGAAATCTCGGCGTAGCTGCAAGCGAAGCCGGATGGCGGAGAGGGAGGGATTCGAACCCTCGAGGCCTTACGGCCTGCCACGTTAGCAGTGTGGTGCCTTCAACCACTCGGCCACCTCTCCACCGACTCCAAGTATACCGTTAACTGTGTGGCAGTTCACAATACAAATTTCCCCTGCCGGCGACTCTGAGCGTACAATTATTGTCACCCAACCTAACCACACCGCACCATGAGGCGACAGCGACCCAGACCTGAAACGGCAACGATCGTGTACGTCACTGCGTCGAGCAGACGCGAAGCGCGCTTCATCGGACGGACACTCGTGGAGGAACGCCTCGCGGCCTGCGCAAATGTTCTCGGCGCCATTGATTCCGTCTATCGCTCCCAAGGAAAAGTTGAAACCGCTCGCGAGGCGCTCCTGATCCTCAAAACGACGACCAGGCTCTTCAGGCGCATGACGAAGCGCATTCGTGAGCTCCACTCGTACGATTGCCCATGCATTGTGAGCCTCCCGATTTCGGGCGGAGATCAAGCGTACCTCGATTGGCTCTCGGAGTCGGTGAAGTAGAAGGTGGCGGTGCCACGTGGACGCGAAGCGGATTTACGTGGCGGAAGCGGGAGGATTCGAACCTCCGAGACCCTTACGGGTCTACCTGTTTTCAAGACAGGCCCGATAGACCACTCCGGCACGCTTCCGCTGCAAATTCTATCAGAAGGTGCTCGGTCAAATGAAAACTCGTTTCTCCATTCTCAATTTTCAATTCTCCATTTCGCGATTACGATACCTCCATGCTCCGCTTCTTCAGTCTCCTTCTGCGTGCCATCGGTGCCGCCTCCCTCCTGATCATCGCACTCGTCCTCGTTGCGGGCTTCGTCCTCACGTGGATGGTACGGAGTTCCATTGACCAACGCGCATTCGAGAACGGTTACCTCCCCTCCCCTCCGCTCAGCGGGATCACCCGCATCACCGCAGGAGGCATGTTCCCCTCGTGGGGGGGCAAGGAATTTTCCGCGACATCGAAGGCGGGCATGGATCTCTTCGAAGACCGCGGCAACATCATCCGCCGGTACACCTTCGCCGTCTCGGAGGGAGCCGGACTTCTGGATACGGAAAAGACCGTGCTTCGCATGGACTACGGAGTGAACACGAATCCGCTCTGGCTGCGGCCCGTGCTCCAGGAGATCGTGCAGACCGGCAGCGGCGTGTACTTGGGAAAGATTCACGTTCGCCTCCTCCCCTTCTACCCGTTCTCGGTCGGCTACTTCAAATTAACAACAGGAGGATGAAACATCATGGCTTCGCCCCGTCCTCATCCCCCCGCCCGAACGATCCGAATCGTTCGGATCGGGCGGGCAACCCTTCTCCACTCCAGCCTTCGCCAAACCCGCTTCGCCAAGGCTACGAGGGTCAGGGGCTACGGCCGACAGGGCGGTGGAGAAGGGTGACTTCTGTTGTTCTTGTCCTGAGATTCCCTCTCTCCATCGCAATGGAGAGAGGTACCCCGCAGGGCGGAGTGAGGACGGTTATGGGCGAGAGAAGCGGGTCATGGCGGCATCCCCTGCAGAATCAGGAGCACTTCCTCAATAAAACGTAGTCTATTGAGGTATTTTATTGTATAATATACTAGATCACATACGCACAACCATGACCGATATTCCGACGAAGATCTGGGAGAACGTCGTTCTGCCGAACACGAGGGATCCATTCAAACGGATCACTGAAAAAACAAACCAGGCCGATTTCTTCGGCAAACCCGGTACTCTCGTCGCAGAGACGCTGAAAGAGGGATTGGTGCGCCTGCCCATCGAGAACATCCTCCGCATTTCACAATGGTCGGCGAAGAAGATCCTTTCTCTTCTCGGCAGCACGCTGAAAATGGGTCTCAAGGCGGCAACACTCATTCCCCTCCCCCTCCCCGGCGGGATGAAGTCCGTCGCGGAACTCGGCGGCGATGTCCGTTCGGCGAAAGAAACGTTCGAAGAAATGGCGCGCGGAAATCCCGGGAGTTTCCGGCAAATCTTCGATAGAATACGTGGCGTACGGCAGCATGCAGAACAACGTGCGACCAACGGCCAGCCTCCTTCCGAAGCCCATTGAGCTTCGTGATGCACCGGTCGTGGCAGGAGCGGGCAGAGGACGTGTCCTGGGTGTGCCCACCATCAATATCAGCCTGAAGGCCGCCCCGCCCTCCCTCACGCACGGGGTCTACGCCTGCTGGATCGAGTTTGGCAGCGAGCGCCACATGGGAGCAATGCACTTCGGCCCTCGTCCTGTCTTCTCCGATTCCGATTCCTTCGAGGTGCACGTCATTGACGCGACTCCCCGGCAGAGACCCGCGACGGTAGATATCACCGTTGTGGCAAAGCTCCGCGACATCAAGAAGTTCCCGTCCATCGCCGCGCTGAAGACGGAGATTCACCGCGACATCCGGCAGGTCCGTGCTATCCTGCACCGCGCATGATCCGCGCCCTCAAGAAGCTGATATCGGATACGCACCCGCTGCGCCTCCTCTACCATCGGACGCGGTCATGGCTCGCGGCGGCTCGTGCGGGGTTCCCCGCCCGCTCACTCACCGTACTCTGCGTCACGGGAACGGACGGCAAGACCACGACGGTCGCCATGCTCTCGCACATCCTCGGTGCCGCTCACATCCGCGCCGGCGCCGTTTCCACGGCATTCTTCGATGTGGAGGGAATGCAGGAGCCCAATCCCACGCAGAAAACGTCCGTCAGCGCCGAGAAACTCCAGTCGTTCCTCCGGCGTTTGAAGCTGCAGGGTTGTACGCATGCAATCATCGAAGCGTCATCCCACGGCCTCCTCCAGGGCCGCCTCTTAGGGGTAACACCGACGGTCGCGGTGATCACGAACATCTCCCCGGAGCACCTGGATTACCACGGGACCATGGAAAAGTACCTCGCCGCAAAAGCCATTCTCTTCAAGGCCCTGCACGGACGTGGAACGAAAGTGCTCAACGCCGACGACCGATCCTTCGGGCACTGCCAAACCATCCCCTCGGCACGCACGATCACCTACTCGCCCTCACACCAGCTCCGGGGCATCCGGGGCGACGGGACAGAGTGTCAGGCAACCGCCGTCATCGATGGCCGTTCCTTCGAGCTCCATCTCCATCTCCCCGGCACGTTCAATCTGATGAACGCTCTCTGTGCCGTCAGCGCGGCGATGGCATTGGGGATCGATCCTGCAGAGGCCGTCTCTGCGCTGCGGACATTCCGCGGCGCCGGCGGGCGCATGGAACGCATCTCTGCGGGGCAACCGTTCTCCGTCTTCGTCGACTTCACCGTGACGCCCGCATCGTACGAGCAGACGCTCGCGGCAGCGAGGAAAATCGCCGGCAGCCATCGCATCCTCGTCCTCACGGGGAGCTGCGGTGACCGGATGCCCGAGAAACGTCCCGTGGTCGGCGCGATCTGCGCACGACTCGCGGACATCATCGCCGTCACGAACGAGGATCCCTACACCGAAGACCCGGAGAAGATCATCGATGACGTGCTCTCCGGTATCCCGCCCTCCTTTCCCCGATTCATCACTATAGCGGCGTTCGACTGCGCAGCGTCCGTTCCCGATCGCTTCTGCATCAGGATCTCCGACCGGCTCGAGGCCATGCGTTTCCTCTTCGGGCAGGCGAAGCCCGGTGACACAGTCCTCCTCTGCGGCAAAGGCACCGACGTGACGATGATGACGAAGCACGGTCAGATCCCCTGGAACGAGCGGGAAATCGCCAGAGCCGAACTCACGGCTCTCGTGCGCCCAGAGAACGGCGCCATATGACCAGCAGGAGGATGACGCCCAGAAGGAAGACGGGGAGCGTGAGCAGCTGCCCTTCACTCAGGCGCACCCCCCCGATCACATACGTGCTGACGAACGATTGATCGCGGACGTACTCCACGAGGAAACGAAGCAGAGCATAGAAAATCAGGAAGAGCGCGGCAGTCATGCCGTGCGAGCGCTGCGAGCCTGCAGTGTGCTTGAGATGCAGGAAACAGACCAAGGCGATCAACACGTCTTTCAGCGCCGCGTAGATCTGCGTCGGATGGCGCAGCCCCTCCACGCCCGGAAAGTGCATCCCCCACGGCAGCAGAGTGATCGTCCCGTAGAGCTCGCCGTTGATGAGGTTCCCCATGCGTCCGAGCGCGAGTCCCAGCGCAACGGGGACGACGAGCACATCGGCGAGCGGGAGGAGCTTCACGCGTTCCCGCCACGCGAAGATCAGGAGCGCGATGGTGACACCGATGAACCCCCCGTGCGACGACATCCCCCCTTCCCAGACAGCGAGGATCTTCAGCGGATAGGCGAAGTACTCGCTCCCGCCGTAGAACAGCACGTACCCCAGACGGCCGCCCAGAAGCACGCCGAGGAACACATTGAAAACAAGTTTGTCGCGCTGCTCCGCGGAAAGGCTCAGCCCGCGATAGCGCATGAGACGCGGCAGCAGCCACATGCCGAGGAGGAATCCGAGGAGGTACATGATCCCGTACCAGTGGATATCGACGGGGCCGATACTTAACGCCACGGGTCTTGAAGGGAAGAACTCCATAAGGAAAGTGTACCTTAAAGTTACTGTTAACAGTTAACCGTTCACTATATCCTTACGCTGGATGCTGATTCTGGGTATCGAAACCTCGTGCGATGAGACCTCCGCCGCCATCGTGAGGGACGGACGGCAGGTGGTGCACTGCCTGATCGCGACGTCCGGGCAGGATTTCCGTCATCTCGGCGGCGTCATTCCCGAAGACGCGGCGAGGCAGCAACTCGTGACGATGCTCCCGGTGCTCGAGAAGACACTGAGCGCTTCCGGCACGTCGAAGGACGCGCTCGACGCCATCGCGGTCGCCATGGGACCGGGGTTACTGGGGTCCCTCCTCGTCGGAACGACGACGGCGCGCGTCCTCGCCTCCGTGTGGCGTAAGCCGCTCATCGGCGTTCATCACACGCTCGGGCACCTGAGCTCCCCATGGCTCACGGATGCTCCGACCGATCCTTCCGACGAACCGGCGTTCCCCCTTCTCGCGCTCTCGGTGTCCGGAGGACACACGGAACTCTGGTACCGGACCTCGCACACAACCGGCTCACTCCTCGGTTCCACGCGTGACGATGCGGCGGGGGAAGCGTTCGACAAAGGGGCGGCGATGCTCGGCCTCCCCTACCCCGGAGGCCCGGCACTCGAGAAGCTCGCGGAGAGCGGCGATCCGAAGCGATTTTCTTTTCCGCTCCCGCTCCATGATTCCACAGTACTCGACTTCAGCTTCTCGGGTCTCAAGACCTCGCTCAAGTACCTTCTCCGGGACCTCCGTGCTGCCCGAAGCGGTGCGCTTCCCCCGCAGGAACTCGCCGCGATTGCCGCGAGTTACCAGCGGGCGATCTGCGCCCATCTCACGCACCGGGTCTGCGCGGCGCTGGAGCGATTCCCGGACGCACGGGAAGTCCACATCGTCGGCGGCGTCGCCGCGAATCGCGCACTCAGGAAGTCCCTGGAAGAAACCCTTCATTCCAAAGCCATCCGCCTGCGCACGCCGGTCTCGCTGCGATACTGCACGGACAACGGCGCGATGATCGCCGCTGCGGGGACGTTCCTGCTGCGCGAAAAGCCTCTGGAGGCGATCGCGCCGTTTCGGACGCTTGCGACAGTCGGACTCACCGAGACGCTCGAACCGTTTGCTTCCTAAGAAGGCAACGCGCTCAGCGCCGGGAGCAAAGCCCCGAGGATGATGGCGACGATGCCGGCAATCGCAATGAAGCGGACGAGAGAAGCTTTCTTCATCACTCTGAAACGGAAATGATCGTGGTCTTCACGCTCTTGATGCCGTCCCTGGTGGTGGCCGTGAGCGTGACGTTGAATTCACCGGGGATGACGTACACGTGCGTCGGCTCCCGCTGGTCGCTCTGCGCATTGTCTCCGAAATCCCACAGCCAGCTCGTGAATTCGCCCGAGGAGCACTTGGTTTCGAAGCGGACGCCCAGCGGCGCTTTCCCGCTCCGGCGACTCGGAATGAAACAGGCATCCACCAGCGGCGCGCGCACGACGAGCGTCTGCCTGCCCGTGTACACCTTCCCGGCCGTCGTCCGCACGTTCAGCGTGATCATGTACGTTCCCTCTTTCTCGAACCGGTGCTCGATGCGCGACCCGGAGTACTGCGTCTTGTCGCCCGATTGCGTTTTGTCCCCGAAATCCCACTCGAAACCGGTGATCTCCTCGCCCGACGGAATGAAGGTATCCGAGGCATCGAACGTGACATTTGCCGGAGACATCGGTGCGGAAGGATCCATGCTGAACGTCACGAGCGACTGCGCCGCCTCCGCATTGACGGTGATGCGTTTCCGGAAGACATTCTGGTCCGGATCCACTCCGATGAGATCAATGAAGTACTTCCCCTGGTCGCGATACACCGCAGAGAAGTTCTTCTCCGTCGCAAGAACATCGGACGCATTCGGGGCATCCCAGGAGTAGGTGATGAGCGGCATGGACGTGACGGGCGTGATATTCACCGCCAGCGGCACCTGCCCGGCGATGGTGAAGTCTTTCACCTCCGGCTTCCCCTCGAAAAGCAGATCCCTCAGCTCGAGGGGGTTCGTCACACGCACGATCTTCGAGAGCTTTGCAATGGAACCGCTCTGGGATCGCACGTTGACATTGACCGTGTAGTTCCCGACGAGGGTATACACCTGCGCCACCCGCAAGCCCTCGGCGGATTTCTGGTTCCCGAAATCCCACGACGCATTGGCGATCGGCTCCTTCGTCTTCAGGATGAAGAGCACGCCGAACGGCGGCGGCCCGAGGAGCGTTTGTGGCTCCGTCTCGAGGATGATCGGGAACGGCTGCTCCGGCGGCCTGGAGATCTGGAGCGCTCGCTGCAACGTCTGCTGCGTCTGGTTCGTGAGCGTCATGACGACGGAGACATTCGCCGGCCCGAGCCTGCGATAGGTCGTGCCCGCGACGAGCTTGTCCGTCTCGTAGTCCACCACGCCGTCGCCGTCGAAATCCCACTTCGCCTTCGCGAGCTTCGGCGCATTCTGCTCGTTCGTCTTCGGGAAGAAGTGCTCGATGGAGAACGTCACCGGCTCGTCAATGATCGGAGTCCCCGGCTGCACGGCGAAGCTCGAACGCGGAATGATCAGCTTCCGCGTCACGCGTTTCACCATTCCGTCCGTCATCGTGACGCGGGCGGTCACGCTGAAAACCCCCGCCTTCGTGTAGAGGTATGTCGCCTGCGGGTCGAACGTTTCCTGCTGCGAAACCCCGCTCCCGATGAAATCCCACTTGTAGCTGAGCGGCGTGAGCTTCTGCATGGCGAAGATCTTCATCGCCGTCTCCATCCCGAAGGTGACCGATACGGGTGAAATAAGTTCCGCGGCCGCCTCGGGAGACACCACTTCCAGCGTGAGACTCGGTGGAATGTTGATGAGCAGGACGGTGCCGCCCCCCACGAGCGCCATTGGCACGACCATGATGAGCAGGCGGATGAGCGCGAACATCTTCATGCGCGGATGCTCCTTGACGCCCGAAATCCGCAGGAATCCGATCACGCCGAGGAGCAGCCACAGGATCGCCGTCAGCGCGAAGAGCACGCTCCCACCGATCCGGAGATTCATGAGACTCCCATCCGGCCGCGGGAAGAGCGAAATGAGCACGAGCGCCGAGAGGACGTACAGAACGGCGATGACCACGAAGACGATCAGCGCAGGATTCAGTTTCTTCTTCGGCTGCGCTGTCTTCGCTCCAACGGGTAACGCTACTGTAGAAATTTCCGCCGGCGGAGTTTCAGGAGAAGGGGCGGGCGGCGGAACGATGCCGTCGACCGGCGCTGTTGGTGGAAGATCCTGCATCATGCGTCTCCCCCAGTATCCACGGAAGCTCGCGGATAGGAAACTAGCTAGCCTGGCGAAAAGATGTCGAAGATAGTATCCGGTGACAGCGCAGGCCCCGTCGCTTCGGGCAAGGGAATATCCGGCGCGCGATCGTACTCGCGGAGAACCACCTCGAGTGTGGCAGAGAGATTCCCGCCGCGCACGGGCAGCGAGCGCACCGTCCACTTCGCACGCCGGAGGAGGAATGTCGCCGGATCGATCCACACCTCACCGCGCGCATCGAACGATGATGTTCCGGGCAGCGGGGGCAGACGCTTCATGAAGTTCCACAGGGCTCCGGACGATACGCGCACGGAATAACGATACACGAATTCTCCTCCGAGAGGCTCGAGACCGCCACCCAGAACTTCGACCGCGGATACATATGCATCCACGAGACGCGGGTCCGGCGTTCCACCTGTACCCGGGATCACCTCCGCTGCGGTCCCCGTGGTCCGCCACCACTTCCCGAGGACGCTTCCGGAGAGAACGGGCATTTTGAAGAGCGGCCCCTGCAACCTCTCGATGCGGAGGAACAGGGCACCGGGTTTTGGCGAGGACAGGCTCACGGCTCCGCTTCCTTTTCGGAGGATTTTCCCTCCTTCCTTCTTCACGAACTCCCCCGCTGCCTGCATCGCCCATGTACGGTCGATGTTCCGGATCACCCCGGAAACGGCTGTGTTTCCGGAGAGTTCCTGTTTCCCGTCCAGGACCAGGGATGCGATTCCTTCGTACGACACCGAATCGACCGTCTGGCTCCTGAGCACCGTCCGCCGGATCACCTCTTCCGGTGGAAGCTCGACCGGGCGCCTCCCGCAGGACGCCAGGAGAACGGATCCCAAACACACAACGAAGATGCCACGTTGAACACGCATAGTTCGAGTGTAGCTAACTCATACGGCTTCGCGATATACATGATACGATTGTTCATCGGAACTTTTCTTCATAGCGGCGTAGCGATATCGCTTCGCCGCTATTGGAATAGCCTTCGAAAAACATTCGCAGCGTTTTCATCGCGAAGCCGTATCACCGTCCCTGGTACACCGTCGCCTCGAGATCCCCCGGTTCCTCCATAAAGAAGTCCACTTTCCGGTAACGCGAGGTGTGGATCTCCGCCTTGAGGAGCAGCACGAGCGTTGCGCTGCGGCGGAGAATGTAGCTCGGCGAGAACTCCAGCGTCACCGATGTCCCCTGCATGCGGAAAGCCGTCCGGGTGAGGACGGAACCGGAGCGAGTCTCGAGTCTCATATCTACGAGATCCATGTCCCGTGCATCCGCATTGTTCCTGAGCATGATCTTCTTGAGGAGATGCGATGCCTTCGCATCGGCCGTGAGCTGGATGCGCGCCACCGTCTCGATGCGCCCGTACCGCAGGCGCTTGTTCACCGGGAGGAAGTTCACCGTGATGGTCCCCTCGCTCTTCGGCGTCGTCACTATGCGCTCTTTCGGGTCTCCGGTCTCGAGCACAGTGCGCTTCGCCGAGGACCGGATATCCGTCGCGCGGGCGAGCGTGATGCCGTGCTCGGATGCGACGTCCGCGGCGATGCCGATATCCGCAAGAACATAAAGTCGCACCGCACCGCATTTCGGTACGGTCAAACGCGGTGAGAAACGCAGGCTCGCCTCTCTGCTCTGGGAATCGAATCGCTTCGCGCGCGTCAGCCTCCGCGTTCCGTCGGAGAGGTACACGCCCGCGATGTCCGTCGCACGTCCCAGACCGATGTGGGTGAGCGTGATATCGTCAACCGTAATGTCCTGCTCGCAGGAAGCGGAGAGATTCAGATTGAGGAACGGGATACGGGTCGCCCCGCGCGCCACGGAGCCCAAGACCTGTTTCTCCCCCGCCACAACCGTGAGTTCCCCCTGCCCCTGCCCGGCGTACGCGGTAATCGGCTCCGGGACTAGCACCGGGGCTTTGGGGGCAAAGTCCATGATCATGTACGCGATGATGGCAACCGACGCCGCGCGCATGGAATGATTGTACGCGAGAATCAGGAACCCGGAAAAAATCACTGGTTATGAGCAACCCCCTTCGCTTTAGGCGCTGATACACAGCATCCATGCTCCTCGTCGCGCCGTCCGTCTCGGCGCGGCCGAGCCGCGACGGAAAGCCCCGCAGGGCGCAGGCGGATTGAACCGGAGTGCGCGCAGGGGTAGGCTCTCCAAGACATGATCATCTTCCACTGGATCGGCATGGAGAGAGTGACGAACGGGAAGACAGCGGTTTATGGTGAGCGGAGTCGAACCATGTTTGTGGTGGCGAAGATCGCGAAGACGCTTGGTATTTCTGTTGATGAATTACTCTTCTGATCATGCTCAAAGTAGCAAAGATCTGAAATAAGCCCGCCTTGCATTGTCATAGTTTCTCAAGTGCATCCTTGAGCACCATCGTCGCTTTACAATCGTCTTCGTTGTACTCAAGAAGCCTCTTCAAAATCGACTCATCTTTCGATTCGAGATAGGCATTGAACCACTGGATGGATAGAGCGCCCGATGGCGTTTCGTCTCTCCATGAGAACCCCAGGTATGTTGCGAGTGCTTTCAATGAATAACTGCCAACCGGCCAATCTGTTTGCTTCTGCACTGTTTTGTAGAGATCGATCACATGCGGGCTGTCAAAAAATTGTTCGACTGCTTCGGGATCGATGACGTCGGAATACCGCTTCTGCAGTCTCTTATACGTTGTCTCTTCATGGTGAGAGTAGTAGTACACGGCGAAATCATCCTCTGGGAGCGATGCAATGTAATTCCAAAATTCCTGCCACACGCGCTTTTCTTCCTCTTCGGAAAATTCCGTAGCCGTAAAGTGCACGAAACGCTCGCCCTTTCCGGCGCGCTCATACACACCGTGCAGATAGACGAAATCCTGTGTCGGATCGTCTTCGATGTCGAAGAAGAGTTCATACTTCACCTGGGGAAAACCAATAGCGCCGTACGCAACGGGTTTTTTCGTCTGGTGCAGGATGATCGCGCGACGGAGCGCTTTGGCAAGGCTGTCTTCCCCGATGCGGTACAGGAATTCCGTATTGCCTGCTCTCTTTTCCTCCTCTTTCTGCTTCATAACTTCCGCAACATCCAACTCGATGAATTCATCAAGGTTTTCGATCAGGAGGTCTTCATTAATTCTGTCGCGATTGCTTCTGCCGAGGTAAAAAACGTTAGTGAGATCTTTCGTCTCTTCGCACCACTTTTTGCAGGAGTTGTACCATGGGCAGAGCTTGCAGATGCTCGCCGAAGCGGGCTTGTTTCTGTGCTGGTCTCTGAGGAGGAAATCAACATGCTTCTTCACTTCTTCGTAAAATTCCCACCACGTCTTCTTCGAGCGCGGGCCCATGAGAGCCATAAGATCATATTCCACTGTTTCTCCGTGAATATCGATGATTTGCCCGCTGTTGTGCGCGCAGAATCCGAGTCGCTTGAGCAGGTCGTTATACAGGCAAAGCTGCACCGCGTAGTGTTTCTTCGGTTTGCCCTCCTCTCCCTCCTCCTCGTCGGCGCCTTCGAACCCCATGCCGGATTTAATGTCGATTGGCATGTACATATCATCCGGCAGCTTTTTCAGAAGATCGGGGATGCCGAGCATGTTTTCATGGATGAGTACGCCCTGATAGATCAGCGGCTCTTTCTTCTTCATTGCTTCAGTGGTACGTGCAAAACGCTCTTCGTGGCTGCCTTTGCTGAGATCCAGATATTCGCCGAGTTGCGAGATAATTTTCTCCTCATGTTTCACGCCTTTCTCCCACAGCAGCTCGACGAAAGGATTGGTTTCCGGAATCTTTTCCTCTTGCGGACCGTAGAGATCTCGCCAGACGCGGTGCGGGCACTGAATGTAGTCATAGAGTTTGGAAGCGGTGATATAGGTCATGTTACGGATATGGTACGCGCAGATTGCACATTGAACAGCTTCAAATATTCCCACCTTTTCTTCATGCAATGAACAGCATCACGCCTTGAAAATATTTCTGTGTGTATGCTGGCAAAAACTGTACAATGGCGAAAAATGAAGCAAGTTGATCAATCCAACGGCTTTGTACACGCACTGGTTCGAAGCGCAGCCGACATTATGAGAACGGCAAAAACTGAGGAGGAGTTGCGCATTAATTTTGAGAAGAAGTTGTCTCCAGTTTTGGAAGATATCGGCATCAAAGGATCGCGCTACGAGAGGCATACGGGGAAAACCGCATCCGAGTATCGGGGACGGCCGGATGCCATCCACGGGAAGGTCATCATCGAATACGAGCCACCCTCCTCCTTCAGCAAAAAAGGAGTTGTGGAACACGCGGAAGAACAATTGCATGAATATCTGGGTGCTGAAGGATATGTGCAGGGTTCGGATGCAAAAACGCTTTTTGAACGGCCTGTGGGCGTTGGTTTTGACGGCGAGCAAATCTTCTTCGTCCAATTCAGTGAAAACACGAAGAAACAGGAGTTCGTGAGACACGGACCGTATCCATTCGATACCGAAAGCGCACGGACATTCCTTATGCATCTGCGCGGCCTGTCGCGCAAACCGCTCATTCCTGAAACACTGACGGAATCCTTCGGACCGGACAGTCCGCTCGCCTCGAAGATCGTTTCCGCACTCGTGGATGCACTGGAAAACTGGGGGAGCAAGCGGTCGGAAGTTTTTTTCAACGAGTGGAAGCGTCTTTTTGGCATCGTGTACGGGGAACAGTTTGAAGCTGCGCAGGAAGAGGAGGCACAGGTGCTCATGGAGAAATACGGTGTGAAGAAGAAGACTGAGTTCCAGAAACTGCTCTTCTGCGTCCATACGTATTTCGCGTACCTAATGAAGCTGATCGCCATCGAAATCCTCGCCATGCGCGACGAGGAAGCGGCGCTTTGCGAATCTTTTTCTTCCAAATTAGCGCATGCGAACGATGAAGAGCTGAAGCAGAAACTTGAAGAAATCGAAAGCGGCGGCGTATTCGCGAACAGGGGCATCACCAATTTTCTGGAAGGGGATTTCTTTCGCTGGTATCTCGATTCGTTCTCGCCTTCTCTCAAGGAGGCATTACGCGAAGTGGCAAGGGAACTCAGCGATTTCGAGCCCGCCACGACGACGATCCATCCGCAAACCGCGCGCGATCTCCTCAAGAAGCTCTACCAGTACCTTGTGCCGCAACTCATCCGGCACAAACTCGGCGAGTACTACACGCCGGATTGGCTGGCGGAACTTGTCATGAATGAAACAGGTTACAAGGGGAAACTCGATGACCGAATGCTCGATCCTGCCTGCGGCTCCGGCACGTTCCTCGTGTTGGCAATCCAAAGAGCGAAAGAGTGGGCAAAGGAACACAAGGTGCCCAAAAAGGATACTGCGAAGCTCATTGGCGAGAACATCTGGGGGTTCGATCTCAATCCGCTCGCGGTCATCGCATCGCGCACCAACTACATCTTCGCCTTGGGCGATCTGATCCATGAACAGAGGAATTTTGAGATTCCGGTGTACCTGGCAGACTCCGTTCTCTCGCCGACGGAGAAGAAAGTAAGCGCCGGACTCTTCGGGGATTACTATCCCATGAAAACGTCCGTGACAGAATTCCACATTCCGGCGCACTGGCTGGCGAACAAGGGACTGCAAATGCCGGATGCGGCATCTGAAGTCGAGATGCTTGTTGCTCGTATGGAAGAACCGGAATCGGCTCTGAAAATTATGGAGAAGAAAGGATTGGTATTACATGGATCGCACCAGACGGTACTCGATTTCTACGAGCAGGTTCTGGCATTGGAAAAAGAAGGGAAGAACGGCATCTGGGCGCGTTTCCTCAAAAATGTCTTCGCTCCCGCCAATGCCGGGAAATTCGATTATGTCATCGGCAATCCGCCGTGGATTCGGTGGGGGTACCTTACCACTGAGTACCGCGAGGCGACGCTTGAACTCTGGAAAAATTACGGCCTTTTTTCGCTCAAAGGTCATGCGGCGCGTCTTGGCGGCGGTGAGAAGGACTTTTCCATGCTCTTTACCTACGCGGCATTCGATAGATTTGTGCGCAAAGGCGGAAAACTCGGGTTCTTGATTACACAGGAACTGTTCAAGTCCAAAGGAGCAGGCGAAGGTTTCCGGCGTTTTTGTCTGGGACAAACGGAGAAATTTAAAGTATGGCAGGCGCATGATCTGGTGACGGTGCAACCATTCGAAGGCGCGGCGAATAAAACGGCCGCTATCTTCCTCAAACGCGGTGAGGAAACCGAATACCCCGTTCCATACACCGTGTGGACGCGGAAGAAGGGCGTCGGGAAAATTCCGACCGACACGCCGTACGATGATGCGATGAAGATGTTGAGCAAAAAGAAGCTGGAAGCGAACCCGATGGGTACGCTGATGGCATCGTGGCAAACACTAGAAATTGGTAATAGCAGTGCGCAGTTCATTCAAGGCAAAAACAATTACGTAGCAAGAGTAGGAGCAAGAATGGAACCCTATGGAATTTATTGGTTAAAGCTCGATGAGGTGCTATCTAGCGACTTATTGTTGGTCAGCAATTTGTTTGATCGTGGAAAAAAGAAAATCGCAAGTATGCAATTCCAGATAGAAAACGCTGTTGTATATCCAATTATTGCTGGAGCAGATATTCGCAGATGGGGTGCGATTCCGACTGATTATTCAATTGTTGTACAAGATCCGCTCAAAAAGGCGGGGTACTCCGAAGATCACATGAAAGCAGAATGGCCACATGCGTATTCGTATCTCTCTAAATTTAGAAATGAACTACTAGACCGTGCGGCCTATAAGAAATACTACTTGGATGTGAAAGGTCCCTTTTACAGTCAATACAATATTGCTGATTACACGATGGCTCGCTTCAAAGTTGTATGGAAAAGAATGTCGAATGACATGTTTGCAGCTGTAGTATCTCAATGGAAAACACCCTACGGCTGGAAAATGATTATGCCGACCGATACGACATCTTTGATTGCTTTTGAAGATGAAGATGAGGCGAATTTTGTCTGTGCCATTCTCAACGCAACGAGCGTAAGAGAATTTATCAAATCTTTTTCTTCGGCGGGTCGCGGCTTTGGGTCTCCTTCTGTTATGCAGCATGTCGGCATTCCGAAGTTTGATCCGAAAAATAAACTGCATGAAAGACTAAGCACGTTATCGAAAGAACTGCACAAGCTGGTGGCGAGCGAGGGCAATGAAGACGAGATAAGGAAGCTGGAGAAGGAGGTGGATGAGGGGGTTACCAAGCTTTTTACATCGTAAATTTCCAATTTGGATTATGTCATTTCAGAGAATAACTGCGGCTACAAGTATTAATACATTTTCCGATATATTTAATCATGAGCCAGAATGATACAGAACAATATATTGGCTATTTAAAATATTCTGGTGACTCCATTCATGAGGGTCTTCTTGATGCGAGAAAAGCTGGTGAAGCTCTGGTTGGTTTTGATGAAATCATCAGGTTCTTTTTGTTTAAAGAAAAGCCTGAGTTTGAAGGTGTAGAAATAGAGTTTCCAGTGAGAATCCGTAGGGGTTCCTGGGAAGCGCTAATCCCAGATGTCCTTGAAAAGTTGTTTACGCCGGGTGGTGTTGCAGCAACGATTGGAACTACGTATGGGCTAATAACTGCTACCAAGGCTGCTACAGGCGGATTTCATGAAACAGGTTTAGCAAAGGACATTAAGTCTTCCGTGAAAAATGCAATAAAAGCTGCTCAATGGGTCATTAAGATTTCCTCTCATATTCGGACGATCAAAAGGAGAAAATTTACTGATGTAAAGATTCCAGACGTTCACAGTGGTATTATGGACATTCCAAATGAAGCAGGAAGAAAATTATCAGTTCCTAAAAAATATTTTGATCTCTATTTATCTTGTCCGAAGAACTTGTTTTCAAAAAATGTAGCAATCTTGGATGAAGACAAGATAATGGAATTAGGAGTGATAGATAACGGCAAGAAAGAGTATGTTTCGATTACTCATCGCGAAAAAGGAATTTATTATGAAGAGAGTGAAGCTGATGAGTCTATTATTTTACCCGAACTGAAACATGGTCAGTGGGTCGATCTGGAGGGTGAAATCACTCGAGTCACGGAAAGTGCGAATACGATTGGTTTCAGCTATAACGATCATACAATTATTTGTAGACCAGTTTCTGGAAACATGGCTCAATACAAACCCAAAATCATTTCACGACAGGAAGATCATGTTTTCCCAAAGGTTAGAATTTCAGGTTCTGTTGACAGGCTTGATAAGAAAGACTCCTACAAGGAAAAACGACCAGAAATTATATTTTCGGACATCTTAATGCTTGAAAATGATAAAGACGATGCTCAGAAATTGTTTGATTAGTTATTTAGATTAGCTATGCACGACCTCCTCTCCGCCCTCCGCCCCGCCGCACGGGAACGCAAAACGCTGATCATCGAAATATCGTCGAAGAATAGCTTGCATTCCCCATGACAGGGTGTACATTAGTCCACCTATGAACTCTCCATCACTCCCATCAACACACCTTGTCCCCTTTCACGGCAAAGAGATCCGTAAAACCTGGTACAACGAACAGTGGTATTTTTCTGTGATTGATATTATCAGCGTGCTCATTGAACAGCCGGATTTTAAAAAAGCAAAAAGTTATTGGACGACGTTGAAAGGCCGCTTAAAAAAGGAAGGAAGTGAGTTGGTCACAAAATGTGACCAACTGAAAATGCAATCTGCAGACGGTAAATTTTACAAAACTGATGTGGCAAATATCGAAACTGTACTTCGACTTATTCAATCCGTTCCATCGCCAAAGGCTGAACCGCTGAAATTGTGGCTTGCCAAAGTAGGCGCAGAACGCATTGCCGAGATCCAAGACCCTTCACAAGGAATAGACCGGGCAAGAGAACTCTGGAAAAAACACGGACGGAGTGAAAAATGGATCCAGCAGCGGATGATGGGGCAGGAAACCAGAAACAAGCTCACGGATTATTGGAAGAATCATGACGTACATGAATGCGATGAATATGCGATTCTGACGAATATCATCCACCAAGAGTGGACTGATCTGAGTGTCAAGAGTCATAAGGCGATTAAGAATCTTGGGAAATCGCATAACCTGCGTGACCACATGAACGAAGCGGAACTGATTTTGACCGCTCTTGCAGAGCTCTCTACCCGTCACATTGCGGAGAGCGTGGATGCCAGAGGACTGGAAAAGAATAAAATCCCCGCCAAAAAAGGAGGGCAAGTGGCGAAACATGCTCGTAAAGAGCTGGAGTCTCACACAGGAAAAAGCATCATATCCGGAGACAATTTTTTGCCACCAGGTACGTGGAGAAACTCAAGAAAACGCATCTCATGAAATCCGATCTCATCCACCACTACCGGCAATCATTTGAAGGTTATGCTCGGGAATATCAGGGCGTTGAGTGCTGGTCGGCGCGGGATTTGCAGCGACTACTCGGGTATGAGAAGTGGTCGAACTTCACAGAGGTGATAGCAAAGGCGATGGAATCCTGCAAAAATGGCAAACAGGAGCCTGAATACCATTTTGCCGACGCCGGGAAAATGGTCGGAATCGGCTCGGGTGCGGAGCGGAAATTGGAGGACTACCTCCTCACCCGCTACGCCTGCTACCTAATCGCGCAGAACGGCGATCCTCGCAAGGAAGTTATCGCGTTCGCGCAGAGCTACTTTGCGCTCCAGACACGCAAGCAGGAAGTACTCGAGGAGAAGATCCTGCTCCAGGAGCGTTTACAGGCACGCGCGAAATTGACTGAAACCGAGAAAAGACTGAGCGAGAATCTGTATCAGCGCGGGGTCGACGAGAAAGGATTTGCAAACATTCGCAGCAAGGGGGACAAGGCGCTGTTCGGCGGATATTCGACCGGGGAAATGAAACGAAAACTGGGAATCAAAAGCGGCGCTCTGGCCGATTGTCTGCCGACGATTACGATCAAGGCGAAAGATTTCGCCACTGAACTCACTAACTTCAATGTCGAGAAAGAGGACATGCATGGAGAGCCGACCATCGCGACGGAGCACGTGAAAAACAATGCGGAAGTTCGTACGCTTCTCGGCAAGCGCGGCATCAAGCCGGAGGAGTTGCCGCCGGAAGAAGACGTGAAGAAACTCAAGCGCAAGGTCTACAAGCAACAAAAGAAACTCCCGTCCGATCTTCCAAAATTTCCCGGAATCTGACCTATGGATCTCCTCTCCACCCTCCCCCGCGCCGCCCACGAACGCAGGACGCTCATCATCGGGTACCAGTCGTGGGTGTAGAATATCTTTACAATACTCTTGACAAGAAATCCTGCATTCTATACTCTTAAGGCATATTTGATAACCATGCTTTCCACCTTCATTCATCATCAGCGCACCAGCCGGAACCTGACGCAGGAATACCTTGCTTCGCAGCTGAAGATATCACGACCAACATACATGCAGATCGAACGAGGAAAGCGGGAGATCACCGTGGGCGAAGCAAAGAAGCTTGCTGCGATCTTCGATATGACACTGGAGGATTTTTTGCAGGAACGGGAGGAGCGATCGCCGAGAGTGACTATCGAAAAGAGCAGGAAGAAAGCCATCGTAAAAAAACCGGACATCCGCATCAACATACCGCAGGAAAAAGCGGAGAAATTCAGGCAAACGCTGCTCTATATCCTCCACAAAATCGGCGGGAAGCCCAATATCGGCGAGACCGTTCTCTACAAACTCCTGTACTTCATTGACTTCGATTACTATGAAAAGTACGAGGAGCAGCTGATCGGCGCCCGGTACATAAAGAATACGTACGGCCCCACTCCCGTCGCGTTTTCCCGCATCATTGCCGGGCTGGAGAAGGAAGGAAAAGTGGAACGCATCAGGAGCAGGTTCTATGTGCACGAGCAGACGAAGTACCTCGTCAATCCGGCGCTCCCGCTCAATGTCTCCGCGCTCTCTGCGCAGGAACTTGCGCACATTGATTGGGAGATCAGCCGCTTTGGCGACACGACTGCCGTGCAGATTTCCGCGTTGTCCCACCTGGATACTCCGTGGCTCGCCGCGAAGGAGAAAGAGACTCTGGAATATGAACACGCGTACTACCGTCCCGAAGAAACTTCCGTGCGGCAGTATGAACCGCTTTGAATTATTGCCTGAATGTGAGAAGGAAATGAAGCGGCTTGCGAAGAAATACAGAACATTGGATGACGATCTTCGGAATCTCAAATCAATTCTGGAAGTATGTCCGACGGGCATCGGCAAAAACTTCATCGTTCTCCATGCGGGAAAAGCTGTGACAGTCGTCAAAGTACGCATGGCGTGCCGCGCGCTCCATGACCGGTCGCTTCGTATGATCTACGCGTACCATGAACGGGAGCACGCAATAGTATTCATCGAATTGAATTACAAAGGCGACAAAGAGAATGAGGACAGAGGCAGAATTGATGAATACCTGCGGAGACTTCATCCCTAAGTCCTATGTCCCAAGTCCCAAGTCCCTCTACCACCGTCCACTCGCCCCCCCTCCCCCGAAGCTCCCGCCGCTGAACCCGCCGAATCCTCCTCCTCTCCCGCCGCCGAACCCTCCGCCGCCGATCCACCATCCTCCCCTCCCCCGCCGTGACGGGCCGCGGCGCGAGACGAAGAAATCGAGGAGAAGACCCAGCGCAACGAGGGCGGGAATGCTCAGCCACCACCCGAACAGGAGCGCGAGGACCACGCCTCCGATGCTGCCGACGACGCCGCCCAGCCACCAGGACTTGGAACGCGCCATAAACGCAAGCAAGCCCTGGAATGTGGCGAAGAAAAGGAAGGCAAAGAATGCGACGACGTCGAATCCATCCGCAGACTGCGTGTAGCGATCCGCCGTGTACTCCCCGCCGATATGCTTCTTGAGAGCATCGATCGCCGCGGTGATCCCGCCTCCGTAATCGCCATCGCGGAAGCGCGGGATCATATCCCTCTCGATGATGCCTTTCGCCACGATGTCCGGTACCGCACCCTCGAGACCGTAGCCCACATCGATGCGCGCCTGCCGCTCCTCCTTGGCGATCACGATGAGGATGCCGTTATTCTTCGCCTTTGACCCCACTCCCCATTTCCGGCCGATCTCCAGCCCCACATCCTCGATCGGCTGTCCCTGAAGACCCGGGAGCGTCACGACGGCGATCTCGTTACTGGTCGCCTGCCGGTACGCGCCGAGATCCGCCTCGATCGCCTGCTTCTGTTCCGGCGTGAGCAGGCCCGCTGCATCCGTCACGAATCC
>Ga0082335_1000362_pt1 | contig 117097 bp, 113 predicted proteins | sample Subgrocontami58m_FD_72375 | JGI IMG/M metagenome (GOLD analysis project Ga0082335, IMG submission 72375) | Subsurface groundwater microbial communities from S. Glens Falls, New York, USA - GMW37 contaminated, 5.8 m (SPADES assembly) (version 2) ... | reverse complement strand
CCCAGCACGGACTGGGCGTCCCCGCCGCAGCGCTGCTCCCCTGCCCCTGGACCTACAACGATCTGGACCAGGTGCTCGGCAAGATAGACCATCCCATCCTTGGCCCCTGGGCGGACTTCTACCTCCAGGGCATGTTGAAGAACAGCGTCGCCGCGTGGCGGGGCTTCGTAGACCACGCCGCCGAAACCGCCAGCCCGGCGGAGCGCGAGGCCATGCGCCGCGTCTTCCTCACCAGCAGCCGCTACGAGCTTCAGTTCTGGGACATGGCCTACACCATGGAGCAATGGCCGTAACCACCTAACCCCTGGCCCCTTCCCTTTAGGGAAGGGGCAGTAGCATCCCTGTAGGGGCACGATATATCGTGCCCCTATGCGCCCGATGGCAAACCTTTACCTCTACACCAAGGTGGCGCGTATGAAAAGGCAAACGTAGGGGCGACGCATGCGGCACCCCTACTGGCCGAACAAAAAGGGCCGACTCGTGTGAGTCGGCCCTTCATTCCCTAGCGAGGGAGCTACATCTTGCCGGTCTTCTTAGGAGCTGGCTTTCCACCGGCTTTGTTATGAGCTGCACATGTTGAACACATAGGCATCACCTCCTTATATTTTGGGCCACTTCGGCCAAACTGCCGCTATTTATCTTATCCTCTTTCCGTGCCTTGTCAATACTCTGGTTCGTTTGCCATCAAGCGACTAAAGGATGAAACCGCTCCCCTTTTGAAGTACCATGAAGCAATACGCACACGCCGCAAGATGCAGCGTCCGCTGCCAATCACACGAGGCCTCATGCTAGACCACAGCGCCTTTGCGCCCCTGGACAACCCGACTATTGCGGCCTTCCTGTTCCATCCGCGCAAGGAATGGGAGCCGCCGACCGCCGGCGCATCCGACCACGCCATTCCCGTCTCCAGCAGCGTCCGCCTGGTGTGCCGCTCCTACCCGGCCAGGCCGTCCAGCCCCATCGTCCTGTACTTCCACGGCAACGGCGAGGTGGTGGCCGACTACGATGGCATCGCCCACCTCTTTCAGGAGCTGGACCTGAACCTCTTTGTGGCAGAGTATCGCGGCTACGGCGGCAGCACCGGCACGCCCTCCTTCACTACGCTCTTCGCCGACGCCGAGGCCATCTTCCGCTACGTGGCGGACATGGCCGGTTCCGCTGAACGGCCTCGTTCCATCTTCGTCATGGGGCGCTCCCTGGGCAGCGTGCCCGCCCTTGCCCTGGCCTACGCGCACCCAGACGTCGTTCGCGGCCTCATCATAGAGAGCGGCTTCGGCAGCCCAGCCCGCCTGCTCTCCTACATGAAGATGCCCCTGGCAGACGACGAGGCATCCCAGGTGGAGGTGGCCAGCCAGCGCATCGTCCGCGGCGTCACCGTCCCTGCCCTGCTCATCCACGGCGCCAACGACCTGCTCGTCCCCCTGTCCGAGGCCCAGTACCTGCACGACGACCTGGGCAGCAAGGAGAAGACGCTGTTCGTCATTCCCCGCGCCGCCCACAACAACCTGCTCAACGTCAGCGAGCAACGCTACTTCTGGGCCATAGACCGCTTCCTGGAAGGCAAGACGTGGTAATACCACGTAGGGCGACCCGGCGGGTCGCCCCTGTCCCTGCGGAAGATTACAAAAACCCAGGACTTAAGTCCTGGGTTTCGTCGCTCCGTTCTGTAGGGGCGCAGCATGCTGCGCCCCTACGTCCGTCCAAGACAACGTTTGCCGTTATTGAACAGGCACCTCAATCCCTTCCATCTCCGCCGCTTCCAAATAGCCCAGGATCATCTCTTGTGTCATTGCCAGCGCCTCTTCCTGAGTATGCCCGTAGGTGGAAGCCCAGTTCAGCCCAGGCACATAGGTAACCCAAAGCTGTTCTTGCTCGTCCCATGTCAAGACGATGGTGAATTTCTGGGTAGCCATGCATGTTCCTCTCTGGCGCTTCCTCTAGCCTCTGGTGATACAATACATGCGCTCTGGCTCTCTGGCAACGCAGAGCACCGCCCACAACAACCTGCTGACAGCAGGTGAGGCACAATACTTCTGATATATTACGTTGTCTAGTAGAATATCAAAGATAAGTTAGAAAGAGGGTATCTTGATGACTAGTCCAAATGAAATCTCAGAAACCGTTAAGGCCGTTGGGGCATTGGCTAAAGAGGTGCCTATCTATCAGGACGCTGTGCAACCGGCAGCAAAAGAGGTCGGGAAAGCACTCCAAACAGCAGCCAAAACCATAAATGTAGCGCTCGCCCCCCTCAGTGCACTCATATGGGGATTTGACCAGATCAAAGAGTTCACCGAAAGTGCGGTTGCTCGGCGTCTTCATAAACTGCCTTCCGAGCAAATCGTTACACCCAACCCAACTATTGCTGGACCAGCTCTGGAAGCATTGCGCTTCGCCGGCCATGATTCTACCTTGCGAGAGATGTACGCTAATTTGTTGGCTACAGCGATGGACGCCAAGACAGCACAACAGGCACATCCTGCATTTGTTGAAATCCTTAAACAAATGACATCAGATGAGGCGAAGATCGTGCAGTTGTTTGTATCTAATGACTCGTCTCCCCTGGTTAGTATCCATTCGGTAGAAATACCTGATGGCAATTTCCGAATACGCATTAAGAACTTCTCTCTCGTGGGTAACGAAGCGAAGTGTGTGGCTCCTGAAAGAACTCCAGAATACCTTGATAATCTACACAGACTCAGGATCATTGCTATCTATGAAGACGATCGGGCGTTGGCTGACAACCAATTATACCAACCACTGCTTGATCACCAAGAGGTTAAAGATGTTTTGTCACAAATTGCCTCAGAACAGGGGAAACGATCTGAGATTCATAAGAATCTGTTCGAAGTGACCCAACTAGGTCGAGAGTTTATTGAGGCATGTGTAATGGAGCATTTACATGAGTGATAGTAATTCTGCATATCATAGTTCCGTGAGGTACCCATGGCCCTTCTCCTGAAAGAAGCCGACGTACAGAAGCTGCTGACCATGGACATGGCCCTGGCCGCCGTGGAAGAAGCCTTCCGACAGCGCGGGCTGGGCAAGGCCAGCATCCGCCCTCGCAGCCGTATGCCCGTAGACAGCACATCGCAGAGCCTCATGGCGGGCTGGGTCGGCGGAAGCATCAACGCCTACGGCCTCAAGGTCTACGGCGGCACCCGCGCCAGCGGCGGGACGGTCCGGCCCACGGGCATGATCGTGATGCTGTACGACGGCTCCACCGGCCAGCTCCTCGCCATCCTGGAGGGCAACCACCTGGGGCGTATGAGGACCGGCGCGGCCAGCGGCGTCGCTACGAAATACATGGCCTCGCCGGAGGCGATGACTGTCGGCGTCATCGGCACAGGCAGCCAGGCAGCCACCCAGCTAGAGGCCATCTGCCGCGTGCGGGACATCCGCTACGCCTGGGTGTACAGCCGCACGCCGGAGCACTGCGCCGCCTTCGCCCGCCAGATGACCCAGCGCCTGGGCATCCCCGTCACCGCAGCGCCCAACGTTGAGGAGTGCGTTACCAACGCCGAAATCGTCGTGACCATTACCAACTCCGCCACGCCGGTGCTGGAGGGCAAGTGGCTCGGCGACGGCTGCCACGTGAACGCTGCCGGTAGCAACAACCCTCTGCATGCCGAGGTGGACGTGCAGACGGTCCGCCACGCCTCTCTCATCGCCGTGGACGACATAGAGGATGCAAAGCTGGAGTGCGGCGAGTTGATCGCGGCGGAGAAGGCAGGCGCATTCCGCTGGGAGCGCGCCGTAGAGCTGGCCGACATCGTGGCGGGCAAGGTGAAGGGCCGGCCCAACTACGAGGCCATCACGTTGTTTGAGTCGCAAGGCATCGGCACGGAAGACGTGGCCGCCGCCCGCGCCGTGTACGACGCCGCGCTGAAGGCAGGCGTGGGGGTAGAGATACCGTTGGGGTAGTCCAAACGTATATCATGTACTAACGAGTGCGTAGCAAGTGGACTGAGGGAGCATTTCTTGAATACCGCAGCTTAAAGGCTGCGGCTATAAGCCGCACTGTTCACGGTGCGGTACACTAAAGCCCAAGAACAGAGTAACGTGCTGGACGCGCAAATATGCTGCCTTATGCCAAAGCCTACCTGTACGAAATTGGGGAAGCCGCCCAATTGCTTCGCCATTTCACACAAGACGTCACACACGAAGAATTCGTCCAAAGCGTCTTGTTAGTTGCAGCTTCAGAACGGCAGTTAGGGATAATCGGCAGGGCAATTGGCCGACTGGAAAAGAGTGACCGTGACACTGTCGCCCACATCACTGATACCAGCAATTCATCTCTCTTGAGAGAACACTAATTCACAGATATCGCGAAGTTAGTGAATCTATGGTGTGGCGGGTGCTTCAAGACAAGCTCATCCCGCTTCAACGGGAAGTCCAAGCGCTTCTGGATGAAGTTGACCAGTCCTGAGGAGGCCCTCCCATGACTACCCCTACCCTAGAGACCGCCACCCTGGCCGGCGGCTGCTTCTGGTGCATAGAAGCCGTCTTTGAGCAGGTACGCGGCGTCAAAAGCGTGCTGTCCGGCTACACCGGCGGGACCATTGCCAACCCCAGCTATGCCCAGGTGTGTACCGGCACGACCGGCCACGCCGAGGCCGCCCAGATCACTTACGACCCCAGCATCGTTTCCTACCACGAAGTCCTGGAGATTTTCTTTGCCACCCACGATCCCACGACGCTAAACCGCCAGGGGGCCGACGTGGGCACCCAATACCGCTCCGCCATCTTCTACAACGGCGATGCCCAGAAGAAGACTGCGGAAGAGGTTATGACGCAGTTGCAGGCCGAGCGCGTCTTCCCCAAGCCTATCGTCACCCAGCTTGCGCCCGCTGGCCCGTTCTACCCTGCCGAGGCTTATCACAGGCAGTACTATCAGCGCAACCCAGATCAGGGCTACTGTCAGTTCGTCATCAGCCCCAAGCTGGCAAAGTTCCGCAAGCAGTTCGCCCAGAGGCTGGTGTCCCCAGGAGGGCAAGCCAGGTACTAGCAGGCTGTGGGAAAGGGAAGTGCAGAGGGGCAAAGCCCCGGAGTTTACCCTGAGCGAAGCCGAAGGGCCGGGAGTCTGAGGGTGTCCCTCAGCTACAAACTCTTCCTCTTTTTTTCTTGGTCAGGAAGGATTGAGTGTGGTGGTTGGAGGAGTTTACAGCACCCTGCTAGAGCTTCCTACCAAGACCTGGGACGATTCTTCAACCGGCTACAGTGGACTTGGTATAGGTAAGCTCGCTAGACCGCACAGGCCTAGGACTGCTGAATGGGGGCTGAGAACACCTGAGCCCCTGTGGGGCCGGGGCTGCCGCTTATCGGCTCAATGGTGACGCCGATTGCGGTGAATTGGGTCAAAGGTTGAGGAAACTTGAGAGAAAGCATCCCGTACCCGCTTTCATCCACGGTAAAGACGCCGCCGGACACCCGCTGGCCGTCGCGGATGAGCCATACCTGGTAGCCCATGGCGGGCTGCTGCTTGAGACCCTGGGAGACCAGAACGCCCCAGGTACGGTCCTTGTTGACCATCATCATGCCCCGTGCGGTTGACGTGGTCTGGACGCTCTTGAGCACCATAGTCTCCATACCGGGGATGGCCAGAGTATAGGAAAGCTCCCGCTGCTGGTCCAGCATATCGGCCACGCGCTGGTTATCGTCGCGCAGTGCCTTCACCTGGGAGCGAAGGTCGGAGACGGCGGACAGCAGCGCAGCGGCGACGACCAGGCTGATACAGGCGGCGGCAGTAGCGGCCCACAGCGACAGGCTCCAAGGCCGGCCCAGCCTCGGAGCTTGCGGCTGGCGCGGCGCAGGCAAGTCGGCGATGGGGGCAAGCTGCGGCGTCACGGCGACCTGCTGCAGGATGCGCGCACGGAGATGCGCGGGCGGATTCACCTCCTGGGCCGCATGGGAAAGGCTGGCAACGGCTTGCAGGTAGTCGCGGGCCAGGGGTATGCAAGTGCTGCAAGAGGCGACGTGGGACTCCACCGCATCTCTTTCGGCGGCGTCAAGCGCCCCCAATGCGTAGGCAGGCAACATGTCCTGGACTTGCAGGCAGTTCACGTTGACTCCTGATAAGGCGCAAGGGCGCTGCGCAACTTCTGAAGGGCAAGGCGCATACGGGTTTTTACCGTGCCCAACGGCTGCTGCAACCGGGCAGCAATTTCCGACTGGCTGAGGCCCTGATAGTAGGCCAAGGTCACCACGCTCCGCTGCTCGGCAGGCAACGTCTCCAGAGCAGTTCGCACGGCCTGGGCGTCTTGGGCGCGCTCGGCGCTATCCGCAGGGCTGTCGGCAGAGGTGTTGTCGCGCACCAGGGTCTCCTGTCCAGCCAGTTCTAAGGAGGCGTGCTGGCGCTGGCTGCGGCGTAGCTCGTCTATGGCGCGGTGGTGCACCATTGTCATAAGCCAGGTGTTGAAGCCGCCCTTGGATGGGTCGTAAGTTCGGGCTTTCTGCCACACGTTCACAAACACCTCTTGGGTGACCTCTTCTGCTTTGGCCGGGTCTCGCAGCAGATGGAGGGCAAAGCCAAAGACGGCCTTGCCCCGCCGGTCGTACAGCTCACCCAAAGCGCCGCTATCGCCTTGCTGTAGCATGGCGACGAGCTGCTCTTCGGTCAGGGCGGCGTGGGTCATTGCCGGCCTCGCCGGTGGGCGTTTGGCTTATCTATAAATGTATACGTTGGCATGGCACGGTTGGATTGGATTAAAGCAAGGCATCAGTTGAAGTGAGCACGCCGTTGCTCTCGTGCTGACGGAATCCTGACATTTGAGAAAAAGAATACTGCTCCAGGGGATAGGATTCGCCGCATTGGCTCTAAGCGTATCCGAAGTGTCCCTACACTATCGGAGCCTCGCTAAGAATGCCATTAACATCCATTGGAGCCTATGTGTCAAGCACTCCGCCTCTCTTTGGACTACCCCACGGCAGCGATGAGGCCCCAGAGAGCCTGGATTTCCTCCTCGGCCTTTGCACGGTCATCGGCTTTGGGGAACAGTCTAAGATAAAGCTCCAGGCTTCGTATAGCCTCTCTGTATTTACCCATGAGGTAGTTGAGGCGGGCGCGTTCACGGATGTTTACGGACAGGCCGGGATCAATAATTGCGATGCGGTCCGAGGCGGCAAGGGACTTGGCGTAGTCCTTGCCTTCAAAATAGGCGACTTTGATGAACGTGAGCAGGCGCACCAGCATCTGTTTCTTGTCGTAGGGTAGCAGAAACTCCTCTTTGAAGGGGACGCGGCCCTGATACCGCTCGCGCACAGAGGCTTCGCAATCGGCGCGGGTCATAAGAACGCCGTTGTTGAACGGGTCCAGGTAGAGGATGTCGCCCCCGGCTGCGTGGCGCAGGATGAAATGTCCCGGCAGGCCCACGCCTTCCAGGACGATGCCGCAACGGGAGGCCACGACCTTATACAAAACACAAAGAGCAATGGAGGAGCCACGCCTTCGCTCCAACACCTGGTTGAGGTAGCCGTTGCGGTGGTCCCGTCCAGCTTGGCTATCGCCGTGGAACCCTTCTCCGCCGGAGAGATGCTTACCCAGGGCAACGAGACGCTCCGAGAGAGTAGCATCATTGGGCAGGACATCTTTGGTCCGAGAAGCTATGGCGTCCAAGGCGTCCAGGCAAGCGTCAACGTCCAGGTCTGGATACTCCTCGCCTGCAATGTACAGCGAGGCCAAGGTGAGGTCCACATCCTCCTCAGGCAAGCTCACCATGTCGGTGAACAGGCGGCGGAAGACGAGTTGGTGCAGAGTTACGTCGGGCTGTGGCAGTTCTTGCGACGACATAGGCGTAGTGAGAGTATACTGGACTGGCTGGAGAAGAGAAAGCTATGGCAGAATAACCGCGGATTTGCCGCATCTTCATCCCTTTGGTATCCTAGAACCAAAGAATGCTCCACCAGTCCGCCAATGTTCCAGGGGGTGTAATCATGGAATCAGTTTTTCGCGAGGCCGCAGTCCTGGCCGGAAAAGGTGAGCCTTTTGTCATTGCCACGGTCATCGGCACCAAAGGCTCGTCCCCCCAGAAGGCGGGGGCCAAGCTGCTTATCCGTAGCGACGGGTCCGCGGTGGGTACCTTGGGCGGCGGCTGTGTGGAAGGCGACATCTGGTTCGCCGCAAAGGAGATCCTCAAGCATCACGGCGGGCCGGAGTACAAAGACTACTATCTGAATGAAGACATCGCCGCCCGCGACGGCCTGGTGTGCGGCGGCACCATGTACTTCTTCTTGGAGCCTGTCTGGGAACCCGCAGAGTTCCTGCCGGTGATACGCAACATCCTGAATGCTTACGAAGGCGACGGCACTGTGTCACTGGCGACAATGGTGAAGCCCGGCGATGCCGGCGGACGCACAGGGGCCAGACTGTTCGTAGACAAGGACGGCCTCCGCACCGGGACGCTGGGCAGGCCCGAACTGGATGAGCTGGCGGCGGAAACGGCAAGGGAACTGGGCAGCTACGGCAAGTGCGAGCATGTGCTGACCACCGACGGCACAGAGTTGTTCGTTGAGGCGTACACCGCGCCGGCGACGCTGGTGCTCATGGGCGGCGGGCACATCAACAAGGCCGTAGCGCCGCTGGCGAGCGCCCTGGGCTTCCGGCTGTACGTCGTGGACGACCGGCCAGAGTTTGCCAGCAAGGAGCGCTTTCCGGAGGCGGAGGAAACGGTGGTAGCCGACTACGTGACGGGCCTGGCCCACTTCTCCGTGACCAGGAACACGGCCATCGTCATCGCCACCCGGGGCCACAACTTTGATGACGTCGCGCTGGAAATTGCGGCGCTCAGCCAGGCCGGGTACGTGGGGCTGGTTGGCTCCCAGCGCAAGGTGATCCTGATCTACGAGCAGCTTCTCAAACGGGGCGTGCCCCTGGAACGCGTGCGAGAGATCCATTCCCCTATCGGCCTGGACATCCGCGCCCGGACGCCCATAGAGATCGCTATCAGCATCATGGCGGAGGTCATCCAGCACCGCCTTGGTGGTACGGGGCAGGCCATGCGGCTTCCCGAACAGCAGCTTATGCGCATCTACCACAAGGTACAGGCCGAGCTAGCGGGTGGCGCGCCCTCGAAGGCGCCCGACCTGGAAGGCGCTCAGCCGCTGCGGGGTTAGGCGTAAATCTAGAGCCATTTGTAGGGGCGAGTCGGCAACTCGCCCCTACCTCTTCGTATGGCCGCTCCTGTATGCTATGTCCATGCCGGACTTACGCATATCCGCTGTCTTACTCGCTGCCGGGCTGTCCACACGCATGGGACAACAGAAGGCGCTCCTCCCGTGGCAAGGGCGCACGCTGTTGGAAAGCCAGATCGCTGCGTTGCTGGACGCCGGCGCATCCGAAGTCGTGGTGGTGCTGGGCTACCATGCGGAACGGCTCAGGCCCCTGGCCGAAGCGTTTCCCAAAACCAAGACAGCGTTGAACCTGCGCTACAAAACAGGCAGGAGCAGCTCCGTGCGTGCAGGCATGAGGCGCATAGACCCAGCGTCCGAGGCGATTCTGGTGTTGTCCGTTGACCAGCCACGGCGGCCGAATACGATGCGCATGGTCATAACCGCCCACGCCGAGGGCCGCTCCCTCATCACCTATCCTTCGTACCAGGGCAAGGGCGGCCATCCCATCGTGTTTGCGGCCCGCCTGCTGCCGGAGCTGCTGCGCGTGCGGGAGTCGCGCCAGGGGTTGCGCGAGGTGGTGGAGCGGCATCACGCAGACGTGCGCAAGGTGGAGGTGGATGACCCGCAGGTGGTGGTGGACATGAACCTGCCGGAGGACTACCAAAAGGCGGTTGCCTGAGGCGGAGCCGCCCCGCCTTTGGCGTTTTTGCCAGCGCACTGTTCAATTGGTTCTGCTTGCTTGGGACGCCACCCCACCCTAAAGGGCACGGCTTGATGCCGCCCAGTGAACGGGCGGTACAGCCAGCCCTCCAAGGGACAAGAAGTACAAGCTGATGACTGACGCGATCCAATCTGTTCTGCGGCAAGCCGCCGAGTTCATGGGCAACGCCCGGCTCGGCGGATGGCTTGTGTTTGACTACCAGGGCATGAACCCCGTATTTCGCTACGTCGTGGGCGAGGTCCGGAACATCACCAGGCCTTGCTATCTGTTGGCGACCCCGGATGGCAAAGCCCAAGTCTTGGCGCACCACGTGGACGTGGGACGGTTTGAGGGCACAGGGCTTGCGGTGGATGCATACCTGAGCCGGGCTGATTTGACGATGCAACTGCAAAAGCTGCTGGCGGCGTTGCACGGCCCGGTCGCCATGGAATACTCGCCGCTGGGGGCGCTGCCAAGGGCTTCTCGCGTGGACGCTGGGACTGTGGAGCTGGTGCGCAGTCTCGGCGCAGAGGTAGTGTCTTCCGCAGACCTGTTCCAGTACGCCACGCAACGGTGGAGCGCAGCGCAACTGGCGTCCCACCAGCGGGCGGCGACTGCGCTGGGCCAGATTGTGCTGGAGGCGTACCGCTTCATCGGAGAGAACCTGAGTCACGGGTTGACCGAGTACGACGTAGCCGAGCATATCCTGCAAGGGTACTCCCGTCACGGGTTGACGTCGGACGATGGCCCTGTGGTCGCAGCGGATGCCCATGCCAGCGACCCGCACTTTGAGCCGACGCCGCAGAACTGCGCCCGCCTGGCCCCGGGCCAGTGGGTGCTCATAGACCTGTGGGCGAGAGAGCCTGGTCAGGACGGTACCTTTGCCGACATCACCTGGGTGGGCTACGTCGGCGAACACGCGCCTCGGCTGCACCGGCAAGTGTTTGACCTGGTGTGTACGGCGAGGGACACGGCACTGGAGTTCATGGCAGCGGCGTTCCGGCAGGGCCGGACGCTGCAGGGATGGGAGGTGGACCGCGCAGCGCGAGAGGTGATTGAGCAGGCAGGCTACGGGCGGTCCTTCACACATCGCCTGGGACACAGCCTGGGGGCTAACGTACACGCCGATGCGGTAAACCTGGACAGCCACGAGACCCACGACACCCGTGCGCTCATGCCGGGTCTGGGCGTGACCATTGAGCCAGGCATCTACCTGCCGGAGTTCGGCATGAGGTCGGAGATTGACGTGTACCTTTCAGAACAAGGCCCAGTAGTGACCACGGGGGTGCAGCGGGACGTGGTACGGATTGGATAACGCCAGGTCTTCAAAGGCCGGTCCTTTTGAGATTCCCTACAGATGCTCTCAACAAACTCCACCTCTCCTTGCGGTTCCATCGGTAGCTAGAGCAGGGCTTGCCATTTGTGATATACTGCGCAATCCCCTAAATCAATGGAAGGTACGTGAGGAGGTTTCTGTGGAGGCAACACTACCACGTTGTCAGAAGTGCGGAAGCGGTGATCTGGTCCCCCTGTCGGACTTTGGGAGCCAGGGTGCGCCTATCCACTACAAGGCTTGGGTGTGCACCAACCCGGAGTGCGGTTTCAACATCAAGATTCGCAACGGCGACGTTTACCTGAACGAGCCTATCACGAACGGCGCGAGCCACGTGCCGCGTATGCGCTAAGCATACTCTTTCCAGTCACAGTCCCTCTTGTGCCGGAGCAGCGGCGCTCTTGGCGGGCGCTAAGCTACGCTGTACTATTGTTGCTAGCTGCATTGCTGCAAGAGGATTCGTATTGTCTCCACAGAGGACAGCCCCGCCTGGCGGCCACCCTCCCCTGCCCTCCCGGGCAAAGGGCAGTCTTTGGGCGTGGGCGCTTATTGGTGTGGGCGCGGTGATGCTAACGCTCAGCGGCGGGTATCTGGCCTACGGCAACCTTGCCGACAGAACTCTGGGAGACCTCAATTACTCCCAACCTGCCGCGACCGCGGAGCCAGGCGCATCCGGCAAGACCGATGGGACAAGCCCATCGCCATCGCCCGCTGCCGGCCCAGCGCCTGCGGCGTTCAGCCTGTACCCAGGCCCACTGCTGGCGTTCAACACCTGGGGAGACCCGTGGACGACCGCGCCGGTAGTGGACGATTCCGCAAGCCTGCTGCGACAGTACTTGCCCGTATCTCCATCGCTCTTGATGCCCCCCGGCTCTGCACCCACAGCCACCACCATCTCCATCCCCAGCATTGAAGTAGAGGCTGTCGTCCAGGACCTGGCCGTCAAAGACCTGGGCGACTCGCGGGAGTACCAGACCCCTGACCACGTAGTTGGACACATTCCCACTACCGGCAATCCAGGGGAAACCAGTTCCGGATGGTATTTCGGCCACCTGGAAAGCCCTCTCCGGGGCGAAGGCTCGGTGTTCCGTTCGCTCCCTCTCCTCCCGGACATGCTGCGGCAAGGCCAGCGCGTGTTCGTTGAGCTTCAATCGCCTCGTGGCAGCTACCTCTACGAGGTATACGACACCAAAGTAATTCCCCAGAACGACCTCCGTATCACTGAGACTGCGCCGTCCGACATTGTCCTGGTTACCTGCGTCCCGGCCTATAAGTACGACCACCGCTTGCTGGTTACGGCGCGACTCACCGGCTTCAAGCCCGCCTCCTAGCCTCTTCGTTTCACCTCTCACCTCCATTGGGTTGCCCTTGTGCCTCATGCAGGAATGGGCCTACCCCCCTTTAGGCCGACAATGCTCCGGCAACTCCTATCCCAAGAGTAGCTGCTGTTGGATGTGACCCTCGTTTGGCAATAGGGAGTCTCTCCACTGCACTCCGCAATATGCCGCCTCCACCCGCGCTGCGATTGGGTCCTCACTGAAACGCTTTCGGGTTGCCAGAGCCGGCGTGCCAATGCTAAACCCTTGCGAGGGGAAGGCGCAAAGATTCGGCCCGCCTTCTTGCCGAAAGTCCTTGAATGGGGTATATATTATGGCGTTTGTTGGAGTTCCCACGGTCAACGGCAGCCTCATCCGTAAAACACAATCGCAAGGAGGAACCTATGCCTTTCCAAGCCGAAAAGCGCCCCTACAATCGCAAGGATGTTATGGCTTTCCCAGGATTCAAGCCCGGAGTCTACGCAATCTTCAAGGATAGCACCGTCTTGTTCGTCGGCAACAGCGGCGACATTAAGGCCAGGATGTTGCGCCACGTAAACGGCGACAACCCCAACCTCACCGCCAACGAGCCAAACTTCTGGACTGCGGAGGTCATGGCAGGCGCCGGCCAGACCAACATTGAGGCCCGTCAAAAGGCTCTCATTGACGAATTCAAACCTGTGTTCAATTAGTTCAGCGATGTGACGCCTGACGCAATGGGCCCCCCACTAAAGGGTGTCTCAAAATCTGCGCTGTCTCTGTCAAATGTACGAATCTCGTAGGAGGCTCTGGGTGTAGGGACGCGATATATCATGCCCCTACGCCCAGGCCTCGGCTATCGTTATTGCGTCACGTACAGCAGAGCTATTGAGGCACCTTCTTCGTATTGCTCCTTGCTCCCAACGCAATGAGGTTGTGCGCCCCTTGCGCGGATGGGGCGTGTCTTGCCAGAACGTGCTACACTCCATCGGGACGCGCAATCCATGAAGGAGAGAAGCAATGAAGGCAGCAGTGCTATATGAGCCGGGCCAGCCTCTGGTGGTGGAGGACATAGAGTTGGACCCGCCCAAGGCCGGCGAGGTACACGTGAAGATCGGCGCTGCGGGCATCTGCCGCAGCGACCTGCACGTCATGAAAGGCGAGGCGGCGCACCTGTTGCCTGCGGTCCTGGGCCACGAGGGGTCCGGAACCGTCCTGGACGTCGGCCAGGGCGTCACTCGTGTCAAGCCCGGGGACCGGGTCATCCTGTCCTTCGTGCCCTATTGCGGCCATTGCCACTTCTGCCTGACGAACCGGGCCAACCTGTGCGACCAACACATGTCCACACCCGGCACCCTTTTTGATAAAACGACCCGCCTGCACAAGGGCAACCGGCGCATCCACCACTACGGCAAGGTGGCGTGCTTTGCCCAGGAGGCGGTTGTGCCCGAGACGGGCTGCATCCCGGTGGCGTCCGACTTCCCCTTTCCCCAGGCGGCGCTTATCGGCTGCTGCGTCACCACAGGCGTGGGCGCGGCTATCTACAACGCCAAAATCACCCCCGGCAGCACTGTGGCCGTGATTGGATGCGGAGGCGTGGGCCTGAACGTCATCCAGGGGGCGCGCCTGCAAAACGCCGGCAAGATCATCGCCGTGGACGTGAACGAAGGCAAGCTGGAGTTCGCCATGCGCTTCGGCGCAACGCACACTGTCAACCCCACGCTGCGGGACCCGGTGGCGGCCATCAAGGAGCTGACCGGCGGGCTGGGCGCAGACTACACCTTTGAAGTGTTCGGGTCGTCCCAGACGGTGCAAACCGCGTATCTGGCAGCGCGCAAGGGCGGAACGATAGTAGTGGTGGGCCTCGCGCCCACAGGCGACAACGCGGCCATTGACCCGGTGATGCTGGTGCGGCAGGAGAAGACCCTGAAGGGCAGCTACTATGGCAGCGCTAGGCCGGTGGTGGACATGCCGGTGATGGTCCAGCTTTACCAGGCGGGCAAGATTGACATTGACGGGTTGATTACGCGGACATACCGCCTTGACCAAATCAACCAGGCATACAAGGACATAGACGGCGGCGACGTTGGCCGGGGCGTGATCACACAGTTCTAAGGCAAGGTACTGCTAGGATTTGACACAAAAAGAGTGGCGAGTCGCCGCTCTTTTTGTGTTCTCTGGCTTTGAAAGCGTGCCTTCCTATTTGGTACGCACATTTGATCTAGAGGTAAGGTACTGGAATGTCCTCTAGAGTTGTGGTACAAGAATGGTACAAGGTGGAATGCTCAGCAGGGAGGGTACGCCATGCGCATCTTTGGGGCGGCTCGTATCAGAAGGCACCGGGGATTGGGAGGCAAGCGCGCCATTATTGCAGGCGTTAGCCTGCTCATCGCCCTGGTGGCCCTCGTAGCCGTGGCGGGATTCGCCGGCGGCTACCGCTGGGGGTATCCGCCAACGGCCGGACCTACGCCCGTGAGTTGTGCCAGCCACTGCTTTGCGGGAGACGACTTGGCCTCGTGCGGCAGCCATTGTTTCGCCGGCGATACCCTGGGGACCTGCAGCAGCCATTGCTTCGGAGGGACAAACGTTGGTAGCTGCGGGAGCCACTGCTTTGCCGGCAACGACATTGGCGCGTGCGGCACGCACTGTTTTGCCGGAGATGACATAGGGGTCTGCGGCAACCACTGCTTTGCTGGAGACGGCATAGGCGCGCCCTACATGGTAGGCTGTTGGACTGGCTGCGGGTACAGCCCACCGTCTTGCTACAGCGGCTGCGGGCCGTACTATTACTACGCGCCTTCTCCGTGTGCAACAGGATGCGCCTACCCCTACCCGTCGTACTACACCTACGACATCACCTTGCCGCCGACTGCCTGCTGGGATGCCTGCGGGTACATCCCCTCCTACTGCTTGTGCGACGGCATCTACGGACCCAGGTGGTAATGCCTATCTGTTAGACAGCAAGAGGGTCGCCACGTGGCGGCCCTCTCTGTGTTTGTTAATCCTACCAGCGACTACCCCAGCGCGTCCAAACATTCCTTCAACGGACGTGCGATGCCCGTGAACACGGGCGTATCGCGCAGAGTATAGGCGCTGGACTTGGTCTCCCGCAACTCCATGACCAGATCCAGGAAGGCGGAAGGGTCGTCGGTCTCAAAGGCAACCACGAACTCCTGATCGTCCAGGCCAAAGGAGTAGGAGGTGTTGATGCGCACACTTGGATATTTGTGGCCCACTTCAAAATGGACGTTCATGATGCCCTGGCGCTCCTCTTGGGGCAGGGCGTACCAGGCGCGTGTCTTCACAAAGGGATACACGATGAGGTAGGGGGCCTGGCCGGGCTTGACGGTAAAGCGGCTCCCGGTCTCCGGATCCGCAACGTGGGGCGTGTCGTCGGTGTAGGGCGAGCGGCGGGTCATGGAAAGGTAGGAATAGGGACGCTCCAGGTAAGGGGCCAAACGCGTGTGGTTCAGCAAGGCGTCAAACTGCTGGTGGGACTCCAGGCTGCGCGCCACGTTCCACAGCAAGAGGTCGGCGTCGGCCCGCATGCCCACCAGGGAGAAGGGCCGGATGTCCATGTGCGTAGCCGCCTCCTCCAGCACCGCCGCAAGCTCCTCCTTGCTCTCCTGGCGCTCCGCTACCGGCAACGCCCTCCATTGAGGCGCAACCCGGTAGACGTTGAACTTGTAGACGAGTCTGCGCATCTTGCGTTCGGTGGTCATTGCGCCCCTTTCCAGCATTCTTTGATGTAATGATAGGCAACTAAGCTGAGTGGCGCAATCCTCTGCATTCAGACTCGGGGATTTCGGTGTTTTGGCTAAACAGTATCCGCAGTGTCCGATACGAAGGCAGCGCCGAACGTAGGCGAGGAGACCTCGCCCCTACACAACGTTTCACCAACAGGCAGAGGGAGAACAGAAAGACATTGGCTCAGACCTCCACGCCTGGACACCTTGCCCCGGATCACTGGAGAAGTTTGGCAATCATGTCCTTACACCCATGCCTGGACTATCGTGTAGATGCCCGTTACCAGGAAAATGGCTGCCGCGGCCAACTTTACGGGGCGCTCAGGCAAACGTTTCCCTACCACAACCCCCACGCCGATGGCAACTGCGTCTGCCGCCACCATCCCAAGCGTGGAACCCAACCACACGCCAAGAAAAGATGTGTCTTTGGCCGCCAAGGTCACCGTCGCAAGCATGGTCTTGTCGCCAAGTTCTGCCACAAAGAACGTCCCCGCGATGATGAACAGCGGGCCAAGGCGGGAGAACTTCTTCTCAGACCCTTCGTCCAGTTTGTCGCCGCGCAACGTCCATACGCCAAAGCCGATAAAAGCGAGTCCTGCGGCAAGGGCGATCCACTGCTGAGGCAAGAGGGTGTCTACAAACCGGCCAAGCAGAACGGAGAAGAAATGGACGAGCAACGTGGCGATAAATATGCCCGTAAGCACCAGCAAGGGCTTGAAGCGCGTCGCAAAGGCTAGGGCAACCAACTGGCTCTTGTCGCCCATCTCGGCGACGGCAACAAAAAAGAGGGACTGCCAGAATGCGCTCATTAATGACCTCACGGCTGGTATGTGGTCCAGCCAAGGCCAATAAAAAACCTCGGCCGGCCGCCGCTATGATTGCGGTGGCTGACCGAAGCTCTCGCTGCGCTGCGGGGTGCTGCGGACGGGACCAGGGTTGCCCCAGTATGTTGATCCCGTCTACGGTCGTGCGACCGTCAGTTACTCCCCTTCGGATAGCCAAAGTATAGGCGCACGCACGGCACGCCGCAAGCGCTCCGGCAAGAAGGTTCCGTTTGCTTTTAGGTGGTGTTGATGTTCCCTGGCACTAAAGTGCCAGGTTTAGCTAATGTTAACCCCCGACTAAAGTCGGGGGGATTGAATAACACGCGAAAGCAAGCGCTCCGGCAAGAAAAATCCGGCGTGCTGCCTTCGCCCCAAAGAAAGGCTATAATAGCCGCCAAGCTGGTCTGGTAAGGAGGGTGTCATGGCTGTCACACGGTTTGAGATCACCTCACGAGCTCCCGCGGGAGGCGGAGCGTCCTTTGGCGACGTTGGCCCCTACGAGTTTATCAAGGGCATCATGCACTTCGCCGTTGACCCGAAGCATCCCGATAGCCAGCTCATCGCCGATATTGACCTGGCGCCCAGGGAACCGGACGGTAAAGTCCGCTTCAGCGCCGACGTGCAAATCCTGAAGCCGCTCCATGCCCGGCACGGCAGCAGCCTGCTGCTGGACATCGTGAACCGCGGCAACCGCTCCGGCATGAGCTTCAACAGCCCGCCTTCCACCGCTGCCGGCCAGGAGCCGCATCTGGGCAACGGGTTCTTCATGCGTCACGGCTTCACCGTGGCCTTCTGCGGCTGGCAGACCGACGTGCCCGAGGGGCTGATCCGCCTGTACGCCCCGGAGGCCCTGGACGCCCAGGGCCAGCGGCTCAAGGGGCAGGCATACCAGCAGTTTGAGCCGCAAAAGGACACCCACGAGCTGCTGCTTTCGGACGCAGGACACAAACCGCTCCCGTCGGCTGACCTGCACGACTCCCATGCCGTGCTGGTGCAGCGCGACTGGACGGATGGGCCTGCCACCGTCATACCCAGGGGTCAGTGGCATTTCGCCCGCTGGGTGGATGGCAAACCCGCGCCCAACGCCGACTACGTGTGCCTGCCTTCCGGGTTTCGCACCGGCAAGACCTACGAGATCATTTACACGTCCATCGGCGCGCCGGTCATTGGCCTGGGCCTCCTGGCTATCCGAGACTGCGCCGGCTTCCTACGGTACGGCAGCGCCCAGGAGGGCAACGTCTGCGCCGGCACGGTGGACCGTGCCCACGTCTACGGAGTATCCCAGACGGGCCGCACCCTACGCGAATTCTTGTATCTGGGCCTCAATCGCGACGAGGCAGGCCGCCTGGTGTACGACGGCGCGATGCCCCATATCGCTAGCTCTCGCTTCGGCGAGTTCAATTTCCGCTTCGGACAGCCTTCCAGCAACAGCATGCGCAACGTGGGCAATATGCGCGCCCTGACCTACACTGTGGAGGTAGACCCTTCAACGGGCCAGGCCGACGGCCTGCTGAAGCGCCTGGAAGCCAAGAAAGCTGCTCCAAAAATCATCGCCACCAACTCAGGCGTGGAGTACTGGTGGAGCGGCGCAGCCCTGACGCATATAGACGCTACAGGCTCGCGGGACCTGGAGCTGCCGGCCAACGTCCGCGTGTACAACTTCTCCGGCGCCAAGCATGGGCCTGGCTCGCTGCCGCTTACGGACACGCTCATGACCGGCACGCGCCAGCAGCACCTTTCCAATACCCTGGACTATCGCCCCATCCAGAGGGCTTTGTTGCTGCACCTAGACCGCTGGGTGCGGGAACGTGGCGAGCCGCCCCCCAGCCAGATGCCTCGCCTTGCCGATGGCACGGCGGTGCTACGAGAGTCCTTGGGGGACTTCTTCCACACCATCCCAGGCCTCGGCTTCCCCAAAACGCTGCCCGTGCGACGCCGCCTGGACTTTGGGCCCGGCATGGGCAAGGGCGTGCCCAGCTACCCAGCAGCGGAGGGCGAGCCGTACTCGGTGCTGGTCTCCAAGGTGGACTGCGACGGCAACGAGGCGGCGGGGATCAGGCTGCCGGACATCCGCGTGCCACTGGGTACGCACACCGGCTGGACCATGCGTCACGCCGATACCCCCGGCGGCGGGCACTTCATGCCTCTGCAGGGGGCCGTCGTGCCCTTCGCCTGGACCAGGGCCGAACGGCAGGCCAGACGCGACTTCCGCCCGTCGGTGGAGGAACGGTACGCTTCCCGTGGGGACTACCTTGCCCGGGTGCGCAGGGCCGCCGACGCCCTCGTACAAGCAGGACACCTCCTGGAGGAGGACATGGAGACCGTACTGAGCGACGCTGGCGCGCGCTGGGACGCCTTTGCCAAAGCGGCCAGGCCAGCGGAGGCGATGGCTGCGGGCCACAGGTAGCCACTTTTTCATGCGTTGATTGAAGGCCGTGGTTGTCCAGGAGCGCGGGACAACCACGGCCTTCAACTTTTGTCTTCGCTCTTCCGATGAGAACCTTCACTATGCCGCCCACATCAACCTTCGTCCCCGGTGGCCGATGCTTACTCTACATGGCTTTTTGGCCGGTACAGGATACCAGCCAGGCGAGCTATTCATAAGATTTGTAGAAGTCATAGGACTTTTCTATAACGTGCCTCTCAGAGGCAAAATCCTATGGCATTGGCTACGGTTTCCGTTGCATACTCTTAGGTAGAGGACTTGCGAAGGAGTAGTTGGCGTGCCTGATTACGACGTAGCGATTATCGGCGCGGGGCCTGGCGGGTACGTGGCCGCCATCCGCGCGGGCCAGCTCGGACTGAAGACCGCTGTCATAGAGCGCGACGAGCTTGGCGGCGTATGCCTCAACTGGGGGTGCATCCCCAGCAAGGCGCTGCTGCGGAACGCCGAGGTGCTCAGCCTGCTGAAACGCGCCGATGAGTTCGGCATTACCTTTGACAACATTCGCGTGGACTACGGCGTAGCAGTAGACCGCAGCCGCAAGGTAGTAGGCACGCTGACCAGGGGCATCGCCGGCCTGCTGCGCAAGAACAAAGTGGAGCACATCAAGGGCCAGGCGCGTTTCGTGGATGCCCATATGCTGACCATTGCCCCGGAAGGGCGCACCGTCACTGCAACGAACGTGATCATCGCCACAGGCGCAAGGCCGCGCGCCATCGCAGGACTGGAGGTGGACGGCCATCAAGTCATCGGCAGCCGTGAGGCCCTGGCCCTTCGCGACGTGCCTAAGCGGGCGGTCATCGTGGGCGGCGGCGCTACCGGCTGCGAGTTCGCCTATCTGTGGAACGCCTACGGCAGCCAGGTAACTATCGTGGAGATGCTGCCCCATCTGCTGCCCAACGAAGACGAAGACGTGAGCCGCCTGCTGGAACGCTCCTTCGCCCGCCAGGGCATCAAGTTTCTAACCGGGGCCAAGGTGCTCGGCCTGGAAAAGACCTCGGACGCCGTCAAACTGAAGGTGGAACAAGGCAGCGAGGCGTCTGCACTGGAGGCGGACATGGTCATGGTGGCGATAGGCGTCCAAGGCAACACGTCGGATTTGGGGTTGGAGGCCATTGGGGTGTCAACTGAACGGACCTACGTGAAGGCCGACGCCTCCATGCGGACCAACACGCCGGGCGTATACGCCATCGGCGATGTGACAGGCATCATGCTGCTGGCCCACGTGGCCCAGGCCCAGGGGGTGCTGTGCGTGGAGCGCATCGCGGGCCGCCCAAGCCCAGACCTGAACTACGCCGTCATGCCTCGCGCCACCTATTGTCACCCGCAAGTAGCCAGCTTTGGTCTGACGGAAAAGCAGGCTACGGAGCAGGGCCGCCAGGTGAAGGTTGGCAAGTTCCCCATGACGGCGCTGGGCAAGGCCCAGGCCCTGGCGGACACCGAGGGTATGGTGAAGATCGTTGCCGATAAGCAGTACGGCGAGATTTTGGGCGCGCACATGATCGGCCCTGAAGTGACAGAATTGCTTGGAGAACTGTCTCTGGCGCGCCTGCTGGAAGGAACGACTGAAGAGGTTGGCTGGCTGACACATGCGCACCCCACCCTATCGGAAGCGCTAAAAGAGGCTGCCCTGGCCGCTGACGGCCAGGCAATCCATATATGAATCGGGGCTGGACATGACAGTAGCAACCAGGACAAAGCTCGTAGAGATCCGGTGGCACGGCCGTGGCGGCCAGGGGGTGGTGACCGCCAGCAACTTGCTGGCCCAGGCAGCTCTGGAAGAGGGTGACTACTTCCAGTCCTTTCCGGAGTTTGGGGCCGAGCGCTCCGGCGCGCCCATCATCGCCTACACCCGCATAAGCCGCGAGGCCATAGACATCCGTAGCCAGATACTGGAACCAGGCATCGTAGTCCTGCTGGACGCTACCCTCATCGGCAAGATTGACCTGCTTGCGGGACTCCAAAGGGGCGGCGCTATCGTCGTGAACACCCCGCTCTCTCCAGAAGAGATGGCGGACCGCCTGGACGCTCAGGGTTTTGCCCTGTGCACGGTGGACGGCACGCGCATTGCTATGGACCTCCTGGGCCGCAACATCCCCAACGTGCCCATGCTGGGCGGGCTGCTCAAGGTCCGGCGCGTCGTCACCCAAAAGGCGGTGCTGGAGACCATACAGCACCGCTTGGGCGGGCGGCTCCGCCCTGAAATCGTCCAAGCTAACGTAGCGGCCTTCCACCGAGCCTATCACGAGGCCCGTGTAGGCCAAGAACCATCAGCTTAGGAGGCGCATCCATGACGCTGCAAACGTGGAAAGAGCTGCTGCCCGGCGGTCCAATCGCCGACCCAGGCAACAGTATCGCCGTGGAGACAGGGACCTGGGGCGTGACGCAGCCCGTCGTTGATTTCCAGAAGTGCGTACATTGCATGATCTGCTGGGTGTATTGCCCCGACAGCTCCTTCCTCGTGCAAGATGGCAAGCTGGTGGGCGTTGACTACGATCATTGCAAAGGCTGCGGCATCTGCGTAGTGGAGTGCCCCAAGAAGTGCATCGCGATGAAAGAAGGGGCCAAGAACCTGCCCCTTGGGAGTTAGCGCAACCATGGCTACATTGACAAAACAACGCCAGAAGCTGGGAAAGTATAGCGGAACGCCGGTGGCCCTGGACGGGGCCACGCTGGTCGCCAACGCCATGCGGCAGGTACGGCCCGACGTGGTCGCCGCATACCCTATTACGCCGCAGACGGTCATCACCGAAGCCTTCAGCGAGTTCGTTGCCAACGGCGAGGTGGACACGGAGTTCATCCAGACGGAGAGCGAGCACGCTGCCATGAGCGCCTGCATCGGCGCGGCGGCGGCAGGGGCGAGGACGCAGACCGCCACGTCTGGGCCGGGCCTCGCCTTGATGTTTGAGGTCTTGTACGTCGCCTCCGGCAGCCGATTGCCCATCGTCATGCACCTGTGCGCCCGGGCGCTGTCGGCCCCGCTTAACATCCTGTGCGACCACTCGGACGTTATGGGCATACGGGACGCCGGCTGGGTCATCCTCCTGGCCGAGTCCGCCCAGGAAGCCTACGACAACGCCATCCAGGCCGTGCGCATCGCGGAGCACCCGGACGTGCGGCTGCCCGTGGCAAGCGTCATGGACGGCTTCACCACCACCCACGGCGTAGAACGCAGCGAGCTTCTGCCCAACGAGGCGGTGGCCGAGTTCGTTGGCCCCTACAAGGCCCCCTACTCTCTCCTTGACGTTGCCCATCCCGTGACGCTGGGGGCGCTGGACTTCCACGACTACTACTTTGAACACAAGCGGCAGCAGATAGAGGCTATGGAACGGGCACGAGAGGTGATCCGTTGCGTTGGACGGGAATACGGCGAGCTGACGGGGCGTCACTACGCGGCCCTGGAGCCTTACCGCATGGAAGACGCTGAGGTGGCGACGCTGGTCATCGGATCGTCCGCAGGGACCATGCGAGTCGTCGTTGACGAGCTGCGACGGTCAGGCGTCCGGGCGGGCATGGTGAAGCTGCGATGCTTCCGCCCCTTCCCCGGCAAGGAGCTTGCCGAGCTACTGGGCGGCGTCCACGCCGTAGGCATCATGGATCGCAGCGTCAGCCCCGGGGCGGCAAATGCTCCGCTATTCACTGAAGTAAGCAGCGCGCTCTTCCAGCACGGCCACGCGCCGCTCATGCGCAGCTACGTCTACGGGCTGGGTGGCCGGACGCCGGGGCCGGCGCAGTTCCGCCAGGCCTACCAGGACTTGCTGGCGTGCGACACGTTGGAGACACAACCGGCAGCGCCCAGATACTTGGGGCTGCGGGAATAGAAAGCAAGGGAGCACCCGTGCCTATCGTATTAAGGGAACTCACCCAGCAACAAGACGGCCTGGCGCCGGGACATGGCCTGTGCCCAGGTTGCTCCGAATCTGTGGTCGTCCGCCAGGTGCTGCACGCCCTGGGCAAGCCGGCAGTCGTGTCCTTAGCCACAGGCTGTCTTGAGGTTTCCACAACCCGTTTCCCCTACACGTCCTGGCGAACGCCGCTGGTGCATAGCGCCTTTGAAAACGCCGCCACGACTATAGACGGCGCGGAGGCCGCATACCGAGCCCTGGTGCGCAGCGGCAAGACGCAGGCCCAAGACATCACCTTCGTCGTGTTCGCCGGCGACGGCGCTACCTATGACATTGGGCTGCAATGGCTCAGCGGCGCGTTGGAGCGCGGCCACCATTTCATCTACGTGTGCCTGAACAACGAAGGGTACATGAACACGGGCATTCAGCGCAGCGGGGCAACCATGATGGGGACATGGACCACCACGACGCCCATCGGCAAGAAGTCGCCTGGGAAGCTCACGTGGCGCAAGGACATGACGGGCATTGTCGCCAGTCACGACATCCCCTTTGTGGCCCAGGCATCGCCCCACGCCTGGAAAGACCTGATGACCAAAGTGCAAAAGGCGGACGCCGTAGACGGCCCCGCTTTCTTAAACGTCCTTTCTCCCTGCAACCGGGGCTGGCGCTACCAGGCCCAGGACACCATACGCCTCGGCCAGCTTGCGGCAGACACCTGCCTCTGGCCCCTGTATGAGATTGACCACGGGACATGGAAACTGGACTACAAACCACATACCAAAAAACCCGTGACCGACTGGCTCCAGTCCCAGGGGCGTTTTTCCCATCTGTCCAGGCCGGAGAACGGCCCTGTGGTGCAAGAGATCCAGCACAAGGTGGACGAGGAATGGGAGCGGCTGCAACAACGCTGCCGGGAATGACCACCCTCGTATGGCAGAAAAGCACTCAAGGCAAAGGACAGCGTTCTTGAAAGGGCGCATTTTGGCGGAGAGCATAGGTAGGAGGCGCTCCGCTTATCCTTGCCATTTCCCTCTTCCCCCATCCTCGCTGCGCCTGGTACGCTAACCTGTCATGCTCTATGCAGTATGCTCTATGCCAATGCGTCGGTATGCCCGTCAACCCGCGCAGGAAATCAACCAGCGGCCTCCAAGCCGGCGTTTCGCCCGCACAGCTATGGCGGAGGGGAAAACGCAAAAATCCAATCAATCCCACATAGAAGCAATCAAACACCACCCTGCCCACCTTTTCCTTTACAATGGGATAGACATCAGGCCAAGCGACAAGCGCCCCACAAAACGAAAGGCAATTGGCAAAGCCAACTTCCATGATGACAACCTATCGCATCGTTGAGGAACTAGACAAGAAGACGCTGCATAGCTATTACCGCCAGATGCAGCTCATACGGACCTTTGAAGAACGCGCCGGCGTGGAGTACATGCACGGCAAGGTCCGTGGCTTCCTGCACCTCTACATCGGTGAAGAGGCCATTGCCGTTGGGACCATGGCCAGCCTGCAACCCCAGGACTACGTGGCGACCCACTACCGCGACCACGGCCACGCCCTAGCAAAAGGCGTGCCCGCCAACGCCATCATGGCGGAGCTGTTCGGCAAGGCCACGGGTACTACCGGCGGCATGGGCGGTTCCATGCACATCTTTGACAAGAGCCGCAACTTCGCCGGCGGATACGCCATCGTCGGAGGGCAGATGCCCATTGCCGTCGGCCTGGCTATGGCGTCTGCCTACCTGCAAGAGAACAGGGTGACGGTATGCTTCGTGGGCGACGGCGCGCTGCAAGAGGGCGAGTTCCACGAGTCCATGAACATGGCGTCGCTGTGGAAGCTGCCGGTGGTCTTCGTGTGCGAGAACAACCTGTACGGCATGGGCGTGCCCGTGTCCCAATCCCTAGCCAAGCGCGACCTGTACAAGCTCGCCGAAGCCTACGAAATGCCGTCGGTACAGATTGACGGCATGGACGTGCTGGCGGTGCGCCAGACCATGCAAGAGGTGGTGGACTACGCCCGCGCCGGCAAGGGGCCGTATTTTGTGGAAGCCAAGACCTACCGCTTCCGCGGCCACTCTATGGCGGATCCGCAAGAGTACAGGACGCAAGTGGAGGAGCAGCGTTGGGAGATGAAAGACCCCATCCACACCTACAAGGACTGGCTGGTGGAGCACGGCTTTGCTACCGAAGCCGACCTTGCAACTATGGACCTTTCCGTAGAAGACGAAGTGCAGAAGGCGGTGCAGTTCGCCGAGGAAAGCCCGAATCCGCCCGCCTCTGCGCTGTTCAAGAACGTCTATGCCTAGTAGGGGCGCAAGGCTTGCGCCCCAGCGTCCGTAAGGGATCAGTATGCCTATCATCACCTACCGCGAGGCGGTTGCCCGGGGCCTGCGAGAGGGCCTCACCGAGGACGAGCGCATGTTCATCCTGGGAGAGGACGTAGGCTCCTACGGGGGGGCCTATGCCGTCACCAAGGGCATGCTCAAGGAGTTTGGGCCACGGCGGGTCATAGACTCACCGCTGTCGGAATCGGCCATTGTGGGAGTATGCACCGGCGCGGCTATGGGCGGAGTGCATCCCGTGGCGGAGATCATGACCATCAACTTCACGCTGGTGGCCATGGACCAGATCGTCAACCACGCCGCCAAAATCCGCTCCATATCCAACGGCCAGTACCACGCACCGCTGATCCTGCGCACCGTTACCGGCGGCGGCGCGCAGCTTGCCGCTACGCATTCCCAGAGCCTGGAGCCGTGGTTCGCCTCGGTGCCCGGCCTGAAGGTGGTCACTCCTGCCACGCCCTACGACGCCCTCGGCCTGTTCCGCGCGGTGCGGGAGGAGGAAGACCCGGTCGTCTTTGTGGAGCACATCCTGCTCTACAGCACCCGGGGCGAAGTGCCCGATGCACGCTACGTGGTGCCCCTGGGCAAAGCGGACGTTAAGCGTAAGGGCATTGACTTCACCCTGGTGGCGTACTCGCGCATGGTGCAGGTGGCGCTGGCCGCCGCCCAAGCCCTGGAGGAGCACGACGTGGACTGCGAGGTCATAGACCTGCGCACGTTGCGCCCCTGGGACAAAGAAACGGTGCTGGAGTCGGTGAAGCGGACGGGGCACTGTATCGTGGTGGAGGAGGCGTGGCGCACCGGCGGCTTTGGCGCTGAGGTTGCGGCCTCAGTCCAGGAAGAGGTCTTTGATTCCCTGGACGGGCCGGTGGGGCGTATCGGTGGCGCAGACGTGCCGATACCGTACAATAGGGACTTGGAGCAACTGGCGATTCCAAGCTCGGAGCGCGTGATACAAGCGGTACGCGCGGCCCTGAACAAATAAACTAACCCCCACCCCTTTCCTCCAGGGAAGGGGTGCTACTAGGGGGGAGGAGGGTGGCAAACTGGCTACTAAACTAATCATGCCCCAGATGGGCTACGACATGGCCGAAGGAACTCTGGTGCGCTGGCTGAAGGCGGAAGGCGCAGAGGTGAAGCGCGGCGAGCCGGTGGTGGAGATTGAGACGGACAAGGCGGTGGTGGTCATTGAGTCCGCCGCCACGGGCATCCTGCGCAAGATCATTACGCCGCCTGGCACAACGGTACCCGTGGGCCAGACCATCGGCGTCGTCGGTGCCGCGGACGAGGACATCATCTCCCTGCTGACAGGCGCTCCGTCCCAAGCAGCCCCTGCGCCAGCCGCAACGCCTGCCGTCCAGCCCGCAACGGCTCCCCAGCCGGCCCTTGCATCAGCCCCTGCACCAGCCGCAGCGCCTGTCGCCCAGGCCGCAACGGCTCCCCAGCCAGCCCTTGCACCAGCTACAGCGCCTGCGCCCGCGGAGGCTGATGGACAGGAGATCAAGGCCTCGCCCGTGGCACGCCGCGTGGCCCAAGACCTCGGCGTTGACCTGCGCCAGGTGAAGGGCGCCGGCCCCGGCGGGCGCATCACCCGCGAAGACGTGGAAGCGTTCGCCGCCCAACGAGGAACGCAGGCCCCTGCCGCGCCAGCACAGGCTCCCGCTCCTGTACGTCCATCGCAGCCTGCGCCGGCCGCCGCGCCTGCTGCCCCGACGCCCGTTGCGCCGCAGCCTGCCTCTCCACAGTCGGCGGCTGCTCAACCAGCAGTGGCGGGACGGATGGAGCTTACCCGCATGAGGCAGGCCATCGCCCGCGCTACGTCCCAGAGCAAGCCGGGAGTGCCCCACTTCTACGTCACCATGGACGTGGACATGACCGAAGCCCTGGCGCTGCGCACCCAGATCAACGAGAGCCAGCAGGCGGTGCGAGTGACCATCAACGACCTGGTGCTGCGAGGGTGCGTGCTGGCCCTCAAGAAGTACCCAAACCTGAACGCCTCCTTCCTCGAGACGTACATTGAGACGCACTCCTATATCCACTTGGGCATCGCCATTGGCCGGGAGCAAGGGTTGGTGGTTCCGGCCATCGTCAACGCCCACGCCATGTCGCTCCTGGAGCTTGCTGCGGCCAGCAAAGACCTGGCGGAGCGCGTACAGACGGGCAGGCTGCGGCAGGAGGAGTACAACGGAACCTTCAACACCAGCAACCTGGGCATGTTTGGCGTGGACGAGTTCAGCGCCATCATCATGCAGCCTCAGGCGGGCGTGCTGGCCATCTCCGCGGTGAAAAAGCAGCCTGTGGTGGTGAACGACCAGGTTGTGGTGCGCCAGATGATGAAGCTGACCATCTCCATAGACCACCGCGTATCCGATGGCGTGGAAGGCGCGCAGTTCATGCAGGAGCTAAAGCGCATCCTGGAGCACCCCGTGAGCCTGCTGCTGTAAATAGCGGCAGCAAGAGCCGTTCTTAGCTTGGCCTGCGCGCCGCCTGCTCCAGGATCTCCAAGAATTGCCTTGGCGTTACGACGGCTATTCCCTCATAGGAGCCAAGCCGTAGAAGCTGGCCGTCGCCGGTGACCAGAAAGTCGGCGCTGGAGGAAACAGCAGTGGCAAGGATTTGATCGTCCTCTGGGTGGGTGGCAATGCCCTGGACTTGAACAGCAATGGCTACTTGCTCGGCCTTACGCCGCAAAAGAGCAAGGTCATTGTCCCGCTGTCTTATCGTGAGGCGGCGCTGGAAGTACGGCTGCTGAAAGGTGCGGCCAAGCTCTACAAGAATGATCGGAGACAATGCAAGCACATACCGACCTTCCAGCCAGGCCTGCAGGAGTTGTCCAGGCGGAGCATAGGGACTGACAAAAGCAGCAGCAAGGACATTGGTATCAAGAACCGCCCTAGTCATACGCTCTTGGACGCCTGCAAACGCTCAGTGCGGAGTTGACGCCGCGCCTCTAACACGGCTTTTGCTACCTCGCGTTCAATCTCTTCAGGGTCAACATCCTTGAAGGCGTTCCAACTCTCCTCCAGCACCTTGAAGTCCTCGGCACGCTGCACCTCAACCTGAATTAACCTCTGTAGGTCTTCATTTGAGATGATGGCCGCAACAGGAATGCCGCTCTTCTCCACAATCACCCTGGTCTCCCCTTTGAAGACCTCATTGAGCAGTCCACTCCACTGCTGCCTCGCCTCCGAGGCTTTTACCGTCTTGGTGACTGGCCCGCCTTTGCTCATAGTCCCCTCCCAGTGTTTGTACGCTTTCGTGCACGATAGTACAAATGGCCTGGGAACGCAATGAGGGTTCCCCACGGCTACGACTGTCGCACGCTCCCATACGGGGCGGCACCGGCCACAGGCTTCAGGTTGTGCTGCCTTTCTTCCTTGGACCCCAGTAGTGCCTCCGACCAGGGCGTCCCATCGGCAATGGCTTGCCGCATCTGGCAGATGACCTCTGAGGGAGAGAGACGGCGTGGGTACCCCCTCGGACACAAATCAACTAGGGCCATAGCGGAGCAAAGCGAAAACTTTCATTGCTGGTTGATCTAGTCTCCTTGTTTTTGCAAGTCCACTCTCCAGGTATCGCAGAGGGCTCTTTTGTAGATCGAAGTCGCCAGCATTCCTCCGCGCATCTACTAACCCTAACTCCCGTGTGGTGTCGTTTTGCCCCGTTCCGGCCAAGGTCAATAACGCAGAATGCTCTACTTTCACGTATGGTCCTAATCGGGAGCGGTCGACCTTATCCAATACAGCATTGCCGGACTGGGTGTCCCCATTACACAAATACGCCATTGCCTTGTTGTGCTCGCAGAAGACTGGCAATAGCCCAAGTTGTTCAGCGCGTTCGTACTCTTTCAACGCTGTCTGCCAGTCGCCGTCTTGAAGGCGGCGATTCCCTGCAGCCACTGCTTCTTGTGCATACGCCATTGGCCCTGGCTCAAATGGAATTTCCGTCAACGTGCCCTTTTTCAATGCCTCTTCGAAGCGCTTTACAGCGGGATTCTCAGGTTGCATAGCTTTGGCCTTCTCAACATCCTTCCAGGCACCCTCCTTGTCACCCGTCAAGTATCGCGCCCTGGCCCGACCTAAATAAAGCGTATGGCTCTCGGGTTGCTGCTCGATTAACCGTGAATAGGCTTCGCTTGCTTCCTCATAGGCACCGGCGATTAGGAGATTCCGCGGAGTACCAGCCCCTACCAGCAATGGCGAATAGACTAACAGTTGTTTTTGAGTTTCCAAGCTCTTGACACGTTTACCGACTTCTGGATCCACGGATTCGAAGGGTTTCAGTTCTACGATTGCCTGATTTATGTTGTTCAAATCTTCGAGGCGCTGTTTCTCAGAGTTGGCTATCTCATCAGGCAGCACCTGTCGCCAGTCTTGTTCGTTTTCGGAGGCTCGCGCAAGTTGTTCAGTAAGGAGTATGTTTGCTAGACGAATGTTCTCTCTTGAAGCTCCATCTGGTTCCCTTAAGGAATCATTGAGTTGGTTCTGCAATCTTATCATGCCTTTAAGTAGGCCTACATGCCCCCGGAAAGCCGATCGGAATAATTCGCGAAGGGAGCGCTTCGCACTTTCCTCGGCAGACCACCTTATCAGGACCGATGCTACTGTCGAAGTCGCAGTAGAAATCAACGTAAACAGGAAGGTAATCAATAGTGTGGCTTCGCCACGGTACACTAGGAAACCCAACCACAAGAGAAAAACGGCTGTTGCTCCAGAGAGCAATACTACCGTCCAAAACAACCAATTTCGAATCATGACACCACCTCCGTTTTCATGGCTGTTGACTCAAAAATTTCTCTTCCCCCTCATCCACTCCCTCACCCCATCATACCCCTTCGTGTTCACCACATCCTTTGCCTCGCACCAGGCGCGGCGGGCCACGCCAACGCCGAAGTGCATGGCGTCCAGGCCCTCTACGGAGTGAGCGTCGGTGCTTATTATAAGGGGCACGCCCAGCTCCCGGGCGCGGGCGGCGTGGCTGTCCTTCAGATCCAGGCGCTCCGGCGAGGCATTGATCTCCAGGGCAGTGCCCGTCTCGGCGGCGGCGCGGAACAGCGCCTCCCAGTCGGCGTCTATAGGCTCCCGCTCGCCGATGAGCCGCGTGCTGGGGTGCCCAATCACCGTCACGTAGGGGTTGCGCATGGCCTTAATGATGCGCTCCGTCATCACCTCCCGCGCCTGGCCCATGGCGGAGTGCACCGAGGCTACCACCACGTCCAACTCTCGCAGCACCTCTTCGGGGTAGTCCAGGGAGCCGTCGGCGCGGATGTCCACCTCGGAACCGGTGAGCACCCTCATGTCGCCGAAGCGACCGTTCATGGCGCGCACCTCCTGCGCCTGCCGCAGGATGCGCTCCACCGTCAGGCCGTTGGCGATGCCCCTACCGGAGGAGTGGTCCGTGACGGCAACGTAGGCGTACCCCTTGGCGGCGCAGGCGGCCAGCATCGCCTCCAACGGCGCGCGGCCGTCGCTCCAGTCGGTGTGGACGTGCAGGTCGCCACGCATGTCCGCTAGCTCTACCAGCCGGGGAATGGCGTTGCGGCGTGCGGTGTCCAACTCGCGTGTGCCCTGGCGTAGCTCCTGCGGGATGTAGGCCAGGCCCAGGCGGGCGTACAGGGACACCTCGTCGGCAAAGGTCTCCTGGGCGCCCGTCGCCGCGACGGTGACGCCGTATTCGTTCAGGGACAGGCCAAGGCGGTTGGCGTGCTCCCGCAAGAGGACGTTGTGCTCCTTGCTGCCGGTGAGGTATTGCCACAGCGCTCCGAAGGCCTCCCCCTGAACGACGCGCAGGTCTATCTGGACGCCCGACTTGGTGACGACGCTGCCCTTGGTACCCCCCTGCCCTAGCACCTCCGCGACCTCCGGCAGCCCGGCCAGCGCGTCTATGACCTGCTGGGGATCGGCGGCGACGCACACCAGGTCAATGTCGCCGATGGTCTCCTGATAGCGGCGCAGGCTGCCGGCGAACTCCAGCCGGCGGATGCCGGGGCAGCGCACGCGCAGGTCAGCCATGACGCCCTGGGCCTGCCGCATGGCCTGACCGATGGGCGTGCGGCGCTCCTTGGTGCCCAGGGTGCGCAGGTGGCGCAGGATGTTGTCGGCAGTCTTCTTGCCCAGGCGGGGAAGCTGCTCCACCCTACCATCAACGATGGCCTGCTCCAGGTCCGCCACGCTGTTGACGCCAAGCTCCTGGCACAGGCGCAGGGCCGTCTTGGGACCGACGCCGGGGATGTCCATGATTGCCAGCAGACCCTCGGGGAACTCGGCCTTCAGCTTCTCGTAAAACTCCAGCTTCCCCGAGGACACAAGCTCAGTGATTTTCTTGGCGATGGCCTCGCCGATGCCGGGGATCTCCCGTAAGTTCCTGCCCTCTTGGACGTACCGCTCCAGCTCCGTGGGGAAGGTCTGGATGGTGTGGGAAGCCCGCTGGTAGGCGCGCACCACAAAGACACTCTCTCCTTTGAGTTGGGAGAGGTCGGCAATCTTGTCAAAGATGTCTGCAAGCTGTGCGTTGTTCATGACCTAACCCCTAGCACCCTCAGTCTGACCACTCTATACTGCGGCCTGGCGTACCACTGCCGCATGACAGCATCGCCATATTTGCGAAGGAACAAGGCTCGTACTTCCGCCACGCCGGAGTCCGCAGCTTCGGCGAGGACGTTGAAGGACTTGTCGCCGCATTGCACGGTTGCGTCGGGATTGGCCTCCAGGTTGCTGCGCCAATGCGTGGACACGCCCTTTTCATCCATGCCTGCCAGGAAGTAGAGGCAGCCCGACTCGTAGGCAAACCATAGCTCCACGGTGCGCGGCTGGCCTGTGGCACGCCCAGTGGTGGTGAGGTCCAGCTCGGCAGATTCCCCCAAAAGGTGTTCATCTTCAGGCGTCATAAGAAGCCCCGCTTTGTATGCTCTGGCCGCTGCTTGCCGTGCTATAATCGGGTTCGGGCCAGCGGAGGTGCGGCTCCGCCTCGTTCCTGGCATTTGTGCAGCTCGGCGGTCTACCGCCATGCCCGGTGCAAGGAGCGCAGGACGCCCTGGAGAAGGCCATTGGTATCATATCGCAGCGTGAGGTCTAGGGACAGATGACTGCAACGGCCACGGCAACCAAGTGGGTCTACCTCTTTCATGAAGGCAAAGCGGACATGAAAGACCTTCTGGGTGGGAAGGGCGCAGGTCTTTGCGAGATGACGCAGGCCAGCCTGCCGGTCCCTCCCGGCTTCACCGTTACGACCGCGGCCTGTAACACCTATTACCAACTCGGACGGGAGTTCCCTCCAGGGCTATGGGACCAGGTGCTGGCAGGCATCAGGTACGTTGAGCAGCAGTCCGGCAAGAAGTTCGGCGACGCGAAGAACCCCCTGCTGGTTTCCGTGCGCTCCGGCGCGCCCGTCTCCATGCCCGGCATGATGGACACAGTGCTCAACCTGGGGCTGAACCAGCAGACACTCCAGGGCTTGGTGCAGACCTCCGGGGGAGAACGCTTCGCCTACGACGCCTATCGCCGTTTCATTCAGATGTTCAGCAAGATCGTGCTGGACTTGCCCGGCGATGCGTTTGAAGAGATCATCGCCGAACGCAAGCGGGCCGTGGGCGCTACCGGCGATACGGACCTGAAGGCCGCCGACTGGAAGCACATCGCAGACGCATTCAAGGCATTGGTGCGCCGGGAGACACGACACGATTTCCCGGAAGACCCCTACGAGCAGCTACGCCTGTCCATCCGTGCCGTCATGGAAAGCTGGAACGGGCGGCGGGCCGTGGACTATCGCACCTATTATCATATCGCCCACGACATGGGCACCGCAGTGAACGTGGTGGCCATGGTCTTCGGCAACATGGACGACAACAGCGGCACGGGCGTCGCCTTCACCCGCGACCCATCCACTGGAGAAAACATCCTGTACGGCGAGTACTTGATGAACGCCCAGGGCGAGGACGTGGTCGCAGGCATACGCACGCCAAAGAAGATCGCCGAGCTAGCCAGGAACAACCACGGCCTGTTCCAGGAGTTCGCGGGCATTGCCCAGCGGCTGGAACAGCATTATCGCGACGCCCAGGACATGGAGTTCACTATTGAACGGGGCAAGCTGTACATGCTGCAGACCCGTTCCGCCAAACGTACTGCCCAGGCTGCGGTGAAGATGGCCGTGGACATGGCAAACGAGGGCCTTATCACCAAGCAAGAGGCCCTGCTGCGCATTGAGCCTGCCCAGATCAACCAGTTGCTCCTGCCTCGCTTTGACGACGCCGCCAGAGACGCCGCCGTCAAACAGGGCCGTTTACTGGTGACGGGACTGAATGCATCGCCCGGGGCCGCCAGCGGGAAGGTGGTGTTCCACCCCGACCGCGCCGCCGAACTTGGGCAAAAAGGAGAGAAGGTCATTCTTGTGCGCATTGAGACCAACCCGGACGACGTACACGGGATGCTCAACGCCCAAGGCGTGCTGACAGCCCGTGGCGGCGCCACCAGCCATGCTGCGGTGGTGGCCCGTGGCCTGGGCAAGCCGTGCGTCGCCGGCTGCGATGCTCTGGATGTGGACTACGAGGCCAAGCAGTGCTCCGTTAACGGACGAGTAGTACACGAACTGGAAGAAATCAGCATAGACGGCGCGACGGGGCAGGTGTTCATTGGCACGCTGCCGACGCGCGCGCCGACCTTTGAAGAGCAGAAGGAATTACGGACGCTGCTGGACTGGGCGAACGAGGTGAAACACCTGGGCGTGTGGGCCAATGCGGACACGCCGGAGGACGCCCGGCGCGCGGTGGCCTACGGCGCGGAAGGCGTCGGCCTGTGCCGCACGGAGCACATGTTCTTTGCCGAAGACCGGCTGCCCGTGGTGCGACAGATGATATTGGCCGCGCCGGAGGCGGCGGAGGCCGAGGACCGAGTGCGGCGGCTGGAGCAGAACATCGGCGTTGCCACCGCGGAGCAGCGCCCTGCACTGGAAAAGGACCTGGTTGCGGCGCGGGAGCGGGTGAAGTCCTCCAAGGCGGTCAAGCAGTACCACGACGCGCTGGAGCACCTGTGGCAGTTCCAGACCCAAGACTTCATCGGCATCCTGCGGGCGATGAACGGCAAGCCGGTGATCATCCGCCTGCTGGATCCGCCCTTGCACGAGTTCCTGCCCAAATATGAAGACCTGTTGGTTGAGGTCACGGAGCTGCGGGTCAAGGGGGATACCTCGGCTGCTTTCCATGCGAAGGAAGCCCTGCTGCGGACGGTAGAGGGTATGCGCGAGGCCAATCCCATGCTGGGACTCCGGGGCTGCCGCCTGGGCCTGCTGTACGGCGCGATCAATGAGATGCAGGCCCGGGCCATCATGACCGCCGCCTGCGACCTGAAGAAGGAAGGCATGGATCCGCGTCCAGAGATCATGGTGCCTCTGGTGGGATACCTGACGGAGCTAATCCTGGTGAAGGACGTGGTGGTGAAGGTCTCAGAGCTTGTGCAGCAGGAGAAGGGCGTCAAGGTACACTACCAGGTGGGAACCATGATTGAGCTCCCACGCGCGGCCCTGATTGCAGATCAGATCGCCAAAGAAGCCGAGTTTTTCAGCTTCGGCACGAACGACCTGACGCAAACGACGTTGGGCATCAGCCGGGACGACGCCGAAGGCAAGTTCCTGCTGCAATACGTCACCAGGGGCATCCTGCAAGAAAATCCGTTCCAGGTGCTGGACCGGGACGGCGTGGGCCAGCTCATCAAGATGGGCGTGGAGAAGGGACGCAAGACGCGCCCTGACCTGCACGTGGGCATCTGTGGCGAACACGGCGGCGATCCCTCCAGCATTGAGTTCTGCCACGGCGCAGGACTCAACTACGTAAGCTGTTCCCCATTCCGAGTTCCCGTGGCGCGTCTGGCAGCGGCCCAAGCGGCACTGAACGAAGGCATGGCAAAGCAGAGGCCCGAATAGCAAGGGACGCCTAACGGTGATTGGTACGTCGGGGCAGGGGCTTGCGGTTCTCTTATTGCCCTTGGAGAACTTTCGTGGGGCGAAGTGTCTTCACCCCTTGTCATTCCGAACGCCGATGCAATCGGGTGAGGAATCTCTTCTGAATTGCAGGCGCACCGTGGAGCTTTTCCTGATAGCCCTTTATCGGAAAAACAGACCAGGAGAGATTCTTCACGATGTCCCGAAGTTTCGGGACTCGTTCAGAATGACAAAATTAGCCGGCCGTGTGTCAAGCGTTACATTGCCAACGCTGGTGCTACAAGGGGCGGGTTTCAAACCCGCCCCTACAGCTTGCCAACACTAACGCTCCTTTTCCGCGACTACCTGCAGCGTCATCCCGAGACTGTGCGGGAGTACGAGCGGCTAAAGCATGGCCTCATGCTCCGTTTCCCTCTAAACGTAAGCGCTTACGGCAGCGGCAAAGGGCCGTTCATAGAGATCGTAATCGCCAAGGCAAGAGTGGAGCTCTCTCAATGAACTGGATAGTGCTTGTGCTCTTCTCCTCCTTTGGCATCGTCCTGGGAGGCATTTCCTTGCTTGGTCTGCCAAACCTTATCTGGTGGGGAGTGCAAGTCGCGGCAGGCGTTGGCGGGGCATACTGGCTGGCGAAACACCTGACCGCACGTCAGATGATGCACGGGTTCATCATTGGGTTTGCTGCGGCCATGCTCGCCACCACGGTGCAAGTCATGTTCTTTGACTTCTACTCCGCCCACAATCCTTCCATGGCAACGACCTTTGCCAAGCTGCCCCAAGGCGCAGACCCGCGCCAGTACCTGCTGTCCTATGCGCCTGTCATTGGCCTGGTACAGGGCGTGGCCGTAGCCGTGTTCACTTGGACTGCTTCCAACGTCGTCAAGGCCATGGCCATATCGGAGGATGCGCTGACGACGGACGGGCCTGCCCAACCCTCCGTCCCGCAAAGTAAGGGACGGAGCAAGAATGGTCCAGGAAAGAGGGCCTAGCAGTCATGGCCGGAAAGCTCTTTCTGATCCATTGGAAAGCCGCTGAAGCAGAGGAGCTGGCAAAGCCACTGCGCGCTGTGGGTTGGCAGGTAGCAACGGAAGCCGAGGATGGGGCCCGTGCAGGAAAGGCCATCAAAGATACGCAGCCGGACGTGGTGGTGATCTATCTAACCCGCTTACCCTCCCACGGGCGGGAAACGGCGGACGGCTTGCGCTCATTGAAAGCTACCCGCGTCATCCCCATCGTCTTTGTTGGCGGCCAGGGCGACGCCCTTGCCAAGACGAAGGCCAAAGTCCCGGATGCTACGTATGTCACGCAAGAGGAATTGCCCAGCGTCTTGCAAAAGTACTGCGTTGAATCTAACCCCTCATCGTTCTAAAGGAATTGCATGGCAACGCCAACAAAGGCCACTACCAAGATTCCGCCCCTCATCAAACGCAACACGACGTACATCGCCATGACCCAGGCGCTGCAAGGGGCGCAAGGGCAGCTCACCGTCACCCTGAGCGCCCTGATGGTGACGAAACTCTTGGGCTCGGCGGCACTGGCAGGGGTCGGCGGCAGCCTACTCAGCCTGAGCCGCTTCCTGATTGCGTACCCCACGGGATGGCTTACCGACACCTATGGGCGTAAGGCCGGCTTGCAGATGGGCCTGGCTTTGGGACTCGTGGGCGGCGTTATGCTAGGCATGTGCATCCTGGCAGGGTCCTTTCCTCTGTTCCTTGCGGGCATGGTGGTATTGGGCCTTGGCGTGGGCGCGGGACAACAACTCCGGGTGGCGGCGGTGGACATGTACCCACCGGCGCGCCGCGCAGAAGGACTGGGGTACGTGCTGACGGGAAGCGTTGCGGGGGCGTTCGTTGCACCGCTGCTGGTGTCTGCGGCGGAATGGATAGGCGCTGCCACAGGGGGCGAGCCGCTGGCGCTGGCCTGGTTCCTTGTGCCGGTCGCCTTGGTCCCCGCCTCTGTGCTCACCATGATGGTGCGTCCCGACCCGAAAACCATCGCAGCGAACCTCAAGACATATTGGCCTGGCTACGAGCCATCGTCGTCGGCCGCTCGCGCTTCTGAGAAGACTGTGCAGAAGCGAGGGATGATGGCGGCCTTGATGGACCCGCCCAAACAGGTAGCCTATGCGTCCTATGCGGCGGCCCAGGGGACCATGTCTATGATGATGGTGATGACCCCTTTGGTGATGCACCACAGCGGCGTCAATCTTTCCGGGATCTCTCTATCCGTGTCGCTGCACGTCATAGGCATGTTTGTGTTTTCCATAGCATTGGGTAGACTGGCGGACCGCATTGGGCGTAAGCCCTTGCTGTGGGCCGGGCTGCTCACAGCGGCACTGGGATCGGCGCTGGTTCCCGTGACGCACCTTTATTGGATCATCACCCTTGGCCTCTTTCTCGTCGGTGTAGGCTGGTCTGCGGTCAACGTGGCCTCCACCACGATCCTGGGCGATACATCTGCCCCCGAGGAACGAGGGCGGGTTGTCGGCGTAAACGACGCGTTGGCAGGTATCTGGGGCATCGTAACCCCACTGGCAGGCGGCCTCATCGCCGACCGCAGCGGGCTGATGGCGGTGGGACTTGTAGGCGCAATCACGGTGGCGCTGCCATTGCTCCTTTTGGGGCGGCTGCGAGAAGCCCAGCCAGGAGAGTATGTGCTCAGGCGTGAAGCCGCCTAGTCCCCCTGCACCCTTGCTCGCCCTCCCCAGCATGACCAGTGCAACGGCCCATGTTGCACTTTGCCTTACCCGCGTTTTCCCGCATTACGTGCAGCAAACCGATTTTACCCGCAAAAACGTATGTTTACAGAGGGGTCGTAGTGCTAGACTATCCACCTGACAACTAACAAACTCAAGGAGGACGCTATGCTGGGCGAAAAGATTGGCGACGAGCGGGGGAAGGTTACAGGTACACGCATTCTGCCAGGAGATGACTACAGGTATCTGAAGATGGAGATGAGCTTTCAGGCTTCGGGCACACTCACAGGGCAGCCTTCTACGAACATCGGCACCTTCACCGCCTTTGAGCGGGTGCCCGGGCAGATCTATGGCGAAGGCCGAGGCATTTTGCTCCTGGCTACAGGTGAGTCTGCCATTTGGAACGGGCATGGGGTTGGACGGATGACTGGACAGGGCATGGCCATGTCTTTCCGGGCGGGGATCGCTTACCAGGCGGGCCAGGGCAAACTGCAGCGGCTCAATGGCGTCCTGGGCGTCATTGAGTTTGAAGTGGACGCCGAAGGCAACACCCACGGCATGGCCTGGGAGTGGAAGTAGGTAAACTTCTGCCTCTTCCCTCCGCTGGCTTTGGCCGACGATTCAGGAGTTTGCCTCTTCTTGCCTGGCAAAGGTAGATTTTCCCCATCCACCTGCCCGCAATCACTGGGGGACACCCTGCAGCCCCTGGTAGGGAACGCGGTTCCCTCGCACCCTCCTCGGCATGAAGGCAATTATCGGGCAAGACCCCTCCGGCTTGAGGGGGGAAACGAGTAGCAGGCCAGAAACCCCGCCTACGGCGGGTTTTCTGGCCTGCTTAGATCTTAGGGAGGACCTCTGTCAAGAGGGCGTTCTCGCGGGTTCTGTTTACTTTTAGGTGGTGTTGATGTTTCCTGGCATTAAAGAGCCTGTCCCACAAAGTCAGAACTCGTAATTTACTAACGTATTATCGTAGTACATGTGAGATTATGTGACGCCTAGTGATGGCATACTGTGCCATTACGACGCCATACGTAGGCTCTCAAACTCTGTGAGACAGGCTCTAAAGTACCAGGGTTAGCTTATGTTAACCCCCGACTCTAGTTGGGGGAGATTGAATAGCTCGCTCAAGCAAACATACCTCTCACTGCTCCCAGTGGTGCGACATCACTCCGGTTTCGTCGGAGCCACTGCAAACAGGGCAGCGACGGCGCCGAGCATGCCGACACATCCGCACAGCAGAAAACCCCAAGTGAAAACGCCGGTGACGTCATAGAGACGAGCGACGATAATGGGCAGGACAAGACCTGGGAAGGCCAGGAATGGCCGCACGCCGCCCTGGATGGTAGCGAATGACCTCCGTCCGAAGAAGTTGCCGAACATCACCGGCTGCAGGATGCCGAAAGCGTTGCCGGCAAGGCCGGCGAAAAACATCCAAGTGCCGATGTTGTAGGGGTAGGGGACCAAGGCAAGGGAGATTGGTCCGATTGACCTGGTGAAGGCCACCGTGAAAAGGCAAAAGCGGGCGGGTAGCTTATCCACCAAGTAGCCCCATATGAGCCGAGATATGGTAGCGGGAACCCAGAACGCGGAAATGATCCAGCCCACGGCCTGGTTGGACATATGATGTTCAAGTGTCAGATAGGGCGCCAGACTAACCATCATCCCCATGGTGGCCCCACCCGCGACGAAGGTGCCAACGAGCGCCCACAGCCCTCGTGTACGCATAGCCTCGCGCAGTGTCCAGGAAACATCGCTGACTTTCGCCACCCGCAGCCCCTCCTTGCCGGTTGGCTTCCAGTCGCCGTCCGGTTTCAGGCCCACATCCTCGGGGCGATTGTGGATGAAGATGGCCACAAGAGGCACCATCACCAGCAGCAGGGTGAGCCCCATCGCCCCCCAAGCTTGCCTCCAGCCAAGGACCGTGATGACGAAGGCCACCACCGGCGCCATCGCAATGTTGCCCATGGTCTGGCCCAGGGTGGAGAACGAGAGGGCGCGCCCCCGCCGCAGAGCGAACCATTTGGTGACCGCCGACTGGCTGGCCAGACCGGAGAACTCGGCCAGGCCGAGGGCCGCCACGCAAGTGTAGAGCAGCCAGAACTGCCAAACCTGCTGGATGAACATCATCAGGATCATTCCCGCACCGCCCACGACACTGCCCCAGAGCATCACCGGCTTCACGCCAAAGCGGTCAATAATGCGTCCAAGGAACGGCGCAACGCAGATCCCGCCGATGGTAGCCACCGTGGTGGCGCCGACGAGCTGGCTCAGGGACCACCCTAAGGAGTCCTTCATGGGTGTGAAGAAGAGGGTAATGGTGGACTGACCCAGGCCGCTGGCGAAGAAATCAGCGCAGTAGCACACGGCCACAATGACCCAGCCGTAGAAGAACGGGACTCTCCACCGGCCCAGGATTGCCGGCCCGGATGCGGCCTTCCGTTGCGACGCCAGGGGCGTCTCAGTTACTAGCGGGTCAGACGACATAGACGGCCTCACAGCCTGGAAAAAATGCTTCGGATAGCTTACCAATTAGCCCGCAGAGGTGCAATGAAACCCTGCAGTTCTCCAGCAGCAGCCGGCCCTCAGTCTACAGCACCGTAGACAGTCGCCGGGCCATCTTTCCGGCCGCCCAGCAGCTTGCAAACTGCCGTTCATCATACGCGCAAAGGTCCCTTGTGGAGCCAGATTGAAAGATAACGTGTAGCTTCTGCCCGTCGTCCACTCAGGCCCACCAGCCCCATTCGAACTTGTGTTTGTCCATCATGGTGTGAATCCCACGAAGGACACAGACGAACACGAGTCCCTTACTGGCTTGCCGGTTTCCTGAACAGGTAGAGCGCCCAGCCCAGGGTCTCCCGCTGCCAGCGGAGATATACCTCCCGGGCGTGGGCCATCTTCTCCTGGATCTCGGGCAGGTCAGGGTCGTTCGGGTTCGCGGCGGCGTATTCATCCGCGGCGAACCACTGGAGCATCTCATAGCGGTCCCAGTCGTCGCCGCTGGAGACCGGGGCGTAGAGCGGGACCAGCCCCTCTTCCTCAGCGATTCGCACGTTGCCGTAGTGGTCGGTGAACATCTCCCGCGTCAGCTCGTCGAACTTCAGGTGCTCAGGGTCTGGTTCCTTGATCCAGAACGGCTCACCAACAAACACGTATCCGCCCGGCGCGGCCATCCCCTTGAGGGCGCGCAGCGTACCGCGATGCCCGCCGAACACCCACGATGCACCTATGCACGAGGCCAGGTCAAAGGACTCAGGCGGCTGATGACGGTACTTGGCGCCGTCCATCTGGACGAACTCGATCTTCGCCCGGGGCGCACGCTCCGCCAGCTTCTCACGGGCGTCCGCGATGCAGAAGGGCGACAGGTCAACGCCGACTCCGGAGACGCCATAGCGCTCCGCCAGCCGCGCCAGCAGTTCCCCTTTCCCACAGGCAATGTCCACCACCCTCGCGCCAGGTTTCAGGCCCGGCAGCGCGATGACGTCGTCCAGCTTGGATAGGCTGGTGGGGTTGCAGAGCATGTGACGACGGTGAGTGATGTCGTAAAACTTCCAGCGGTCCATCTTCCAGTCGCTCATGACCGTCCTTTCGCGCTCATCGGGCCTCCTCCACCGTCCCGATGCGATTATGCGAGGCGTGTGCTCTTGTCGCAACGGAAGGCATCCTTACAGAATGTATCCGAGGCGGATAGGGACGCTATCCCTGGACGCCGGCCTGGGAGTTGCTGAGCCACTTCTGGCCCTTGCCCTGGGTGTTGGTCCCCAGGCGGGCCGCATCCTGCTCGTTGACCCTGGCCTGGTAGGCTGCCGTGTCGTCGGCCACAAGGGCGACGCCCCAGAACCGCTGGAGCCCCGCGGCGTGGTTCTTGTACATCTGCTTCGGGGGATAACGCCTTGGTTTACAAGAACCAGCGGACATGTCCCAAGCTCCGGCACCTAGGAGCCTGTCGAACGACAGAGAGCCAGAAGGTCTCTGAGCCGAGGCACCAACTTAGGCCGGAGAAAGTTAGAGTACTGTCCACAGAGGCCCACCAATGGGGATGCGAACTAGGGGGTGCGCCAAAAAGAAGTGCAGTCGGATCGGGAACGAGCGGATGCCGTCCTCATGGGTACGCAGAGGCGACGCACAGAACGTATCTAGGAATGTGGACACTCATTCCTAGGCGACGAAACTTGTACCGATGCATACATGGGGCGTCCCGATGCGTCGGGACGCCCCTATGTACCATCCATGCTCAACAATCGCCAGGCTCCAAGCGACAGCACGCCTTCTGAGACAAACTCCATGCTTCGCCCTACAGGAGTGCAGACGGGATAAGGATACGACCTATCGTGCCCCTACGGGCTTCCTATTCTAAGAAGTCACGCAGCTTTTTGGAACGGCTAGGGTGGCGGAGCTTGCGCAGGGCCTTGGCCTCAATCTGGCGAATCCGCTCCCGGGTGACGCCGAACTCCCGGCCAACCTCTTCCAACGTGCGGCTGCGGCCATCCTCCAGGCCAAAGCGAAGCTGGAGCACCCGTTTCTCGCGTTCGGTGAGGCTATCCAACACCTCGTCTATCTGCTCTTTGAGGAGCTGGTAGCTGGCGGCATCGGCAGGGGCCATTGCGCCCCGATCCTCAATGAAGTCCCCCAAGTGAGAGTCTTCCTCTTCTCCAATAGGAGTCTCCAAGGAGACCGGCTCTTGCGAGATCTTGAGGATTTCGCGCACCTTTTCCGGCGGGACTTCCAGGTCCCAGCTTATCTCTTCGCTGGTAGGCTCCCGGCCATACTCTTGCACCAAACGGCGGCTGACGCGCAGCAGTTTGTTGATGGTCTCCACCATGTGTACGGGGATGCGGATGGTCCTGGCCTGGTCCGCAATGGCGCGGGTGATGGCCTGGCGTATCCACCAGGTAGCGTAGGTGGAGAACTTGTAGCCTTTGCGGTAGTCAAACTTCTCCACGGCGCGGATCAGGCCGATGTTGCCTTCCTGGATGAGGTCCAGAAGAGACATGCCACGACCGATGTATTTCTTTGCGACGCTGACAACCAGGCGCAGGTTGGCTTCGGCCAAGTGCTGCTGGGCGTTGTGGCCCTCCTTCTTCAGGCGCTCCAGGTGCATGCGGAAGAGGTATTCGTAGGGTTCAAGCTGACGGGGCAGCGGGCCTTCAGCGATAAGCTCGGCCAGGGCCTCCAGGTCGCAGGACTCGCCGACGATCTCCAGCACGTCCGGCGGCAGAATGCGGCTGTTCAGCGACAGCTTAATGACGCCAGCTTCCACCTCTTCCGCGGTCTTGCCGACGATCTGCCCCAACTCAGCCATCTTTTCTTTATCAATGGCGGCGTCAATAGCCCCCCGGAGCTGCTGGTTGTTCATCAGCTCTTTCAGGGTGAGGGGAGTGGAAACGCCTAGCTGGGACGCGATGGCATTGGCAAGATACGCGAGGCGAGAGGTCTCACCCAGGAAGAAGGTGATTTTCTCCCCTGCCTTAGGGATGACGCCATCGGGCGTCTTGAGAACCGTATCCAGGTTTTCAATGTGTTGGCCGCTTTCCATAGCGCGGGCCAGCCGGCGTTCGTCTTTTGCGGTAAGCAGAGAAACACGCCCGATCTCCCGCAGGTACATGCGGACCGGGTCGTCAATCATCTCCGACGCATCAATGGTTTCCGGCGCCAGTTTCACGTCAACCAGGGTTTCGGACGCCTCGGCCAACTCTTCTATTTCTTTGTCAATGACCTCAGGACTCCATTCTTCCTCTTTGGAGTCTGCAACCTCACCCTCCACTACTTCCAAGGGAAGTTCGCCTGCACCAAGCAAAGTGGCTACGGGTGTTTCTTCAGCTACGGCTTCATCCTCGTCGGCAGCCGGTTCTGACATAGTTTGCTCGTCCAACTCCTCAACAACGGACACCTTTTCAATCTGCTTCTTTTTGGGTTCTTTAGTCAGTGTTTGTTTTCGCATGGTGGGCCTCTACCGAGTCTTGTGGGATTGACCGTACTTAGTACGGAACAGCTCTTTCAGTCGTTGATTGGTGTCAATGGCTCTTTCAGACAGGTCTTCCGGTACGGCTGGGGAGACTGCATCGCCGGTGGACTGAGCCAGAAGGAGGGCTTCTTCTTCCTTCAAACTGCGGAGACGCCGTTCTTCAAGACGACGCAGACAGTCGGTTACTGCCTGTTCGCGCTGTCTGAGGTCAAGTGAGGGGAGGGGTAAAGCAAGGAGATACTCTGCGCGAGGGCGCACTTCTCCTTGTATGTGTTCTGTCAACCCCTCTAGTGTAGAGTAGCGAAGCCAACTTGTAAAGAGCTGACGGTCCTCCCACCTGCCGAATGTTTGAGGGTCCAACTCGTGGACCAAACGTCTGAGATCGGGCCAGCGCAGAAGGATAGCAAGGAAATGCTCTGCCAGGGTGTCGTGTAGCTGGGTCTCAAAGGGCGCTGCTTCCGATTCAGAGGCGGCGGCCCTTGTCGCAGCGCGGCGCGCCTGCGCCTGAGCTTGGGGCCGGGCAACGGCGGCTTCCAACGTAGCAAGAGGGACGCCAAGAGCGTCTGCAAGGCGGCGAAAGTAGGTGTCTTGGTCAAAGGGGTTGCCCATCTTGTTGATGAGTGCCTTCACCTCCGCAGCAGCCTGCGCTTTGCCCTGCCCGGTGGAGATGTCCCAGAAGGAGGACAACGAGGCCATCAAGTAGTCCAGAATGCTCTGGGCTTCGGAAACGAGGCGTTGCCACTCCTTGGGGTTGGCGCGGATGAACTCGTCCGGGTCTTTCCCCGAAGGCACGACGAGGACACGCAGGCCGAAGTCGGCGCTGCCACGGAAGGCGTCCTGGAAGACGCCCCAGGAATCGCGCAGGCTGCGGAATGTGGCCTGCTGGCCGGCGGCGTCGGCATCCAATGACATGACGAACTTCTTGGCTGCGCCCTTGAGCAGTGCCACCTGCTGCTGCGTCAGCGCCGTACCCATGGAGGCCACCACGTTCTCGTAGCCGTGCAAGTGCGCGGCGATGGCGTCCATGTACCCTTCTACGACAACGGCCTCGCTTTGCTCCCGGATGACTTTCTTCGCCTTGTGAAAGAGATAGAGGATGTGCCCTTTGTCAAAGACGGCGGTCCGGGGCGAGTTCAGGTACTTTGGCTCGGCGTTTTCAAGGGTGCGCCCGCCAAAGCCGGCAAGGTTGCCTTGGGAGTCGTGGATGGGGAACATCAGGCGGCCAAGGAACATATCCCTGGAAGGCAGGTCTTCTCCGCGGGTTGCAAGGCCCGCCTCAATGACCTGCTGCTGAGTGAAACCCAGCGCAACAAGATGCTCAGTAAGGGCAGTACCGGAGCCGGGGCTGAGGCCAAGCTGGAAACGACGGCAGGCGTCGTTGTCCAGTCCCCTGCCCTGCAAGTACGACCGTGCGGCGATGCCCTGCTGGGACCGCAGCGTATCCTGAAAAAAGGCGGCTGCGGCATCGTTGATTTTGAATATGGCGTTGCGCTTAGGATCGTCGCGCCTGGCTTCGGCGATGGACACGCCGGCGCGCTGGGCCAGCAGGCGCAGGGCCTCAGCGAAGTCCAGCTTCTCGGCGCGCATCACAAAGGAGAGCACGTCGCCGCCGGTGGCGCACGCGCCGAAGCAGCGCCAGGACTGGCGGTCGGGAAAAACGTAGAAGGAGGGGGTGCGCTCGTTGTGGAAGGGGCACGGCGCGGCGAAGTTGCGCCCGGCGCGACGAAGCGCTGGGACGTAGCCCGTGACTACGTCCACGATGTCCAGGCGTTCTTTTATGTCGTCAGCGATGCTCATGCTTCTTGTCCACGTGTGAAGGCTTTCTTCTGGGGGCTATCTCAGAACCCATTCCGGTGCCGCCCCATGAAGAATGCGGTATGGTGACCCAGCCATTAGGCTGGGGTAGAAGAAACCATCTTGAGATACTTTCTAAGCTGATTTGGCCTTCCTTGCCTGGCTGGCACGCCCGAAGTAGTCCGCGAATTCTTTGAGGATTTCGCTGGCGTGGCCCTCTATCTCAATGGTCACAACTTGTCCTTCGGCATCGTAACTGATGAGCACTTGGTCTGCCACCTCTTCTGTCTCCACGGATTGTCCGTCACGCACCCGCAGAAAGAGGCTATCTGTATCCGGGGCGTATCGCGCAATAGGGCGTTTCATCTCCTACCCTCCCGTTCCACTGTCCGTTTGAAAGAGCGGTCAAAGAATGCATTGTGTACAGTTACATTGTCCTCTAGTACAACGACTCTGAGGTACTTTCCAGCCTCCTCAATAAACCCCCAGTACCTGATCCTGCCATCAGCCTGTACCTCATGCGCAACTGGATTGTTCAGCACTATCTGAATCCAGTCTTCTCTCCGCGCCTCCGCCCGCTCTGGCTTGATGATATGTTCAAAGTACCATGTCGTTTCCATTCCCTGGGTTTGCCTTTCTCTACAACCCCCGCTTCAGCGGCCTTCAGCCTCCAGAATGAAATCACGCCCCGTTTCCCTAATCCACTTTATGAAAATGCCGCGGCACTTGTCCTCCATAACTGGGCCGCTTTTGACCAGCCTGGATGGATCAAAGGTGTCCTCAAGAATGTACTTGAATGAACGCGCCCCACTCACCACTTCTGGAACCTTGGCACGCAGCAAAGCATTCTCACACATGGGGCAAGGCCACAGAGTCGTAAATACTGTGCAGTCTGGGAATGTGTGTTTACCCAGGAGTCGCCCTGCTGCTCTCAGAACCAGGATTTCTGCATGGGCCGTAGGGTCGTTCAGTTCAACCTCGCGATTTCCGGCTCGGGCAATGATGATCCCCTCTCGCACAATGACCGCGCCAACGGGACATTCTCCCCGGTCATACGCCTTTAGGGCCTCTTTGAAGGCTTCTTCCATCAGGTTTTTTGAGGTCATCATGAATCACTCGCCCTTACGATGTTTGGTTGAGATTACACCACCCAGTTGAACACGCTGCCGGAGATGCCGGGGCGCAGCTCCTCGGCGCGGCGCAGGGCGTACTGATCGGTCATGCCGGAGACGAAGTCTGTCGCCGCACGTTGGGGCGGCTCTTCTCGCCGCCGGTACTCTTCCGGAATGTTGTCAGGGTGGGCCGTATAGTGCTCGTAGAGGAACGCCACGACCTCCCTAGCCCTTCTGCCTTGAATACTATTGTTGGAAGGCAGGTACACCTTTTCAAACATGAACTCGCGCAAGGTGTTCAGCGCCTCCCGCACGCGGGGCGACATGGCGATCACTGGTGTGATGCTTGCCGGGTTATCGCCGGTGCAGGCCCACGAAGTTTCCACAACGTCGGTGACCATGGCGTCAATGCGCTGGGAGTGGCGCGCGCCCAGAATGTTCGCCACCGAGGACGGCAAATCGTCTTCCCGCAGGATTCCGGCGCGGATAGCGTCGCCGATGTCGTGATTCAGGTAGGCGATGGCGTCGGAGAGGCGGCATACCTGGGCTTCAATGGTCAGACCTTCCACGAGGCCGCTTTCCAGGAAGTCTCCCTGGGGTTTGGAGTGGCTGACGATGCCCTGTCGCACCTCCCACGTAAGATTGAGGCCCTGCCCGTTCTTTTCCAACACCTCCACGACACGCAGGCTCTGTTGACTGTGGGAGAAGCCGCCGGGGGCCAGGGCGTTCAGAGTCTCCTCTCCAATATGGCCGAAGGGGGTATGGCCCAGGTCGTGCCCCAGAGTAATGGCCTCCTCCAGGTCTTCGTTGAGGTTCAGGGCGCGGGCAATGGTCCGCGCAATCTGGGAAACTTCCAATGTATGGGTCAGGCGCGTCACATAGTGGTCGCCCAGCGGCGCAACGAACACCTGCGTCTTGTGCTTCAGCCGCCGGAAGGCGTTGCTATGGATAATGCGGTCGCGGTCCCTCTGATAATCCGTCCGCAAGGGCGACGGCTCTTCCGCCAGATCACGCCCTTTGGAAGCGCGCACCTTTGCGGCGTAGGAGGAGAGGGACTCTTCCCGTTGCTCAAGGCGAAGGCGAACGTTGTGGCTGAGCATAGGCATGAGCATGAAGCGAGAATGCGCCCCAAAGCGGGGCTTGAAGCCAGCCAGCAGCGAGTGGCATGAGAACTATACCATTGCGAAGGCTGGCGGCCCAAGAAGCGAGGACAGCGCGTTGGGAACGCAGAGAGAACATGCCTAGATCACAATTCCCTCAGTGTCCTTGCGTTGCTGAAATCCGCTTTTGGTAGCTGTCATACAACGTCTTGAACCACATCCCAGGGCCTTTGTTCTGGCCTTCGGAGGCTTGACCGTCAGGGACCTGCATGCCCTTTGCTGCTGCACGTCCGGCTATGTAGCCAAGCTGCCGGTAGGACTCAAACTGGGCCTGGTCAAACTGCTGGTCCAGGGTTGAATCATAGGGGAACCTGGGATTGTCCTGCCTCAGATAGTTGAGGATATCCGGCGTCAGCGTGCCCTGCACCAGGCCGGACTTGATGAGCACAAGATAGCCCGTATCCGTGTCACCTTCCCCGTGGCGTCCATCCCCTCTCAGCCTTGGGTAGCGTATCCGTCCTACGGCAAAGTAGCTTTTGACCTGTCCTGAGGTTGCATCCCGCTCCAACAGTCCCAGATTGATGTCTACCTCTACTCCAAAGTCCACTCGCGCCAGGCGCAAGGGAATGCCTATCCCTCCGTAGTTTAGGTCTTCACCGTTTGCCGGCTCACCGGTAGCGTCTACGGCAATGATGTACCTGCAACGGCGGCGTAGAAGTTCGTAAATGCCCAGATTCTCAAAGTGCCCCCCATCGGAAAGGTAGACGCGCGGCCCCCTATCAAATGCCTTTCCTATCATCTCCTGCCAGTAGTAGCCGGGCAGCCGTTGTCCAATCTCCTCCCAGCACCATCGGAGTCCGGCACGAGGCCTCTTCATGAGCCCGTCCTGCACGATAATATCCGGTTGCGCCCACGCATCACCGAAACTCTTGGGCCAAGCTGGATTTACGACCCATGCACCCAGACGGATATTGAGCAACGTCATCACAACGCTCAGGGTTGGCTGCGTACGCATCCCCATGTTTGGGGACACCGCCGCCCCAGATATGGCCGCCGCATGGGATAGCCGCATGTTCTTTAGATCTTTGGCCGATTCAGTATGCCCCCACCCTGTCACGATGGAGCCATAGGTCACTGGCGAGATGACAAAACACTCAGCCCTTCGGTCACGCCGCTGGAGGGACTTGCTCCCTGTAGTATTCAATGCGGTGACCACCAGTTGCAGCGGCGAACCCTGTTCTTTCGCCTTCTCATTGCCTGCAGTCTTCTCGCCTCCAATCCCCTCTGGGGCTTTCACGTTTCCCATGGTCAAGTCCGGCCTCTTCCGCACTTTCCATCGTGGGGAGACAACATCGCCCTTCTTCTCCCCAGCCATCCTGGGAGGAATCACACTCATCACCCAGGTACGAAGGATTCGCTCTTCATACAGGAAATTCAAAGAAAGAGCATTCAGCAGCTTCGGGCCACAAATGGCAGCAGCGGCGGCGTACATTGCGAATACCCCTAACCACTTACGCAGTTCCTCCCACCCAGGTGCGTGACTTTGGGCTTGAAGATCCGGCCTAGAAACCAGTGCCCAAAGAAGGTAATACCATGTGAATGCCATCGTGAAGAGGAGAACATACCCTCCTACCGCCAGGCCGATCTTTGGCAGCACTTTCAGTAGCGCGTTCTTGGCTGCTTTTGGTACCGTCAGTTTTCGTGCCGATGCCCCCGCCACTCCCAGGCCGCCAACGCCGAGCAACCCCAAGACTGTCTCCCCGATTGCGAATCCACCCTCGTTGTTCAAAGCCAAAAGCCAGTGGACGCCCCATACACCAAACACCATGATTACTGCCGCAGCCGTGAGCGCTGACAAAAAGAGACAAGGCTTCATCAGCCATGTAGTCCCTTCTTTCACGTTTTCCAGGAACTTGAAAAGCCACGCCCCACAACCCTGCTGCATCAGCGCCGCCATGAACTGGAAGTAGCCCAGCAGAAGCGCGAAAGTCACGGGCACTAGGGGAACAGTCAACATCCATCTGTTTGTTGCCAGCCATGTAGGCGAGTAGTTACAATGCCTGGCGCTCGAGAACAGGGGGTCGAAACGGCACCAAACGGTCTCGGGAATAAGCATCGTGAGTAGGAACACCATTGAGGGGAGTGGAAGGAGATAGATGAGCCACGTCGCAGTCAATGAAACTACATATCGGATGGCACCAGACCAGGTCTCCGCATCAAACAGTCCTGCTTTCCGAGTAAGGATTTTGGCGTTTTCCCTGACGTGGCGTAGCGCAGGGCTCTCCAGTCCCAACACGGGAACCGTCCTGGTCTCTTCTGTTTCATGCTCGTCTTCCTTAGCCATAACATCATGTTGCGGCCAAGGGAAGCCGAAGGGGAGGTTCTCACGCTCCACTCCAAACCTACCGTATCCCGGCTTCTGGTAATCCAACGGCTCGGCGCAAAGCGCAGTGATGGATGCCCCCAAATAGCCGCCGCCTGACACGGTGGACAGGTAGTCCGCCTCCTTGAGCACTCCTTCATGGGCCAGGGCCTGCGTCACACCAAGGCAAAACGTCGCCGAGCGCATGCCGCCCCCACCCAAAGCCACGCCCATGAGGTTGTTCTCTGCCGTTATTACATATTCCTCACGCCCCTCCGAGACCTTCTTCTCGACCAACTTTCTTCGTCTCGCGAAGCGGCGGGGATTCACCCATGTGTCTATTTCAGCGGCGAACACCTTTTGGAAGTTCTCGTTTTGTCTGTCCTGGTCGCTTACGCCACCGGCTTCCCTTTTTACAGTGGAGTCCTTTTCCGCACACATTGGCTCTCTCCTCGCTGGGGTGCAACGCTCGTGGGGTCGTGGCGTATACTACAGACCTAACGCCGCTGCTTACAAGCAGCGTTTGACCTAAAAGCCCTCATTTGATGATGGGGAGAAATCGTCCCCCGCCATGCCTGAAGCGCCCGACTTGGAAGTCATCAAGGAAATCCTGACCCGCCGCATTGTGGGACGGAGGGTGGATACGGCGCGGGTGTTGCGGCCCACGGTGTTGCGGTCGCTGGCGGTAGAGGACTTCGCCTGCGACATCGCCGGGCGGACGTTGGATGGCATGACGCGACGCGGCAAGTTCCTGCTGCTGGACTTCTCCGGCGAACGCAAGCTGCTGATCAACCCTATGCTCACCGGCGCGTTGCAGGTCTGCACCCCCAAGGAGCGGATTGCAAAGAAGACCTTCTTCGTCATGTCGTTGGAAGGCGGCCTGGAGCTGCGCTACCTGGACGACACACAGATGGGCAGGGTGTACTACATCACCCCGGAGCAGATGCCGGACGTACCCACCTTCGCGGAGCAAGGCCCAGACGCACTATCCGAGCCTATGACTTTGCAGGAGTTCAAGGCGCGGCTTTCTCGCCACCACGGTGAGATCAAGGGCATCCTGACCGGCGGCCAGGTGGTGTCCGGCATTGGGAACGCCTATGCCGATGAAGTGCTCTTTGCGGCGGGCCTCTCGCCGTTCCGCAGGCGCAAGAGCCTCACGGAGCAGGAGCTTGCGCGGCTGCACGAGAGCATCAGCACCGTGCTGCTTGCGGCCATAACGGTGCTGCGGGAACGCATGGGCGAGGAGACGCATCACAAGGTCCGTGACTTCCTGCAAGTACACAACAAGGGGGGCCTGCCCTGCCCGCGTTGCGGTTCCACCATCAGCCAGCTTAACGCCAACCAGCGCATCACCAGCTACTGCCGGCACTGCCAGCCGGGGATGCTTTTGAAGAACTAACATGCCACTGGAAACACTAAACGTCACTCCGCCCTTTGACCTGTCCATAACGGCCAACCACCAGACCTACTACCAGCGCGAGTTCGGCGCCGACCGGTTTGAAGACGGCGTGTACTCTAGAGCGCTGGTGCTGGACGGCATCCCCCTACTGGCCCGTGTGACTGCGCAAGGAGACGCTGACGCGCCGCGCCTTCACCTGGAGGTCTCCGGCGAAGGGGTGACGGCGGAAACAAAGGCAATGGCTGCGCGGGAGGTCTCCCGCATCCTCGGCCTAGAGACCTCAATGCGGCCCTTCTATGCTGCGGTGCAAGACGACCCCTTCCTGGGCGATGCGACGCGGCAACTGTACGGGCTGCACCCGCCTCAGACGGGATCGGTGTACGAGGCACTGGTGATGGCTGTCATCGGCCAGCAGATATCGGGGACGGCTGCGCGCTCCATACGGGCGCGAGTGGTGCGCGAGCTAGGCATAGCGTTTGTGGTAGACGGCAACGAGTACTGCGCCTTCCCTGCGCCGGAGGCCATCCTTCAGGCAGGGCAAGAACGCCTGCGCAGCCTGGGATTGAGCAGCCGGAAGGTGGAGTACATCCAGGGCATTGCGACAAAGGCGCTGGAGGGAGCGCTGGACCACGGGCGTCTCAGCGCCATGAGCAATGAAGAAGTGGTCTCGGCGCTGACTGGACTCAGGGGCGTGGGGCAATGGACCGCCCAGTGGGTGTTGCTCCGGGCGTTATCCCGCCCGGATGCGTTTCCTGGTGGTGATCTCGCCTTGCAACGCCTTCTCTCCGAGGTGTACTTTGGTGGAAGGCCAGTAAGCGAGAAGGAAGCGGCCCTCTATGCAAAACAGCATTGGGGCAGCTATACGGGGTTTGCGACCACCTATCTGTTTGCCTGCATTCGCAGGAGAAGGGTAGAGCAAGAATCAGGGGAGGCGCTTCCCGGCACTTGACCGGTCCTTTCTTCGCCACTGTCCACCATCACGAGGAACGCCATGAACGCCACGCGCAGGTCCAGCCAAGAGGAAAGCCTGGGACGCTACCGCCGGTATATGAAGGCGGAGCAGGAGGCGGTTGGGCTGTATACCGCAATGGCCGGCGCGGAGAAAGACTCCAAGCGAAAAGCGCTTTTCCAAGAGCTAGTGGAGTCGGAGCGGCGACATGCCATGTATTGGGCCGCCAAGCTGGGCATCGCCCTTTCCGAGAAAGCGTCTGTACGCCGCACCTTGCGGGTGCACGCCGTGGGCTGGCTTGCCCGCAGGCTTGGGACAAAACGGATGCTGTCCCTGGTCATGCGCCTGGAGGGAGATGACTCGCGCATCTACGGCGGCGACCCCGAGGCTGCACACGTGGTGGGCGAAGAAGCGGAGCACTTCCAGAAGCTCCAGACTATGCAGGATGGCCTGCGCCATCCACAAAGACAGGCGCGCACGACCCAGGCGTGGGAAAGCGCGGCCTCTGCCGGCGCTTTCCGGGCCGGTGTCCTGGGCGTCAACGATGGCCTCGTATCCAACTTCGCCCTGGTCTGGGGCGTGGCGGGCGGCACCTCGGACACACAGATCATTCTCTTGGCAGGCGTCGCCGGGCTGCTGGCCGGGGCATTTTCCATGGCCGCGGGCGAGTACGTCTCTATGCGGGCAGACCGAGACCTTTCGGAATACCGTATTGAGAAGGCGCGCAAGGAGCTAGAAGAGTTCCCGGAGGAGGAAAGGGAAGAGATCTCCCTCATCTACCGTCTCAAAGGACTGACCAAGGCAGAAGCCGACCTGCTGGCTGCGCGAGTCATGCAAAGCAAGGAGATTGCTCTGGACACCATGGTGCGAGAGCAGCTAGGTCTTGACCCCCACCAACTTGGCTCGCCGACAGGCGCCGCCGTCAGCTCCTTTGTCGCTTTCTCCGCTGGAGCCTTCGTTCCCCTGTTCCCGTACCTGCTTTCGCACAACTCCGGGGCCTTTCTCATCAGTGGTGTGCTTACTGGGGTGGCGCTGCTCTTTGTCGGCAGCTTGCTGGCCTACTTCTCCAAGAAGAACGCGGCCTGGGGCGGCTTGCGTATGCTTTTGTTCGGCGCAGTGGCCGGCGCCATTACCAACGGCATAGGCCGGCTTGTGGGTGTAGCGGTGGGATAGACTTGGGCCACCCCCTACCCCATTCCCTATGCCCCGACACGTACGGGGCTAGCGCATCATGCGGGTGAGGGTTTTGCGCCCCTGGGGAGTGGAAAGCTGCTTCATGAGCTTTTGGGTCTGCCTGAACTGGCCCAGAAGCTGGTTGACATCGGATGGCGTGACGCCGCTGCCCAGGGCAACTCGCCGCCGGCGGCTGCCGTTAAGCAAGTCGGGATTGCGGCGCTCCTGGGGCGTCATGGCGAGGATGATAGCCTCGGTGCGCCGTAGCTGGCGATCCTCGTCGCCGTTGCTCTTGGGCATGCGCTTGCTGAGGGCGGAGAAGCCGGGCAACATGCCCATGATCTGGCTGATGGGACCCATCTTCTTGACCTGCTGCAACTGCTGGAGCATGTCCTCCAGGTTGAAAGTGGCGGTACGCAGTTTCTTTTCCAGGACCTTGGCCTGCTTCGCGTCGGTCTCCTGCTGGGCAAGCTCCACCAGGGACTTCACGTCGCCCATGCCCAGGATGCGGGAGGCCATGCGGTCCGGGTAGAAAGGCTCCAGGGCCTCGGCGCGCTCGCCCATGCCGATGAACTTGACGGGGACGCCGGTGACAGAGGCGATGGACAGGGCAGCGCCGCCTCGCGCATCGCCGTCCAGTTTGGAGAGCACCAGGCCGGTAAGGGACATACGGGCGTGGAAGTCCTGGGCGGCACGCACGGCATCCTGGCCGGTCATGGCGTCTACGACCAGGATGGTCTCAGCAGGCTCGGTGGCTGCCTTCACCTGCTCCAACTCGGCCATAAGCTCGTCGTCAATGTGCAGCCGCCCGCCGGTGTCCACAATGACCCAGGTGACGCCCAGGGTGCGGGCGTACTCCACGCCGTTGCGGGCGACGGTGACGGCGCTGTTGCCTTCCGGGGCCTCGGCGTAGACGGGGATGTCCAACTGCTTGCCCAAGCTCTGGAGCTGCTGGATAGCGGCGGGACGGCGCAGGTCGGCGGCGACGAGCAGGCTGCGATGGCCTTGCTTGCGCAGTTGCAGGGCCAGCTTTGCGGCGGTGGTGGTCTTGCCGGAGCCTTGCAGGCCGACCATGAGGCAGACGGAGGGCGCGCGCGGCGAGGGGCGTAGGGGCGACGCATGCGTCGCCCCTACGCCTTCCGAGGAGCCGCCAAGGACGGCGGTCAGTTCTTCATAGACGATCTTGACGACTTGTTGGCCGGGGCTGAGGCTTTGCAGCACCTGCTCGCCCAGGGCGCACTCTTTGACCTTTGCGATGAGGTCGCGGGCGACGCGGAAGTTGACGTCGGCCTCCAGGAGGGCCATGCGCACCTCACGGAGGGCGCTGTCCACGTCCTGCTCGGTAAGGCGGCCACGGGAGCCGAGGCGCTGGAAGATGGCGGTGAGTTTGTCTGTAAGTGCGTCAAACATGGCTACATTTTAGCATAGGGCAGAGGGCATAGAGCATAGGGGACGCGGACATACGGACATACGGACAAGGGGCATAGAGCATAGAGCAAGAGGCTGGGCGATTCGATTTATGCGGTTTTGGGCAGGTATTTTTAGCTTGGATTTGTATCTGTGATTCGTATTCTTTTTTTGAGGAAACGAATCCAAAATCCGGCTGGCTGGGCGCCCCTGGCGCCGCACCCTGAAGGGTGCAGCATGGGGCAGTTTTGGAGCACAGGCGACGACCAGATGGGTCATAGGACGAGGGTAGCAGACAGGGGTGGGGATGAGGAAGGGGGAGGTGGCAGCTCTATGCATTTGCCAATTCAGACAAACGTTCTAGGCACCGGCGCAAGCTATCTGAGCGATTTGCCGCGATCCCAGGACGCCAACCAGAACTTAGGTTGGAAACGAACCGGATAAGGCTGGTGTTATAGGCGGGGCCTAATTCTCGGCCGCTGCCAGGACGTGGGACAATATCTTCACGTATTGACCGCTTTCGTGACCGGCGAGCCAAATTCACCAGGGTCTGTTTAGGATCGTCTACCTGCTCAGGATATTGCGGCACTTTGTTGACGGGTATGTACAAGAACTCGGCAATGCGTTCTCGGTCACTTAATATCCAGGCTTCAATTTCTCTGACGACCACCCGGAAACACATTAAGGGAGATGGACTTGGAAGCCAAGATTCACGCAGGTTAGGAGCACACTCAGCCTCGTGGTCCAAGTCTACAAGAACACACCAACGTTCATGTTGGGCGGCGGAGTTGTATCCAACGATGCAATTCCGTAAATCAGTTTTACCACTCTTTACATGTATTATGGGCGAAAGGAGGCCAACCGTATCTGCTAGCCGGCGGAGGACGGCGCTGTCAATATCGCCTTCTACAGCGCCTGTGAGTGTCGGTATAGCTCTGGTTGACATTAGAGGTCACCGAACATACTCAGTTGCCAAGCGTTTTTTGGCTGGGTGTGGGCGATGACAATATCGGCTATGGTTGATCCCCCTCTCAGCAAGGTTTCCACTTGAGAAATCTTCTGAAGGAGTTTCGTTTCGGTTCCGCGGTCAGTTGTGGGAATCAGCATCAGGACCTCGTCAACTCCAATGCCCTCATTTCTCAACAGATCAGGTGAATGAGTGCTTAGAATAATTTGACGGCCAGTTCTTCTTTGCGCACGATACATCATTTCTGGAATGAACTTCACCACTTCGGGATGGAGGGAAAGCTCGGGTTCCTCTAATAGGAGTGGACCGGAGCCGTCAAGGATTGCCCACAACAAGCCCAACAAACGTAGCGTACCATCTGAGAATAGAGCTTCGGATTGCCACTGCCCTTGGGGTCTCCAATGTTGGTATTTTCCTTCTAAATGTGGCGTTCCCTTGTCGTCGCGACTTAGCTTGATCTCTGTCAATTGTGGTACGGCGATTTGGAGAGCCTCCTGTATTCGCCGAAGCCAAGCCTCCCTGGTCCTTGTTTGTACATGGGCGATCTGCTCAAGAAAGTCGCCTCCGTAGGGGTCATTCTTTCGCCCCACAGAACGGTCAGGCTCTCTTATCAATTGTGGGACGATGTGTAGATATCGGATTGAACGAAAGAAATCAGCAATCTCACGGAACTCTTTGTTCACGTTTATTTGCTCAAGATAGGTCTGAGTTAGCCTTTCAGGATCAGCCTTGTCATCATCGTTTGGCCTGTCTAGGAGGACTGCCGACTGTTGTACGACTCGCTCTCGTTTGACGACGGGCCTTCTAAGGTTATCCTGGCTGAAAGTCACCTCATATTCCCATGCGGAGGTTCTTTTGTCATCTCCCAGGGTGAGATGGATAGTGATATCTGAGTAGCGGCGGGCAAAAAGTGAGCGGATGCTTGAGACACCCCCTCGCTTCCTAACGGCTTCTTGAAGGCCCCCGCCAATTGACACGATGTCATAGAGGAAGCGGAATATGTCCAAAAGGTTGGATTTGCCTGATGCGTTTGGCCCAACAAGAAACATGCGCCTTTGGAGGGGCGTGTCTATCTCCAAGAAATTTCGCCAATTGGCTACCCGGATGTGTGTGTAGCGCAAGCCCTTAGCGGAATCTCGTTTGGATTTTGCGCCGTTCATGCTTCAGGCCTTGGGAGCGATTTCAGGAACTGGCTCTAGGATTCTAAGAGGATTATAGGGGAAGGATTCTGTTGTGGCTACTTGGTCCCTTCGAGACGCTGTTGCAATGCTTTTGCAATAGTGGGAGGTGGTGTTTTATAGTCGGGCGGTCGCCCACACCCGCTATTCCGGGCTGTGCCACGAGAGCAAACAACGATGCCACGCTCGCCGGAAAAAGAAGGGCCGCCTACTTTGGCGGCCCTTCTCTGTGTCGTCGACCAGTGACATAGGCCTAAGCTACAACGTGCGCTGGCGACGGCCGGGGCCGCCAGCGCCGTTGCCAGGTCCTCGGCGGTGAGCTCGTCCACGCCACGCTACCAGCGGCGCTTGAGGGGGTCAATCACCTTGAAGGACAAGCGGCCAACCTTGTCTATCTCAATCTCAATGGTGTCGCCGCCCTGCATGGCACCGAGACATGTTGCCATGGAAACATGATGGCTCTTTCCCCACGGGGCATCATGGCAGGGTTATGTTCGTCCTCGGCTCATTGCGCGGGGTTGTCGGCGATGTATTGTCGGACGGCGTTGAGTTCGGTGTCGTCGCGGATGACACGTTCGTAGCAGTTGCGTTGCCACAGGGGAACGCCAGGAGTTTGACCAACGGCATTCGCATGAGGCGACACGGCGGATTTGAAGGAACCGATTATTGCGCCCAAGGGTCCCTTCGGCGGGCCAGATAACGCAAACGTAGGGGCGTCCCGATGCATCGGGACGCCCCTACGAGGTCACGCCAATGGGGAAACTCTATCCAATCGTCCCCTTGGTACTGGGCACAGCACCTGCGGCGCGGGGGTCTGGCTCCACGGCGGCGCGCAGGGCGCGGGCCAGGGCCTTGAACACCGCCTCCGCCTTGTGGTGCGGGTCATCGCCGCGCAGAACCTGCACGTGCAGGTTCACGCCGCCTTCAATGGCAAAGCGCTCCAGGAAATGGCCGATCAGCTCGCCGCCCAGGGAGCCGACTTGCGTTCCCGCCAGCTTGGCGTCCACCACGGCATAGCCGCGTCCGCCAACGTCCACGGCCACCAGGGCCAGCGCCTCGTCCAGAGGGACGGTGGCCGAACCCATGCGCCGGATACCCGCGCCATTGCCGATGGCCTGGCGCAAGGCGCGTCCCAGGACGATGGACACGTCTTCGGCCAGGTGGTGGTTGTCCGGCAGGTTGTCGCCCATAGCGTCCACGGACAGGTCAATCAGGCTGTGGCGGGCGATCTGGGACAGCAGGTGGTTGAGCATGAGGTCGCCGGTCTGGATTACCGATTGCCCGTGGCCGTCCAGGTTGATCTCCACCGTCACCGTGGTCTCGCCCGTCTCACGAGTAATGGACGCCCGGCGTCCCGTAACGGACATGGCTTCTGCAGCACGCGCAGGCGTAGGGGCCGCCAGCGTTTCGCCTGGTACCGGTTGCTTCACCCGCACCCGGGGCGATGTGACTATGAGGTCCCTGCTCACATAGATGCGATTGCCCTGTTTGTGGGTCTGGCCGCTGACCATGCCTAGGTTCACGTAGCGTCGCAGGGACGCCGTGGTCATGCCCAGCTCCTGGGCGCGGCCGGCCAGGGTCAGCATCTCGCCGGTGGCACGCTGGCGGCGAGCGCGGCGCTGGCGCCTTTGACGCTGGGGCTGCGGCTCTTCCGCAGCAGGGGGTGGGGTCTGATCTTGCACCATGTTGATTTACTCCTTAGCTCAGTATTTCTTGTAGGGCGTTTACCAGGGCCTGGTTGTGGTAACGCAGGCCCACACTGGTACGAATGTAGTCCCGCAGCAGGGCGTTGTTGTAGTAGCGCACAAAAATGCCACGACGGGCCAGGGCGCGGTATACCTCGTGGCCCTTGCCCTGGGTGAGGCGGCACAGGATGAAGTTGGCCTCGGATGGAATGGGCGTCAGGTTCGGCATCTGTTGAAGCTGGCCGAAGAGCCAGTGCCGCTCCTGCACCAGGTGCGCCACCCGGCCCTGGAGCAGCTCTTTGTCCTGAAGCGAGGCCAGCATTGCAACTTCCGATGCGACGCTGATGTTGTACGGCGGTTTGATGACCAGCAGCCGCTCTGCAACGGCGGGGTCCATGACCCCATAGCCGATACGCATACCTGCCAGGCCCGCCCATTTGCTGAAGGTGCGCAACACCACCAGGTTGTTGTACTGCGGCACGAGGTGCACCAGCGACTGGCCGGCGAACTCGGCATACGCCTCGTCCACCACCACCAGCGCTCCCAAGTCCAGCAGCTTGCGCACCGCCGCTTCGCTCACCAGGTTGCCCGTAGGGTTATTGGGCGATGCAAGGAAAATCACCTTGGCCCCGTTGCCGGCCGCGCGACGGATGGCCTCCACGTCCACGTCAAAGGTCTCATCCCTCGGCACGGACACCAGCTTGCCGCCCGCAAGCTCAGTGAAGGTGGCGTACATGGCGAAGGTGGGCACGGCCTGGATGACCACGTCCCCCGGGCCGACGAACAGCCGCAGCAGCAGGTCTATAAGCTCGTCGCTGCCAACGCCGGCGACGATGCGGTCCGCCGTAGCGCCGGTGTAGTCTGCAAGCGCGTTGCGTACTTTGCGCTGCTGCGGATCGGGATAGATGTGATAGCTCTTGTAAGCGGCCAGCGCCTCTTTCACTTTCGGCGAAGGGCCGTACAAGTTTTCATTGCCGTCCAGCTTGATAATCTGGTCTTCAGCAATGCCCGCCTCTTGCGCCAGCACGTCCGGCGGGTCAATAGCGGCGTAGGCTTCAGCTTGTACCAAGTGTGGCAACATCAATTTGTGAATGTCAGTTGGCGGCGGCATGATGCAACATCAATGAATGGAAAGCAATTCCGTTTGCGATTGACCGATGTAACAATACGGTATGCGGACTTCTTTGGCAAGGGCTTGCAGGCTATGGGAAAAGTGAAGTTAAAACTGCTTATGTTAGATACAATAGCCCATAGGTTCCGGCAAATAGGTCGGCGTTGTCTCAGTTGACACAACGCCGCCGGCCTTGTGTCAAGCGTCACATCGCAAAATGCAATCAGCCGCACAAACAGACACACAAAAGCCTGCGCTGCCCGTTGTCTCTTCCTCTATCTCCATGCCCGAATGTCCTTATGCCAGCTTTGCACGGAAAGTACTCAAAAGTCCTTTTGGGCCTTACCCCCTGGCCCCCTCGCCTTCGGCGGGGGGAAGAAATCGTATCTGGGGGACACCCCCAGCCCCCCGACGGGAACTCACGTTCCCTGCACCTTCCTGGGTTTTCGTGCAAAGCTCCTTATGCCCGTGTGCTCTATGTCGTCCCTTACCCCCTCCCGCTTGCCCACCTGCCCGCTGGCCCGTATAGTAGAGCCTATCGGGTCAACACAGCCGTAAAGGAGTGCACTGTGGCAACTCAGAAGTTTGACTTTAGCAAGCTCATCGCCGACCGTGTGCCGCCGGGAGCGCCCGCACGCCCAGTCGTCCGGCCCAAATACGACTTCGGCACCGGCTTCCCCGACCCCGACTCCTTCCCCTGGCAGGGCCTCCACGAAGCCCTGGGCCGCGCCCTCAAAGACAAGGGCCGCGACCTCGTGCTGTACCCCGATCCCCAGGGGCACCCGGAGGTCCGCCAGTTCATTGCCGACAAGCTGAAGCGGGAGCGCAACATCACTGTCAACCCCGACCAGGTGCTGGTCACCGGCGGCTCCGGCCCGGCCATCGCCCTCTTCGTCCAGCTCCTGTCCAACCCCGGGGACGTGCTCCTGACTGAGGACTACACCTACGTCGGCACTCTGGGCATCATGCGCAACCTCAAAGCCCGCATCGTCGGCGTCGCCACGGACGCTGAAGGCATGAGGCCCGACGCCCTGGAGCAGGCCATCAAGGACTTGGCCCGCTTTGAGGTCAAGCCCAAGATGGTCTACACCATCCCCTCCTTCCAAAACCCCCTGGGCACCGACATGGGCGTGGCGCGGCGCAAAGCCATCCTCGCCGTTGCCCAGAAGTACAGCATCCCCATTTACGAGGACGACGCCTACGAGGACCTGCGCTTTGCAGGCGCGCGCTCGCCCGCCATCCACTCCTACGACGATTCCGGCATGGTGCTGTACTCCGGCACCTTCTCCAAAATCCTGGGCCCGGCCATGCGCGTCGGCTTCCTGGTCGCGCCCCAGGAGCTGATGCCCCGCATCAACTCCATGTACTGGGGCCGCCCCACCAGCGAGTTCGCTACCCTGGCCGCCCTGTATTACCTGCGCGACCATCTGGACGACCACGTGGACGAGATCAACGGCATCCTGCGCACTCGTCGCGACGCCATGCTTGGCGCCATCGGCGAGTACCTGGGGTCTGCCGCGACCGTATCGCACCCCGACGGTGGCCTGTACCTGTGGCTCGGCCTGCCGGAAGGCAAAAACGTCGCCGCCGTCGCCGACAAGGCCCGCGCCAGGGGAGTGGCCTACCTGCCAGGCCCTAGCTTCTCGCCATCCGGCGGCGGGCAGAACTACCTGCGCCTGTGCTTCGGCTACGAGCGCCCTGACGCCATCCGCGAAGGCATCGCCGCTATGGCGGAGGTATTCGCCCAAAACGGCCTTTTGGACAAGAAGCGGTAGGGAACTTTGAAAGAACGAAGAAAGCCAGCCACGACATGTCGTGGCTGGCTTTCTTCGTTCTTGATCTTGTCATTCTTCATCCCGATGGGATCAGGATGAAGAATCTCTCCTGCTTCGCCGTTGCGTCACGCGCCTTTCGCACTAGCAGGGTGCTGAAAAACTCCTTCGGCCATCCTCCCAACCCTATTCCTGAAAAGGAAGGGGAAGGATTTATATCTGAGGGACACCCTCAGACTCCCGGCAAAGGGGCTTTGCCCCTCTGTACTCCCCTTTTTCCGCAGCCTGCTAGGCCACGTTTTCCCCTTCCCGTCGCGGGAAGGGGGCAGGGAGTTAGATCGTTCCCCCTACCATCCTTGCCAGCCGCTCCAGCCCCTTCTTCGTATCGCTTGCCACCTTCACGCTGTCCACTGATGCCAGACGCCGCTTGAACAGCCAGTAGGTGAACTCCTTCAGCCCCAGCAGCGAGAGCCTATCCGAAACCGGCCTGCCCGTCTCCGCGAAGAAGGCGTCCAGCAGCTCCTGCTGCGATGCGCCGTAGATGCGCTGGCAGGCCAGGTCCGTCACGTCGGGAGGCTCCGGCAAGCCGATGCTGGCGCGGCCCTTGCGTATCTCTTCTTCGCCGGCAAGCAGCAGCGTCTCCTCCACCAGCACGCCGTAGAAATAGTTGAGGTGCGCCCGGTATTTCTCCGGGCCGATAAGCTCCTGGAACCGCTGGTCGGTGATGTTGGAGGGCAAAACGTCTGCGAACAGCAGGGCTTCCGCATTCTCGGCTGGCACAAGGTCGGCGATGTCCTCCAGCAGGCGGCCAGCCAGCGCCAGCCAGTCAAAAGCCTCGCCCAAGAGCAGGTACTGATAGCGGACGCCGTCCAACTCTTCCGACGCCAGAGGCCAGCGCCCTACGGCGGCCAGCAGCGCCTCCTGCCAGGGTAAGCCGCCGGTAATAGTCTCGCGCAACTGGCAGATGACCTCTGCCGGCGTGGGCTTGGCGGTCGTAGGCGTTTCAACTGGTTGGACCTGCGTCTGGGCCATATCCCCTAGAGTATACCGCATCGTGACAATGCGGCTTCATGTCCTCGCCTTGAGGTTGCATGGTCGGCTCACCGTTGGTGGTAAGGGGTTTACGATGTAACGCTTGACAAGAGGTGGTCTCGTTTGTCTGAACGAGCGCAGCATCGTGAATGAATCCCTCTGCGCAAAGCTGTACATGGCACAGGGATTCAGCATTGCCCCCAATCCGCAGGCGGGGGTATACTCCCCTCGTTTGACAGGAAAAACTGCGGTCAACTGAGACCGCACGTTGCAACCTAGCAGGAGGATAGCTATGAAGCTGCTTTTATTCAACGACGGCCGCCCCGGCGTGCTCAGAGGAGATGGCGTGGTGGACATCACCAGCGCCGTCCGTGCGGTGACTACCGCCCGGGGGCAGGAGGCGATGCAGGCTATCATCGCCAACTTTGACAAGCTGCACAGCGAGCTTGTCCGCCTGCAAAGAAACGGCAAAACAGTGCCTCTCTCCAGCGTTAAGCTCATGGCCCCGCTGCCTCGCCCCAGCAAAATCCTGGCGATGGGCGGCAACTTCAGCGAGTTCGGCCACCGTCCGCCTGCGCCCATGTGGGGCTTCGTCAAGTCGCCCGACGCCGTCATCGGCCCTGGCGATACCTGCGTCCTCCCGTCCATTGACGCCAACATCTTCCATCACGAGCCGGAGCTGGTGCTGGTGTTCGGACGCGCCGGCAAGGACATCAAAGCAGCCAATGCCTTTGACTACGTCTTCGGCTACACCTGCGGCGTGGATGTCTCCGCCCGTATGCCTGCCGTAGCCGGCGCTGCCGGAGGCGGCCCTAGGCGGGACGCGCTGCCCCTCTCGGAGCACAAGTCCCACAAGACCTTTGCACCACTGGGTCCCTGGATCGTCACCAAGGACGAAATCCCTGACCCCCAGAACCTGCAGGTGCGCCTGTGGGACAACGGCGAGCTGCGCGGCAACTACAACACTTCCGATATCAACCACTCCATTGCCGCGTCCATAGAGTTCGCTACCGCCTTTGAAGGCGTCAGTGCGGGCGACGTGTTCTACCTTGGCACCAATCATCAGGGCCTTGGGGCCATGCAGGACGGCGACACCATTGAGATTGAGATAGACAAGGTTGGCCGCATGTCCTTCAAGGTCAGCGACCCACTCAAGCGCCGCTGGCAGCGCGGCGTAGACGAGCTTACCGCCGAGGACGTCCGCAACGGCGCCGGCGGCCCCGGCCGTCGGCAACGGCCGCTGTAGCCAGCCTCACGTATTCCGTAGGGGCGTCCCGATGCATCGGGACGCCCCTTGGGCGCTTATCCATTAGGCACTGGAAGATCCGAAAGACCTTGGACAAACCCCTAATAATCCTTGACACGCTGTTTTCCAACGTGATAGCGTGCGTTCTCATACAGCATTGATGTCCCACGGAGAAGGGGAGGAGTAGCGGGGGCAGCGCTTTCAGAGAGCCGGCGGCGGTGCAAGCAGGCAGCAAGCGCCCTCGTGAAGTCGCCCTGGAGTGGCCGGCCTGAACCCCGACACAATCGGGATAAGGCTGGCGGTTGCGCACCGTTACTCGCGCGTGAGTGCCCCGATGTCATCGGGGAACTAGGGTGGTACCGCGGGAGCACAAGCCCGTCCCTAAACAAGGCTAGGGGGCGGGCTTTTTATTTGCCTAGGCGCTGCCTAATCCGACGGCAGGGGCGCAAGCCTTGCGCCCCTACGAGATAGGCCAATTTCTAAAGAGAGCATATCATGACGAACGGACCTTCCCAGGACTTCCCCAAAGCCTACGACCACCATCCCGTGGAGGAGCGGCTGTACAAGTTCTGGATGGACAACGGCTTCTTCAAGCCCAAGATTGACCACAGCAAGACGCCCTTCGTCATCATCATGCCGCCGCCAAACGTCACCGGCGCGTTGCACCTGGGCCACGCCCTCACGGCGTCGTTGCAGGACGCCATGACCCGCTGGCACCGCATGATGGGCGACCCTGCCCTGTGGCTGCCCGGCACGGACCATGCGGGCATCGCCACGCAGGTGGTGGTGGAGCGCATGTTGCGCGATCAGGACGACATCTCCCGCCACGACCTTGGCCGCGACCAGTTTGTGGAGCGCGTCTGGCAATGGGTGGGCAAATACGGCAGCACCATTGACCAGCAGCACCAACGCCTGGGGGCCTCGTGCGACTGGTCTCGCAAGCGCTTCACCCTGGACGCCGGCCCAAGCCTTGCCGTGCGCACCACCTTTGTCAACCTCTACCGCAAGGGCCTCATCTACCAGGGCGAGCGCATCATCAACTGGTGTCCCCGCTGCATGACCGCCCTGTCGGACCTGGAAACGAAGCACGGCGACGAGGACGGCAAGCTGTACTACATCCGCTATCCCTACGAGGACGGCAGCGGCTACCTGACGGTCGCCACGACCCGCCCTGAAACGATGCTTGGCGATACTGCTATTGCCGTCCATCCGACGAACCCCAAGACGATGGGCATGGCAGGGAAACGGGTCATCCTGCCTATCATGCGACGGCCCATCCCCGTCATCGCCGACGAGGCAGTGGAGCTGGATTTCGGCACCGGGGCGCTGAAGGTGACGCCGGGGCACGACCCCGTGGACTTTGACATCGGCCAGCGCCACGGCCTGCCCGTCATCAACATCCTGAACCTGGACGCGACGGTCAACGCCGAGGGCGGCCCCTACGCCGGCATGGACCGGTACGAGGCGCGCAAGAAGGTGCTGGAACAGCTTGAGGCCGAGGGCCTGTTGGAGAAGATTGAGCCGCACCCCATGTCTATTGGCCGCTGCGACCGCTGCGACACCATCGTGGAGCCGCTGGTCAGCAAGCAGTGGTTCATGCGCATGAGGCCCCTGGCGGACCGCGCCGCCCAGGCGGTGCTGGACAGGCGCATCACCATCATCCCTGAGCGCTTCACCAAGGTGTACCTGAGCTGGATGGAGAACATCCGCGACTGGTGCGTCAGCCGCCAACTCTGGTGGGGCCATCGCATCCCGGTGTGGTACTGCGACGACTGCGGCGCCCTGACCGTAGAAGTGGAAACGCCCAAGCTGTGCAGCCGGTGCGCCTCTTCTCACCTGCGCCAGGACCCGGACGTGCTGGACACCTGGTTCAGCTCCGGACTCTGGCCTTCCTCCACCCTGGGCTGGCCCAAGGATACCGAGGACTACCGCTACTTCTATCCCACCACAGTGATGGAGACGGGGTACGATATCCTCTTCTTCTGGGTGGCCCGCATGGTGATGATGGGCCTTGAAAACACAGGCGACATCCCTTTCAAGACTGTGTACCTGCACGGACTCGTCCGAGACCCCCAGGGGGCAAAGATGAGCAAGAGCAAGGGCAACGTCGTTGACCCCCTCAAGACCATTGACGAGTACGGGGCCGACGCCCTGCGCTTTGCCCTGACCACCGGCATAACCCCGGGCAACGACACTCGCCTTAGCCCTGCCAGGATGGAGGCGGCGCGCAACTTCGCCAACAAGCTGTGGAACGCCAGCCGCTTCGTCGCCACGTGCATGGAAGGGGCTACGAATCTGAGCGAATGGAGCGACCCTAAGCCAACCCACCGCGAGGACCGATGGGTGCTGTCCCAGTTCAACCGCGTTGTGGAGAAGGTCAACCAGTACAACCGTGACTTCCAGTTCGGCGAGGCGCAACGCGAGCAGTACGATTTCCTGTGGGGCACGTTCTGCGACTGGTACATTGAGCTTGCCAAAGTGCGCTTGCGCAACGGAGACACTTCCGTTTTGCCCGTGCTGGCCCACGTCCTGGAAGGCTCACTGCGCCTGCTGCACCCCTACATGCCCTTCGTCACCGAGGAGATCTGGCAGCGCCTGCTGCCCCTTCTGCCCGCCTTTCTCCCTTCCCCCCTTGCGGGGGAAGGCCAGGATAGGGGTCCTGTTCCCCCCTCCATCATGGTCGCGCCCTACCCTCAGGCAAAGGCTGCCGCCTTTGACGCCGACGCCGAGGCGGAGATGGAGCTGGTGACGGGCATCGTGCGCGGCATCCGCAACGTGCGCGCCGAGTTCAAGCTAGACCCCCGCAAGCCGTTGGAAGCGCTGGTCTCCGCCGAGCAGGCAGGCCATGTGCTCTCCGAAGAATCCGATGCCATCAAGGCCCTGGCCCGTGTGGAGCCGCTGACACTGCTGGATGCCTCGTCTGCCAAACCTGCAACCAGTGGAACAGTGACCCTCGTGGCGGGCAAGGCGACGGTCTACTTGCCCCTGGGCAGCGCCGTGGACGTTGCCGCCGAACGCAAGCGCCTGCAATCCGAGATGGCCTCCGCCTTGGGTGCCATCCGTGGGCTGGAGGGCCGGCTGAGCAACGTGGCCTTTCTGGAGAAGGCGCCGGAAGAGGTGGTGGACAAGGAGCGCGAGCGCCTGGAAACGCTGCGGGAACGCACGGGGCGCATAGGGGATCTGCTGGCCGTGTTGGGGTAGGAGGGGAAAGCCCCAGCCATTTGAACATTTGTGAGGGTTATCTCATGACAAACCGTTTACCTACCAATGCTCATTTCCAACTAAGGCTTGTGAAGCGATTTGATGGCAAAAAGATATTAACATACGGGAACTTGGCAAGGCCAAAAGAAGGCGCATCAAAGGATCAAACGCTAGATCTTTTCGCAAACGAGAAGAGCGCCTTACAGTACGCCCGAAATTATTGTTCGCGAGGTGAAAGGCGTAAAGGACCGCTGCCGGGAGAATTCTTGGGTGTAGTGGTCGTGCAGCATGAAAGCGACCCATCAAAATGGAGGTCCGTTTCGCCTGGAGCAATCTTCGGAGGAGCAAAGTTAACCAATAGGCCAAAGCGAGTCAAAGACACTACCATTTGGCGGTTCTACGTTGATCCAGATGGCAAGGCTTACACGGTGAACCCTAAGACACACGAGATTGATGGGCCAGTCATTTAGACTCCGCTACGGGGTAAATACCACTTCCTTAGGTTGTGCCGTTAGCTCTTTTAAGAAGCTCGCAAGGGCTTTCTTGGTGCTACGTTCCGTCCTGATGCCATCGCTCATCTCTGCCAGGCAAAGCTCTATTGCACCTGCCAGCCTGCCTTCCATGCTGTTCGGGTTTGCAATATACTGCCGGAGGCGCGGCGCTAGCCAAGACTCCAAGTCCCAGAGAGAGCAACGCCCTCTCAGGTAATCGTCTAGCTTTTGTACGAGGTCTGACGCGATTTCCATGATTTCTCACTCTAGATTCTGGGATGACGAGCCTGAGTGGGTTACGCCCACTATTATAAGGGAAGCCTTTCAATCTGGACAGTTCATGGAGCGCCTAGCGCGAGGTGAGCTTCACTCCCGGGTCTTCGGCTATGACACCCATCTCAATCTACGACAAAGGCAGCGGATGCAAGAGCCGGTCTGTACTCGGAGTCAACTGGTGGTATACGTGACCCCGGAAGGTGAATCTGTTGCCCTGGTACATCAGTATCGCAGAATTGACGGTACCCTTGGAGCCAGCGGCAAACCTGATCCCAAGCGGCTTTGGGTTGGAGACCGTATGCTCATGGTGCGGCAAAGTCCTTCGTCGTAGAATCCTCCACACACCGCTCTACCCCTTGGCGCGAAGCTCTGCGGACTTGGCGTGGCCGGTGAAGCCCTCAGCGTGGCCGATGATTGCGGCGGCAGGGGCCAGGCGGCGCGAGTCCTCCGGGCTGAGGGCGACCACGGGGATGCGTTTGACGAACTGGTCTGCGCCTAGATATGAGGCGAAACGCGCGGTGCCGCAGCATCTGGCACATCTCTTTCCCCAAAAGTGCGCTCAACATACATAATCGCCACCTCCAGCTGTGCGGCGGAGACTTCCATATGCAAGCGCTCTCGCACTTCATCAGGGCTGGCCGCCTCAAAGAATCCTGCTAACGCCTCTTGCAAGTTCATCTTCGCATCTTCCACCGAGTCCCCTTGGCTGGCAATGTCCATCTCAGGGCACAAGGCCACGTAGCCGTCTCCCTCCCGCTCTATCACCGCGGTCAATTGCACTATGCCTTCCATGTTCCTCTCCAACACCAAGCTGTCCGCATTCTAGCACCTGCCAGCCGCAAGAAACACTGCCATCCCCTCCTTCCTCAACCCCTATCGCCTGCCTTACGCTAACCTGTCAAGCTACCGCTTGGAGGCCGCCATGTCCTTTGCCATTACCCACCTACGGGTGCAACAGCGCCCCTCCCCTTACACAACGGAGAGGGAGCCGGTAGGAGAGATCGCCCAAAATCAACCAGAGGCCCCCAAGCTGGTCTCTCTTTCCCCCAGCTTGCGCCAAGAGAAAAACTACAAAAAGCAATCAGTCCCACATAGAAGCAATCAAACGCCAGACTGCTCGCTGGAGAACCGTACCCCAGCTACCCCTTGGCGCGCAGCTCTGCGGAGTGGGCGTGGCCGGTGAAGCCCTCGGCGTGGCCGATGATGGCGGCCGCTGGGGCCAGGCGACGCGCGTCCTCCGGGCTGAGGGCGACGACGGGGATGCGCTTGACGAACTGGTCTGCACCCAGGTAGGAGGCGAAGCGCGCTGTGCCGTGGGTGGGCAGCGTGTGGCTGGGGCCGGCGATGTAGTCGCCCATGACCTCGGCGGAATGCGCGCCCAGGAACAGGCCGCCGGCGTTGCGCACCTTCTCGGCCCAGCGCCAGGGGTCGCGCACGTTGAGGCACATGTGCTCCGGCGCGATGAGGTTCGCCGCCTCCATCGCCTCGTCCAGGCTGCTCACCAGGATGAGTGCGCCCTGGCCGTTGAGCGCTGTGGCTGCGATGTCCTTCTTCAGCAAGGCGGGAAGCTGCCGCTCCACCTCGCGTTCCGTGGCCCGCAGCACGGCCTCAGAGGTCGTCACCAGCACCGGCGTCGCCAGGTTGTCGTGCTCCGCCTGGCCCAGGAGGTCGGCGGCGCACAGCACCGGGTCGGCGGCGTCATCGGCGATGACTACCGTCTCCGTTGGCCCAAAGACGCCGTCAATGCCCACTTGCCCGAAGAGCTGCTGCTTCGCCATAGCCACAAAGATGTTGCCCGGGCCGCAGATTTTGTCCACGCGGGGCACGGACTCGGTGCCGTAGGCCATAGCGGCGATGCCCTGTGCGCCGCCGATGCGGAAGACGCGGTCGGCGCCGGCGATGTGGGCCGCGCCCAGCACCACGGGGCTGGCGTTGACGCCGTCCCTGGCGGGCGTGCAGACGATGACCTCTCGCACGCCGGCGGCCTTGGCGACACATGCTGTCATGATGACGGTGGAGGGATAGGGAGCGTTGCCGCCGGGGGCGTAGGCCCCTACCCTATCCAATGGCACGATGCGCTCGCCGAGGCCGGTGGCGGCGTCGTGCCAGGACTTGGGGAGAGACGCCCTGGCAAAAGCGGAGACTCGCTGGGCGGAAAGCTCTAGGGCGGCGCGCAGGTCTTTGGGCAGCGCATCGGCGGCCTGGGCCATTGCGGACTTTGGAACCTCCAACTCTTCCAGACGGATGCCGTCTATCTTAAGCATGAGGTCTTTCAGGACGGCGTCGCCGCCGCGCTGCACCTCCTGCAGGATACGCGCCACCACCTGGGGCACGGTGTAGGGTACGCCGAACAGCTCCTGGCTGGTGCGGGCGACCGCCTGGGCAAGGTGCTCCGGGACGTCCTGGGTCAGGAGGTTGCCTCTAGCGGCGACGAAGGCTTTGGCCTCTGCGAGGCCGCGGATGATTCTCATGGCGTGCCTTTCCTATTGCGGTAGGGGCGACGCATGCGTCGCCCCTACATGATTCATTCCTTGCCCTTTGGTACGTGGGCAGCCCATGCCTCTCGGGGTGTTACTTATTCTATGGCAAATAGGCTTTCATGCGCTGGGACCATTCGTGGACGATGGTATCACGGTAAGCCCGGATAGCCTGACGGGGGACACGCTGGTACGCCTGCTCCAGGGTATTGGGAATATCGTCTAGAAAGCGCTGGGCCATATCCTGAGCCGCGCTGTTCTGAGGATACTGGCGTCGGGCCATGCCCACGAGGCGTTCCCAGGTAAAGGGACGCTCCGTGGCCTCAGACACGCGCTGGCGGAACTCGGCAAGCGATGCGTCGTCAAGGAAGGCCACGGACACACCCTGGTTGGCATCGGCGAGGATGGGCGTCACCTTACGGAACCCTTCGCGCCGGTCCTGGGCAAGGCGGTCCATGTCCAGTTGTAAGGCGCGGTCTACAACGTTGGCAAGCATCTCGTCCGGGTACATGGCGCGGTTGCCGAAGAAGGGCCGGTACACCTTGATGATCCAGGCTTCGTCGGTGAGCAGGTGGCAGACATAGCCCGCCAGGAAAGCGACGGTGCGCCCGGAGTGGCCGTCCGGCTTGGACAGGGAGGGATGCTCCTGGAACATGGCCGCAGGCCCTGCGCCCAGCACGTCGTTATGGATGGACACGAAGTGGGTATTGTCGCGAGGGCCGCGCGTGACGATGCGGATGTCCGGCGAGCAGCTCCCCAGGACAAAAGCGCCCAAGTTCTGCTGGATGGCCGGATGCTTCAGGGCATCGGCGCATTCCAGGGCGATGTCTATGTGAGCAGTGAGGTTAGGCATGTTGGAGAAATTACGGGGGACACCCCCGTACCCCCGGCAGTCCCGACGAGTCGGGACTGCACTTCCCTGCTACTCTTTACGCCGCAGGGCTTCTTGCAAGCGCTGGAACAGGGGAGAAGCGCCGTGGTACACGTAGCGCGTTTGCAGCACGGTGACGCCGACGCCGCCGATTTCGCGCAGGTAGTCTAGGGCGTCTTGCAGGCGGTCCTGAGGCACGACCACAGTCACGGCGTACCAGCCGTCGCCCTCTGGCGTGTACACCTGGGCCACCGTCGGCCCCTTGAGGCCGGCCAGCTCTTTGCGGGCCATGACGGCATGGGCCACGCGCTCCGGCGATTCGCCACGGACGTTGGCGGTGACGGAGAAGTAGTGCCGGGCCTCCAGGTAGCCTTCCATGCGCTCAATGAGGTGGCGTGTCGTTTCTTGCTTGGCCGGGCTGTCGGCCAGCGAGCGGCGGTTGCCGATGAGGGCGGCCTGGGAGCGCAGCAGCGTCCCATCGGCAATGGTCTTTAGCTGGTTCTCTCGCAGGGTTGTGCCGGTGGCGGTGATGTCCACAATGACATCCGCAAAGCCCATAAGGGGCGCGGCCTCCAGCGTGCCGCTGGACTGGACGATGGTGAAGTAGTTGATGCCCCGGCTGTAGAAAGACCGCTGGGTGAGACGGGGGTATTTGGTGGCGACGCGCAGATCGCGGCCCTTCTCCCGGAACTCCAGGGAGAGGTCCGCCAGGTCTGCCATCTCTGTCACGTCCATCCATGCCTGGGGCACGGCAAGCACCAGTTGGCACTGGCTGTAGGACAGGTCCTCCGCGATGATAATGCCGTCGCCGTCGTCCACGTGGGCTTCGGCATAGCGGTCCAGGCCCACGACGCCCACGTCGGCGCTGCCCTCCTCCACCTTGCCGGTGATGTCGGCCACGCGCTGGAACAGCACCTGCACGCCGGGCACAGCGCCTATCTTGCCGGTGTACTGGCGCGAGTTGCCACGGTTCACGCCCATCCCGCACTCCTTGAAGAAGTTCAGGGTGGACTCGTACATCTCCCCGTCGCTGGGCAGGGCCAGGCGCAGGAGTTCGCTACCGTTCTGGGACATCCAGGTAGGCCACCTTTCCTTGAGCATCCACGGTTGAAATGCGGCGAATGCCCTTTGCCTGGGCATAGTCCAGCGACTGGGCGGCGGCGCGCCCGCTGAGGTCCAGTTCCGCAGACACACCTTGCTCCCGAAGACCTTCCGCCTCGCGCACCGCGGCGGCCTGGGCAAAAGGGCCAGCCGCCCGCACGAGCACCGTATCCTCCCGTCGGAGCCAGCGCCGCCCCCTGCCCGCCTTGGCGAACAACGCCATGACCTGCTCCACCGACCAGGCAAAACCCATAGCCGGCGTAGTGGAAGAGCCGCCCAATGCCTGCACCAGGCCATCGTACCTGCCGCCGCCGCCCAGGGAGATGCCGGGCAGGTAGGGATGGCGCACCTCAAAGACGACACCGCTGTAGTAGGCGATGCCCCTGCCCAAGCCGAGGTCCAGCGCCACCTGCCCGCCAACGTCGTAGTGCCCAAGCATCTCCAGAGTCTGTTCCAGGGAGTTCAACTCCGCAAGGGCCGAGGGTGCTTGCACCAGGGCGCGCACCTCTCCCAGCACAACGGGAGGCTCGCCGCGAAGCTGGGCGATGCGGGCCAAGAGGGCCAGCGCCTCCTCCAAGCGCGGAGCATCATGAGTCTGGGCCTGCTTGCGCATGAAACGCTCGCGCACCTCCTCGGGTGAACGCACGCCGATGGAAACCCCGGCCGGCCGGGACTGGAAGTAGCGTTCCAGCACCGCCAGGGTCGCTTCGGAGAGGGCTTCCGGCGCACCGTCCGGGCTTTCCGCGCCATCCCCCACCAGACCAAGGGCCACGGCTTTCTCACGCACCTGCCGCACGCCCTCTTCGCCCAGGCCAAGCTGCCACAGGCTGCTCAGGAGGAACAGGCGGGCGCGGTCCGAAAGGCCCAGGGATTCCAGCAGCGCGCCGATGAACCCCAGGTGCCCCACCACCAGGCGAGCGCCGGGCATACCCGCGTGGGTGATGCCCTTCACGGCCAAGGCCATGACCTCGGCGTCGGCCCAGGGGCCTTCCGCGCCGATGATCTCCGCGCCGACCTGAGTGAACTGGCGCAGGTCGCCGGCCTCCTCGCCCTGGTACCGGAACACCGGCCCCTGATAGCACCAGCGCGTGGGCGATAGACCCTGGGCCATGCCCTCCAGGTAGGCGCGCACCACGGAGGAGGTGAACTCCGGGCGCAGGCTGACGCGGTGGCCGCCGGGGTCGGAGAAGGTGTACATGCGGCTTGCCAGTTCGCCGCCGGACTTGCGCAGCAGCAACTCCGTCTGCTCCAGGATGGGCACGTCCACGCGCTGGTAGCCGTAGCGCCCCAGGTAGGCGCACAGCACGCCGCCCACGCCATCGCGCATGGCAAGGGTTTCCGGACTGGCGTCTGTCATACCAATAAGGCGCTTAGGCGGGTGCAGCATGGGCCTATTGTACCGCTCTGACCAATGGCTAGCTAGGTGTTGTGGAAAGCGAAGGCAAAATAACAGGACGCGGGCAGGAAAACCCTGCCTCTACACGACGTTCCTCTACTAGCGATGGAAGAACCGCAAGACGCTGGGAGAACCGCACCCTGAAGGGTGCGGCTTGAAACCACCTAAGGCAAGGCGCTACGATTTTGGAAGCAACCCTGTCTCCGCAAGGCAACAAGCTGGACGCTTAAGCCCTCACGCTATGGGTCGCTCATCCTCAAACGAGGGCAGGTCACTAACGTCCTGGCCGCTGGCATCCGACGATGGACGGGGAGCGTCGGCAGCCATCGAGGGCGGTTGAAGAAGTCGCGGCGGCAGTCCCTTGCGGGCAACGCCGTTGCCCTCCCGTTGCCAGCGAGCTTGCAGCACGCGGCTGGCCTCCAGCAGCTTCTCCAGCGTTTTGTACTGGGTGGAACGCAGGTTTTCAGCGCCAAGGACTTTGGCGGCGTCGGCGGCCGCGACGCTGCCCGGCAGCCTGCCGCCACGGCGAGCGGCGCGACGCGTCCAGGAGACGTCCACCTGAACGTCCCAGCTTTGCAGCGGTTGCTCGCGTTGCGGGGCGACTGACTGTGGGGGAACGGGTTGCGCCAAAGACGATTGCGCGGGCGGCGCCTCTACATCCGACGGTTGCGCCGGAGCCTGCAGAGCGGCCAATGGCTGTACAACCACGGGCTGCACTGGAGCATGAAGAATGGGCGCGGGTTGGGCCACTGCCGGTTGGATTGGAGCTTGGAGTGGCGTGGGCTGCTGCGCGGGGGCAGGCGTGAAGAAAGGGAGAGGCGCAAACGGCTCTTGCCGCAAGGGCGCAGGGGCCAGAGCAACAGTCGGTGGAGGTGCAGGCGTTTCCTGGCGCACCGGCGCGGGATGCGGCAGTCGCCGCCGCTGGGGAATGGGCGCAGGGCGCACAGGCGATGGAGTCCCGACAGGTCGGGATTCCGCCAGTTCCACCACCGTGTCGCCGGGGCCTTGGGCGCGGGTCGCTTTGACCTCCGGTGAACCTTCCAAGTACCGGGTGAAGGTGCTGAACCCCAAGGCGTGGAAGTCAAAGGCGGGGTCCATGCGCTGGATGGCCTGGAAGACGCGGCTGCCGATGGCCCTTCCCTGCTCGTCCATGGTGGCCCTCACCGCGCGCACCAGCAAGGAGTCTTCCCTGGGAGCCAGCTGCGGCGAGACGGCAACGCGAGTAGTTCGCCGGGAGCGGCTGGGGCTGGGCTGCTCAGGCTCGGCGCGGTCGTCCAGGTAAAAATAGCGGTCGCAAGAAGCCACAAGGGCCCGCACCGCCGTGGCCTTGCGTCCCGCTCCGATGACCGTTTTGCCCGCGGAGCGCAGCTTGCGCACCAGGGCCACGAAGTCGCTGTCCGAAGAGACAATGACGAAGGTGTCCACGGGGGACTGGTACAGCAACTCAATGGCGTCAATGATGAGGCGCATATCGCTGGAGTTCTTGCCGCCCCGGGTGACCCTGAACATCTGAATTGGTTCAATGCCCAGCTCCACAAGCTGGTTGGCCTGGTCCCGCATGGCGACCCAGTCGGCATAGGCGCGCTTCACTGTGGCGCGGCCCAAGTCCGACACCTGGTCCAGCACCCATTGAAGGGCGCTAGGGCCAACATTTTCATAGTCAATGAGGACGGCGATTTGCTGGTCTGGCATAGGCTCCTGATGCAAAGAGGCTACAGCAATAATACTAGCGGGCGGCAAGCGGGCACAAGCCACCTTTCTTTGCCCGTCTTGTTTGCTTGGCTGGGGTAGTCTTTTGTCCTGGCACTAAAGTGCCAGGTTTAGCTTGGATTAACCCCCGACTTTGGTCGGGGGCACTGAATTACCTTGCCTGTTCTGTTTGCTTGGTGTTGACGCCACCGCACGCTAAAGGGTGCGGCTAGATGTCCCGATTAGTCGGGATTCACTGGGTGGTACAGCACTCCGAAGCAAACAGAATCACCTTGCCAGATGCTACAATAGTGCTCATCTCCCCAATGGTTTGAAGGGAGGCCCACGTGACCACGGTACTGAAGGTCCACGCCGTTTTTGAAAAGCATGGCAAATGGTACGTTGGCTACGTTCCTGAAGTGCGGGGAGTTAACGCTCAGGAGCGCACGCTGAAGGCAGCGCGAAGTAGCCTTATGATGGCGCTGCACGAGCTTGCAGCAATGCATCCACAGCCCGTTTCAGGGGTTGATAGGACCGTTGAAGAGATGGAATTGATTCTTGATGGCGCGGCAAAACGAAGCGCCGCGACCTAGTCGCTCATCTCCTTGCGCATGGATGTCAGTTTGAGAGAGAAGGCAGCAGGCACTCGTGGTTTTTTCAACCCCCAGACGGCAAGATACGCTTCAGTCCCTCAGCACAGAGAGATAGATGACTTCCTTGCTAAGAAGATTTGCCAAGAACTTGGAGTCCCTTCACCGGTACGATAGCATACCCTATGACCCTTACCGCACAAGCCATATCGGAACGTCTTGCCGGCGTGCCCCTACAGCCCGGCGTCTACACCATGCGCAACGCCGCAGGCGAGGTGCTGTACGTGGGCAAGGCTGCGGCCCTGCGCAACCGCCTGCGCAGCTACTTCGGCTCGCCGGACAACCTGGAGCCGAAGATCCGCCAGATGGTGAGCCAGATTGCCGATTTTGAGTACCTGGTGGTGGACACGGAGGCCGAGGCGCTGATCCTGGAAAACACGCTCATCAAGCGGCACAAGCCCCCCTACAACGCCCGCCTCAAGGACGACAAGACCTATCCGTTCATCAAGATTGACCTGACCGAGGACTTCCCCCAGGTGTACCTGACGCGCCGGGTCAAGAGCGATGGCGCGCGCTACTTCGGCCCCTACGCCAGCGCCGGCTCCGTGCGCACGACTCTGGCTTTGCTGAAGAAGCTGTTCCCCTACCGATCCTGCACAAAGGCCATCACCGGCGACGACGAACGCCCCTGCCTGGAGTATTTCATCCACCGGTGCGTGGCCCCGTGCACCGGCAACGTGGACAAGCAGGAGTACCGGGAGGTCGTCAACCAGGTGGTCCTCTTCATGGAGGGCAAGACGGAGCGGGTCCTAAAGGACTTGCGCGCGAAGATGCAGGGGGCCTCGGACGCTTTGCAGTTTGAACGGGCCGCCATCCTGCGCGACCAGGTGCGGGCCATTGAGCGCGTCAACGAGCAGCAGACGGTGGACTCCGGCGGCCTGGAAGACCAGGACGTGCTGGGCATGGCCGGCAGCGGCGGCGAGACATGGGTGGAGGTGTTCTTCATCCGCCGGGGCAAGCTCATCGGACGGGACCACTTCCTTATGGAGGGGACCCAGGACGTTGACCCGTCCCAGGTGATGGCCGGGTTTGTGAAACAGTTCTACGATGCAGCGCCCCATATCCCAAGGGAGCTGCTGCTGCAACACCCGGCGGGGGACGAAACGCCGCTGATAGAGGAGTGGCTGAGCCGCAAGCGGGGCCAGCGGGTGAAGCTGCTTGCGCCGGAGCGCGGCAAGAAGAAACGCCTGACCAGCATGGCCGCGGAGAACGCGGCTCAGGGCCTGAAGCAGCGAGCCATCAAGTGGCAGTCGGACTCGGAAAACCTGCAAGAGGCCATGCAAGAGGTAGCGGACGCCCTGGACATCCCTCGCCTGCCCAAGCGCATGGAGTGCTACGACATCAGCAACATTCAGGGCACCAACTCCGTGGGCAGCATGGTGGTGTTTGAGGAGGGCAGGCCCAAGAACAGCCACTACCGCCGCTTCCAGATCAAGACCGTCCAGGGAGTAGACGACTACTCATCTATGCAGGAAATGCTACGGCGGCGGTTCCGACGGCTGGCGGAGCAGTTGGGGGCCAGGGGCGACGAAGGCGTCCCCGTAGGGGCGCAGCATGCTGCGCCCCTACATCCCGCCAAGGACACTATGTCCACCTCTTCTATAAGAGGAGAGGACGAAAGTGATGCTGCTGTGGAAGAGGTGCAAGGCCTTGCGCCCCTACGGCCCGCAGACGAAACGGCGCTGACCGAACCAGAGGGCCAAGGCCGCCCCATCCCAGCAGGTCGCGACGCCAAAGAGGACACGTGGGGCATTGTGCCGGATCTGGTGATTATTGACGGTGGAAAGGGACACCTGAGCGCGGCGCACCAGGTCTTCCTGGAACTTGGCATCACCGAGGCGGTGCCGCTGTGCAGCCTGGCGAAGGAGCGGGAGGAGCTGTTCTTGCCCCACGACTCTGAGCCAATCCTGCTGCCCCGGGGCTCGCAAGGGCTGTTCCTGGTACAGCGCATCCGGGACGAGGCGCACCGCTTTGCCATTACGTACCACCGGCAGCGGCGTAGCAAGGGATCCGTGAAGTCGGCGCTGGACAGCATACAGGGCGTTGGGCCCAAGCGGCGGCGCGCGCTGCTGCGCAAGTTCGGCTCCGTCGCCGCCATCAAAGAGGCTTCCGTGACGGAGGTTGCCGCCGTCCAGGGCATGACGATGAAGCTGGCACAGAAGGTCAAGGAGGGGTTAGTCTAAGCGCTTGGCATTAGGCAATAGATTAACCCTCTGATTCCCATTTCTAAACGCCAAGCAAATGGTATGATGAATGCCATTCTCCATAGAGGTTAGCTCGTATGGAAAACCACAGCCAGGTCCGGCTACAACTCGGTTCCTTAGCCTTTGAGGCGGCAGGCTCTGAGGCCTTCGTAGAGGCCCAGCTCCAACGCTTTCTGGGCCTGCTCCCGCCGGACGCCATCGCCAGGCACGCCGGCAACCACGTTCAGCGCCCAGTTCCTACGGCGGACGACCCGCCGCTCACCGTTGTTCCAGCGCCGCAGCCTGATCCTCCCAAAGGCCCCCCTACCCTGCTGGACTTCTACAAGGAGCGCACGCCGACTACGGACGTGGAGCGCGTAACCGTGCTGGCCGCCTATATGCGGGACCACAAGCAGCAGGAGGATATCTCAGAGGATACGCTGCACCCGCTATTCCGGGAGCTTGCGGTCCGAGGGGAACAGCCTGCCAAGAGCATCACCCACGGGATATGGAACGCCGCCTCCAAGGGCCGGGGGTATTTGGAGCGTGTGGAGGGCAAGCGCGGGGCCTACCGCCTGACCGACGCCGGCGCGGCCCTGGTGTACAACACGCTGCCGGACCCGGCGAAGAGCAAACGGCGCGGTGGGTCGTAGCAAACCTGTAGGGACACGGTTGGGGCGCACCGCAAACGCACGGTTGCTGCTTCCTGTGGGCAATTCACATGGTATGGGAACACGTAGGGGCGGGTTTGAAACCCGCCCCTACGCATGGACTTCTTGAGGTGGAGAGTCTACCTGATGCCGGTCTTGCCGGCGATAAGCTCCCGCATCTCCTTCACGGTCTCGTCCTGCCACATCGGGTAGCGGGCCGTCGTGCGGGTGCGCACCTCGGCGCGGATGGCCTGGTCTTCAGCCCCTGGCATCTCCTTGCGGACCTGAGCCTCAATGGCGGCGCGGTCCGTATTGGCGAAGGCAGGGCGCTCAATGAAGTGGCCGATGTACCGGTGGTCTTTGGTGTAGAACACGATGGTGGGAACGCTCTGGAACTGCCCTTCTTTAAGGAACTCGTTCATGATGTCCAGGTGCTTGTCACGGGGGAATACGCGCAACTCCAGGCCAGTGGCCTCTGCCAGGCGCGCAACCACGGGCAGGCCACGGTACACGTCGGGGCACCAGTCTTCGGCGATGGCCAGCATCTTGGCCGGACCGTTGGGCGACTGCATGGCCCGCTTGAAGTACGCCACGTCCTCCGCCGAGGGCTTGCCGCTTTCGTAGTATTGCTCAAAGCGGTCCTTGTTCACGTTGATCTGGGCGATGAACTCCTTGTACGTCATGCCCGTCGTGAACCGCTGGGGAGTGACCACACTCTCTTTTGTTACCATTTTGCCTCCTTTGCCTTTGCCGGTTGTTCCAGAGCGGACACGCCGCTCACGCAATATGTCAGCCAAGCTCTCCCTCAAACCCCACCTCAACCTTGCCGTCCGAGTGAAGAATGATGGGCACGGTATCGGCGTGGACTAACGCCTCGTCCAGCCACGCCTGCCGCTTGTCCACCTGGCGTTCCTCAAATTGGATGCGCTTGGCCTGCCAATCGGTGCGGAGGTCGTCGCAGGTTGGGCACGTGCTTAGGGTATAGACGATAGGGTTTGCCATAGCAATCGTTCGTTCCTAGTGGATTTACCCAGAAGGTACACGGCAAGACGAGGGTTGTCAAGAATGCCTGCGCCCTCCTCAGTGTTTTTCGGTGTTTTGGTTGGACAGTGTCCTTCAGCGTCCGCCACGGAGGCAGTGGCATTGCCAGACGCCCCCGCATGTTGTTGCCCCGCACTACAACATGCCATGCCCGCAGGCGCAACACCCTCTTGACACGGCGGGCCTCAGTAATTATTCTCGTCGCATTCGTATCTGCGCGGAGAGTCTATACCTGGCTAATCCCATACATATCCGTAGTTTACTAAACTAACTGCATAACCCTCTTGACAAAGAGAATGTTTAGAAGTAAAGTCTAATCGGGCTGGTTAAATGAGAATAAACAAGAAGGTGGAGGGAATTACCATGGCTAAGCTCGGGACTTACTCCTACCCCGACATCCGATTTGGGGACGCCGTGGAAATCGCCGGCCGTGTCCTGGCCAAGTTCAAGGGGTCCGTGACGGTAAAAGGGCTCGCCTGGGAATTGGGGATGGCTGAGAACAGCGGCACCCTTTTCGCCAAGATCGCCGCGCTGAGGGATTTCGGCCTGGTAGAGGGTCGTGGCGAGCTACGGGTCTCCGACCTGGCCCGCAAGATCCTGCACCCCGCCAACCCAGAGGAGCGCCGCGAGGCCAGCATCCAGGCGTTTCAGCGCGTGGAGTTGCTGCGAACGATGTACGAACGGTTTGACGGCGAGGCCCCTGACGACACCGGCCTGCTCATGGCCCTGGAAGAGACCACCAAGGCCCCACGTGAAGAGATCGTCCGCCGCTTCACCCTGATCCAGAAACACTTGAACGACGCCGCTCGCGTCATGCGCAAGACCCCAGCACAGATTGAGGCCAGCGTCGCAGCCAACGGCGCCCTGGCTACCGGCGTTGCCAGCGATGGCGTGCAGATTGGGGCTGGCGAGACAGGCCTTTCTCTGGTGGCGGGCGAGGCCCGGCTGACCGCTCCGCTCACCTTGGAGTACATTGATCTGGCCATCAACCTGCTGCGCACCATGCGCGTGAGCCTGGAGAGCAGCGCCAAGGATGGTTCGGCCTCCTAAGAACCGTCTACTGACCAGTCCATTCATTAAGGGGCGTCCCCTGTAGAGGGGACGCCCCTTTGCTTTGGCCTTGTGCTACACTTCGCCGCAAAAGAGGCTGCTGCAAAAGGGGGGGTAGAGGGGCGAAGCCCTTCTGCCGGGAGGCTGGGGATGTCCCCCAGATTCAAACCTCCTTCTTTGGGGGTAGGGCAGCGCCAGGTAGAAGAGGCAGGCGGGAGTTTTTCATAGCCCTGATAGGAGGGCACATGGGTGTGAGCCGGAAGAAGGCATTGGAGTACGCCGATAGGCTCATGGCGCGGCCAAGGAGCGCCCTGGAGTTGGAACTGCGCCGCAATCGCACCGGTGTCACGCTCTTGCACGAGGGGCGGGCGGTCACCCATTGCTACAACACCAGGGTGGGCCTGGCACAGGCCCAGGAGATGGCCGTTGCCCTGGGGGTGCCTTTCCCAGAAATCGGGGCATCGGTCAAGGCCACGGTGCCCAACGGCACGTTTTTCCGCGTTATCGCCATCTCCGCCTTGCCCCTGGACATCCCGGAAGCCCGGACGCTTCTGGAGCGCTATCAGGAGGAGGCGGCTATGGCGCGTTCTATGGGAGAGGCGATAGAAATCTAGTATTTCCTGTTGCCGCTGTACGATGGCTAGGCTACAATGGCCGCGCAATCGGGTTCCCAGCCAAGAGGCTGAGGAACGGCAACAAGGAGGAGTCTATGGCTTCAACCGGTTATGGCGCGATAGAGACCCGCATCGTAGAGTACAAAGGGCACAACGGCGATACCGTCAGTGGGTTCTTGGCCCGCCCAGCAGACGGGAAGCCACACCCCGGCGTCATCGTCATCAGCGAGATCTTCGGCCTGGTAAACCATGTCCGCGAGCTGGCATTCAAGTTCGCCGGCAATGGGTACGTGGCGCTGGCGCCAGACCTCTTTCACCGGGAAGGCCCCGGGATGCCGGAAGAGATAGCGGCGAAGGTGCGTGAGCAAGGCGGCGTGCCTGATGCCCGCGCCATCGGCGACCTGGAGGGCACAGCAGCCTACTTGAAGCGGATGCGGAGCTGCACCGGCAAGCTGGGCGTCATCGGCTACTGCTCCGGCGGCCGCCAGGTGGTGCTCTTCGCGTGCAACACCAAGAGTCTGAGCGCGGCCGTCACGTGCTACGGCGGTCGTGTGGTCATGGCCGCGGACCAGCTTACGCCCCGCATGCCCAAGGCCCCCATTGACATGATCCCCAACCTCAGTTGCCCTTTGCTCTGTCTTTCGGGCGCAGAGGACCAGAACCCGTCGCCCGCCATGGTGGAGCAGCTACGCCAGGCCCTGGAGCAGAACCACAAGACCTTTGAAGTGAAGAGCTACGAAGGCGCGGGCCATGCTTTCTTTGCCGATTACCGCCCCAGCTACCGGCAGGCGGCGGCAGTGGACGGCTGGCAGCGGGTCTTCGCCTGGTACGGCAAGCACCTGGCCTAACCAAGTGTTGACTGCTTGCTGTGTGCAATCTACCTGCCAGTGGCGGGCAGATTGCACACAGCATCTTGGGGTGGGCGGGCTTTGCCTGACAATTCGGGAGTTTGCCTCTTCTTGCCTGGCAGAGGTGGATTTTCTCACTCACCCGCCCGCAATCGTCGGGGGACGCCCCTAGCATCCCCCGATAAGGAACGCGGTTCCCTTGCGCCCTCCCTGGCATGAAGGCAATTATCGGGCAAGGCCGGGTGGGCGCAACATCACCGTGGCTACATCTTAGAGGAGATTCCTATGTGCGAAATGGGTCCAGTCACCAAGGTGACGGTCGCCGGCAGCGGCAAGGGTGTGCAGGGATGGGTGCAGGTGGACGAAGCCCGTGTGTACCATGACCATCCCTTCATGGCCCAGCTAGAGCACGCGGTCATGATAGATATCCTCAACTCTGAGACAGGGATCGGGTCTCGCGTAGCGTTGGAGCTGACTCCGGAGTCGGCGGAAGCCCTTGGCCGGGCGCTGCTGGAGGTAGCAGGCGAGGCGCAAAAGCGGCTTGCGGCGCACGGCTAGGCATGTCCACCCGGCTTGTCACAGTGTGAGTATTGACGAGCAGTATGCAGGAGTTCGTAGGGGCGTCCCGATTTTTTCGGGACGCCCCTACGAGTTTTTGAGAACCCATCAACACAACAAGTCCGCCTACGCTGGGGCGACCCACAGGGCCTCCGCCAGGGACAACAGCGCTTCCTTGCCCTGGCTGCCTGGCACAAGCGCGGCTTGGCCCACCTCACTCCGCAAGAAGAGCCACAGCTTGTTCTGCGCCTCGGCGACGTGCGTTTGGAAGGGCAAGTCCCTGGCGACCCAGGCCAGGGATTCCAGCCGCCGCAAGAGGCTGAGGTCGCCGGGGGACGCCGGCAGTGCGGCGATGCCTTGGGCAAGGGTCCGGCCCAGCTCGTAGCCCAGGGCGTCGTCCACCAGCCGCACGCCCACGGCGCGAGCCTTCGCCGCCAGCCCACGCAACGTCTCCGCAGTGACGTTGGGGTCCCGCTCGGCCCGCAAAAAGGCCCTATTCAAGAAGAACTCTGCATTTGCCTGCACGTCTCTGGGCATAGGCACGTGCAGGCCGGACAGCGCCGCCAGCGCTTCAGTGCGGTGCTCGTAGCCGCGCCAGAACACGTACTCGGCCTGGAGTAGCAGATCGTCCATAGCCTGGGTTTCAACAGCCTGACGTTCGTCCTCAAACAGGCTTCCCAGAGAGCAGGGCGCACCGTGCAGTCCCTCCAGCAATGCTTCCAGCGGCGCGCCCGCTTCAAAACGCTGTGTCAGGCCCCGTGCGCTTACGGGAGGAAGGGCCCCTACCCTACCCTGGACGCGCAGGCCGCCGTCGTCCCACACAAGGAACGTGCGCCGCGCCTCTTCACCCGTGACCACCGACCGCAGAGCCAGCGTTCCAGCCAGCGCCTTACTCTGGCCCTCCTCTCTGCGGTGGAGGTCTTGGCCCTGCACCGCAAAGCTGTAGGAGGTGCGAGGAACGTTGGGATACAGCGAAGCCACGGCATAGTGCGCGGCGATGCTGTCCCAGTCCTGCACGCAGGGCAAGACCTGACGCTCATAGATGCGACGGCAATCGCCTTGCTCCGGCAAGTTGCTCTTTGCCTGGGACAGCATGTCCAGGAAGACGGGCTCCAGGCCGTCGCCGGATAACTCCTGGGCCATGTGAATGGCCCGGGCGGCGTAGCGCAGCACCTGCACCGTCTCCACGCGGGACGGCTCGTCAAAGAACCAGCCGCAGCTTGTGAACATGCTCATGGCATTGCGTTGCATCTCAAGCAGCTTCAACGCGGTCACACGCTGTTCCTTGCCCAAACGGTGGGCCGCGTGTTGGGCAAAAAAGGCGTCAAGGCTTTCTTCCGAGCGGTCCAGGACGATGGAGGCATACGCATCGCGGGCGGCCCAAGGGTCGTGCAGCAGTCGCGCAGCCGCGCCCTCGTACCGCAGGGCCAGGGCGTCGCGCAACCAGTCCATGGCCTCTCGCAGCGGCTTGCGCCACTGCTGATTCCAGCCGGGCGAGGCGCCGGTGTTGCAGCCGCAGTCGCTGCGCCAGCGTTCAACGCCGTGGTCGCAACTCCAGGAGGTGCGCTCGGCCAGCAGCGCCTCCCATTCCGGAGGGTGCTGCTCCAGGTACTGGCCGTAGTTGGTCAGCCGCACCGTCCCTTGCTGCTCCAACACGTCCAGGGCGTAGGCCAGGGCCATGTCGCCGAAGCGGTGGTGGTGTCCGTAGGACTCGCCGTCGGTGGCGATGTGGGCCAACTGCGGGCCATCGCCTTGATGAAACGCCCCCGCCAAAGCACGGGCGAGGTCGTCGCCGCTGCGGAGCAAGCCTTCAAAGGCCACGGACCGGGACAAAGGGCCATTGTAGAAGAAGACGTTGATGCTGCGGCGTGAGGGCAGCCGCACCAGGTAAGGCCGCGTGGTGTCCACCTGACCGCCGAGGACCTGAGTCCACGCGCCGCCGGCGATGGGCCACACTGCGGTAACTTGTCGCGGCTCCAGCAAGGTGAAGGCCACGCCCTGCTCCGCCATAACCTCCAGCGTCGCCAGGTCTACGGCCGTCTCCGGCAGCCACATGCCCTCGGCGCGCCTGTGAAAGCGGCGGCGGAAGTCCTCCAGGCCCCACAGCACCTGGGTACGTTTGTCCCGCATGTGGGCCAGGGGCATGATCATGTGGTGATAGGGCTGGGCCATAGCCGAACCGTGCCCACCGTAGCGACCCATGCTCTCCCGGTCTGCCTCCAGCACCGCCTGGTACACCTCCGGCGCGTGCCGTTCCAGCCAGACCAGCAGCGTCGGCCCAACGTCAAAGCTGATCCTGGCGTAGTTGTTGACCAGGCGCGCCACGCGGCCCTGGCTGTCCATCAGGTGCGCCCAGGCATTGGGGGCATAGCACTCGGCGGTGACGCGCTGGTCCCAGTCGTGGTAAGGGTAGGCCGACTCCTGCACCTGCACTGCGCCCAACCAGGGGTCTTCCCTGGGCGGCTGGTAGAAGTGGCCGTGGATGCAGACGGCGCGTTGTGAAGAAATCGTCATGTGTCCTCTCAACAGGAGATGGTAGCACAGGAAGAGGGTAGGTGCGTCTTGCCACCTGCTATGAGCCTGTCGCATACTTCCGACCAAAGGTTTTGATGCCTGGGTGTGGCACATCCGGCAGAAAAGAGGGAGAGGATGCGTCTATCAGATCAAAGAAGCCAAGCGATTGCATCCGTACTAGCATTCGTGGTGTCAGCGTTCGTCACGGCACAGGTCCTGGAAGCAGCACAAGCACCTGACGCCAGCCAGAACACGGAGTCCACTTCTAGCCAGGAAATGGACCCGCGGGTTGCGGCGCAGGCGCCGCTAGTATATGCAGCACGGCAAATCCAACAGCACGTGGGGGAAAAGCGACTCACAAATTTCGCAGGGGCCGGGCTGGATAATGAAAAGGGTGCGGTGCTCCTCTATTGGAAGGGGCCGCTGCCCGCCGAGATGGCCGACCTCGTTGAAGAGCTGCGGGCCAATGTCCAAATTGATGTGGTGGACAGGCCGTACACGCTCAGCGAATTGCAGCAAGAGGCCTTGCGGATTTTTGCGCTAGCCTCCGCTGCAACGGGATTCAACGTCACCGGGGCAGGCCCGCTTCCGGATTTCTCAGGACTCGGTGTCGCCGTGGAGAGCACTGAGCAGCTTGACCGAGCGCGGCAGGCCATCCAGAGTCCAATCCGGCTAGAGTTTACAGTTATGCCGGAACCCGTATTGTTTGTTGGTCGGTCGCGCCAGGGACTCGTAAACCTTCTCACCGTTGTTGCCGCCGGACTTGTTGCCACGGCGTCCGTCTGGTTCGTCACGGGCAAGCTCAGGCCGCGTGGGAGTAATGCTGAAGGCGGAAGCAGGGCCGACCATCTGCGTGCACCATAAGCTGTGGATCCGCCCCGCGCAAATCACAGTGATAGCGGCGAACCCCTTTCCTGCGTTCCCCACCCTCGGCAACCCCCTAACGCTCTTCTGCCTTCAACAGCAGGACGCCCAGAGGCGGCAGGGTGAGCGTGAGTGAACAGGGCCGGCCGTGCCAGGGGACGCTCTCGGCCTGCAAGCTGCCGGGGTTGCCGACGCCGCTGCCGCCGTAGGCCGACGCATCGCTGCTCAGCAGCTCCCGCCACAGGCCGGCGACGGGCGCGCCGACCCGGTAGCCGTGGCGCGGCACGGGCGTGAAGTTGCACACCACCAGGACAGCGTTCTTTCTGGAAAGATCATACCTTAGAAAGCTCAACACCGAGTGCTGGGCGTCGCCGGTGTCCACCCATTCAAAGCCCTCAGGATAGAAGTCAAGCCGGTGCAGCGCCGGCTCCCGGCGGTAGAGCTGGTTCAGGTCGCGCACCCAGCGTTGCAGGCCCGCGTTCAGTGGTTGCTCCGTTTGGCCCCAGTCCAGGCCGGCGTCGTGCTGCCACTCGCTAGTCTGCCCAACGTCAATGCCCATGAAAAGGAGCTTCTTGCCGGGAAGGGCGTACTGGTAGCCCAGCAACAGGCGCAGATTGGCGAACCGTTGCCACTGGTCGCCGGGCATCTTCGCCAGCAGGGAACCCTTGCCGTGGACGACCTCGTCGTGGGACAGGGGAAGCACGAAATTCTCGTGGAAGGCGTAGGCGGAACGAAAGGAAAGCTCCTGCTGGTGGTGTTGACGATGCACCGGGTCGCGGGCCATGTAGGCCAGGGTGTCGTGCATCCAGCCCATGTCCCACTTCATGCCGAAGCCGAGGCCGCCGGCGTGGGTTGGCCGGGAGACCATAGGCCAGGCGGTGGACTCCTCGGCGATGGTATGCACGTCGGGGAAGGAGCGGTACACCTCCTCGTTCAGCCTGCGCAGGAAATCAACCGCCTCCAGGTCTTCTCTGCCGCCGTACTGGTTGGGCAGCCACTCGCCGGGCTTGCGGGAGTAGTCCCGGTACAGCATAGACGCGACGGCGTCCACCCGCAGGCCGTCGGCGTGATAGCGTTCCAGCCAGAAGACGGCGCTACTGATGAGGAAGCTGCGCACCTCGTTGCGGCCATAGTTGAAGATGGCGCTATCCCAGTCGGGGTGCAAGCCGCGACGGGGATCGGCGTGCTCGTACAGGTGCGTGCCGTCAAAGAATGCAAGGCTGTGCTCGTCCCTGGGGAAGTGGGAGGGTACCCAGTCCAGAATGACGGCGACGCCCCGCTGGTGCAGATGGTCCACCAGGCCCATGAAGTCCTGGGGCGTCCCGTAGCGGCTGGTGGGCGCAAAATAGCCAGTGGTCTGGTAGCCCCAGGAGCCATAGAAGGGGTGCTCCATGACGGGCAGCAGCTCCACGTGAGTGTAGCCCATGCTCCGAACGTAGCCGGCCAGCTTGGGGGCCAGCTCCGCGTAGGTCAGAAAACGACCGTTGTCCTGCTCCGTTCGCGCCCACGACCCCAAATGGCATTCGTAGATGGCGATGGGCGACTGGCCGTCGTTGCGACTGCGGCGCTGGGCCATCCACTCCTGGTCGCCCCACTGGTAGTCCAGGCTACGGACGATGGACGCCGTCTTCGGCGGGGTCTCGCACCAGAAGGCGAAGGGGTCGGCCTTGTCCACGGCGTACCCGTGCTGCCTGGAACGGATGTGGTACTTGTACACCGCTCCCTCCCCTACCCCGGGAACAAACCCCTGCCAGATGCCGCTAGCCCCAACCGGGCGCAAGGGGCAGGTGTCCCGCTGCCAGCCATTGAAGTCGCCGACGACCGAGACGGCCTCGGCGTTGGGGGCCCACACGGCAAAGGAGACGCCGTCCTTGCCATCTGCCTCAGCGAGGTGCGCCCCCAGCTTATGGTGCAGGCGGAAGTGCGCACCCTCGTTAAAGAGGTAGAGGTCATCGGCGCTAAGAAGCGGTGCGTCGTGCCGGACGGGGCCAGGGGGTTCAGTCATCCTGGGCAAGCACCTCTCGCATAGAGTTGTAGCCGCTAAAGGGATTCGGCAGACGCAAAGGGTTGGACGGGTCCTCCAGCCAGTGTAGCCCATCTACCAGGTACTTGTATTGGTACATCCCCGGCGGCAGGGCCACGGTCACTTGCCACAGGCCATCGGCGCGGCGCATCAGTGGCGTGGCCTGCGTGTCCCAAGCGTTGAAGTCGCCCGCAAGCGCCACCGTCCGCGCCTCCGGCAATCGCAAGCTGAACACGACCCTGGCTGCGCCGCTAAGCTCAGGGCCAGGCTCGGAGTACGGCGGCGTTTGTTTCAGCACGGCCAGCGTCTGCGCCGCCTGGGGCATAAGCGCCATCTGTTCCAGTGAATAGCGGGCCTTCTGCCGCCAGTTGGGGTGTTCGGAAGTGGTCCCCGGCAGGTTCTGCTGGCGCGTTTCCCCCCACAGGTCTTCCAGGTTGACCATGACTATGCCCGCTTCGCTCTCCCCCAGGTAGCGAAGCACGGCCTGGAATAACTCCTGGTGCGGCGGCGCGTCCACGCCCAGCAGCCCCAGGCCGCGCAGGTAGCCGGCGGCGGCCTCCACGACCTTCTGCCGCCATGCCATCCCCTGCTCTACCGAGGCGTCGTCCAGCGCACCAAGGCCAAGGCGCAGCTCCAGGTCTGCGCCCCGACAGAAGCCCGCAAAGGTCGGCGTGTCGTGGGTGTTGAGGTTGGCGGCAGCCCCAGCCGGCACGGGACGCAGGGCTTGGGAGGCGTCGTCCGTCAGTTCAAACTGAGCGACGTACATGCGGCGCAGGCCGTGGCGGGCCATAGCCGGACGCACGTCCGGCGGCACCGTGCCCAGGTCTTCGCCGATGACCTCCGTCTGCCAGCGATGGGACTCCAGGGTGATGGCGGCGTACAGCGCTTCGGCGGGGTAGTCCACGTAGACCCCCTGGCCGGCCTTCATACCCCGGGGAATCCAGAACAAGCGGTGCAGCCCCATGACGTGGTCCAGGCGCAGTGCGCGGGCGTGGCGCATGTGGCAGCGCAGGCTGGCGACAATATAGTCCATGCCTTCGCCCTGCAACCGCTCCGGATGCAGCGGCGCGATGCCCCACTCCTGACCCTCCGGCCCCAGGGCGTCCGGCGGCGCTCCGATGGTCATGCTGTTGACGAATAGGTCTTGCCAGCGCCAGGCATCGTAGCCCTGGGGATGGACGCCCAAGGGCAGGTCCAGGTACAGGCCAGGGCCGCCATCGCGTTGGGCTGTAGACAGGGCGTCCATCTGCTGCTCCATAGCCCACTGGGCATAGAGATGATAGCGGCGCGAATGCTCAGGGTAGTCGCCTACGCGCAGGTCGCCACTGCGCTGCCGCGCAGGCCACCCACGCCAGTCGCCATAGGCCTCCGTCGCCGCACGGAAGCGAGCGTAGCGCTCCAACTCCTGCTTGGCGCTGACATAGGCCGCCAGAGCGTCCCGGCGGGACGACGCCTCGGCAAACAGGCTTCCGGTCAATAGCTCCAACACCTGCCGCTTCAAGGCCATCTGACGGCGGTAGTCAACCAGCGGCGCTTCCCGCAGGGCCGAGGTTTCCGCCAGGAACGACGATGATTCCAGCAGAGCGCGGGCTTCGGCGCACTGCCCTAGCTCAGGCAGACGCCGCGCGTCCAGGTAAAGCTCGTTCCAGAAGAGGCGGCTCACGGGAGAATAGGGGCTGGGATCAAAGGGCTTGTTTAGAAAGGCGGCCAGCAAAGGCAGCGTTCCCACCATAGAGCCACCCCGCGCGCCGGTCCAACGCAGCAGTGCCTCCAGATCGCCCAGGTCGCCTGCGCCCCAGCTTTGGGCAGTGTACAAGGCATACAGCGGCAGGAACACGCCCCAGGCACGGCGATTTGTCTCGGGGGAGTAGGCTTTCTCCGGCGCGGCGATGATACGGCACACGCTTCGGACATCGCCAGCCTCTACCGTCAGGGTGTGATACCCCAGGGGCAGCGGGTCCGGCAAGCGCACGACCGCCATTTCTCCCTCTCCGGTAACGGCCAGCGGACGCGCTTCGCCTGACTCCAAGGCCAGGGTGCAGCGGACGCCAAGGGCACGGGACGACGCACCTTTAGGCAGACGCAATGGCAGGGCTGCGCCCCGGCCATCCCAGCAGACGTGAGACGGCGGGAGGATGCGCCGCGCAAGCTCGTCCAGCCGTGCTTGGCAGGCATCTGCCGCATCACCCATGCCGGACAGTGGCGCGCCAAGGGCTTGCAGCGCGGCCACCAGGGTAGCATCCGGTGAAACGCATTGCTGCCGGGAAGCGTCCCGGTACTCGGCCTGGACGCCGTACAGCCCGGCAAGGCGGAGCAACGCCTGGCGTTGGGAATCAATGGTCACAACGCCCTGCCCCGGGCGGCGTCACGTTGTGCCAGGGCCACCAGGTCGCGGACGTGTCCCGCCACGGCGTCCGGCGCTTCTTGAGGAATGAAGTGAGAGCACTCCAGCATGGTCACGTCCTGTCCCTGGGGAAGATGACTCGCCAGCTCCGGCCAGGTGATGGAGCCGGTGAAGTTGTCCGCAGGGTCTTCGGAGACGCGCGGGCGGGCGCGCAGCACACGCACCGGAAAGGTGAACTTGTCCAACTCTTGCAGTATGTCCAGGGTAATGCCACCGCCATACATGGCTGCTTCAATCTTGGGCGGACAGGCCAGCACGAAGCCCTCCCCTTCTGGGTTGAGCAACAGCCCATAGCGGCAGTAGTCCATAAGCCCTTCCTCCGTCCAGGTGTTGAAGGGCGAACGATGCCGGAAGCTGTTGTACATCTCCTGCGGAGACGCCCAGTGGTTACGGCGGCGGGCCACGGGATGCTCCCCTTGCGGACGGCGACCCAGAGGCCGGTTGGGCGAAGGGATGGTGGGGTCAACCAGCAGCAAGGCGCTGAACAGCGGCAGCCGCAGCAGCGCCGCGGAGGCGACCACGTGCCCGCCCATGGAGTGCCCTACGCCCACGATGTCGCGCAGGCCGAAGGCGTCGGCCACGGCGGCGGTGTCCTCGGCAAAGAGGCTCCACATATAGGGCGGCGCAGGTTTGTCGCTGCGGCCATGCCCGCGCAGGTCTACGGCGAAGCAGCGACGGCCGGGCAGCCGGCGGACAACGCTGTCCCAGCAGCGGGCATGATGGCCCGTGGCGTGAACGAACAGCACCGGCAGGCCTTCGCCCGGCCACTCAAAGACGCAGATGCCGGCGCCGTTGACGGTCAGCCGGTGTTCCGTGGGTGAGACGACCTCTTGCTGGCTGGACATAGCTCCTCTGTACGTCAGGTGTGTTGAGATGCCCTATTGTACCCTATCGCCACGGTGGAACAAGCAGAAGATGGTCAGCATGGTCTTGTTTGCTTCAAGATGCTGTACTGCCCAGTGAATGGGACAACATCAGGCCGCATCATTGGGGTCACTTACCATTTGCATGTGCCGTTTCTTTTCAGAAGCCTGCCTATCCAGACGTCGTAGGGGCGGGTTTGAAACCCGCCCCTACGATTGATTGGCAAGACCTGCTCGAAAGGAAAAGTGACCATCGCCCCCTGTTACCCGCGATAGCGGTAGCGGCCTTCCACCTTGTCACGGTTGAGCTTGCGGTTCAGGTGCAGCCCTTCCAGGATGAATTCTATGGCGGAGGCCGCCTCTTCCGGCGACTTGTCGGCGTGGAGCTTGGCAATGGCGGCCTTCATGTCCGGCAGCTCTTGTAGCTTGGCGACGTACTGGCGGGAGGGTATCTCGCTGCCCGCTTCAAAGGTCAGGCCCGTGTTGAACTTCTCCACCAGGGCGTCAAAATCCCTGGGGTTGAAGTAGCGGCCAAAAATGTTCAGGACGGCTTTGCGGGTGAGGTCGTCCACGAGCTTGGGTTCCCGTCCTTCTTCCACGCTCTCCATTTCTATTTTGCCTGTTGTGGAAGGCAGGATGGCGGGCAGGTCCGTGATTCGCGGCGCGCATTTGGCCTCTTTGCCGAGAATGGCACGGCGCAGGGCGCTGCTCACCAGGGTTTCGTAGTTGGCAATGGACACGCGGACGCTGACGCCGGAACGCTGGTTGATATCAGTGTTGCGCCGGGCCAGGGAGGTGAACTCCGCGATGATCTCCTTCATGAATTGGGGCACAACCACCATGCTCTCAATGTCGCCGAAGTGGGCGCGTTCCTGGTCAACAATGCTGATCTCTTCCTCAATGCTCCTGGGATAATGGGTGCGGATGTGCGCGCCGTAGCGGTCTTTGAGGGGGGTGATAATGCGCCCGCGATTGGTGTAGTCCTCCGGGTTGGCGGTAGCCACCACGTACATGTCCAGAGGCATCCGCACGCGGTATCCTTTGATCTGGATGTCGCGCTCCTCCATGAGGTTGAACAGGCCTACCTGGATGCGTTCCGCCAGGTCCGGCAGCTCGTTGATGGCGAAGATACCCCGGTTGGTGCGCGGAATGAGTCCGTAGTGGATGGTAAGCTCGTCGGAAAGGTAACGGCCCTCCGCCACGCGGATAGGGTCAACCTCACCAATGAGGTCGGCGATGGAGATATCGGGCGTGGCGAGCTTTTCGCCGTAGCGCTCCTCCCGGGGGAGCCAGGCGATCTCCACCATATCGCTCTGCTCGGCCACTTTGTCACGGCAAGCGCGGCACAGTGGGTTGTAGGGATTGTCGTTGATCTCGCAGCCGGCAACCACGGGGATCTCGCTGTCAAGCAGGCTGATGAGGGCACGGATGACGCGGGACTTTGCCTGGCCGCGCTCACCCAGCAGGATGATGTCCTGGCCGGCGAGGATGGCGTTTTCTATCTGAGGAACGACGGTATCTTCATAGCCGACGATGCCGGGGAAGAGTCCCGACGAGTCGGGACTGCGCAGCTTGCGCACCAGGTTGCGCCGCATCTCTTCACGGATGGGGAGGACCTGGTAGCCGCTTGCTCGCAACTCGCGGATGGTGCGGGGTTTCCTGGCAGTGGTCATGGGTGCTCCCTGGCCTTCTGGTATGCGGAGGCGACGCTGTGAACGTTGTTAGGTGGCTACCATGATACTACCTGAGGAAATCGTGTCAACGAGGGAAAAGAGGTTGCGTCTGGAGATGATCGTCATTTGCCATTGTGATTGCTGCGAAAATACGGGGGCGGCTATTCTCATCTGCCTTTGTCATGCTGAATCCCGAAGGTCGGGATGAAGCACCTCTCCCGGTCTGACGGCGTCACGGTTGTCCTTCGGCTGAAGGACTGCGGGCTTCGGCACGACAAGGCGGCATGAGGCCCCTTGTTGCACTGCTCAGACAAATGGCAAGAGAGCAAATTGTCACCCTTTTGGAGTACCTACCCTGGGGTCTCTCAAGCGACCTTGTTCCCTGCCGCTGTCAGCGCCCCTGCTTTAACCGGCGGTTTCTTGCCGGAGCGGTTGAGCGTGTACGTCCACAGCTTGCCTATTTGGACTTCGCTGAGCTGATAGCCGCACTGGACACAATAGATGTAATAGCCAAAGGCGTCCTTGTTATCGGAAAGCTCACCCTTGCACTTTGGGCAACCCTTCAACCAGATCATGTCGTCCTCCTCTATGCGCTGACGGCCACTTCCCGTTGCTTTCTTGGCGTCTAGAGTAGACGCCTAGTGTGTTCTACGTAACCCACTGTTCGGTATATGGCGTACAACAATGGGTATACGTTGCCGATGCGCCTGGGGAATGCGCCATTATTTCAGAGGCTTGCCCTTTCAGGCGCAGGCTGGAGACATGCTTGTCTTTGAGCTTTTTGCACCAGCAAGGGCTTGGCATATTCTTTTCGTCTCGTTGGTCGCCTGCGCAGCGTACAACCATTTACCATCAACGGAAACACACCAGGAAATCGTTACAATACAGTGGCAACAAGCCCGGCATCCCTCCTTAACAACTCCTGAAAAACAAACGCACATGGCATTTCAGGTGCTTTCTCATCAATAACATGGTGCTATACTGTGACGTAAGCAAAGGAGCGCACGCATGACCAGCGTAGAAGCACCTGAAAACGGCCTCTCTCTTGAGACAGCGGAGAACCCCTGGAGCGACCTGATCACCCATGACGGCCTGTTTGCCGTGGACAACAAGCAGCACATTGTGCAGTGGAGCGCCAGCGCCGAACGGATCCTGGAGATTAAAGCCGAAGATGCGATAGGCAAGCCCTGCTATGACGTCATAGGCGGGCGGGACAGCCGTAACTACCGGTTTTGCAGGCGCAGTTGCCCGGTGCTCTTGAACGCCCGGCGCGGCAGACCGACGCCGGACTATGACATCGTGAGCACCAGCCCATCGGGTGAGAATAAATGGATCAACATCACCGTGGCCGTGCCCAAGCGCACCCGTTGGCCTTTCCAGGTCATTCATCTCTTCCGGGACGTCACGCACCGCAGGCGCACCGAGGAGTTTGCGAAGCGAGCAGGTACTGCACTGCGGGAGCTTTTTACGACGGAAGAGTTGCCCCAGGAGCCGGCAGTGGAGCCGATGCCGACGCCAGCGCCGCAGCTTTCCCGCCGCGAGAATGAGGTGCTGCGCCTCCTGGCTTCTGGACTGACCACCCGGGAGATTGCAGAGACGTTGGGCGTGCAGCCCATCACCGCTAGGAACCACGTGACGCGGCTGTTGGACCGGCTGGGCGTAGAGAGCCGGCTGCAAGCCGTCGTCTATGCCTCGCAACACGGGCTGTTGTAATAGTTAGTAGTGGCTTCCTTGGTAGGGGCGTCCCGGCCTGTCGGGACGCCCCTACGTTTTTCTGGTTTTCAAGCGCAGTGCCCACCTTCCCAGTGTATTGGTGTAAACGCACCTAGTATTGGGGAGACAGTTACGGCAACATACAACGTGAAGTTTTTCACAGGCAGTTCGCCCTACTTGTCGTTTCCGCCACGTCCACGCTAGCCTTGCAAAGGAGGCGCGCTCTGAAAAAGGACTTGTTGATCGCAATTGTGCTGTGGGTCATCCTCAGCGTTGTGCTGGAGCTGGCGATTATTCCCTTTCAGCCATTCCCTTCGCCTGCATCCGAAGAGGCAATCGTGGTGGATGAAGCATTCAAGGAGCTAATGTATTTCTCCGCGCCCGTTTTCGCCTTCGTTGTGGTCATGGTGCTCTACAGCATGTTCCGGTTCCGCCGACGGGGTGAACCGGCGGAGGATGGACCGGCGATGCACGGGTCCAAGCCGCTCGTCTACACGTGGCTGGCCATAACCAGCGCACTGTGCCTCCTGGTCATTATCACGCCCGGCATCACCGGCCTGCGCGAGCTCCGCGCCCACGCCAACGAACCTCCCGATCTTCTGGTGCAGATGAATGGCGGACGTTTTTATTGGCAAGTCACGTACCCAGCCTACGGTATCACTTCCTTCAACAAAGAGCTGGTGTTGCCCCAGGGTGAATTAGTGCGTTTTGAGGTCACCGCTGCCGACGTGCTCCATTCCTTCTGGATTCCTGCCTTCCGGGCCAAGATAGACGCGGTGCCAGGGAAAATCACCTCCATAGACGCAATCCCCAACGTGATCGGCGACTATGCCAGCGACTTTGAATATCGTGTTCAGTGCGCGGAGCTGTGTGGATTGGGCCACAACGGTATGCGTATTCCCGTGCGCGTGGTGAGCGAGGCCGATTTTCAGGCCTGGGTCGCCGCCAACGCAAAGAAGTAGCAGGGAGGCAGCATGGTAGCGTTCCTTCCCCTTATCAAGGGCCTTGTCTTCGGCTCTGTTGGTTTCCTCATCGGCGCTTTTGCAACGGCAGGTGTTCGTAAGCTGTTGGGACTGCCCGCGTTCAACACGGGTCCCACGTTCACTATGGGCTATCTTTCGGCGGTTATCGGCTGGCTGATGGGCATAGGCATGTGGGACTACTGGGCCAAGGAGTGGTTTGGCCTGCCGCTCAAGAAAGAGGTCCACCAGGGGTGGAGCAAGTTCCTACGCTTCAACACCGATCATAAGGTGGTAGGCATTCAGTACCTGGTGACCCTGGTTGTCATCATGCTCTTGGCGGGCCTGCTGGCCATGCTCATGCGCATAGAGCTAGCGTCGCCAGGCGAGACCATTATGGGCGCCGGCGACTACAACACGGCCATGACGCTGCACGGCATCATGATGGTGGCGGTGGCCGTGGCGACCGTCATGGGCGGCTTTGCAAACTTCCTGGTCCCCCTGATGATCGGCGCGGAGGACGTCGCCTTCCCCCGGCTGAACGCCTTCAGCTACTGGATTGTCCCGCCGGTGGCGATTCTGCTGCTGGCAACGCCATTCTTCGGCGGCGTTGACGCCGGCTGGACGGCCTATCCTCCCCTGAGCGTCGTCAACGCCAACGGCTCGCTGCTGTTCCTGCTGGCGTTCCTGACCTTTGGGTTCTCCTCCATCTTCGGCGGCCTCAACTTCCTTGTGACCATCATCACCCTCAGGGCGCCCGGCATGACCTGGGGGCGTTTGCCCATCTTCGTATGGTCCATCTTCGCTGCGGCTATCATCAGCCTTACCGGCACGCAGGTGGTGGCGCTAGGGCTGATCACGGTGATCCTGGACCGTGTGGTACACACCTCGTTTTATGCTGCGGCGAACGGCGGCAATCCTCTGCTGTACGAGCACATCTTCTGGTTCTATTCCCACCCCGCGGTGTACATCATGATCCTGCCGGCGTTCGGCATTGCCCTGGAGATGCTTGTTCACTTTTCCCGCAAGCCGCTCTTTGCCTACAAGTGGGTGGTAGGATCCCTCCTGACCATCGTAGCGCTGAGCTACGTCGTGTGGGCGCACCACCTGTTCACCAGCGGCATGAGCAACTATTTGCACTTGCCCTTTATGGTGCTGACCGAACTGATCTCCATACCCACGGGCATGATATTCTTGGCGGGCATCGGCACCATCTGGCAAGGGAAGCTGTGGCTGCGCACGCCGATGCTCTTTGCGCTGGGCTTCTTGATGAACTTCGTCATCGGCGGCGTCACGGGCATCTTCCTGGCGGACGTGGCGACAGACATTCATCTGCAGGACACCTATTTTGTGGTGGCCCACTTCCACTACACCATCATGGGCGGCGAGATCTTCGCCATCATTGGAGCGCTGTACTACTGGTTCCCCAAGATAACCGGACGCATGTACAACGAGCGGATGGGGCAAATCCACTTTTGGTGGCTATTCCTGGCCTATAACTTCACGTTCATTGCCATGTTCTACGTGGGTCTCTTGGGCATGAACCGGCGCGTAGCCGACTACATTCCCCAATTGTCAGGGCCGAACATGGTGGTCAGCTTGGGGGCCTTCGTGCTGGGCGCGAGCTTCCTGCTCTTCGCTTTCAACCTTGTGTACTCCTGGATCAAGGGGCCCAAAGCGGAAGCGAACCCCTGGAAGGCCCGGACATTGGAGTGGCAGACCTCCTCGCCGCCGCCCCTGGAGAACTTCCCATCGGAGCCGACGGTGATTGGGCCCCCCTACGGCTACGGTCAGCCAGGGGCGATTCACGCCCGTTTTGCACCTGCCGGCGGGGCCGACGACAAACCCCAGCGTTCCTAGATAAGGAGGCAAACCCATGCACACTGATGGCCTAAAACGCGCCATGCGCCGCATGTGGTGGATGATCTTGGCCCTGGCGGTGCTCACCTTGCTTGACGTAATTATCCCGGCCCTCATGCCGCATGGAAACGTCGTGTTCCTGGGAATCGTTGCGGCAATTGAAGCAGGCCTTGTTTTCTACTATTTCATGCACATCGGCCAACTGTGGCATCCCCATGAGGAGGAATAGATGGCTGTAGCACCTCACGCCGCGAGTCATGGGCAAGGGCAGGCTGCTTCCCACGGAGGGCACGCCCGCGCCCGTTTGCCCATCAACCGTCTTGGGTTATGGCTCTTCATTCTTTCGGACGCTTTCTTCTTCGGCGCGCTGCTCTCCACGCGGTACTACCTGAGGGGAGTCCACACGCCGTCTGAGGTAAGCCAACTCCTGGGCTTTGTCCTTACCACGGTGCTGCTCCTGAGCAGCGTCACGGCGTACCGGGCAGAGACCTTCGCCATTCACCGGGACCAGAAGGGCTTCCGCCGGAACACGCTGTACACCATTTTCCTTGGGCTGATCTTTGTGGTGGGGGTAGGTGTAGAGTGGGTCTTGGCCTTTGAGCACTTCCCGCCGAGTACGGAGTTCGGCACCATCCTGTTCACGACGACAGGCATCCACGCTTTTCACGTCTTGACAGGCATCCTGGGCCTGACGGCGGTGTACCGGCTGGGCAAGGATGGCCGGTATACGCAGGGCAGTTTCTGGCCGGTGGAAGGCGTAGTGAAGTACTGGCACTTCGTAGACGTGGCGTGGATGTTCATTTTCCCCACGCTGTATCTGGTCAACTAGACCGCCTACCTGAAACCGTTCACAGCAGAAGGCCCGAATGCTAAAGCATTCGGGCCTTCTGGCTCTTTGGCGCGTAGGGGCGACGTATGGAGCGCGTCTCGGAATGTGGACACGTCTTCCGAGTACGACGAATCTCGTACTGATGGTACGTAGGGGCGTCCCGATGCATCGGGACGCCCCTACGTACCATCCATGTTCAACAATCGTCAGGCTCCAAGTGACATCTCGCCTTCTGAGACAAACTCCATGCGTCGCCCCTACTGGTTCTCCCGCACCACGATACGCCAGCCGCCGTCATAAGGCGGCGGCCCGAAGACCTTCAGGTAGTAGGTGCCGGGGCCAAATTGTGCGGGCACGACCACGGCGCCGCGGAGTACGCCGTTGCCGCCTACGTCTTCATTGACCAGGTCCAGCACTTCTCGCTGCGACTCCAGCTTGCGCGGGTCCAGAAGGACGATGTGCAGTGGGTAGGTACTCTGAGAAGCGGTGGTGCTCCACTCCACAATCCAGGTCTTGGACACGATCTCAAACTGTTGAGTGACAACAACCCCACCTCCCGTCAGGGTAAGAATGGGGACCGACGTGCGCGTCGGTACCGGCGTGGGGGTCCGGGTGGGCGTGGGCGTAGCCGTTGGGCCTGGCTGCGTCGGCGTAGCAGTCGGCTGGCCCGGCGTGGGCGTCGGCGTAGGAGTTGAAGTTGGTTGGCCCGGCTGTAGGGTTGGCGTAGGCGTAGCCGCAGGCGGCGGCGTCTGGCCGGGCGCAAGGGTCGGCGTAACCGTCGGCGTTGGGCTTGGGGTAAACGTCGCCGTGGGGCCGCCCTGTTCCGGCGTCAGGGCCATTCCCGCCACTTGGGTCAGCAACGCATCCAAGCGGTCATCGGGGATGGGTGTAGGCGTAGCTGGTCCCACCGCCACAGTGGTGGGCGTAGGCACAAACGCGCCGCCTCCGTTGCCGGTGAGCGGTCCCTTGTCCTCCGCTATGGCAGGCACGCCCGCCAACATGCGGGTGATAAGCAGGGACATGATGAAGAGGAACGTGGCAGCGGTAATGAAGGCCAGGGCCACAACGATGGGGCCCATGCGGCTGCGTCGCAACCACTGGCGGTAGTGGAATGCCCTATTTTGCTGTTTTTGCGGTTTGCTTGCCACGGCGCACCCAGCGCCCGCTGACGGACGCACCTACACAAGGATACTCAGTCTTATTATGGAGGGAAGTTTGCATGCGCACAAGGAACATAAGAACATGCGTGTGTTCCACGCGGCGACGCTTCGTTTCGCCATCTCAAAGGCCCGCAGCAAGGGGTATCTCCGTGTATATAGGCCAGAGGAAACACCCAAAAGCCGTGGCATGTTTGAAGATGGCAACGGCAAAACGAGGGGGAAGCATGCGAGTGTGCGCAGGGCTAGAAGAGGAAGGAGGCCGCCACTACTTCTGCCAGGCGCAACAGGACGCCGGGGAATATGCCCAGGAAGAGCACAACGAATCCGGAGGCGGTCATGGCAATGCCCGAAGCCCAGGAGAACGCCACCTTCTCTTCCCTTTCGCTGGGGGCAACGTACAGGGCGCGGATGACGCGCAGGTAGTAGTAAGCAGACACGACGCTGTTCACTACGCCGATGAGCGCCAGCCAGACCAGGTCTGCGTGGACGGCAGCGTTGAACAGGTACAGCTTGCCCATGAACCCGGCGGTCGGCGGCACGCCGATAAGGGAGACAAGGGCGAAGGCCAGCACCGCAGAGACGATTGGGGCTTTCTTCCCCATACCGGCAAAGGAGTCTATCTGGTCGCTGCCTGTCCTGTTGGTGATGGCGATGATGGCAAAGAAGGCGGCGAGGTTGGTCGCGGCATAGGCCCCCAGGTAGAACAGCACACCGCCAAAGCCGAGGCCCTCGGAACCCTGGGGCTGCCGGGCCGCCACAGCAGCCAGGCCCACCAGAATATAGCCCGCGTGGGCGATGGTGCTGTAGGCCAGGAGGCGCTTGACGTTGGTCTGCCCCATGGCCATGAGGTTGCCCACGGTCATGGACACGGCGCTGAGGACGGCAAAGAGGATGCTCCAGTCCATGCTGGACGCGACAAAGACGGTGTAGAAGAACCTAAGCAACACGGCAAAACCAGCCGCTTTGCTGGCGACCGAGAGATAGGCTGTCACTGGCGTGGGCGCGCCCTCGTACACGTCGGGAACCCACATCTGGAAGGGGAACATGGCTATCTTAAAGCCGAACCCGGCGGCGATCAACACGCCGGCAGCAAGCAGGGCCGGGCTGCCGAATGGCCCGTCGCCCGTCCCTATCGCCCGGGCGATTTCGCCAAGCTGGGTGCTCCCCGTCAGCCCATACAGCAGCACCATGCCGTACAGCAGCATGGCGGAGCTTATGGCGCTGAGGAGCAGGAACTTCAGCCCCGCTTCCGAGGAGCGCTCATCACGGAGGAATGCGGCCAGCGCCGCCAGGGGCAGCGAGGCCAGCTCCAGGCTGATGTAGATGGAGACCAGCTCCGTCGTCGCAGCCAGCAACATCATGCCGGAGGCGGAGAACAGAATCAGGGCGTAGAACTCACCATGCCGTCGCTGGAACTTAGACACGTAGTCTGTGGAGCCAAGGACAACCACGGCGACCACCGCCAGCACCAGGAACTTGAAGAACAGGGCCAGCTTGTCCACCGCCAACGCGCCGAAGACGCCGGTCATGGGGCCGTTGGCGGATACGTCGCCCCACAGGACAAGGGCATAGGCCGCCGGGACCAGCAAGCCCACCAGCGTCACCGCGGCAAGCACGCCGGCGCGCCGCGTCACTAGGTCCAGCAGGACAACAATGCCCCCCACCCCGGCAAGGGCGATCTCAGGGGCCAGCAAATATAAATCGTGAGCAGTCATGTAGTATCCACGTCCCTTTCCCGCGTGGGAATGGGGCTTCTAATGCTATCCAAAACGGGAAATGATGGGCGCTACACCAACTTTGAACACGTCCATAAGCCAGGCGGGGTACAGGCCCACCGCCAGGATCGCCAGGAACAGCAGCACCACCGGCACGGCCTCTATAAGGGTAGCGTCGCCTATATGGTCGTACCTTGGCAACGTCGGCCCGAACATGACCCGCTGCACCATCCACAGGATGTAGCCCGCAGTGAGCACGATGCCGGCCACGGCGATGGCCGTAGGCCATGTCCACACAACAAACGTGCCCAGGAACACCAGCAGCTCCGCCACGAACCCGCTGAGTCCAGGCAACCCCAGCGATGCCAGGCCGGCGATGACGAAGAAGGCAGCAAGGAACGGCATACGCGGGGCCAGGCCGCCAAGGTCGGGAATGTAGCGGGTGTGGGCCTTCTCGTAGACGAAACCCACCACCAGGAACATAAGGCCGGTGATGGTGCCGTGGGTGAACATCTGGAGCGCCGCGCCGCTGAGTCCCACGTCGTTGGGCTTGCCCGTAGCCACCCCCACGGAGCTGACACCGATGAGTACGAGTCCCATGTGGCTGATGCTGCTGTAGGCGATGAGCCGCTTCAAGTCGCTCTGGCGGATAGTGACGATGGCCCCATAGATAACGCTGATGACGCCCAGGCCCACCAGCAGCCAGGCATACTGCCGCGCCACCTCAGGAAACATGGTGACGCACACGCGGATGATGCCGTAGCCGCCCATCTTGATGAGCACGCCCGCCAGCATGACGCTGCCCGCCGTAGGCGCGTCGGTGTGAGCGTCGGGCAGCCATGTGTGCACCGGCCAGGTGGGCAGTTTGATGGCAAAGGCCAGGAAGAAGCAGAAGAACACGAACTGGACGGGGATGATGAGCTTGGACCAGTCAGTCACCTGGCTCAGGGCTACCATATCAAAGGTCCCGGTAGCGAAGTAGACCACCAGCAGGCCAACCAGCATGAAGGCGGAGCCGAAGATGGTGAAGGCCAGAAACTTCAGGGCAGAATACTCTTTTCTTCCTGACCCCCAGATAGAAATGACGAAGTACATGGGCACCAGCTCCAGCTCCCAGAAGACGAAGAACAGCACGAAGTCCAGGGAGACGAAGACGCCCATGACGGCTGTTTGCAGCACCAGGAGCCAGATGAAGTGCTCTTTGACCCGCAGTTGCACGTTCCAGGAGGCCAGCACGGCGCACAGGCCCAGCAGGCCGGTCAGCAGCACTAGAGGCGCGCTAAGGCCGTCAATGCCCAGGTGGTAGTGGGCTTGCAGCGGCTCAATCCACTGGGCCAGCTCCACTAATTGGAAGCCGCCGGCGGCGCGGTCGTAAGAGAGGAAGGCGGCGATGGACAGGGCAAACTCCGCCACGGCGATAAGCGCGGCAAAGCCCCGCGCCATTTTGGCGTTGCGCAAGAAAAGGGCGATGACCACTGCCCCTATGACTGGTAGAAAAACAACCGCCGTCAGCAACGAGCGCTCCACTTGATTCCCCCTTCCCTCTAGGGAAGGGGCTAGGGGTTAGGTTATTTCCCGAACACCAGATACGCGCCAACGATGAGCAGAATCCCCACGGAGATCCCCAACCCGTAGACCTGGGTCTGGCCGGTTTGCAGCACCGCATACATCTTGCCTGCGTTGCGGCTGACCCAGCCCAGGAAATCCACCACCCGGTCAATGACCTCCCGGTCAAACCAGTTCAGCAGCCTGGCGACGCCCTGGTAGTACGCGCCGCGCACCAGCACGTCCTCGTACAGGGTGTCCAGGTAATACTTGTTGAACAGCAGGGTGCGCACTGGACCGAAGGCGCGGCCAACGGTTTCCGGTGCAGGCGTCCTACGTCCATACATCAGCACCGCCAGGCCGATGCCTGCCAGCGCTATGAGCGTGGAACCGACCGCCAGCCCTAGGTTGGCTTCCTCCGCATGTTCCCCCAGGAACGTCAGGAACCAGTGGGCAGGGATGTTTGCCAGGCTCCCCAGAGGATTGGCCACATACCCCGCCCCTATTGCCAGCACCGCCAGCACGGCCATGGGCGCTACCATCACCAGAGGTGACTCTGCCAGGTGGACGCCGCCATGCCCGGCAGCAGCAGGGGCCTGGCCGTGGGCAGCATCATCGTGGGCGCTTTCGGGCGGCTGAACGTGCGCAGGTTGGGGGTGCTCCGCCTCAACGCCGCCACGGAAGGAGCCGTGAAAGGTCATAATCACCACCCTGAACATATAAAAGGCGGTCAGGAACACCGCTGCCAGGGCCAGGAAGAAGACCAGGGTGTGCACCGACACGATGTTCAGGTTCATGGCGGACAGCAGAATTTCGTCCTTGCTCCAGAAGCCGGCCAGGGGGAACACTCCTGCCAGGCTCAGCGCTCCAACGACAAAGGTGGCGTAGGTCCAGGGCATGGCCTTGCGCAGGCCGCCCATGTAGCGCATGTCAAAGGTTCCGGTGGCGTGGTTCACGCTCCCTGCCCCAAGGAAGAGCAGGCATTTGAAGAAGGCATGGGTGAAGAGGTGGAAGATGGCAACCGCCGGCGCGCCAATGCCAATGGCAAGCATCATGTAGCCAAGCTGGCTCACTGTGGAGTACGCCAGCACCCGCTTGATGTCGTACATCACCAGGCCCATAGTCGCGGCGAACACCGCCGTGAATCCGCCCACCAGGGCAACGGTTGTCATGGCCGTGGCGGAGTGCTCAAAGAGGGGGAAGAAGCGGGCGGCAAGGAACACGCCCGCAGCCACCATGGTCGCAGCATGGATAAGGGAGCTGACGGGCGTGGGGCCTTCCATTGCGTCGGGCAGCCAGGTGTGCAGCGGGAACTGGCCCGACTTGCCCATCGCCCCGGCGAAGATGCCCAGGGCCGTCCACGTTACGGCAAAGGTGGTCATGGCTGCAGCCGCAGCCAGGATGTCGGGGATCTCAAAGGGGTTCAGCCCGGCAAAGGCGGCGGTGTTGCGTTGCAAGAACAGGTACAGGATAGCCAGCAGGAAACCGACGTCGCCGATGCGCGTGACCAAGAAGGCTTTCTTGGCCGCCGCAGCCGCCGCCGGCCGCTGATACCAGAAACCGATGAGCAGGTACGACGAGAGGCCCACCAACTCCCAGAACACGTACATCTGGATAATGCTGCGGGCAATGACAATGCCCACCATAGACGCCGTGAACAGGGACATATAGGCGAAGTAGCGGGCGTAGCTGGGGTCTTCCTTCATGTACCCCTGGGAATAGACCTGGACCAGCAGGCTAACGCCGGTGACCACCACCAGCATGATGGCCGTCAGCGGGTCCATGAGGATGCCGATGCGGATGTCCAATCCGCTGATGGACAGCCAGGTGTGGGACGGCCAGCCGATGGCTTCCTCATGCCCTAACGTGGACTTCAGGGTCAGGAGCGCCAGCAGGAAGGCCGCGCCGATGGCGAGAATGGTCAGGTAGCCGGCGACGCGGGCGCGGCTGCCCAAGAAGGGGCGGATAAGCAACGCGATAACGACAAAGGAAGCAAGGGGCAGGAAGAAAATCGCCCATGCTTGCAGCTCGGTGATCATAACGCCTACAGCTTCCTCAGGATTTCATCGGCCACATGCTCGCGGCCACGGGGCACCATCACGCGAAAGGGCACGCGCTCGCCCCAGTCCAGGATGTCCCCCTCCGGCAGGATGCGCGTGGGCAAGCCCTCGCCCTCCAAGACGTGTTTCCACATCTCGGCGGCTGCCAGATTTGGGACCTTCAGATACTCAACCCACATGGATTCCTCTGGCGCGGAAATCGCGCCCCTACATTTCCCTCTGCCCAAGGACGTAGGGGCGACGCATGCGTCGCCCCTACGGGTCTACCTCTTCATAAGATTCACCTGGGTCAGGTCCACTGTGCCCCGGCTGCGGAACACGGCAATGACGATTGCCAGCCCCAGGGCCACTTCCGCCGCCGCCACAGCAATGACAAAGATGGTGAAGACCTGCCCGGTCAGCACATGCTGCACCACAGCGTCTGCCGTGGCGGAAGGGTCCGCTCGCAAGGCGGCGGGCGTCACGTAACGCGACACCGCCACCGCCGCCACGTTAACCGCGTTGAACATCAGTTCAATGGACATGAGCACGCCCACGGCATTGCGCCGCGTGAGCGCACCGTACAGCCCGATGCTAAACAGCACCGCCGAGAGCAGCAAGAAGTTTTGCAGGCTCATGGCTGCCGCTCCCGCACGACGACCAGCGCGCCAAGCAAAGCCGCCAAAAGCAGCACCGAGGCGACTTCAAAGGGCAGCACCCACTCCTTGAGCAGCAGGCCGGCCAGCCACATCGGCGTCGCCGACAGCACCTCGTGGACCCTGTCCAGAGTAGCGGCAGGCAGGCTGCCCTCCATGAGCACCCAGTCCGTTTCCAGGGCAATAGACGACAGCAACACGAAGAACAGCGCCGCGCCCAGCAAGGCAGGCACGCGCAGGCTGTTTGCGGCATTGCCCGTTTCGGCGTCGCGGGTCAGCATTGAGGCAAAGGCCAGCAGCACCGACACCGCACCCACGTAGATGAGCACCTGCACCACCGCCAGGAAATCGGCGTTCAGGAGCACGAACAGCCCGGCGATAGCCATAAAGCACACCGCCAGCAGAATGGCGGCGCGGAAGATGCTGCGCACCGTCACCACGGCGATTGCTGCGCCGACACTGCCGCCGGCCAGCAGCCAGAACATCACGTCCTGGGCCGTCATGGCTTGGCCTCCGGCTTAGCTTGGGCGTCTTCCCGGGCGGGACGTTGGATCGGATGGAAGGCGACAGCCTCGCGGCCGGCACCCTTCCAGGTCATAGGCTCGCCCTTGCGCGGGTCGTAACGCTGGGCCTCTAGCTGCGGGCGATACCACGTGCTGGGGCGCTTCTCCGCCCTGCGCAGCCGGTCTACGTCTATGACCAGGTCGCCACGGCGGTACTTTGCTTCTTCAAAGCCGCTGCCCATGAACAAGGCGTCGTAAGGGCATGCCTCCACGCACAGCCCGCAGTACATGCACCGCCCTATGTCAATGTCAAAGGCGTCAATGGCGTAGGAGTCGCCTTCGGTGGGCGTCTTCTCGCTTGGGTGGGTCACAATGCGGATGATGCCCAGCGGACAGAACTTGGCGCAGCTTGCACACGCGGTACACCGCTCCTCGTACCAGGTGAACTCCTGGCCCCGGAAGCGTGGATGCTGTGCAAGACGTTGCTCCGGATAGGACACGGTGAAGGGCTTACGGAAGAAGTTCTTCATCGTGACTATCAGGCCGTTGATAATGCCCATGCCGTTCACGACGCCACCTCCGACACTTGGGGCGATGCCTGGGGCACGCCCGCCCGCACCGGCAGCGCCGTTGTGCGCAGGCTCACCATCCGCGAGAAGGCCAGTACGCCGCCGAATGCCACGACGATGTTGATAGCTACCATGAGCCACAGCCCGCCTGTGGAGACGACCAGCCCCTGCCCTTCCGTTGCTTGGCCCAGGAGGAGCACCTCCGCCGCCGTGACGAAGATGTTGATGAGGCTCAGGGGCAGCAAGAACTTCCAGGCAAAGGCCATGGTCTGGTCAATGCGCACCCGGGGCAGCGTTGCGCGCACCCAGATGAACACGAAGGCCAGCGCAAACACCTTGACCAGGAACCAAAGATGGGATGGTATCCACGGCTCCAACGGCCCCTTCCATCCGCCCAAGAACAACGTGGCAATGACGCCGGAGGTAGTCAACACCGCCGAATACTCGGCCAGGTAGAAGAAGGCGAACTTCATGCCGCCGTACTCGGTGTGATAGCCCGACACTATCTCGGATTCGGCCTCCAACTGGTCAAAGGGCGGCCGGTTCATCTCCGCAGAGGCACCCACCACAAAGATGAAGAACCCCAAAGGTTGCAGGAGAATAAAGGGGATGCGCTGGCCCTCTACGATGTCCACCAGCGACAGCGACCCCACCAGGATAAGGACGCCGACGATGGACAGCACCATGGGCACTTCGTAGCTGATAAGCTGCGCGACGCCCCGTATGGCGCTGATGGTGGCGTACCGGTTGCCCGAAGCCATGCCTGCCATGAACACGGCCAGCACGTTTACCGACGTGATGGCGATGATGTACAGGACGCCCACGTTGACGTTGGCGATGAAGGTATTCCGGCCAAAGGGCAGCACCGCCAACGTCAGGAACACCACCGCAATCATGATAACCGGCGGCACGTTGTACAGCAGCTTATCCACGCCGTTGGGAATGATGGACTCTTTGGTCAGCAGCTTGATGGCATCGGCCACGGGCTGGAGGAGGCCGACCGGCCCCGTCCGGTTGGGGCCGATCCTACCCTGGAAGCGGCCCAGCAAGCGGCGCTCCATGTAGGTGTAGAACATGGCGAACAGCAAGAACAGGTTGATGAGAGCCAGTGCAATGAGGCCCGCAACGATGGCAAAGGCAAGCCATTCCCAGTCAAAAGGCAGCAGGCCGTCCCTGCCGGAGCAGGAGGCGGCATTGCCGGGGTTGCCCGCCAGCAGGCAGTAGAGGTTGCGGAACAGTGCGTTCCCTTCCAGGAAGGCCATTACCGGTCTACCTCCCCCATGTTGATGTCAATGCTCCCCAGTGTCACGATCATGTCCGCCAGCTTCCAGCCGATGAGGATGTCCCGCAGCACCGTCAGGTTGATGAGGGATGGCGAACGCGCCTTGAAACGGTACGGGGCAATGCTCCCGTCGCTCACCAGGTAAAACCCCAGCTCGCCTTTGGGTCCTTCAATGCGGCCATAGGCGTCGCCCACCGGCGGGCGAATGAGGTTCGGCGCCGCCGCGCGTACGGGGCCAGGCTCAATCTGGTCTACGCACTGCTCTACGATGCGCAAGCACTGGCGCATCTCGTCCAGGCGGATCTTGAAGCGGTCGTAGTTGTCACCCACCTTGCCTACAGGCACGTCAAACTGCACGCGGTCGTAGACCTCGTAGGGGTCCACCTTGCGCAGGTCCCAGGGCAGGCCTGAAGCACGCAGCACCGGCCCCGTCACCGAGGCGTTCAGCGCATGGTCTACCGTCAGGATGCTCACGCCTTTGGTGCGCGTAACCAGGATTTCGTTCTCCGATAGGAACTGCTCGTACTCGTCAAGGTAGTGGGGCATCTCGTGAAGGAACCCACGCAGCGCGGGCCAGAAGTCCTCCGGCGCGTCCTGGAACACGCCGCCGACGCGCATGTAGGAAAGGGTGATGCGCGCGCCGCACAGCATCTCAAACAGGTCAAGTATTTTTTCCCGCTCGCGGAAGCAGTACATGAGCGGCGTTGCGAAGGCCCCCAGGTCATTGAGCAGGAAGCCAATGGCAACCAGGTGGCTGGCGATGCGCTGAAGCTCTGCGGCGATGACCCGCAGGTACATGGCGCGTTCCGGCGGACGGACGCCCGCCAGTTTCTCCGCCGCAATCACGTAGGCCTGGTTGTTGGTCATGGAGGCCACGTAGTCCATACGGTCGGTGAGCGTGATGATCTGGGTGTACGTGCGCTCCTCGGCCAGCTTCTCCGAGCCTCGGTGCAAATAGCCGAACACCGGCTCCATGTCCAGGATGACTTCGCCGTCAAAGGTTATGCGCAGACGCAGCACCCCGTGCGTGCTGGGGTGCTGCGGACCGACGTTGACGGTGACTGGCTCAGAGCGAAACGGCATGAGTTCTCTTTTCCTCTCATTACAGGAGAAGAGCTAGTCCCTTCCCCCTTGGGGGGGAAGGTTAGGATGAGGGTGAGACCTTTGCAGTAGCAATGACCGGCACGTTGTTGCTCGTCTCTATCGCGGCGCTTCCATGTAGTCTTTGCGCAGTGGATGGCCCGGATAGCCTTCCCATAGGAGGATGCGCTTCATGTTGGGATGGCCTTCAAACTTCACTCCCATCAGGTCCCACACCTCACGCTCTTGAAAGTCCGCCCCTTGCCAGAGGCTCACCACAGACGGCAGGGAGGGCGCGTCGCGGCCAAAGACCTTGGCCTTCACCACGGCGCTGTGCAGGTTGATGGTGGAGGTCAGATGGTACACCACCTCAAAGTGCTCCACGTAGTCCACCGCGGACACGGAGTTCAGCAGGTTGAACCCCAGGCCGGGCATCTCTTCCAAGATGCGACATACGTCCAGCACGCTCTCCGACTTCACCCACAAGCTTACGCCTTCCCAGCGCTCCACAGCGCCCGGGCAGGCCGCCTCCACCTGGCGGGCAAGCTCTTCCCCTGGAATCTCTCGTATCATGGCCCTAACCTACGCTCCCGCCGGGGAGCGCTTCAGGCTGTAGCGTTGGATCTTCTCGTGAAGTTGCATGATGCCGTACAACAGGGCGTCGGGCCTGGGCGGGCAGCCCGGCACGTACACGTCCACCGGAATGATGTGGTTCACGCCTGGCACCACGCTGTAGGACTGGTAGTACGGCCCGCCGCTGGTGGCGCACACGCCCATAGAGATGACCCACTTAGGCTCCGCCATCTGGTCGTACAGCCGCCGGACGGCTGTCGCCATCTTCCACGTCACGGTGCCGGCGACGATCATCAGGTCCGCCTGGCGGGGCGTTGCACGGAAAGCCTCCATGCCGAAACGGGCGAGGTCAAAGCGGGACATGGCGCTGGCAATCATTTCAAAGGAGCAGCAGGCCAGGCCGAATGCCAGGGGCCATACTGCGGATTTGCGGCCCCAGTTGAGCAGCGCGTCCACAGTAGTTACCGCCACGTTGCCGCGCAGGTCTTCCGGCACCTCCAGAAACGGCTCGTTGATGGGACGCAACGAGGTATCCTTCAGATGTTGAATCTCCGCGCCCTCCGAGCGGTCCAGCTCCCACGTCGTGGCGTGCAGGGGCAAGACCAGTTTGCTTTCTCGTTGCTCTCCCATACCCTACTCCCACTCCAGTGCGCGTTTGCGCCAGGCGTAGGCCAAGCCAAGGCCGAGGATCAGCACGAAAACGAGCATCTCCACCAGGGCAAAGAGGCCCAACACCCTGAAGCGGATGGCCCAGGGGTAGAGGAACACCGTCTCCACGTCAAAGATGACGAAGAGCAGCGCGTACATGTAGTAGCGGAAGTTGAACTGCACCCAATGGCTTGGGCCGATGGGCTGCACGCCGCACTCGTAAAGCTCGTACTTGACCGGGTTGGGCTTCAGTGGGCGGATGCGGACGAAGGTGGCGAGCCAGGAAATGAGGAGCATCCCCACGGGGACGGCCACTGCCCCCAACGCAAAGATGGCGAGCACGGCGTACTGGCGGAAATAGTCCTCAAACATAGGTCTAAAAGCAGCCTCCTGACTGGGAATCAACTATACCACTCCCCCTTAAGCCCATCAAGTGAAAAACTGCACAATCGGGAGGATGGCTACCAGGAGGGGCGAAGGACGGAGAGGCCGGGGATTTTCTGAAAGTCTGCCAGATTTTCAGTGACAACACCTAGTCCCCTAGACGAAGCGGTTGCAGCGATAATCAAGTCGTTTGCCCCAATGGGAGTACCAGACCGGCGTGGAATCTCCTTAAGGTTCGCATGACAATGGCGTCAAGTAGCTCAAAACGAGCTACTGGTATATGCTCCATCAATCCAACAACAAATCGCATCCTCATATTGCGCCGGTTCTCCGACTCTGCTCGTAGAACGCCTTCGTAGAGTTCGGAGATTGATATTGTGGCAACAGTGATTCCCTGCTCTCCCACGATGGGTATGAGTTCCGCCAAGACTTTGCCCTTGCGTTCCATCGTGATGAATACGGATGTATCTATCAAGAATCCCATGGGGAAGGCTCCCAAACAGGCTGTCCCGCCTTTATCACAGCCAAATCGTCTCCAAAGCCCTCAGGAATGCTAAGGTTACCGGCACGGGCAACCAACTCTTTTACAGTAATGCCCTCCACATAGGTCACAGGCATTGCATAAATCCTGGCAATAGTGGCAATTGCACTCTCTTCGCCCGCTTGCTCCAGCGCCAGGGTCAGGCTTATTGCATATTTGCAACGTCGTAAATCAACGACGAGCCGTTCTCTATTACTAGTACTAGCCAAACTCAACGCTTCCAGAATCAGTGCAAAAGCATCCACTACGACTTGGTCAACGCCTGCTTGTTTGCCTCGTCGCTGCACTTTTAGCACTTTCCTAAGCCCTTCTTCAATTCCAATGGGGTCTTCTTTCAGAATCGCCTCATAGACTTGTAGGATGCCAACGGTCACCCAACCGCGGAAGAACTCCTTTGGATCCCCTGCCATCAATTCAGCGGACTCCGCAACTGATTCAAATGTGCTAAACGCTTCTTCGTATTTACCGAGTACGGTCAGAATACTTCCTTTGGTGCTTCTCAACATCCAGTCACCAGACCAAAGCGCTTCAGACCTCTCGCAGGTTGTGAGAGCTTTCTTGTACTGGTTCTTGGCCAGTAGAGGATGGCCTTCGCATGAAGAAGACGGCTTCTCCCTTCAACAGTATGCCGTAGCCCCTCCTCTTCCATCATGTGCAAAAGCTCTTCCAATGCTCCTTCCACAGGCCTACCCTGAGCAAGCGCTGTTTGAAGTCGTTTTTTGCGGCTCTGGTCTAAGGAACGAGCAATTAGCAGTGATGCAACTGCCGCTCGGACAAATGGCTGTGTTTGATACGTTGCCATCGCTGCTCGTCTTCGTTTCTCTGCGTCTCAGGCACGCATGATAGCGGGGAAAACCAAACCGTACACGAACTTGCGCCTCGCCCTGTGACACAAACCCTTACGCCATTATACAATAGCCATCATGCTCATTGACCTGCACACCCACACCTACCCCACATCCGACGACAGCTTTCTTTCCCCTGACCAGCTCGTCGCCTCCGCAAAGGAAGTTGGGCTGGAGGGCCTGTGCCTCACGGACCACGACGGCTTCTGGAAGCCTGAGGACGTGGCGGCGCTGAGCAAACGCCACGACTACCCTATCTTCCCCGGCTGCGAGGTGACGACCGAGGAAGGCCACCTGCTGGTCTTCGGCCTGGAGCGCTACATCTTCGGAATGCACCGTGCCGACTTCGTTAAACAGCTTGTGGACAATGCCGGCGGCGTTATCGTCGTCGCCCACCCGTACCGCCGCCGCTTTCACGGCACTGACGCAACCGACCGTGGGGTCTATAACTCCATACTGGAGAAGGCATGCCGGAGCCAAGTTTTCACCCTCTCCCACGCCGTTGAGGTCATGAACGGACGCGGCTCCGCTCCCGAAAATGCCTTCTCCCAGCACATCGCGCAGCAGCTAAATCTCCCCGGCACGGGCGCCAGCGATTGCCACAAGCTGGAAGAGGTGGGCACCTGCGCCACGGAGTTCACAGGCCGGATCAACTCGTTGGCGGAGCTTATCGCCGCGCTCAAGTCGGGCCGCTACCAGCCCGTGGCCCTGCCAAGACGGAGGACAGATTAGCATGTCCACCATATCTCCCGGTCGCGAGATTCTGCGTGTGGAGGGCCTGCGGGTCGCTTTCTTCTCCAAAGAAGGCATCACCAAGGCCGTCAACGGCGTCAATTTCTCGCTAAAGGAAGGCTCCATCCTGGCGCTGGTGGGGGAAAGCGGCTCCGGCAAGACCGTTACCGCTCTGTCTATCCTTGGCCTGGTCCCCTACCCTGGCCGCATTACCGAAGGGAAAATCCTGTTCAACGGCGTAGACCTGGTTGCTCTGAACCAGGAGGCGCTGCGTCATGTGCGAGGCAAGGACATCGGCATGGTGTTTCAGGACCCCATGGCGTCGCTGAACCCCAGCATCCCCATCGGCGACCAGGTAGAAGAGGTGCTGGAAGCCCACGTCACCACGTCGCGGCAGGAGGCCCACGCCTGGGCGGAAGAGCTGCTGACCAGCATGGGCCTGCCGGACGCCCCCCGCCTGCTGCACCAATACCCCTTCCAGCTCAGCGGCGGCATGAGGCAGCGCGTCATGATGGCGATTGCCCTTGCCCTGCGGCCCAAGATACTCCTGGCCGACGAGCCAACGTCCAACCTGGACGCCACGCTGCAAGCGGGCATCCTCACCCAGCTTCGCCAGTTCAAGCAAACTCAGGGCATGTCCATTCTGCTCATCACTCACGACATGGGCATTGTGGCCCAGAATGCCGACGATGTGGCGGTGATGTACGCCGGCTCCATCATGGAGCACGCCGATACCCGGACCATCTTCCAGCGGCCGGCGCATCCCTACACCTGGGGCCTGCTACAGGCGCTGCCACGCCTGGACTCCGCCAGCAAGCGGCTGCGCCCGCTGCGTGGCCGCCCGCCGGACCTGCTGAACTTGCCGGATGAGTGCCCTTTCCTGCCCCGCTGCTTCAAGGCAACGTCCCAGTGCCGCACCAGCCCAAAGCCCGCGCTGGTGCAGATTGAGGATGGGCACGAGGTCGCCTGCTTCAACCCTATTGATCAGGCATGACGCCGCGCATCCAATGACAAACGTCCTTCTTGTCCTGCACCGCGCCGACGCCTACAGCGCCATCCTGCTCATGGCGCTTGGGGCCGTCTATGGCTTTGTGGGCCACCGCCGGCATCCCACCACCATAACCCGCCCGTACCGGGCCATCCTCATAGGCGGCGCCATCGTCCTGGGGGGGCAGGCGCTCATTGGCCTGGCAATGCTGGCCGGCGGGCTGCGGCCTACGACCATCCTGCACATCATCATCTACGGGACGCTTTCGCCCTTGATCTTGCCTGGGGCATATTTCTACACGCGAGGCAGGGGGAAGACCCATCCCAATATGGCCTTCGCCCTGGTTTCTCTGTTCCTGTGCGCCTTCCTTATACGCGCGCTGTTCACCGGTTAGCCTTATCAGGGTGCTGAGAAGCTCCTCCAACCATTCTCTTCCCTTTCCTGGTCAGGAAGAGGGAAAGATTTGTATCTGAGGGACACCCTCAGACTCCCGGCAGAGTGGCTCGCCCCTCTGCACTCCCCTTTCCCCCTCAGCCTGCTACGTGTGTTGCGCCCAGCCCTGAATGGGCGATAATAAAGCAACGACTCCCTGGCTGTGAGGACACATGGGCTGGATCATCGTCGGCATACTGGCGGCCATCTATCTGGCCGTTCGCTTTTTCCAGATGGGCCGGTTTATCATCGTCCGTTTCTTCTTCAATCCGGCCATCCCTTTGCCGGTCAAGGTGGTGGTCATCGCCCTCTTGGCCGTTGCCGTATGGGCCATACGCAAGTGGTGGCGTTGGTACTTCCGAAAGTCGGACGCGCCGAAGCCCCAAGCGTCCAACACCTCATCCGACGCATCCAACGGCAAAGCCCCCCGCAAATAGGCGGAGGGCTTCTTTCGTTACTGGATGCCCGGGGGTCAGCGGCCCTTGGCCCACCCGTATACGAAAGCTGCTACTACAATGACAACAGCAATAGTCCCCAAAGAGAGGAGCCGGTGGCGCTTAAAAGGCAGGCCCGGAATGATTGGCGTTGGCACAAGCACCAGAACAAGCAGGGCCACGGTAATGCCGTAGGACAGCTCGCAGTACAGGCAGGACACTTCCAGCACCAAGGCTTCCAGGTAGAACAGGTAGAAGGAAAAAGCAAGGGCGGTCAGACAAAGCAGATAAAGGAGAAGGCCGCCGTAGATTGGGAGAATCCATCCATAGGCAACGACAATGATAGCGGCGTATTCCAGCAGGCCGAGTGCCGAAATAGAGACGCCAAACAAGGTGGCGTAAGGGCTGCTTTCAACAGCTTCGCACCCTTTGCCAAGTAAACAGACCAGGGACAGCGGCGTGTAGTAGACGAGTGTGAGATAGAGGGACAGCAGGAATCCCGCCAGTCCAACCAGAATAACGGCAGCCTGGCGCGGACGCGGGAAATACCGCAGCCCAAAGTAACGCTCCGCCCGCTGTTTGCGCTCACGCCGGCGATGGATATGCCGCTCTGCATCACTGGTCACAGCCACACAGCCTCTTGAGTTCTATTGTCAACAGTCCGACTGCCTGTGGTCCCGTTTGCTCGGCGTGTTATTCAGTGCCCCCGACTAAAGTCGGGGGTTAACCCAAGCTAAAACTGGCACTAAAGTGCCAGGGCAAAGACTACCCCAACCCAAAGCAAACAGAACCTTGCCCCCCAGCCCCTCTCCATCACGCCCACCAGTATGCTAAACTAGAAAAATCGGTGCGTGAAGGGCAAACAGCGCCGAGATTATACAGCAATTTACGTAAGAGGTCTAAGTATGCGCATTATTTTCTTGTCAGACGTGCCCGGCAGCGGCCAGGCCGGTGAAGTCAAACAGGTGAAGAACGGCTATGCCCGCAATTACCTGCTGCCCCAGCACCTGGCTACCCTGGCCACCCATGACCAGCTCCAGCGCTTGGAAGCCATCCGCAAGGCGGGCGAGGAACGGCGGCTCAAAGAGGAGCAAGAGCTAAGCTCCTTTATTGCTCTGCTGGGGGAGACCACCGTCAACCTTTCCGGTCGCGTTGGACCCACGGGCAAGTTCTACGGCACGGTAACGTCCGCACACGTGGCCGAAGAGCTTAACCGCCTGACACAGCGGGAGTTTGACCGCCGGGCTATCACCATCTCCTCCGCCATTCAGGAGCCGGGCGAATACCAGGCAGAGGTGCGCTTCCCCCAGGGCCACATTGCCGCTATCAAGCTGAACGTGGTGGGCAAGGACGCCCAGGGCCGCACCATCGGCGCCAAGGGCGAGGTTATTACCCCTGCCGCCACGGCCACTGTGGCCCCTGCCGAAACTGCAACCGCTGCGGCGGAGTCCGCCGCCACGGAAACGCCTGCTGCAACTGGGGCCGCAGCAGAAGCCTAGCCAACTCGGGCGCTGCGGTTACTAAAAAGCACGTGGACATCATCATTCGTAGATGCCGTAATAGTTGTCAAGGAAGGGAGTGAGCAGGAACAAGGGTAGGGACAAAAGGAGTGCCCCGAGTAAGGACCGCGAAACAGAGGTGGAGCAGTCTGTTCATAGCCGCCATCA
>Ga0082335_1000361_pt1 | contig 117117 bp, 131 predicted proteins | sample Subgrocontami58m_FD_72375 | JGI IMG/M metagenome (GOLD analysis project Ga0082335, IMG submission 72375) | Subsurface groundwater microbial communities from S. Glens Falls, New York, USA - GMW37 contaminated, 5.8 m (SPADES assembly) (version 2) ... | reverse complement strand
CCTAAGCAAACGCTTAAGCTTTTTAACTAACTTCACCTCTTTTTCCATGTTTATCACCCTATGATAAACACGTTCTTAGGGTAGATTAAGTTTTACCCTAAGGACATTTTCAACAGAGCCGATGCCCAATTATCTACTCAATAAAGGTTTCTTCCTCACAACCCATACCCAAAGTTCAAAAAGTGCTAGCAAAGCAACAAGAAAAAGAGCAATAATTTCTCCAAGAATCAACCCTCCAAGTATCACAAAATCGATGGGCCACCACACCTTAAAAGGTGTGGTTTGTGACAGGCCCATCGATTTTGGGGATGTTCAGAATTGAAAACAAGATTGACTACTACCGCAGACTAAAGTCTGCGGTTTTCAATTCTGACATAAAAATTTTAAACAAAACCACAAACATAACCACAAACAAAAGAAAAACATACTTGGCTATCCAATACCATCGAGGAACAGGTTTAAGAATATCCATAACAAAAGAAAAACAATCATTTAAATATTCCTCGCAGTTGTTAAAAAAATGGACCCTATCTACAAAGAAATAAAAAAACTTGCAAAAGGAAAGCAAATCTCAAAACCAGAATTAGAAAATCTCAAAATCAAGCTTGCAAAAAAATATCATCTCGGAAACTTGCCTCGAGATTCTGACATCCTCCTCAACACAGGCCTCGATATTAAAACAAAGTCAGTCCGGACATTATCCGGCGTCGCCCCGATCGCAGTAATGACCAAACCAGAAAGATGCCCGCATGGAAAATGCACGTTCTGCCCTGGAGGTCCGGGAAGTTATTTCGGCGACACCCCTCAAAGCTACACAGGCAAGGAGCCTTCAACCATGAGAGCTATAAGAAACAACTACGATCCTTATCTCATCGTCTTCAACCGCCTCGAGCAATATGTATGTATGAACCAATCTGCGGAAAAAGTAGAAGTCATCATACAGGGAGGAACCTTCCCTGCCCTAAACAAAGAATACCAAGAATACGTCGTAAAATACATCCTCAAAGCCATGAACGATTTCTCTGTAGTATTCTACAAAGGCAGAAAACTCCAGATAAAAAAATTCAAAAAATTCTTTGAGCTTCCAAGCAATATCAACTCTCCTGAAAGAAGCAAAAAAATACAGGAAAAGTTGCTCAAGTTAAAAAAAGAAACCTCCTTGGAAAAAGAGCAGGAAAGAAATGAAAGTGCGCAAGTCCGTTGCATCGGATTAACCATAGAAACAAAACCAGACTGGGGCTTCCTCGAACAGGGAAATGAAATGCTCCGCCTCGGTTGCACGAGAGTAGAGCTTGGAGTCCAATGCCTCGACGACAACATTCTAAAAGCAACGCATCGAGGCCACACTTTAGAAGACACAAAAAAAAGCTTCCAAATCCTAAAAGACCTTGGCTTCAAAATAAACGCTCACGTCATGCTAGGATTGCCAAGCCAAACAAAAGCAGCCATGCTCCAGGAAATAAAAGAGCTCTTCCAAAATCCAGATTACAAACCAGACATGCTCAAACTCTATCCCTGCCTTGTCCTTCCTGGGACTCCATTATACGCTCAATGGAAATCAGGAGCCTACAAACCATTAACAGTAGAAGAAACCGCAGACATCATCGCAGAGGCAAAACGCTTCATCCCAAAATGGTGCAGAATCATGCGCATCCAAAGAGATATCCCCTCCACAGTAATCGCATCAGGTCCAATAAAAACCAACCTCCGCCAAGAAGTCGAAGCCCTATGCAAAAAAAGAAACATCCAATGCCAATGTATCAGATGCAGGGAATCAGGCAGAAAAAAAGTAGAAAATCCAGAAATAACTGTTGAAGAATACAACTCAAGCAAAGGAAAAGAATTTTTCATCTCCATAGAAGATAAAAAGAATAATGGATTAGTCGGCTTCTGCCGCCTCCGTTTTCCATCTCAGCAATTAAGAAAAGAAATGACTGAAAAAACAGCCATCATCCGGGAGCTTCACGTCTTCTCTCAAGCCCTTCCTCTCAAAGAAAACCCAAAAGAGAACTCCCAGCAACACAGAGGATATGGAAAGCAATTAATGCTTAAAGCAGAAGCTTTATCAAAAGAGCGCAAAAAAGATAAAGTCGTAGTAATAGCAGGCATCGGTGTTAAAGAGTACTACATCAAGAAACTAGGATATAAAAAAGACGGGCCGTATGTATCGAAATTACTGAACTAAAGGTGTTGTGTATGACATCCTCCTCGCCCCAAAGGGCGAGGTTTCCTGTGCATTTTGTCCTAAAAATGATGATGGATGGGCACTTCATCTGTGGGCTGAAGCCGAGAATTTCCATTTCACAGAGATGTATTAAAGGAAATGGAAATTCGAGAGCAGTTTTCGTGCTTGCACTTATAAAATAGATATTCCAAGAATTAAGAAGGGGGAAAATGAGTTATGAAGAATTCTGTTGGTTACATCAACATTTTTCAGAATTATACAGATAGAAAATTCTGAATAAACCATCACATAATCATCAGAATTTTCTATAATTCAATTGCACAAAAAGGAAAGGCCGTATGTAAATCCGCAAGAATTAACATGAACAATGCCCGCATCCGCATCCTTCTTCTTTCCCATCTTCGCATGAGCACTGGCTCAAGGATTTCCCGCAGGAGCAAGTGTCTTCCTCTGTCTTCTGGGGAGCTAATTTCACCGAAGTAAGCTTCTTCATATCTTTCCCAGAAAAAAGAAGCTTAAAAACCTTTCTTCATGCTTACATGTTCTTTGAAAAAATCAGTAAGAATCATAAAAATTCGCAAAATCTCCGACTCCGCCATAAACCTCAGAATTCCTTTTCGGAATTCTGATGGCTTCAGAAATCAAAGATTTCTAAGAGTGCTCGGAAATCACGATGATTTCCGACATGCTCAAAAACCGATGGTTTTTGACATGGCGAAGTCTGTTCGGAGATTTTTTCCACAGCGAATTTTTAAGCTCATGAAAAACCACCATTCATCTCCGCATTAAAAAGTGGAGTCTTCTGGTTTTTCCTGATAACAGGAAGATGTAAAACCCCATTCCAAAAAGGTTTATAAACACCCCTCTTTATAAATAACCATGCCTGACACTTCCCTCAAAATCCAGAATATCGTTGCAACCACTGCCTTGGGAAAACCCATTTCTCTCACAAAATTAGCTAGAACGCAAAGCAACACTGAATATAATCCAGAGCAATTCCCCGGCCTCGTCCTCAGGGTAAAAAAGCCAAAATCAGCAGTCCTCGTCTTCTCCTCGGGAAAACTCGTCTGCACAGGCACAAAATCCATAGCCCAGGTCAAAGAAGTCATCCAGTCAGTGATAAGGCAATTAAAAAAGATCAACGTAAAAATCACTGATAAGCCAAAAATAGAAGTGCAAAACATCGTCGCCTCCGGCAGCATTAACATAAATCTTAACCTCAACATCTTAGCTTTAGAACTAGAAAACACCGAATACGAACCAGAGCAATTCCCTGGATTGGTCTACAAGCTCATCGAGCCCAACACCACCTTCCTCCTATTCAGCAACGGAAAGCTCGTTTGCACAGGCACCAAAAACAGGCAGCAGCTCGACGAAAGCATGACTCAGCTCATCAAGAATGTCAAAGAAGCTATGAAAAGAATTGAAAAAAAGAAATAGGGTTTCTTATGTAAACTGCCACAAACTAAAGGCAGTCGTGTTACGAGTTAATTTCATAATTCCTCTATCAATAAACAGAGCAAAATTATAGTATTTCAAGTTAAATTCTCCTATTAACATTTTAAAGGGCTATAATTTGTACACAAAGAAATAATTTCTCTCCAGCCAATCTTACCGAATCAGCCCACGTATCGAAAAAGAGGTTATTTCTTTTTCAAAAAAAAAATTCAGCAAAATTCTAAAAAAATCTCTTCAATCCTTCTTCTTCCTGAAATGCAGATATGCAATATACCCTGCAATCCCTACAATAGCAAAGACAATAACAAGTGTAATAATCATATAAAGCTTCAACGCCGCATCGCTCCCCGCATCTTTTTGATCTTGATCAACAGCAGAAGAAGGCGAAGGGACTTTCTGATCTCCCTGCCGAGCAGGCGGATTTTGCGCAGTAAACGTTTCAATAGCAACCTCTCTCTCGATACGGATCGTCGCAACCTGATTTTTAACACTCTCTAAAGTAAAAACAGTATCTATGCTTCCGTCACTGTTCAAATCAATGTTTTTTTTTACAAAAGTAAGAAGGGTCTTTTGCCCATTGCGCAATAAAGTGGCAGAATCAGCAGAAAGAGCGCTTAAAACATACAAATAATTTTTCCCTTCAAAAGGAACTTCAAATCCTTCTCCAAGTCTCAAAGAAACAGTAAATCCCTTCTCTAACTGGGCGGAGCTAAACTGATAAACCCTTCCTGAAGAAGATGAGGTACTTCCCGTCGTCTGATCCTGCGCAGCAGCCTTCACTTCCTCATTTGTAGGCACTTGGGAAGGTTCACCAGAAGAAACAGACGCCTCAACTCCAAACTGCGCAAGGCATCCTTGATACTCTTCATTATTAAACAAATTTGCTACCCTGCAAAGAACGCGGGCAAAAAGAGCTTTGAATCCCTTCACCTTTCGAATCGTATCAGCAATTTCAACACACTCTCCTGAAGAGCACACATTGCTATCGCACTCATAGCTGTTCTGGCATTTTGCCCAGTTTCCTCCTCGATCTTTAATCCTCTGCATCTTCACAACCCCGTCAATATCACAGTAGGCATTAATCTTCTTCGGCACAATGCGAATGTCTACATCCACATAATCCTGGCCAACATCCCTCACATAAAGAATAATGGTCCCAATATCCTCGTCCCAATCAGACAGAACAATCTCAACTTCAGTCCCCTCTATAAGAGTGTAAGTTGTATTGCTGTCTTTTCCATAAAGAACCAGGATCGCCTGCTGATCAGAAACAATTTCAAGAGAGTAATCTCCCTTCGCCCCTGCTTCAACCCGCTCACTCTCTAAGCGCTCAGGCTTGCTCGTGTACTCAAATCTAAACCCGTAGGGGATGCAAATATTATCTTTGCTCCAGATCCACCTCGGCACATAACATCCAGAACAGATTCCCGGCGAGCAGTAAATACTTTCCTCATGATCTCTTAACGTGCATCCTGCGCTGTCAACACATCTTCTCTTCTGCAGTCCATATTCAGGGCAAATCACCGGCTCGGTCTTGCAGTTCCATTTTGGAACGCAAATATTTTTGTTATCAGAAGGGCACCCTCCTAGCGCCTGCTCAGCAAATCTTTGAAGAACAGGATCTAAAGAAACATCCTCAGAAATTTTATAGCGGTTATCTCTTAAGTCTTTAAGAAGCTGGTCAATCTGCTCTCCAGCAGCCGCATCTGCTTCTGCACGGCTTAGATAACGTGTCATCTGCACCAAAACATTATCCTGCGTCCACAAAACTTGCTTCGTCTGTTCTCCTTCAAACTGATACCAGTTGCACGTATAAACTTTATGCTCCTTCCCGCCAGCAGTAAGATACTTCGCTTGGCACAACGCATAGGAAGTAATACTTTTAAGAGCCTGTTCAGCGTCCTGACTCTGGTTGAAAAGAATAGCCTGCTCATAGAGGTAATGCTTCCCGTCGCTCCAAACCGAGCTATGGCCTTCTACACCCGAATACTCCTGTGTATAAGAATAATTCCAGAGGAATTTATACTCTCCCAGATCAGAAGGATTCTTCAGATTCTCAATCAAGCCATGGCAAATATCCTTGCCTTGCAAGCACCTTCCATTCTCGCAGCCATGAGGGCAGGAATATCTTTCAAATCCCTCTTCAGTATCAGACTGGCAGTAATACTCTTTCAATAATCCATTTTCACATCGGTCTTTGAACACAAAACCGTTCGTGCTCACTTCACCATATGCTCCATAAACTCTGCCATGATCAGAATCAACGCACTGCGAAGTCCCGGTTTGATTAATATGCTGAGTCTCATTTTGTGGAGGATTTGGAGGAATCGATCCATTAGAATCGTTCTGAGTGGTGTTAGAAGGTACACCACCTCCTCCATTCACGCAAACACCATCTTGGCAGCTCGTACAAGTAACACCGAGTTCAGTCAAGACATAACTTCCTTCACAGTATTTTTCAGCTAAATAACATCCGCTCCCGCTGCAGCTAGTTACAATATTCGCCCATTGATTTTGATAACAGACATCATAAAAGCCAACAGGCACACCCTCGGAAATCCAGCCGCTTCCAGTTCCTTTCACCCCATAATTCTTACCCCCATCTGAATCACTGCACGACGCAGAGCCGCCTCCAGAAGCATTGCCCGGAGGCCCAGGTACTGAAGAGGTATTAAGATAACAAACAGGATTCCCTTCGCCTTGGTCATAAAGGCCTGCAACATCATTCGCATCTAAAACTCTCTGAAAGATCGCGATCTCATCAATAAGCCCTTGATAAAAAAATCTCTGATTATCGTTCTCCTTTCCTAAAAAAAGACTGCTCGCATCTGAAACAGATCCTTGAAGAGGATAAATCATCTCATGAGAAGCCATGCCCTGGGCGCGGGGAATAGTTGGCTGTTGAGTCCCATTTTTATAATACGCAAGAATAGGTGCAGGTACCCCATTGAGATAGAACGAAACCTTATCAGGAATATCATCAACAACAACCGTCGCATAATACCATTGCCCTGCATCATATTTTCCAAAACTTACCTCAATAAAATCATTCCCGTCACCCATCCCTAAAGTAATGCTCCTCCCGTCATGAAGAAGAAGATGATACCCTTTTTTCGCGAAACCTCCTAATGCAACATCAGTAGGAACGCTCTTCTCAAAAAGAATTTGATTCGCTATCCTGTCAGGTCTAAACCAAACCGAAAAACTAAAACTCTGTGTACCAGGATCAAGCTGCTGGGAATTTGGAACTTCTACGTAATCATCAACACCATCAAAATAAAGTGCATTCCCTCTTTTCCCAGGAACAGACTTCTCAACTCCGTCTGCAGAATGCAGAACTCCGTTATGGCCAAGGGTTGAATCATCGCTAACCGAGGAAAAATCTTTTTGCGTGCTTGCATCAAATTTCCAATATGCAGAAACCCCTGATATGCAAACAAGATTCTCAGTCACTCTCCCAACAAGCTGCTTCTGCCCGACAAAAAGAAGAATAAGAACAAGAATAAGCAGGATAAGAATAAGTTTAGTATTTCCAATTCTCTTCTTCGTTCCCCGCCTCTTTTTCATAAGGAAAAGAATAATTGCTTATTTATAAGTCTTTCTCTTATCGAGGAGGTATCACCCATTCAATGAAAACGATCCTTCCCAAATCTCCAGCTAAAACTCCTAAAGGATTCTTTCAAGAATTTCTTAAAACCTAAAAACCTCCTTCTTGTTCTCATCCATCCTCAGGGTTTTGGACAATTGCTTCCCTCCAGCGACAACGGTAATACGATACGAAAAAGATTCTTTCTTCTCAGCGCCCTTCACATATGCAACAAGGTCTTTTTTCAAGTATCCTTCAGCGTTGGTCTCAAGAACTTCAAGATTTCCCAGATGATCCTGAATTTCAACACGAGCCTGCACCGGCTTTCCCTGCTCAGTTGCAAAAATCTCAAGCCACCATTTGCGCACCAGCTCATTAGATGGAGAGGGAGTAATGCTTTCTTGAGCATATTCCACATTTAAAAAAACATTGTCAATGTTCGAAGAAGCAGGCCCTGTTCTGGAATAAACAGCAGGAGGAGACGTGAGCAAAACCTGCCCTGTCAGAAAAGAAGACGAGGCTTCTTCAATAAAAACATCCTGAAAAACATTTCCTTCAGTCTTCTCGCTTCCTGAAGAAATCAAGCTTATCGCATAATCTCCCGTAGATCGAATGGAGATATTTCGGAAAAGATTAAAGCGTGCATGAGAAAGAAAAATACTTTCCTCCCGGCTTCCCGCAATGTCAAGATGAGAAAAAAGGTTTTGGTCCCCAGAAAACAGATAAACGCCTCTTCGATTGCCCTCTAATGTCAGGTCTGAAATGCTGTTTTGGGAGCTCAAAGTCAATGAGAGGCCGTTCCAAAGATTGTCATGCGCGCGATTGCCCTGTAAAACATTCTCATGGCTCTTATAAAGGGAAACTCCATTCCATGCATTTCTTCCAAAGACATTAGAAGCAATCATATTCTTCAAGCTCCCTTGAATGCTCAGCCCAGAGTCTTCATTTTCATAAAAAGTATTTCGCAAAAAAGTATTTTCAGCGCCGGAAACAACTTTCCCGCCGTAATACCCATTGTACAGCAGAAGAGTATCGCGAACAGAAATATCCGAGCTCCCTGATAGAAAAATCCCAGAATCAGCATGATGCTCTAGTTGCATATCGCTCACAACGCCTTGTTGTGAATGATTGAAGAAAATGCCGATCTGAAAATTTTTGATAATGCCATTCTTAACAAGAGTTCCTGCAGCTCCCTCAATCACGACTCCATAATCCCCCCAATCACCATCTCCTTCGAGAACATGCCCTCCAAAATCAAGCGTAACATTATCAGCAGTAATAAAAAAACATGTTGAGCTGCTCGCAAGATCCTGCTGCACTGCATAAACCCGGTTCGCCACAGAAAATGATTTGCACTCTGAAATCTCAGAAAAAGAAAAACCCTGGACAGCATACCCTGTCCTTCGAATCTCTAAAAAAAACATAAGAAAAAAAATAACGAGAAGAGTGGCGATCAAAGCAAGCGTCTCCTTCTTCGGCTGATAAGAATGTTCCATCTTCTACTACAGCCCGCCATTTCCTTTCATCAGGAGTTGGTGATTTCCGCCGCGCTTTCTCCTGATATGATAAAGAACGCCTAAAATAGCTCCAATCAGTGCAATAAGCGCCACCAAAAGAACAATAACTGTCCAATAAACAGCTAAAGACTTCTTGAAAGCAGAAGGCGCATTTTGTGCAGAAGGTGTTTTATTTTCTTCCAAAGGCTCCTCAGAAACATTTTTCACAGGAAGAGGAGAAGAAACAGGTTGTACTTTTTGTACAAAAATCTGCGCAGTAGTGTTCGCAACTCCTTCAAGGCTAAAAGAAAGGTCAAAAATACCGTCTCGGTTCAAATCAAGTTTCTGGGAGTTCGTAAGGGTAAAATCCTGGTAGCCTGAAAAAACAACAAGAGTTTTATTCAGAGAAGTAACCGTAAAGCTATAATTCACATTTTGAAAATTGATTTTAACAATTTCTCTCCTAGTGACAACAGCTCGGGCACCCACCTCCCATGAAGATTGCGGAAAGTAGTATGTCTTCGACGCTGGAGCAGGAGGCCCACCAGCCCCGCCACCGCCGCCACCATCAGAAGGCCCAGGCCCAGGCCCAGGTGGCGTAGGTATAGTAGTATTAATGGAGAAGACTCTCAAAGTTGAGAAGTTATTATTCCCCAAAGTATCATTACAATAATACCTCACCATATGGCTTCCTTCACTCATACTATTATTAGTCGAGTTGAAGTCAGTAACCCCATTCTTCTGCATAGAGACATTAACATTTCCATCCAAGCCATACAGACAGGTATCTCCTGCTTGGTTAAGAGTAACATTAAAAGGTATGGGAAAGGAGTTGTAGGTTATATTTTGAGGTTGATTGATGGTAACGAATAAAGATGGAAGAGTCGTACTCAAAGAAACAGTCCTTGTTTCAGTGCAATTGCTTCCCAGCACATCAGCAGCACAGGCAAAATAAGAATAATTTCCATCTGCCAGCCCTGTCTTAAGAACAGAAAGAGACCATTGGTCAGGAGCATACTTAAAGAGATGGGACACATACAGCTCACTCACTTCTAGAGCATTCAGGCTTCGATTCCAAACTCTTACGCCATCAAGGGTTCCGTTAAACACGACCCCTGTCAAAGGATATCTCCCAACAGAGAATGCCCCGCCAATGCCTGTAGAAGAAACAATGCCTCCTTCCTCACTCATCTTCACCCCATTAATATAAAGAATAACTGACGTTCCATTATAAACACCAACAACGTGGTTCCATTGATTCTGATTTACAGGCGCACTCGTGAAATTTCCATTTGCTCCTTGAATGTAAAAATAAACATAAGAATTGTTATGATAGGTAGTGCCATAAACAGTTGCGCCTTTGCCAACGAGCCCAGCATCACTGCCTGTCGTCGAAAACGCATACATCCAGAATTCAAGAGAAAGCTGTGTAAAATCCTGATTCAGAGAAGCAGGATTACCAAGATCAATATAATCATCAACTCCATCGAAGGTAAATGCGCTCCCGTACTTGCCAAAAGCACTTGCCAAAGCGCCAAAAACAGTTCCATTATTGCTGTATCTTGAAACATCAGCAACAAAAGTATCGTTTTCTCCCAAACTACTCAGGTTGTCAAAATTCATCATTAATACCAAAGAAGAATCATAGGGAATAATCTTCGTGCCATTCCAAGAGAAATTTACAGATTTCAAAGATACTTCAGAAATGCTCACATTCACAGCAACAGAACCGGAAGAAGAGTTCGCTCCTTGAACAGGTGTAGGATCAACGAAATTCACAGCAGGGAAAGACCCAAAAAACAGAGCTCTTTGGTCAAAAAATTGCTGAATCCCTAAAAGAGTGGAAAGTTGATACGTATAAGCCCCTTCCTGCAATCCTCCTTGATTTCTCGAGAAATACCACTGCGTCTCATTATTCTTATAAAGATGCGAAAACTCTTGTTCTCGAATTTCCAAGGGAGTCAAAATTCTATTCCAGACTCTTAATTCATCCAAAGTGCCGTTCAATTCTTTCACAGCACACCCTGACTGATCTGCAACATGAATAGGCTCAAGAGAATCAACAAGGCAGGTGTCAGTATTGATAACAACACTCCCACTCATCCCGTTTGCGTACAGTGTTGCTGTATCAGTATCATCATTAAACGTAAGAGCAATAAAGTTCCATTGGTCTTTGCTGATATTCACTCCAGGAACTACAGACAAAGTTCCTCCGCAGTTAAATCGCAAAAGGGAATCAGACCCTCGGATAAAGAGCAGCCACTCTCCGTCAGCTATTCCACATCCTAATGATTTCGTGATAATAGTATGGTTTCCCGTAAGCAATTGTGTTCCAGAAATATTCACCCATGCAGTAATCGTAATATTATTCAGAACATCAATATCTTCTCCATCCCAAACTGTGTTATCACTAGATCCCGATCTTATTCCTCCGAAAAATCTGCCGTCGCTGGTGATCTCACTCGGAGCAGAGGAGCCGTTAAAGGTCAAATTCATCCTCTTGCTCCCAAGGTCCCGAACAAAAGTGTCATTCTCGCCCAGACTGCTCAAATTATTAAAATTAAACATGAAAAATAAAGTGGGATCATAAAGAGTCGTGTTAGCGCCATTCAGAGCAAAGAAAACCGTGTCAAAAGGCTCCCCGACGCTGGCATTCAAAAGAAACTGCGGCACAAGCGCCTGATCACTAGGAGTGGGAGGTGTAAAAGCAACCTTCCCCCCCAAAGGCGTAAAAAGGAACAAAAGATCTCGATTCATGGTCATATTCCATGATTGAACAAAAGTCTCCCCGCCAACAGGAGCCTCTGCAGTAAAAGTATAATTAGAGTAAAAAGTAAAAACATTAAAGCCACCTCCGCTCCCATTCGTTTCTTGATATGCAAGCAAACTCTTCCGAGATATTCTTCCATCATTTCCCGTCAATGCTGAAAATGGAACAGCACCAGTAATATCCTGTGCAGTAATATTAGCCCCTGGTGCATTCGATCCGTTCGTGAATCGCGCCAATGCATCAAGATACCAGTGCACGTTGAGAGTGCCATTCAACCCTGCAACCCAGCTCTTCGTATTGAAACTCACATTAGTAAGATTCCACTCTCCCCCATTTACAGCGCCAGTAATACGAATATCACTCGAACCAGGGTTAAGTGCTTTCAAAACACTGTCAATAACTTCAAAACTTGAAGTCCCTAAAATATTCAAACCTCGAGCAGTAGAGCCGCTTGTAGTGACATACATATTCTTAAAAGTCGTATTTGTAATTCCTAAAACTCGAATACCGCTCGCAGAACTTCCAGAAGTAGTGATGCTGATATTCTCAAAAACATTATCTCCATTCGACTGTACCTGCAGGCCAAATCCATTCGTATTCGAAGTGACAATAGTCATATTAGAAATTCTGTTAAAATTAGAGCTGGCAGAAAGATAAAACGCCCTCGTATTTCCCGTGACAGGAGAGCTCATCGTAATAGTGTTATTATCAAAAATACTATTATCAATGTCAAAATTCAGGAAGATCCCATTTGCCTGATCAGAAGTGCTGACAGTAATTTTATTCCCTGTAACATTATTGGATGCCGAAGAATCAATAAAAGCAATGCCATCACTTTTATTCCCAAAAGTTACAATGCGATTATCCTGAATGAGATTATAATTAGTATCGCTATAACCTACAGTTGATTCCAATCGAATTCCTTCAGAGCTATTGCCAAAAGTAAAAAAAGTGTTGTTCTTAAAAGTCCCATTATTTGCATTCAAGATATGCAGGCCCGGGCGGTTCGATCCATTGTCAGCGCCATCCAAAATCAGGCAATTTTTCACAACCGTCTGATTAACGCCGGAGATATAAACGCCCTTGTCATTCCATCTGCCGCTGTAAGAATAATTAATCGCATAACCCCGGCAGTCAAGAGTAATATTATTGGCAGTCATAGTAAAACAATTTCCAGAGACAGAAGAAACATTATTCAAAAGTACATAGGAAGTATCAGCTAAGCTCAACGTCTGGCAACTAGAAATGTCAACAGATGCTCCAATACTCAACCCGGTTAATCGAGTCTCCTGAGATTGAGAAGTTTCCTGAACTTTGAGATAGCTCACTGTCCCGTAGAAAAGGAATGCAAAAATCAAAAGAAAACTGCCTCCTATCCACAACCATCTTTTTTCCATATTCTCCCATAGGTTCCTTGATTTATAAATATATTCCAAAAGGAGGAGGCCAAACGATCTGCAACTTTCTCTCTTCATTCCCGAAGAGCACAAGTACATTTCATAATCCTCTTGTCAATAAACAGGACAATATCACAAAATCGATGGGCCACCACACCTTAAAAGGTGTGGTTTGTGACAGGCCATCGATTTTGGGGACTTCAGAAACCTCAGAACTAACGGAGATCTGAGGGCTATCAAAATCTAAAGATTTTGAAGTCAAAGATTTCTGAGAGCTCTCATCATCTTTGATGATGAAGTGTTCAGAATTGAAAACAAGATCGGCTACTACCGCAGACTAAAGTCTGCGGTTTTCAATTCTGACATAAATTATAGGAGTTCAAGTTAATTTTTTGCTTCTTTTTAATTCCCGAGATATGAAGATTATAACAAGTTAACTATTAATTTGCCTTCTTAATTCCAGAGAGATAGCTGATGTAAAAAAATTTATGTGCAAACAGTTATATTCAAAAAGAGAAAAATATATAAACTCCTCCCTGTTCAAGAGTCCATGTTAAAGATAAAAAGAGTGAGCGAAGTTCTGGGAAAGAAAGTCTATACTGACACAGGAGAGTTTTTTGGTGTGACCGAAGAGGTAAATCTCTCTGAGAACAAAATAGACGGATGGCGCATCCGAGTGGATGGCTCAGTAGGATACATTCTTGGAGGCGCAAAAGGTGTCATCGTGCCGCACCAGTTTATAAAAGCAATCGGCGACGTCGTTGTAGTGAGCAAAAGCGCGTTGCCTGTACGCGACGAAGCTGTTGAATAATCATGGCAAACGAAACTATTCTTTCATCAAGCTTATTCAGGGATCTCATTCTCCCTTTCTTGCTGGTTTTTGCAGTAGTCTTCGCTATCCTTGAAAAGTCCAAGATCCTAGGAGAGGAAAAACGGCAGGTCAACGCTATTGTTTCATTAGTCATAGCTCTCGTCACCGTTACATTCGCTTCAGCAGTCAACATTATCACCAGTCTCATCCCCTTTCTCGCCGTATCGGTCGTTATCATCCTTGTTTTCATGGTTCTCTTAGCATTCGTTGCCTCAGGAAAAGAAGGCCTGCAAATGCCAGCTTGGCTCAAAGTCACGCTAGGCATTATCATTTCCATCGCAGTGATCATCGCTGTCCTCATAGCAACAGGAGTCTTCGGCGACCTCTACAACTATCTTACCGGAAAAAACCAAAGCGCCATTGCCTCAAACATCATCTTCATCGTCATTATCGTTGCCGCAGTCTTCCTTGCCCTCTGGAAAAAGAAGGGCTAAAGAAGAATCGAAGAAAAACATCACTCCTTCTACATTTGCTCACAAAAAGAAGACGCATCTCATGCACAACCTGCAGAAACCAGCCCTATCCACGAGAAGTTATCACTTTTTTCAGAAATAAAATTTTGAAATTTATGTAATATGAAGACAAAAGGTATTTAAACAACCATTTCTTCTCTTCCCAAAAGGTGTGAACATGAGCGCTATAACAGGAATGGTATCTTACTACAATGAAATCGGAGCTGTGCTTCAAAACTGGGCAGACCTCGGAGTCTTCTCTTATGTATTGCCATTCCTGCTCATCTTCGCAGTGATCATCGCCATCCTCGACAAAATAGAAATCTTCAAAGACAACCGGGGAGTCGGCATTCTTATCGCACTTTCCATAGCGCTTCTCTCACTACAGTTCGATATGGTGCCCCAGTTTTTCTCCATCATCTTTCCAAAACTCGGAGTAGGTATTGCAGTCCTTATCGTCTCTTTGATCCTTATGGGGGTTTTCTTAGCTCACCCAACAACAGCGAAGTGGGGAAACTATGTTTTCTTCGGCATCGCAGCCATCATCTTCCTAACAATTATTTTTCTCTCCTTTTCAGACTATCGATGGGCAGACAGCTGGTGGTGGCAGCAATACAGCGCATCAATCATCGCAGCCCTCGCCCTATTTGTCATCATCATCATTGCAATGACCGTGCCAAGAACTCCGGCTTAGTAAAATGCCCGCAAAATTCAAATCCATTATCATTGCAGGGGCTGCAAAAATGCCAAAGGACTTCACCGCAATCATCATTGCAGGAACTATATAACATGCCAGCAGACGTCACATTCTACACATGGTTCATGCCGATCTTCGGCTTTCTGTTCGTATTCATCATTATCTATGCCCTGCTCGCAAAATCAAAAATCCTCGGAGAAAACTGGGGCATCAACATCTTCATTTCATTCGTAATAGCAATAATTTTCGCAACAGTCTCCTCAGTAAGGCAGTATGTCCAAACCGTAACCCCCTGGTTCGCAGTCCTCGTCATCGCAGTCTTTTTCATCTTGCTCATCGTCAGCTTCACACAAAAAGAATGGGATAAATTCATGAAGCCCTGGACATGGGTTGCTGTTATAATACTAATTATAATATTCCTCCTTTCAGCAATTAAAGTCTTCGGCTCTGCTGTAACGCAATATCTCCCAGGCTACCCTCCGAACAGCAAACTCAAAACTTTTCTTTTTTCAGACCAATTCCTCGGAGCATTTCTCCTTCTGGTGATAGCTGCCGTCGTCTCCTGGGTCCTCGTGAAAACGACGAAGTAAAACAGTCGATGTAAAGCAAGAAAATATTTAATTGCTTAAACTGGGTTGAATATCCTCTGCCTTGATGCGACAAACGTTTTCCAGTTTGAGGCTTAAAACTTCAGAATTCCCTCTCGGAATTCAGATATCTCAAAATCGGAGATTTTGATGACTCTCAAAGTCTCTGACTTTGAAGGTGCTCAAAAATCGTGTATCGATTTTTGACAAATACCCCGCAACTTGCTACGACGGGGAGTTTTTATTTTCGAAGAGTTCGAAGCGAACGATTATTTAATAACAAATATTTTTTCCGCAGAATTTTTAAACTTGCATTCTTTATCATCAAAATAAGTATATTGAACTTTATATTGTCCAGAAGGCGCTGGTTTTACAAATTTAAACACCCCTTTTTCATTTCCACAAGTTTTATTTTCATATTCATAAAAATTCAAATCCCAATCAAATTGAGTAAAATATCCATCGGCTTGAACAGATCTAGAATTTAATTTATCACAAGAACAAATACTCTGCCCAATACTCCATTTTTGCTGGCAACCACCATCAACCAAACTAATATTATTCTTACAATAAGGAGAACATTCCGAATTCTCTTGATTTATTGTTTTTTTTACCCACTTTTTATTCTCATCTAAAAAATAAAGGTTAAAAAGGGGAGAGTAACATGACTCGACATAATAGTTTACCGAAGGAAATATGATTTTGGCAATTACACCATCTCCTTTCTGAAACTCTTCTTTATTCAAAATGATTGTAGGAACTTTCTCAACCAAAAATCTTTTATTCAAGATAAAAACAAATGCCGAAATGATTATAACAATGAAAACTAAGAAAACTATTATCCAACTTTTTTTCATATTTTATGAGATTATGTCTTCTTTAAATAAATCTATATGAGTCCCGAATTTCATTGAACATCGAATTAAGTTCATTACCTCGTCAACATGAACAGAGCAATATAAATCATAGGAGTTCAAGTCATCACAAACTACTTCCTTCCCATCTTCTTCAAGAGATCAAAATCAAAATGCTCTCGCTCTAATCCTGATTCTTCTTCAGAGCCCTTCTCCTCTCGAACCCCTCCATCTTCTGCAGCAGGCTCTTCCTCTGCGCGCTTTCTTCCCCGCGTCTTGTCCATCAAAGGATTCAGCATTTTGCTAAAGCTCTCCTGCATCGCGCTCATCTCTGTATGAACATTCTTGATATCCTTTCCATACTCCCCGATCTTCCCGATAATAGCGTGTTGCAGTTTCTCCATGTTATCCTCTAATTTCTTAATCCTTGAATCCATCTCCTTTGCCTGCGCCTCAAAATCCTCCTTCAGAGAAGCAAGAGAAGAAATGCTCTTATTCAGTGAAGCAAGTTTCTCAGAAACCGCTTGATCAACAATCTCCCCAACCATTTCAGAAGAAACTCCTTGCGAAGCATACTGTGGATAGCCAGATCCCTGTCCAGGCGCATACCCTTCCTCAGGAGCATATTGCCCGAGTTCAGGAGCCACAGCATCGCCATACTCCTGAGAGACAGCTCCTCTTATTCTCAGCTGGCCAAGCGCTTCATCAATCTCCACAGGAGTAAATCCCTGCTGCCGTAGATTCTCAATAATCTCGTCCTCGCCAAGCCCCTGGCTCTGCATCTCAACAATAACGTCAAGGAGTCCCATATTCCCTCCAGGTTTTCCTCAAAAGTAAATGCGTATCAAAGAATCCAAATAAGCATGCCCTTCTCTCAATTTTCCTCAAAAGTAAGTTCTTATCCATAAAATGACAGTACCCGACATTCCCCGAAGCGCGCATCTTTGAATATGCGCTAATATTTTCAAAAAAGATTATCATGCAATATACCCTCGCTTATTTTCTAAAAGACTCTGGCTCTTCTTCTCACGCATTTCTTGCATCTTCCCCTCCATCTTTTCCTCAACAATTCTCTCAACATCCTGAATCCTCGCAAATTCCAAAGGCTCAAACATCTTGAACTGCTTCCTAAGAAGAGAAACTTCTTCCTTCCTCGAAAAAGCCTCTAACTCCTCCAAAATCAGCTGAATTTTCTCCTTCACTTTCTCCAGCTCCATTTTCACCCTCTCCAGGTCAGTTTTCATTCCCTGCACCGTGCCTTCTAAAGAGTCCTTGCTCTCAATCAAATTCTGCCCGATCAGCACAACACGGTCTTTCAAAAGCCGCGTCTTCTCCTCCAAGTCTCTTACTCGTGTAGGCACGTCGCTGTAATACTGCTGCTCTAATTGCTCTTCCATATTAATAGAGTGCTTCCCCGACTTCAGTCAGATTTTTTATCTTTTCCATTTTTTAGCGCTTCTTCTTCCTCGTAGCATAAACATAATTTTTTCTTTCCATATTCCCTGCCTTCATTCTCATCCTCAAATCAGTAGGTAAAAATATTCTCTTTTCCATGATCCACCTTTTTCCTCTTGAGGAAGAAAGGCGAATTTAAATAGTTTTCTTAAACCATGAATGCCTCCACTTAAGAAAGAAAACCAAAAACCGCTCTGCAACCAAAGAAAGTTAATTTTATTAATGCTCTTTCTCTTATAAAAGAATGAAAAACAAAAGAGGTATTGCTATAGAAGAGCTGCTTTGGTGGGTTATTGCAGCGGCAATTATTGTCATCATCGCTGTTGTCGCAGGCTACTTCAAATCACGGGGCATCTCTGCCATCGACTACATCAAAAATCTGCTCAAATTTGGATAAAAAATAAGAGTCAAAAAATTCACGATTCATGAGATATCCTCAAATACATTCAAAATGAAACAAATAATCCGCATCCATTCCATAAACCTCTCCTCCGTGTATCTAAAATGAAAAAAGGTTTTGAACTCTCATTTGCCATCATGATTACGTTAGTGCTCGGCCTTCTCGCAATCATCATAGTCTTTCCCAATGTTGCAAAAAAAGTATTTGGAACACTCGAATTTATCCCATTCTTCAAAAGTCCGGACAAGACAGTCATCCCAACAGAAAATCATATCGACAAAGAGGAAAGAACTCTCGAAGGAAAGCGCTATCCTACAGCAAGGCTTATCTATGCTGATTGGGGAGACGATAATCTCTTCTCCTTCCGCTGGAATCCCAATCTCAACAAGCCAGAAGGAGATGTTCAAACCACCCTCAATATCGACGATGACGCAGATAAAATTGACATTGAATGGAGAACCATCCCAGAGAATTTCCCTGCATTCTCTACATTAGAGCCGAGAGAAAGAGATTTTATCCAAAGAATTGCCAATGTGAAAAGCGAAGATGAAATGTTCAGGGAAATCAGCGAAATCAGTAAAACAAAAGACTACTATATTGACTTTCCCCAGAGCAATTACAATAGTCTCGCAACCGCAAGCTATGAAAAACAAGCCCTCTCCGGAAAGGAGATCAAGGAAAATCTTTACTGCATCCTCGATGAAGTCACTCTAGGCGCAAAAAGATTATCCGAAGTAAAGGACAATGCTCCAGAAATCGCAGTTTCTGAAAAACCAGAGTTGACAAGCAAGGCAAGTTCAAAATGCCAGCTCCACTCTCTCCTGTACCAGCTCTACCAAGAAGATGGTGGAAGAAAGATTACCCAAGCATTTGGAGTTTACAATCAGCAAGCAAAAATAATGCGTTTTGGCCAGCCCTTTGCATTCGTGAACTCAAAAAATCAGGCAGAATACGCCTCCTTGCTCTACCGAATGTCCATAACCTGCTCCAACTGTGAAGTTTATGATTCACCTGTTGCTTTCTTCAAGGATAAAACATATTACTTCAAAATCATCTAAAATGCATAAAACAAAAAAAGGGATTGTCATATTCTCTGCAAAATTTATCCTCGGAGTCATTGCCCTCGTCCTCCTTATTATCCTTCTCTTTAAAGTGTTCTCACTCTTCACTGAACAAAACGATAAGCAAAAAGCCAAGGCAACGCTTGCAGAAATCCAGGCAGCCATGGAGAATGCAAGGCAGGAAGGTATTATAAGATTCATCGTCCTGAATCCTAGAAGCTGGTATCTCCTTACCAAAGAAGATCCCTCCTTAAAAGACTTCTGTCAGGGAGGAAAGTGCATCTGTCTCTGCCCAAAGAACAGTGTTATCGACTGCCTCAAAAAAGCAGAGGGTATCTGCGAAACCGTGGAAGAAAGAGTAAGCAATTCTAGAGGAAACCCTCTCTCCTTTGAAATTACCTCTGTCCCATTCCCGATCACCATCAAATACTTCACAGATGAAGATATTTTCCGATTCTATAATGTAGACCTCATCTCAACTCAGTCAGGAGCAATAACACTGCTTGAGTTAGAAGGGAAAAAAATTATCGGCGCTCCGGGATTTCCCGGAACAACTGTCGTCGCTTATCCCAACGACCACCCCGAAGTCATCAGAGGCATTATTTCCTCAAATGAAAGGGGAGATGCGCTGCTTGCATGGAGCCCCAGCGAGTACACAAACTTCCCTCAAATCCTCCTAGAAGAATCCAATAGCAGAGAAGTCAATCCTCTCCTCATCTTCTCCATTCTCCAAAATCAGTATCGCATCGGGGAGCAAGTGGAAAAAGCCATTCAAATCAACAAGCCAAGAGTCTATGGCATTATTGATGCTAAAAAAGAAGTATTCGCAAGAGCTCAGCAACTGCTCCCAAAAAATGATTTCGAAAAAGTATGCAAGGAGCCAGACATCTCTTATTGGAAAAATACTGAAAATGAACAGAACAATCGAAAAGCATTTGACGACTACAGCAAAGCGGCAATATCCTGCATCGCAGGAACACTCGTGGAAATCAAAAAACAGAACACACCATCAAAAAGAACGCCATCAGAAGTCCTGCAAGTCTACATAAGCAATCAAGAAAAGGTAAAGCAAATTTGGGAGGATTTCAAATGGTATACAAGCTGATCAGCCAATTACCAAAGTAATCCCCATGGTATAAAACAGAAAATGCAATTAAAAAACAAAAAAGCCCAGCTCAACATAGTTATTGACAATATTCTCTGGATCGTACTATTGGTCATCCTCCTCGCAGCAGTAGGTTACCTCATTACAAAACTCTTCAAATAGCCAGAGTTAATTCCATTACCCTTCCATCATTTCCCGAGGAATAGAGAGTATAGTAATCCGAGTTAATTTTAAAATCTGGGTTTGATACCCCGTAGCTTGCTGCAAGGGTAGCGAAATTTTAGACAATTTCTTTATTTTTTACCTCTTTTCAATTCCAGAGGGAGAAAAGCAATGTTCAACAAATTATTTAAACAGCGCAAACCTAAAAAAGTATGAAAAAAACGAGGAAGAAAGCTTCAATTCCTGCAGCAGTCGTCGTAAGTGTTATTATCGGCTTGCTTCTTCTGATCATCGGATTATTCTTCTACGAAAGATTCCAATCAACCGACGTTGTAGATAAACAAGCCTGCCATGAAAGCATTATTCTCAGGCATAGCTTAAATGTAGGCCCCCTCGAGCCAGGAAGGACAACGATTCCCCTCCAATGTCAAACAGAAAAAATCTGTATGACTTCAAGTAGCCTGCTTACAACAATAAAGGGCATCTTCACACAATCAGCCAAATGCAAGCCTTTTTCCGATAGCAGATCCGGACTGAAAAAAGTCCAACTCTCAGGCACAAATGAAGAAATAAAACAAAAAGCCATCGCACAAATCTCAGATGCCATGGCAGGCTGCTGGAAAACCGTCGGGGAAGGGCTCCTTGATTATAGTCCAAGAGGACAGCAGAAAGAAGCTTACTGCAGCATCTGTGCCAGGATTGCATTCGATGAAAACATTCAAAAAAATATTCCATCAGTCTCTTACAGGGAAATTTTTGAATACATGGAGAGAACTCAAGTTCCCTCATCAACTTCAACAAAACAAGTAAGTTATCTCAAGTTTATCTATAACCGAGAAACCCTAAAAAGTCTCAATGAAGAAATAAAGGAAAGGGTCGCAAAAAACCAGCTTGGAGACAATGGACAAAAAGAAAACTATAATCTTTTCCCAGGAGGGGTAGACCTCTATTCACTCAACGTAGATACCAGCAAAGAATATGCAGTAATAACAAAATTCCAAAAAGAGGGGTGGAATCTTCCAAGCTACGCAACTATAGCTGGAGGAGCAGTCGGAGCAACCGCCGGCCTCATCGTTGTAACAGCGCTCACAGGAGGAATAGGAACAGTCATTATCGCCACAATTGCGGGAGGAGCCATTGCAGGAGGCACAGTCATCATGTCAGAGAAATTTAATGATATTGAAGCCACAAAACCTGCTCTCATCCTCTACCCAACAGAACTCAATCGATTCAAGTGCACTTCCTTTGAATGGAAACAATAGAAAAATAGGCTCCCAGCCATAAAAAGAGAAATATGAATAAAAAAATGGAAAAAGTCGTTTATTAAAATGGAAGAAGATAACCCACTTTTAGGGTATATTATTTTTATCATCCTCAATCTCATTATTGCAGGGCTCGTTATTGTATTTGTGGTCAGAGCAGCAGAAAATGCCTCCTTCTATGAAAAGGCCTATGCAGAGCAAATTGCTCTGGCAGTCGACAACGCAAAACCAGGAACAACTCTTTTTCTCGATATGAAAAAAGGTGCGGAAATCTCAAAAAAATTCCAAACAGAACCAAGACTGACTGTAGAAAAGAACAAAATAACCGTCAAAATATCAGATAAAGGTCCTGGAAGCTCTGAGTCATTTTTCAAATTGCTCAGTGTAAAAGCAGAATATCTTCCCGGCAATCAGCAAATTCAGCTCACAATTACAGAAAAATCAAAAACAATGTAAAATAAGAGCCAACAAAACTCTAAAAAATAAACGCAAAATAATCAAAACCAGCATCACAAAATCGATGGGCCACCGCGCCTTAAAAGGCGCGGTTTGTCACATGCCCTCGATTTTGGGGACTTCAGAACTAAAAGTTCTGAGAGCTCTCATCATCTTTGATGATGAAGTGTTCAGAATTGAAAACAAGATTGGCTACTGCCGCAGACTAAAGTCTGCGGTTTTCAATTCTGACATAAGATAAAGGGTATTTACCCTTGGGCAAGACCCAAGTCCCAGGGACGAATCTTCCCCAAGGCAAGACCTCGGGGTATCTACCCTCGGAATGAAAGTCAAAAATCCAGAGGATAAAAGCAAAATAATCAAAATAAAATGATCTTCAAAGATAAAAAAGGTGGAGAACGCGGGCCTGTCTCGTTATACTGGTTTCTCCTCTGGGTGATCGCTCTAGGAGGCATCTCGCTCATCGTCTTTGCATTCTCCTCATACACTCCAGACATCCGACTCCAGGAGGCAGAAATTCTTACACAAGAAATTCGAAACTGCATAATAGAGAATGGAGAGGTCAAGGACATTTGGGCGCAAGATATTGAAAAAGAATGTGGCATAGATCTCAAAAAAGAGGGAAAATATGCATATCATCTCTCCTTAGGGATTTACAGCTACGAAAGTTGCAACCAAGGCGTATGCCAAGAATCTGGAAAAGAAAAAGAACTTAAAAGAGGAGATGAAAATCTTGCCGCACTTTGTAGCATCAAAGAAGCAAAGGGAAATGTTCCTCAGTGCTATGAAGAATACGCCTACGTCATCCAGCAGGGAAAACCTCGCTTCCTTGGCATAAAAATCGCAGTCAGTTAAAATATATCTCAAAAAACAGTATCAATAAAAAACAAAAATGATATCAAACAAAAAAGCCCAGGTCACTGAAGCAATGAACTTTACAGTTGCCACAATCATTATTATCCTCATCCTTCTTATATCCATAACAGCGACAGTCTTCCTAGCGGGGAAAAAACCTGCACCAAAAGAGCAGGAGCAAAGATACGCAAGAACCTCGCAGGAATTTGATAGCAAGTTATTTCTCCAGGAGAGAGATGAAAAATCAGGTCAGGTTCTTCAAGCCATGCTCAACACCGAAAAAGAATTCGAAGGAAGAAAAATTTTGTTTAAAGACCTTCTTCTTGAATTTCCAACAGCCCCTGAAAAACAAAAATACGCGAACTTTATCCAGCAGACAGCAGTTGAACTCTTCAGCAAAATGATCACAGAAAAAATATCATCTGAAAATGTCTGCGCATATTTCGAAGTAAATTATTCTGAAGAAAATGAAATAAATCGAATATATGTATCTTCACTATCTTCGAGATCGTACTCCGATGCAGTCTACAAAGAAAAAGAAAAAAAACTCATAGAAAAAGCGGCGCATATTGATCTGGAATCCAAAGAAAAAGAAGTGCATGTTTATCTCTATTATTCAAATAAACATGAAAGTTTTTGTTAAAAATAAAAAATATGATGCTTAAAAATAAGAAAGCAGATCTCCCCATTCTCTTAATGGCTATCCTAATCACAGCCCTCGCCTTGTTTACCTTGTTCAGTTTTGCAGTAAAAAAGGGAAGCATAGACACAATAGCTGTCAACACCCAAGGCACGCAAATACTTTATAGTCGTGAAAAACAGCTCCAGTCCCAGCTGGCAGAAATCACTGAACCAATTGCAATAAGCATATACGAAAAAGTAATGAATCAACAAATCTTCTTTTCAGAAAATGGAAAAATTATAGAAGAAGTAACCGATGAAGTTCTTTCCTATGAATTCAAAAAGCAGTTCAAAACTCTTCTTATTAAAAAACTCGAAGAAGAAATGCTAAAGCAGAATGAACTAAGCAAGGAATTCGAGCAAATAAAAGAAATACTCAAGAATGAAAAATCACTCGCCTTCGATAGCGAAACAATCGTCATAAATCTTGAAGGCCTCAAAATAACTGCAGTCAATAAAGAAGAGGGTAGAGAAATCTTCCGAGGAATTTACAATTCAAACCTGGAGATAAAAGTAAATCTCAGTCGCAGTGGCCTTAGCAAAGCAAGTTACAGCTATTTCCAGAAGATGTACGAGTCATGCAGCAAAGAGCTCAACTGCATAAGTCAGCAGCTCCCTCAATTTTTAATAGTAGCAGAAAAAGAAAATGCCTTCAAACCAAGACCATCTCCCCCAATAAAACTTCAGGAAAGCCAGCCCCAATATGACTACGAAATTACCTATCTCAGATTCACAACAAAAAGAAAATTTCCTCTCGAAACAATAAGGCCGGTTAATTTCAAGGTTGCAGTCGATGTAAAAGAACTCGCCCCATAAGCAATAAAAGAGGTTTGAATCAAAAATAAAGGGTATTTACCCTTGGGCAAGACCCAAGTCCCACGGACGAATCTTCCCCAAGGCAAGACCTTGGGGTATCTACCCTCGGAATCAAGCAGGGTTCTATGTTCTTATAAGTTGGCTATAAGCTCTTCTTTCAGCGTCGCAATGAACTACCCACCGCTCGCTTCGCTCACTCCGCAGCAAGCTGCAGGACATAGACCCAGCGGGGAATCAAAACTCAAAAAAAGTCAAAAGCATCATCACCAAAATGCCAAAAATAAAATACAAAAGTTGAAAGAAGCTTTTCCTGATTTCAACTTCTTTATGCAGCTCAGGAATCAAATCAGATCCTGCGATATAAACAAAAGACCCTGCTGCAAAAGGAATTAAAAATCCTAAAATTCCGTCCGACTTTCCTAAAGATAACGCCACTAAAGCCCCCAAAATAGCAGTCAAGGCAATCAAAAAGTTAAAAAATAATGCTTTAGCTTTCGAGAAACCCCCATGCAGTAAAACCCCAAAATCCCCAATCTCCTGAGGAATCTCATGGAAAAAAACAGCAATAGTAGTTGCAAAACCAACTGGCAAAGAAACCAGATAACTAGCCCCAATAATAAGCCCGTCAATAAAATTGTGAACACCATCTCCGACAAGATTCACAAGAGCAAAAGGATGTTCATGCCCTTCACCAGGATGATGGCAGTGTCTCCAATAAACAAATTTCTCTATAATGAAAAAGATGACAACTCCTGAAAGAAGATACAGGCTCTTTGAAAGAGCAAACCCACTTTTAGTGATTTCCGGAAGGAGATGAATAAAAACATCTCCGAGCATAGCCCCGGCAGAGAAGCTCACAAAATAAATCAAAAAAGTATTCAGCCTCCCCTTCCTCATTCCAAACGTAAAGAGCCCTGCAAAACTCACAAAACTGATCAGTAAAACACTAACCAATGCGTAAGACCACTCTTGAATCATAAAATAGTGACAAGAAGAATCTATTTAAATCTTAAGCCCGCATTAAAATTATGAAAAGAGTGCGTTCATATAAAGAGTTCATAGAAAAAATAAAGAAGAAATTAAAAAACAAAAAAGATATCGCAGTAAAAGTCTATGGGAGAGTAAAAGAAAAGGGAAAAATCTACTTCCTCTACAAGATACAATCAAAAAACATCCAACAAAAAGACAAATTTTTGGTAATAACCACCGGCTTCCACGGAGAAGAGCCTCAGGGGCCAATAACTATTCAGAACCATGAAAAAAGAATCCTCGATTATGCAAATGAAAATGGTGTAAAAATAATTATCTATCCATGTATTAACCCTTCTGGATTCGAATACAACAAACGCTACAATCTCTCCAACGAAAGTCCAAATAATTACTTTATTTACTATAAGCTTAAATCAAAAAAAAGTTCTCTAGAAATTCCCTACAAAACAAAATTCGAAAAATATATTGAAATAGACAAAACAAAACTCAGAAAGCAGATGCCAAAGGAGTCCATCCTTTTAATAAGAGATCTCAAAAAAATCCTGAAAAAGAAAGAGCCGGAAGCAATTCTCGATATTCATCAGGATGATGAAACTCCAAAAGATACACACTATGTTATCATTACAGGGGAAAAGCGTAAAGAATATCGAAAAATAATGACAAAGATAGGCAAATATGTTAAAATACTCAAAAACATCTCACTCAAGCCATCATTCAAGAAGATTTATGGCATAAAAAATTCAAAAGAACTTCAAAAAAAGATACAAAAAGCATATCAACTCGACCAAAATGGAATAATGACAATCCACGACGGAACAATAACAGACTTCCTCCACAAAAAAGGGGCAAAACATGCAATCGCAATTGAAACAAACATAAAAATGAGCCCGAAAACAGCCCAAAAGATAAATCTTCTCTGGATAAAAGAGATGATTGATCTTATTGGAAGGGAAAGATAAATCCCATTATCCCTATTTGGCCCTATATGCTGGCAACCAAGTCTCCTCAATCATAATCAAATGCTCATAATTACGGACCACGTGGGGAAATCTCTTCCTTAAATCATTGATAATGCTGTTAAACTGCTGATAGTTTTCAACAGCGAACTCTAGTTCTGCTTCCCAAGGAGCCAGGCTTCGGATATAATACAGTGAGTTAGGATGCGCTTCCATCCAAGCAAACAAATCCTTCTCATCCTTCCCTGATAAGCTCCTAAAATAAATAATAGCTTTAAAAAACTCCATCCCCAGAGTATTAAAATCAACAGCAATACGATACCCTAAAATAATCCCCTTATCTTCGAGCTTTTGAATTCTTCTTCTTACCACTTCTATACTCGACCCCACGTTATGTGCTAATTGGAGAAGAGGAATACGCGCATTATTCCCCAAAATATCTAAAATCTTTAAATCGGCGTCATCCACCTTATTCTCAACAACTTTGCCTCCAAAAATTACGTGCTTTCCTAGAGTTTTGATAAAGAATTTCTTGTTATATTGCCTCGTGTCCACCATTGTCCCTAAAACCTTGCTGATAATGAGATGCTCCCAGTGGGAAAGAAGAGCATTCATCTTTTCATAATATTTTACCACATCCTTTGCAAGGATGGCAAAAACACAATCAAAAGCGCCATCAGAAATACCAACCCAATACATATCCTTATTTCCTTTCAACTCCGCAAAAAATTTCTCCCGCTCATCAGGAATATTCTCTAATTTCAAATACACCTTAAACATCATCGAGCCTAGTCTATGGGGGTTGATAGAAGTAATAAATTGCTTAATTACCCCTACTCTCTGCAATTGCTGAATACGATAGGCAACAGCCTCCCGCGACTTCCCGACCTTTCTCCCTAGAGCAGTAAGAGAGATTCTGCAATTCCTATCTAACTCAGCCAAAATTTTTCTATTCACTAGATCAATTTTAATCTTATCGACCATATTTAACCATAAAATGCTTATATATTTAAATTTATGCATAAAACGCCTATTTTTTAAAAGAAAAATTTATATAGCAGGAAATACATAATACTATTAAGAAGTAGTAAAGGATACTTCAAAAATAAAAATTAAAAAACTCATTTAAATAAAATGGAAACACAAAACACACAACCAATGCCTGAAAAGAAAGGAAAGAAAACCTTGATTTTGTCAGCAAGACCTGAGCACGGCATCAATCCTCTTTTCTCTCGGCTTGAAAGAGAACTTCTAGGCATAGTTGAAGCTCAAACAAAAACTTACTCAGAATTACGAGCTATTTTCGAGTCTGATGAAAACAAAAGAAAATATGCTGAAGAATTAAGGCAATATGATCTTATTCTTACTGATAATTCAGTCACTAAAAGTCTTGAAGAAATAACAAAATATCTTGAAAATAGTCCCCAGATTCATTCAGTATATGACCTACTAAATAAATTAACAGAAGAATCCGCTTTAGATGATGATCCTTACAGGGCTATAGAAAAAATAACCGCTCAGTTAAGAAGTGAAGGAAAAGAAGTCGCAATTCTTCCGTATGCATTAGAAGATCACTTTACTTTTAAAACAGAAGAACTTGAAAAACGCCTTGGTGAAGGAAAAGTTAAAGACATCAATCAAAAATTAAAGAAGGGCTTCTATGACTTTAAAACAGATAGTTTTATTCCAGAAAAGAAGCTTGACGGATCTAACGAGAGTTTAGCATATGCTCTAGGTGAACTCTTTGGGGTCAAAGTAATTACTTGTAAGGTATACCGTAACCCTGATCCGGTTAAAGCAGCTCTTGAGAGAGCAAAAGTGAAAGGATTTAAGATTGAAAGAGATCAATACGGAACCTCATTTAGCGGAAAAATTACTGATGCATTATCAGAAATAGAATTGAATCCAGAAAAAACAATAATCCTTGCTGACCATCATATTTACCATCTGGAGAATAAAGGGGTAATCGAATCTGGCTTTAACCAAGTAGAGATCTATCCTATTTGCCAATGTTGTAGCAACACTAATCCATTCTATCTTGAAAGTTTAAAAAGAAGAGGGTTCAGAATCGCGGAAGTGAAAGTAAGCGAAAAAAATATTACCCCTCTCCTAGAAGAGATCAAGAAAAAGATTGCAGAATAATTCCAAGAAGCTCCCTAAAAGAAAGAAATATTTGATAGAGTTCTCAACCACAATCCCTATATACTCCCCACTCTTTCTCACATCATGCTCCCCCCAAACATTAAACCCCGCAAATACCAGGAAGAAATTTTCAATACAGCAAAAGAAAAAAACACACTCGTAGTTTTACCCACAGGCACAGGAAAAACCCTCATAGCCTTCATGCTCACATGCTATCAATTAGAAAAATGGCCCGGCTCTAAAATTCTTTTTCTCGCTCCAACCCGCCCTCTCGCAGAACAGCATCTCAACTCATTCAAAAGAAGCAGTAATCCAGAAACCACCATGCATCTCTTTACAGGGAAGATCAACGCCGACAAAAGGAAAAAAATTTGGGATGAAACTGACATCATCTTCTCAACACCTCAATGTATTGCCAACGACCTCAAAGACCATCTCTACACCTTGGAAGACGTCTCGCTTTTAATAGAAGATGAAGCCCATAGATGCGTAAAAAATTACGACTATACGTACGTCGCAAAAACCTACAAAGACCAAGCAAAACATCAAAGAATTCTTGGATTAACCGCCTCGCCGGGCTACGAAAAAAAAACCATCCTCGAAATCTGCGAACATCTCGGCATCGAAACAGTAGAAGTCAGAACAAGAGAAAGTGATGATGTAAAAGAATACCTCCAAAAACTGGAGATAGAAACAATATATGTAGACTTCCCGCAAGAATTAGAAAAAATTAGAGATCTTATTAAAATAATCTTCGATAAGAAAGTTGAGGAGCTCAAAAATAGAAAACTACTCTTCCTTCCAGGAAACAAAAAAACACTTATTGATCTTCAAAAAAAAATTATGGCCAACATCCTTTCAGGAAACCGAAATATCCACATGCTTGCAGGAGCTTCAGCTTGCGCCCAGGCTCTCAAAGTGCAGCACGCCATCGAACTCATTGAAACACAGTCGGTTTCAGCTTTTAATACCTACATGATAAACCTTTTCGACCAAGCCAAGAAAGCAAAAAGCAAAGCAGCGGTCAATCTCGTAAAACAAAAAGAATTCAATCAGGCCTATATCCTTGCAATAGAGCTAGCAGCTCAAAACAAAGAGCATCCAAAGCTGGACACGCTAAAGGAATTAATAAGAAAGAAAATTACAGAAGAAAAGAAAAAAAGAATTATCATTTTCTCTCAGTTCAGAGACAACATCATTAAGATATGCAAAATGATCAACCAAATACCTGGAGTCAATGCAAGGGTCTTCATCGGCCAAGCATCAAAAGACGATAACCCTGGCTTAACACAAAAAGAGCAGCAGGAAATTATTCAAGAATTCTCATTAGGAAAAGTAAACGTCATCGCCTCAACTTCTATTGGAGAAGAAGGACTTGACCTTCCAGAAGTCAACGACGTTATTTTCTACGAACCAGTCCCATCAGCAATTAGGAAAATTCAAAGAGCAGGCCGTACTGCAAGACTTTTCCCAGGAAAACTCACAGTCCTAGTCACAAAAAAAACAAGGGATGAAGCCTATTACTGGGTTGCTTTCTCCAAGGAAAAGAAAATGTATAAAACACTCAACACCATCAAAGAAGATCTTAAAAATCAGAATGCTCGGCCAAAAATCTCAGACGCTGCAGAAGCAACAGAGTCAACCTTTCCTCAAAATAATGATGAAAAAAGCCAAAAATCAATCTTTGATTTCCAGGGGAGAAGCAGTCTATAAATCACAAAAAAATCCAAAAAAATGGCAAAAATTAATCTCTTCAGGCGTCCAGAATTCTACGATATTTTTGGCTTCATAGCATTCCTATTCATCATCTTTGTTGTAGGATGGTCACTCATTTTCCAACAATCTCTGCCTCTATGGACAAAAATAATCTTTATGATAATCGGTATTGTGGGCTCAATCGTCGATGGAGGTATTATCTTTAATTTCTTCTTCAAGAAAAAACTAAGATGACCAGCATGTTCCACTCCATCTTCTCTAAAAGAAAAGTAAAACCCAAAGAAAAACCATCCATCATCGCAGACAACCGCGAGAAAAATTCTTTAGTCATTGCAGAACTCATCGCCCTCGACATTGATGTGGAATTCCAGCAGCTCCCCATAGCAGACTATCTCATCGGAGAAACCGCAGTGGAGAGAAAAACAGCTTCCGATCTCATAGGATCATTGCTCAACAAAAGAATTTTCTCCCAAATAGAAAATCTCAAGCAGTATGAAAAGTCCCTCATAGTCATAGAGAGTTATCAAGACTTCGAACTCGAAGAAACCAATTTTAATGAAAACGCCATCAAAGGTCTTCTTCTTTCAATCTCTTTAGAGCACCGCATCCCAGTCATCTTCTCCAAAAATGCTAAAGACACAGCGCTCCTCCTCTCTCTCATCGCTAAAAAAAAGAAAACAGAATTTTCCTTTCGGGCAAAACTTCAAATGACTGACAATCAAAGATTGCAGTTCATCCTCGAAGGATTTCCAAACATCGGGCCAGTTGCTGCAAAAAAGCTACTCGAGAAATACAAAAAAATCAGAAATATAATCAATGCGCCCGCAGAGGAAATCAGCCAGTTATTAGGCAAAAAGGCAGAAAAATTCCTCGAATTAAGGGAAAAAGAATACGTCGCGGCATTAAAAGAGTCCAAAACTTCAAAAGAAGATGCGAAAGTCACTCCAGAGGAAAACTCCGCACATCCTCATACACCGGGCCCTGAGAAGTAAGCTCTGATTTTTTCAATTTAACTTCAGCAATAGAAAACTCCACAGGCTTAAATAAGATTTTCTCAAGAAGCTCATCAATCCTTGCCTGATCTTTAATTCTCTTAATCCGAGCAAGCGTCACATGATTATGAAACCTCTCATCAGTATCAAAAAAATCCCCCAGCTTACTATCAACAAAATCATGCATCTTCTTAATTTCTCCATGATCTTCAAGATCAATCCATAAAATCTTGTCGTCAAAAAATCCCAGTTTCCCCAGTTTGCAGGAAAAAGCAGGAAAACGAATTTCTTTCAAAACATCAGCAATCATCCCAGCCTCTTTCTCAAGAATCTCTCCAAAGAACTTCAAAGTCAAATGTAAATTTTCCTCTTCAACAAACTTTGCCTGTAAAAAATCATTTCTTCTCAATATCCCTAAAACTCTCACAATCTCTCTTTTTGCCTCATCAGGCAGGTCAATAGCAAGAAATGCTCTCATACAAGAGTATACCCTTTTACCTTTAAAATCCTTCTCACAGCATCATCAACCTTCTTCTCATCAATCTCTCCCTTCTTCACCTTCTCCTCCAGCCTTTGCAAAAGTTTATCCAAGCTTCTGGGCATGAGAGAAAAATCCAAAATCACATCATTCCCAGCATTGATCAAATCCTGATACATCTTTTCCTTAGAAGAATAAAACTCACTCAAACCCTCCATATTCACCTCATCAGAAACAATCAAGCCCCCAAATCCATCCTTCCTGATAAGCCCAATACACTCTTGAGAAACAGTACACGGCTTCCCTTGAGAGTCAATCTCTCCCGAAGCAACCACATGTCCAACCATCACCCCACCAGCTTTATTTCGAAAAGCAGTAATGAACGGGAAAACATCTCCTCCAGAAATATTCCTTCTCACAACAGTCTTATGCGGATCAGCAGTATCAATGCTTCCCCCAGGATAATGCTTCACCACGCTCAAAATACCTTCTCCTTGGAGTCCTTCAATATATGCCTTGCTCCATGCAGCAATTTCAAAAACACTTCCATTAAAACCTCTTCCGTCCCAAATCTTCCCATTCGCCTCTGCAACAGGGGCGAAATTCATAGTAAACCCCAGATCGCGCAGAATTTTCCCATGCTCCTCTCCCAAACTCCGAGCCCCGTCCGCATCACGAATCTCGATTAAGGTAGAAGAGTTGTAAAACCGTTTAAAAGGATTCCAGTATCCTTCTAAATCAGTAGAAGAAAACAAGCCAACACGAGACGCATTCTTAAACGCTTCAACCTTGGTGAGATACCATTCTTTCTCTTGATTTCCAAAAAGATAAATCCCCCCAATATTCATCTGAGTAATTTCAGGGCCATTCCGTCTCCCAGAGACAATAATCATCTGTGCGAGTTTCTGCTTCAAGGTAAGAGAATCGAGCATAACCACTTTTTCTTCAATCCGAATATTTCCTGTAGAATGCTCCCCAGCAATCTGCTTCCCACTCCAATAAAAGTAAAATCCCATCATCAACAAGTCATAAACAACAAGAATAGCCGCAAGCAAAATCAAAACACTCATCTTCTTCTTTTTCTCTTTCTCCATAGAACAAGGGCAAAAGTAGAATTAATAAAATTATAGATAAAAAATCCTATATATTGCGCTAAACTATCTCAGCCAAGATCCTCGCATATAATTCCTTCCCAGCCTTCAAAGCATCTCTGCAAGTATCCTTGCCCCCAGCTTCACCGTCCTCCCGTAATGCTCAACACCATCAACCTCTTCCCCCCCATCAAGAGAGGGATTAATCTCGACAAGATCAACTCCCCGAAGATTTTTCATCATCGCAATCCGTTGCACAATATATAAAATCTCCCTTGCAGAAAGCCCTCCTGGCTCCTGATAGCCCGTGCCAGGTGCAAACGCAGGATCTACAACGTCAATATCCAAAGAAGCATATACCTCGCAGCCATGTGCAAATTCCATAATAAAATCTGTAGTCACCTCAAGATCATTTAAAAGCTGATTCATCCCAACAAATTTAATGCCTTGCTCCTCCAAAAACCTCCACTCCTCAGAGTCAGCATTTCTCACTCCAGCAATCAAAACCCTTTCTCCGCCAAACTCCTCCACAATTTTCCTCAACCACTCCTCATGCGTCGGCTCTTTCATCGCAGGCATGCAATCAGGATGCGCGTCAAATACGATCAATCTTCCTTCAGGATAAGCTTCAAAAAACCCTTTCACGCAAGGATAAGAAAGAGAATGATCTCCCCCTAAAAAAAATACTTTATCCTGCGACTCAAAACTCTTCCGAGCATTTCTCAAAATAAGTTCTTGCGCTTCCTGAACATTGCCGTTGTCTACATGGATATGCTCCAAATCAAGTTTTTGGTATTCTACCTTCTTCCCCTTCTCACTGCTATAAATTTCCTTCTTCAAGCACTCCAAAACTTTAAAGCATCCTTCCTCGCATCCATGAGGGCGACCAAGAGCATTAACAGCAGGCACTTTCACGATCATCATAAAAAATGGTAATGAAGAAGATTTAAATAGTTTACAGTTCTTTCCCGAAAGTGAAAAAGAGAGAAAGAAAAAAAGAAAATCTGTGAATATTCCGGTCATTCTAGGAATTATAGTTGCTGTGTTGCATAATTCCATAAGTTCTCGACGATAAAAATTATCAAAAAAAGCCAGAAGACTCCATTTTTGAAAATGGAGATGAATGGAGTCGCTTTTTGTGAGCCTAAAAATTCGCTGTGGAAAAAATCTCCGAACAGACTTCGCTATTTATAGCGGAGTCGGAGATTTTGCGAATTTTTATGATTTATGTAACACTACACCCTTATCCCAAATCAATAACATTTATCATTCATAAGTTATATTTCAGCCAAGATATGCAAACAGTCACTTACTTCTAAACGTAGCTTGTGTAAAAGCCCCACATAAATAGAAATCGCGCATTTCAGAACTTAAATGGTATGTTTTACCTTTTTCCAATTCTCTTTTTGATAGAGAAACTAATTCTTCTAATCTTTGTCTTCCAATGAAGTCATCAAACTTTTCAAATAACTGTTTACTCGCAACTTCATCTCCACCAAAAGAAACTTCACTAACCATGTGCCAGGATTCATCTTCATCACAGACGTCTATATCTCTGCCAAAAACATTCATCTGTATGATCTTCCCATCAACGACACAATGATAATAACTATTTGGAGAAAAATAATCCTGTTTTGGTAGTTCTTTTATATCGCTTACCGCAGAATCAGGCATTTGCTTTAGCCACTCATTAAATACAATTTCAAGTATAGGGGACAGAGTTAAATCTTGTAAATCTTTTAATTGTGGAAATTGTTCTTTTAAATTTTTTGGAGCATAGGTATGCATTTTATTTAAGATTCATTTGTTAATTTATAAAAATTTATATGTCATGCAATATAGGAATACCTTCAGTAATGAACGTATGCGATTATCTGAAGTTCTTCGCCACCATTAATTTTATCAAATAAGCGAAGAATTTGGGGATTTTTCGCAGGAAAATCCCAGATAATCGCTGTTATCAGCCCCGAGCCGAAGGCGAGAGCCTGCAAGGCGTGGTGCGACTGAAAGAAGCAAGTAGCGATGGCACAATTTTAAGGGTGGGGAAAGCAGACTTTATTCAATTTCTTTTACTAAATTTTCAATTAGGCTTTTTATTTGATCTCTTACTTTTCTGAACTTATCTAAAGATTGCCCACATATATCTTCAATCTCCCAAAAAACTATTTTATCTGATTGTTTTAAATAGTCTGGCCACGTTTCCTTTTCAGCCATAACAATAATTTTATCTGCATCCCTTACCATTTCAGGAGTTAAAAGTTTTACAATATTTTCTCTTATATTAAATCCAACCTCGTCCATGCAGATAAACAAATTTGAATGCTCTGGAAAATCTTTCAATTTGTGGCCAGTTACTCTTCCTTTCTCTGTTCCAGCACTTACGGCTTTATGTTTTTTGGATATTTGATTGAAAAGAGTTTCTGCTATCTGGCTTCTTCCAAAATTAGATTTACAAATAAAAAGCATTTTCATATTAGAGTGATTGTATTCTTTTTTAAATACTTTTCTAAGTCTGCCTTCGGGTGGGGGTTGGAAATAAGCTATCGCTATTGCTGATAACTTCTAATAATGAACTACTCTTTCGGCACCAGTGCAACATAACTATATCCTTTCATCTTCCCCAAAGCCCGAACATCCTCCAGCTTGATTGCTTTCACCTGCTCCTCAAAAGCATAATAGTTTTCAGCCTTGCCCGCTAATTCTTCCTGGATCAACCCAAACGCAGCATTCCTCGAATCCTCTTCCTGCAGCTCATAGCTTCCAAGCATTTGCTCCTTTGCTTCATCTAAATCCTTGCTCTCAAGCTTTTGCATTTTCTTAATCTCTTCAAGAAGAAGTCCCTTAACCTGCTCATCTTTGCCTTTTTCAGTCCCCACATAAAATCCAATATATCCAAAATGCTTCCCCTGATCCAAAAACCCTTTCACTGCGTAAGCAAGCCCTCGCTTTTCCCTGATTTCCAAGAACATCCGGGAAGACATGCCATCAGCAAGAATCGTCGTAAAAGCCTGGGCACCATACCTCTTCCCATCAGCAAGAGAAGAGCAATGCATTCCTAAAACCAGATTCACTTGTTGAACATCTCTCTTCTCAATTGCCTGCTCCTGACTTCGCTGAGGATCAACACTCGCCCTGTTGCTATCCATTTTTTTCAGTTTCAGCTTCTCTGCAAAAGCAACAACTTCCCCCACGTCAGTCTTTCCAACAACGCACAACACAGGCTGTGAAAAATAATGCAAATCATGAATCTGAAGAAGATCTGCACTCTTCAAAGGCATCAAGCTCTCCTTGCTTCCCGTGCCCCATGCGCCAAAAGGTTTCTCATACAGAAGCTCCTTGATTCTCTCCAAAACATATCTCCTTGGATCATCATGATACATCTTAATCTCCTCAAGAATAACATTCCTCTCCTTTTCAAGCTCTTCTTGCTTCACCAAAGGATTAAAAAAAATATCAGAAATCACGTCAACTCCCTTTTGAAAATGCCTGGAAGGTAATTTCACATGATACGCAGTCATCTCATCAGAGGTGAATGCATTCAACTCACCGCCAACTTGCTCAACCTCTTTTGAAATCTGCTCAGTTGTTCTTGAAGGAGTCCCCTTAAAAGCCATATGCTCTAAAAAATGGGCAGCACCCTTTGTCTTCATAGGCTCATATCCATACCCATAACGAGCTGCAAATGCGACAGTCGTTGCCGGAATAGACCTTTTCTCATGCAAAACAGTAATCCCGTTTGCAAGTATTTTCTTCGTAAAATCCTGTTTCATCAACCGATGAAAAAAACCCAGTTAATAAAGATTGTGCTGAAAAAACGTTTGACGATTTGCCTGGAAAGTGATTAAAAAAATCGTTGTCGATATGGATTGTCACAGTGTATACCCAAAGGATATATGTCTAGTGGGAGCACAATATGAATTGTCACAGAAACATTTATATGGCTTTTTCTCTTACGATCACTATGAAAAAAGTTGTGATAGCAGCAATATTTATTTTAATTCTTGTTCCTTTTGCACTTGCTCAAATTCCAGAGGATCCTCAAGATTGCTTGGACAATGCAGAAAAGGCAGGCCTCAGATTCAGAGGAGATGCTGACTTTAATGGAGTGATAAATATAGGAGATGCAGTCTACATCCTGAATTATCTTTTCAAAGGAGGAGACCCTTCCCATTGTCCCCAACAAAGCGATGCAAACAATGATGAACGAGTTGATATAAGTGATGCTGTTATAATATTAAAATTTCTTTTTCAAGGTTCAGGTCAGCCAGCAGAAATAGATCTCCCTCCGTATCTTGGAATGCCTCCAGAAGTAAAAATTCAGTTAGACGAGCCATCTATATTTGCAGGATGGTCTACCGATAACTTTCAAGGCGATTTAGTCTCTTGTATATCAAAGGCAAAACCTCTCTCAAAAAAAGGAGACCCTATAGAATTACTTTCATTCCAGACAACAAAAGACAATCCTATTGTATTCTTTGCAGATGAAATTCAAACAGTAGTTTCCCCTAAAGGGCTGCCCAGTGGAAAATATGAAGTAAGAACAACTTGCAAAGATGTGAAAGATCATGAAGGTATAACACTTACCGATTTAACAGTCACAAGCGCTACTGATACAGATGGAGATGGAAGAACTGACCCCGAATTTGATACAAACTGTGTAAATGATCAAAAAGCAGGCCTGCCAGAAGAAGAACAGCAAAGATTTGATGTCTGCTGTAAGAGGAGTGCTGATCCTGTAACTGCCTGCGTTAAATCTAACCAAAATAATCAACATCCTGACTGTGGAGACACAGGACTTGCAGGTGATTTCGAAGAAGTTCCTATTGATGATTGCAATCAAGAGCAGGGGGAAGGAGGCACGGTTGTAGTTGAGCCTCCTGAAACGTATTGTAGAGTGAAATGTGTTGCCGTCTTCCATAACAAAGGAACAGCAGAATGCGGCAAAGAAACCATAAATCTTGCAGACGAAATAAAAAATTTCAGAGAAGGAGCTCGTGAAGGCTATGATAATGAAGACAAAGCATGGGATCTGGAGAAACAAGGTTTGCCAAGAGGAATAGGGCCAAATAGTGGAGAAAAATCGTCTTATCATCTTAGAGTTAATCGGGAAGGTAAGATACGAGATAAAACAAAGACAAAGGAAGAGGTTAATGTAGGGTATGGATTTTTTGTATTTGCAAAATATGTTGGAGTTGATGAAAATCTAAAAGAAGTTGGAGAAGGAAATGGAAAAGCTTGTAAGGAATATCAATTTGTACAATCTACAATGATAAATAATAATGTGCTTCTGTACAAGAGCGCATCTCTTTTTCCATATAAGAGCTTCAATGAGCTATATGGAACTAAAAGCAACACACTCAACGAATTCTGGGAGAATGAAAATAGATGGAGAGGTACTCTCCTGCCTATGAATGAGGTCATAAAGAAACAGAGCCAGATAGCCGATGTAGTAAATGTTCCTGGACATAGTAGAATAGATAAAAGATGCTCATATAGCGGACCCGCTTATTGTAGTGACGATTATTTTCAAACTGAAGGAGACGATGATTATACTCTAAACAGAGAGTCTCCTAGAAAAGTGCAATTGATAAATGGTGATAACATCGAAATAAAAAATGCTCTTCACAAACATTTTATTGGCATAGGCAACACGAAGATGATATACTGGGATAATATAGGACTTACGATAGGCAAGGGAAAAATAGGTGCAATAAGCAAAAATAATAATTTCTTTATAGTTGTAGAAGACCAGGCTGTTGGAGGAACAGTTAATCATAAAATTGTGTGTTGGTTTGCTGGTGTTAAAATCAGTTTAACGAGTAACCAAGATGGAAGTTTCACCTCATCAGGCAGTAGCGATGGAGGCACTTGTATTGAATTGCAGAATAAAGATAACGAATGGTATCAGGTTAGTAAATGGGACTTTTAAGCAGTTCATCTAAATGATCGCTTCGTAAGTCAGGATATTCTGCTAAAACCTCAGAATAGCGCTCTCGTGCTAAATCAAAAATCCTTTTTTTTGTTTCTCCAAAATGCTTTAACGTGTTTTTGGTATTCCAACTCTGGATTTCTTCAGCATGGCCTGAAAGCCGTAAGAGCCAATCCTGCACGATTATCTTTCCTATAGAATCCCCGCTCTCAAAATCTTCCTCAATATTCTCATCAACAATTATCTGCATTATCCCCGCATGAAAGCTCTGAATATAACTTGCTTTAAGAAGGAGAAGAGATTTTTTCAGATGGAGTTTTTCTGTCAGCACAAACGCATCAAGGAAATAGCCTTTTTTCAAGCTTTCTTTAAGAAAGGGCGTTTTACCTTGCAGATAAGCAAAAAAAGTCTCATAGTCTTCGAAAAGGGCTAACCTAGTTCGGCTATCAGTAAACAAAACCTCTTCAGGATATTTTGGCACATGGTACTGATCTGCAAAAAACTCCTCCTCTTTTTTGAGTTCTTTTTCAAATTCCTCATCAGTTCCAGTCATTAATAGTTCATAAAGCCTGTTCTCATGAGTATGTTCAGAGTATTTTTTCATCTCAGGCTCATACAAAAAGTCATATTTTAATTTGCTTAAGAAATCAAGGTCATTAAAATAATGATGATATCTTGCAGCAAAAGTGCCCCCTAATGTTGCCGATGCGATAATGCCTGCAAAAAGAGGAAATTTATACTTCATGGCGTTGCTTGCAAAAATTTTCTATAAAGAAGGGATTCAAAACTTCCGGATGAAACAAAACTCCTAAGAGCAGTCTCCCTCTATTTTTCTCTTTTCTTAAAATAATCTGCGCTCCTTCTGAAGAAGAAGCCACAACCTGAAATCCTTCAGGAGATTTAATTCCAAGATTGTGCAGGCCATAAACAAAAAATTCTTCAGGAAAGCCAAGAAACTCTTCCTTGCGCTTCACTAAAACTTTTCCTATCTCTTGGCTCCGAAATACGCTTCCCCCAGAGATCTGTACAAGGATCTGTGCTCCTCCACAAATTCCAAGGACATCTCCCTGATAATCCCGAAGCCAGTCAAACATCCTAAGATGCTTAAGATACCCAAAATCCCTCAAGCTCGTACCGCAAAGAATAATCTTTTCTGCATCAAGATCTCCTTTCTTCAAGCGCAAATAATGTCTCACACTATAATCATTTCCCATCCTCTCTAAAACATCACAAACCGGCTTCACAAACTCAAGTTCATGCATCTTCTCCTTGCAAAGATTAACTACTAAGATCATCTTCTCTCCTTTTTCTTCGAAATAAGTTTTATTTTTTTAATCAGCATCACATTATTTTTCTCATCAACTCGCTTCTCAGCAATTTCTAATCTCTTCTTAAAAAGAGGAGCATCCAAAACAAAACTCTCATACTCTCCACCCTCTCCAGCAAGATTGATCCCATATTTCTCGTGCATTTTTTTAAGATCTGAAAAAAAATCAGAGTTCATCTCCCTCCCAATCCATTCTCTTCCAAGCCCTTGTGCAGATACTCTCGTTACAACAGTATGAAACCTTCTCTTCAACAGGTCTTGCACATGCTCTTCCTCATTCCTCATCCACAATGGATTGAAACACTCGATATGAAGAAGATTGCAAATCCTCTGAACACGAGAAGCCTGATAAATACTGCGAACAGCCCCGGTAACGATTCCCTTGATATTATATTTCCTTACTGCTTTCTCAATAACCTTCTTCAAATCCTCTAATTCTTCTTCTTTTTCCCCCGCAGTCTCAATCTTAAGTAAAGGAATCTCCAATGCTTCAGCCTGTTTCCCAACCCATTCAAGCGCAGGAGTATGAAACATAAAACTGTCTTTATTATCGGGAGCTACTATCAGGAGGCAAGCAATTTGATGCCCATACTCCTTTGCAAGATGCAATGCTAAGCACGAATCCTTCCCGCCTGAAAATAATACGCCGACTTTCATCCTATCCCCAATAATCGCCCTTTTATATTTCTTGTGATAAGGATAAGTTAATAGACACATCTATCGCTCGTCTTGCAAAATGATTCAATAAATCAAAGAAATCAATTACTTCTTGTCAAAAAGAGATTTTCAGTTACGAAATACCAAAAAGTTAGCAAATCAAATTTCATTATGCATCTTAAAAAACTATTTAAGCATAAAAACACTCCCTAAAAAATGCCAGTCAACGCCTCATACGAATACACGAATGCAGAAAAAGTCTATGGAGAAGCAAAAACCCTTGAGGAAAAAATAGCTGCTCTGGAGGAAATGATCAAAGTCATGCCTGGCCACAAATCTGCAGAAAATCTGAGGGCAAATCTCCGTAATCGCCTCGTAAGGTTTAAAGAGCAATTAGAAAAATCCAAAAAAAACAAGCGAGGTTCAGGAAAGCCCGGCATTAAAAAAGAAGGGCCCCAGGCAGTGCTCATAGGCCCAACGAATACAGGAAAATCATCAATCATGCGCCTGCTTACCAACACAAATCCTTTAATTGCAGACTACCCCTTTGTAACAAAATACCCTTTAGTAGGAACCCTCAACTACGAAGGCATTCGCATCCAAATCATAGACCTTCCTGCAATGAATTCTGAATATAGCGACTTCGGATTAGTCAACAGTGCAGACACCCTCCTTCTTGTAATCAACACCCTCGAAGACCTTGCAGCAGTAGAGCCTCTTCTCGCTAAAGCAATAGGAAAAAGAATAATAGTAATCAACAAAACAGATCTCTTAAATCAGGAGGAAAAAAGAAAAATGCTTGCAAAACTTCAAACAAAAAAAGTAAACTTCATACTCATATCTGCAAAATCTCAAGATAATCTTGAAGGATTAAAGAAAAAAATTCTCGAATCATTTAACCTTATCCGCATTTATACTCAAGAGCCGAACAAACCCCCAACAGCAGAGCCTTTCATTGCAAAACCCGGAACAACTGTCGAGCAAATGGCAGAAAAAATCAAAAAAGGGCTCTCAAAACAAATCAAAGAAACCAAAATTTGGGGCCCTTCAAGCAAATTTCCCGGGCAAAAAGTAGGGTTCAGCCATGTCTTAAGGGATAAGGATATTATTGAGTTTCATACGCGATAGCCTTAAAAACCAGAAAGTTCTCAAAAAGAGATGGGCCGGATGCGCAATGGCTGGGAAATTACCAAGCAAAGTTTCAAGGCAATAAAAGAAGATAAAGAAATCCTTATATTCCCTCTGCTTTCAGGGATCTTCAGTATAGGATTTTCTGTTCTTTTCTTCTTCTTTTTTCTCCTAGGCAATATAACACTGCTAATCGCAAATCAAAATCTAGCAAACCTCGCGCTCTATTTTTGGTTCTTTATTTATCTCCTCGGGACATATTTTATTGCAATCTTTTTCCAGGCAGCAATTATTACTTCGGCAACCATTCGTTTTTCAGGGAAAAATCCCTCATTCAGTGACGGGTTAAAGGGGCCAGCAAAAAAAATATTTCCTCTTTTTATCTGGGCAGTCATCTCTGCTATCGTCGGTATTCTTCTAAAACTCATTGAAAATCTTGGAAAAGGAAGATCTAAGGGAACACAAACCGCAGCCTCTATTACATCCTACTTTCTTGGCCTCGCATGGGCACTCCTCACATTCTTCACAGTCCCTATTCTTCTCTTTGAAAACACTTCTACATTTGGAGCGATTAAAAGATCCAAAGACCTCTTCATCCGAACCTGGGGTGAAAATGTAACAGCGCAATTCACCATCGGAGGAATTTCCTTCCTGATTACACTCCCATTCATAGGCATTTTCCTCATCTCTTTCCTTTCAGGAAACATTGCATTTATCATATTCGCGCTCGTGATTCTTCTCCTTGCAATAACAGTAATCTCCGTCGTATCAACAAGCGTCAATGGAATCCTCAAATCAGCCCTCTACAAATACGCAACCTCGAGAAAAATGCCTTCAGTCTATACGCCGGAAACATTGCAAAATCTTTTCACAAAACCGCAAAATAAGATATATTAGGCTATCTTCTTTAATTGAGCCCCCCATCAATGCAGATTTTCAGAATTTTGACTCACGAGAATAAATCTTAATTCAATTTGTACATAAGGGAATTCTATCGAAGAAAATGTAGGAGAAATGTGCGTATAGTTCACGCAAAAGAAAAATTATTATATTTTACGATTTAAAGTAACTATTTATTAAGAGTAACAAATAGGAAGATTTATAAATGTTCTTTATCTGAAAAGATTGATTAAAATGAGCCCATATAATCGTCCACGTTTAATTCGATTGGCGAGATTTGGATATATACCCTCCACTAGAACAGAGCTTTTGCCTCCGAGATTAGGATATATACCTATACCTCCACATATAGCTGCGCCTGGAGCAAAACATTTATCTTTATGTTCTATAGTTCGTTTACTAAGCAACAAAGGTGAATTTAATGGAGAAGATGTTCGTTCAGCCATTCAAGATTATCGAACAAAACATAGGAATGATAATCTAACAGCAATGACAGAAGAAGTTTACCGTCCTATCTTAAAGACTCCTGGAAATACAGTTGCTTACTGGTTAAAACGTGTGAATCCCAATGCAATAAAAATCGCTAGCTTTGGTCTTGAAAAAAATGTTTCAGAAGGCGTTGAGGAATCTTTAGAGGCAGCTGTAACTATTTCTGAAAATGTCCTAAAATTATATGAAGAAAGTATAGCTGATTTGAGGAAACAATTTCATACTTCCAGGGGAAAGACGGCTAACGAAAAAGCAGAAAAACTCTATATCTTAATAAAAGACTCCTTCACAAAAAACACAGAATATATTAGAAACGTTTTGGGAAATTTAATTACTTCAGATATCGCCTACAAAATAGAACAGATAGAAAAGAAAAGGGTGTAGAACTTTAATGCATGTAAACGAGAAAAAAGACTCTCACATGAAATGATTATCTTGTCACTTTAAAACTCTTCATCATCTCGTAATCTTCATCTGCTCAAGCTCTTCCTTCATTGCCCTTGCTTTTGGCTTCTCAAAATGCTCCCGAGCGGGTTTTAAAAAATCAATCAAAAATTCCGCAACCGCATTCTTTAAGTCCAGAGGATGAATTTTTCCTTCAACAAAAGCTCTTTCCAAATGAGTATAACTCTCGAAAACAGCATCTCCTCCAAATTTCTCAGGTCTTTTCAACTCCAAAGAATCCTGATGCACAAAAGTAAGATATTTTGCCCAGTCCAAAACAGGATTAAAGTCAGCAATTTTCTCAGGGCAGAAAGCATTCTTTAATTTCTTGCGAATTTCTTCTTCAGAATCATGAATAAAAATTGCAGATCCAGGAATACTCTTCGACATCTTCATACTGCTCCATAATTCCTGAATCTTGTCCTTTGGCACAGGCCAGATAGGAGGCTTCTGCAAACCCAAAATCAAATGATGATGAACAGCAACAGGCTTAATCACAGCCCCAGCCTTATTCTTCACAGATGAAAACTTTAATTTTCCAGCAACTTCCCGGGCAATAACTTGCGCCTTCCTCTGATCCAATCCAGCATGAGGCAAATTCAACCCCTGAATAAAAATATCTGCAACTTGCATAGCTGGATAAATTAATTGTGCAAAATCAACAGCTTCTCCTTCTTTTCTTCCCATAATGGTAATACTCCGATTGATACGGGCTAAAGAGGTATTTTTCGAAACATCAATCATCGTCTGCCAGTAACGATCGTTGTTATGGTAAAGATCGCTCCCAAGGACAAAATCAACATCCTCTGCGTCAGCCCCTACACACTTCAAAGAAGCCTTAAATCCTTCAGTAAAATACCCTCCCGCGACTTTCTTGATCGTCTCAAGATCTCCGCCAAGTTTATTATTAATCCACGTATGCCAGTCGGCTAAAAATACTCTGCAGTGAGCTCCAGCATCTAAAAAATCCTTAATCTTAGAAGAGCACATAATCCCTGTGCCAAGATGCATCAATCCAGAAATTTCAAAACCAATATAGTGCTCAAGTTTCTCTCCAGTATCCAAAAGAATTTTAAGGTCTTCTTTAGTCATAACTTCTTCTGTATTCCTTTCAATCAGCATTAACCTTTCTTCAGTATCCATAGAACCTGCCAATGAGCCCCCTCAATGTAAAATATCTTCTAGTATCCATATCTCCCTGATTAAAGAAGAATATAAAAATCTATTCCCTCCCAAAAACCTTTGGAAGAGATACCATTTTTTCCAAAGAGTATACAACAAACTGCTTAAAATTGAGGAAAGCATATTTTCTCCAAAGAATATAAAAACCCGCCCTTAATTCCATGAACATGGTAGTAAGCAAAGTCATCGACTTCATCCTCCACATCGATAAATATCTCGCACAAATAGTTCAAAATTACGGTGCAGCAAGTTATGCGATCTTATTCCTGATTATCTTCTTAGAAACGGGTTTCGTAATAACACCCTTCCTTCCCGGAGACTCTCTTCTCTTTGTTGCAGGAGCTCTTGCCTCAAAAAAGGTAATGAACATTTTCTTTCTTTTCTTTCTCTTCACCATAGCAGCAATTCTTGGAGATACAGTAAATTACTGGACAGGGAAATACTTTGGAAATAAAATCGAAGGAAGCAAGTGGATAAAAAAAGAATATCTAGAAAAAACAAACCAATTCTATGAAAAGTATGGGGGGAAAACTATCATCCTTGCGCGCTTTGTCCCCATCATCAGAACTTTTGCGCCTTTTGTCGCAGGAGTAGGAAAAATGAATTACATTCGCTTCCTAAGTTTCAATGTCGTTGGAGGCATCCTTTGGGTAGCAATTTTCACCTTTAGCGGATATTTTTTGGGCACTATTCCTTGGGTTGAAAAAAATCTTACGCTTGTCATCATCGCCATAATAATTCTTTCTCTTATTCCTCCAGCCATTGAATTTCTCAGGCATAAAAGGAAAAAAGGTTCTACTCCAACCCCTGCCAACTGACAAACCAACAAAGACATCTCCATCAACCAGGACTTTCAAAACTAAAAAAACTTCCGTAATCCTTCCTGCTTCTTAGTAAAACCCATAAAAATCTAGAGCCACTTCTTAAGCCCTTCCTGCTTCTCCTTTTCTCTCCCAAAAATACTCTCAATATAACTCTTCGTCAGCTCCAGGCTTTGTTTCAAATAAATGGGAACATCATACTTTTCAGCAAGTTTCAATGCAGGCTCCAGATATTTAATGATACTCCCATGAGAAATGGTAAAAATAATTCTACCCTGGCATTTTGTACAGTTACCAGCCAGAGGTGGCCTTCGATATTTCTCATTACATTTCACGCATCGAAACTCCTGAGAAGAAAATTTCCTCAAATTACCTCGAATATCCCTGATAAAGTGCCTCTCAATAATCAGCCTTGCCACGTCGCTCGTCTTCACAGCGCGGATCTTCTCCACAAGTGCCATCTCCCGCTCAACCTTCTCCTGCATCGTCGCTAATTTCTTGTAGGAGCAGCAAAGCACTCCTTGATGAAGATCCTGCGTCTCATGCGTATATCCTATATTCCTGAACTCGTCCTTCCCAATTCTGTCGCGGACCTGCTCCATCTTCACTTTCGAAGGATGCTCTCCCCGATCAGCAGATGCGTACAGCTCCAAAGGAATCTCATGAGAAACATCAAAATCAAAAATCATATCATCTACCTCCCCGGCACGAATCCTAGAATTCAGTACCAAAGGTGTGTCCTGCGTTCCCCCGCGATGCGCAGGCAGAAATTCCCTAGAAAAGTTCAGGAGCATATCCATTAACAGCATAACAGCAGCCTCATCTCCATCACAGTCGCGGCGCATAGCTGCATGCATATACGGCGAAGCAAGCAAAGCCTGCACTTTGCTGAATCCAATAATCCTCCCAACCACAGAAGCGCAGTTATGGGGAGCAATGCATGCCACCAAATGGCCAATCAAATCCTCTCTCCTGCTTGCTTGATAAAAAGGTTCAGTTTTATAAAATCTCATAAGAAGATCGTCAACAAAACGTGCAATCTTCAGAAAAACATCATCTGCCCGCTCATCAGGAGACTCAGGGCAGGAAGGAAGAAGCAGGTCGTGAGGCATCATCTCTAAAATCTGGTCATCTCGTTCAAGAGGCTTCCCATCAGCATCTTCCGAATATCCAAGTTCTTTCAGTTTCTCAATGCTCGTCCCGATCTCAAAAGGCTTGAAATGTGTTAAGGGCAGTTCTGTAGCATCGAAGCGGATAGTCCCATCTTTATTAACATGCAATCCATAAACTGCCCTTAAAACCCCCTTGCAAAGATGCTCGGTAAAATGATCTTTGGAAGAAGTTCCTCTCACGCCTTTAATCAGCTCAGGAGTCTGCTCAAGTCTCAAATATTTCACCGCAGTGTTTAGATAATGCTTGACATCAATTCTCCGAGTCATATGTCTCGCCGACTTTCCGTGGAGAGTGCAGGAATTTTCCATAGTGCTCTGGCAGTCAGGGCAATAAAAAATCCTCTTACATTCTCTGCTGCAGACTTCGCATTTCCCATAAATACCTTCTTTCTTGCAGGAATCACAATAAAAAAGTGGAAAATCCCCTTTCACGCTCCCGACAGCAACAGCAGCGTTCAAGCTCCTCAGTCTGCCTCCTTCTTCTCCAACTGGAAAAAGAGTGTGCGGGCTTCCGATCAATTTTCTCAGCTTCGCTTTTTCAGGTCGCCCCATCCTTGCTCCAATAAACGTTCCTGCTTTATCTCGAACCAAATATTTCGAAAGTCCTCGAATAATCTCCAAGATCTTCTTGCCGTCTTCTAAATTCTTATTTTCACTTGCAGCCTTTGCCTCAAGCAGGCTTGAAATCTCTTTCACTTTCTGCATCACCTCATGCATCACCCCCTCAAGAGAAAAATTCTGGCTCTGGACAAGAGTCGCGCTAATCCCCAGCTGTGTCAGGAAAGCCTTGCTCTCCTCTTCTGCAAGAACAACATGTTCAGTCGTAACTTCATGCTCTGCTCCGAGCAATTCCAGCGCCCTTTTCCCTCTCTGAAAACGCTCCTTCTCGCTCTTCCCAAAAGGTAAAAGTACTTTTCCGTGGACAATGCCGTGGCCAAGCCAATCCAAAAGAGCAAGAAACTCCTCAAAGGAAATCTGAGTCCAAAAATGAATAAAGCTAGGATACAAGGGAATCTTGTATTTCTCGCTTAAGGAAATTGCAGTAGCAAAATCAATTTTTTTCTTCTGGGAAAAAAGGCTTCCCAAAACATCTTCAGAAGGCAGCTGCTCAAAACCAGCGCCAGCTTCTTTCTTCAGCTCCTGCTCCCACCACTCCTCACAATATCCTGCAGGCAGAAGAGCATGATTTCTATTCGCAAAATCTCCATAAGGCACGAGAAGATCGCCAAGATAAAGAATCTCGCCAATCTGTTTATAACCCTGCTTTGCTTCTTCATAGCTCAGTCTCCGAACACTTCCACTCAAAAGCTTAGCAATCGGCCCGTCAATGCTGTCGCAAACACTCATGCTCGCGCCCTTCGTCGGCTTCTCGATTTTGAGTTGGCTCCCAATAGCAATAAAATTATCAAGAACATGCATCGTAGCAGGATGCATCCCAAGGGCAGAAAATCCTGTTCCTCTGCTTCTCCCGTAGCGCAAGCGGAAGCTTCCAGAAGCTCCAGGATGCCCGAGCACAGGCCTTCCAGCCACAATATCCTGAATATACGTCGCAGTATTTGATTCTTTTTTCTTTTCTTCCTTCAGCTTCTTCTGATATTCCACAAACTCCTCAAGAAAATCCCAGTTCGTCAGCTTAAATCCTTTTTCACGCAATTTCTTCACCATCTTCAAAATCTTAGGGGCCTTCTGCGCCAGCCCTTCTGCAAAAGTCAGGCAAAATCCGCTGCGAATAAAATTCGTCTCTACTCTATCGAGATCCTTGTAGTTGGAAACCTCTTTATCCTCGCTCGGATCTCCAGTAACCTGAATCGGAATTCCTTTAAAAAGAAAAAGTGCTTCTTTCTCTGAAGGAAGATACTGCAGATTCGTAATCCTTTCATGATAGTCATTCATCTCAGTCACTGCCCTCTTGATCTCTTTCTCATCAGGATCATACGGCTGATACCCAAAAAATTCCCGTAAATGGTCAACAATCACTAAGGAGAAAGCTGCCCCTGTGCCTCCTGCGCTTCGAATCGGTCCCGCATAATACGCCGCGAAAAACTCTCCATCATCTCTTCTCTTCTTTGCTTTAAGTTCAGTAAAACCCTCGATAGGGCTCGAAACAACTCCAAGAGTAATATACGCCATCCCAATGCGGATCCCCGCATCAATCGCCTGAAGAGGGCTCTCGAAATTGCAGAATTTTTGTTGAGCAATCTCCTCCGCAATTTTCAGGCATATTGCAGGATCAAGTTTCCCATACTGGTCCTCCAAACTCAAAATTCTCTGCACCAGCTCAGGAGTATTGATTTGAGAGTAAATCGTAGAAATCAGACCAACAGCCCTCTCTGCCAAAGAAGTCGCAAGAGGAATCTCGACCTTTTTAGCAGGATCCAGCCCTGAAGCGCGTGCAGCATTCGCAATGAGATATGCATAATCAACCTCTTCTGCTAAAGAATCAAAATATCTGTCAACATCCATAATAACCTCAGCCATACAAACCCGTCAATCATCTATAAATATCTATGTCACTCAAAAAAAGAAGTTACAAAACTCTAGCCCTGACATCCTCCTCGCCCTAAAGGCGAGAAACTTCACTTCACAAATATGAATAAAAGAAGTGAAGTTTCAAGAGAGGTTTCCTGTGCATTTATCCCTAAATCACAAAATCGATGGGCCACCACACCTTAAAAGGTGTGGTTTGTGACAGGCCCTCGATTTTGGGGATGTTCAGAATTGAAAACAAGATTGGCTACTACCGCAGACTAAAGTCTGCGGTTTTCAATTCTGACATCAAAAATTTCCATTTCCTTGTACGCATTTCTGTGAAATGGAAATTCAAGAGTAGTTTTCGTGCTTCAGTATTGCCCAGTTCATTGATAAAAAGATTATGAAATTAACTCAAACTCTTCTCCCTCTTCATCTCTTCCACATCACTAAAATCCAAAATCTTTAATGCCCTCGTCTTCAAATTCAAAAGCGGAACTTTGCATGGATCAGGCACATTCCCCACCTTTTCTTCAAAAGGAGTAATCGACTGCCAGCAGGACGAGGCGATAATCAAAATATTATTATAATAGTCAATATCCGGCTTATGCAAATCTCCCGTCGTCATAATATCAGGAACCTCCCGAATAATTAAAGAGTCCTGCTCTCCAGGAATGTAAGTAACCGAAGAATGCGTCGGTGCCAAATGCCTTCTTTTTAAAAGATGCTTGATCACTTTAGCAGGAGTATGGTGCGCCTTCGCGACTCTGAGCTCCTCAATTTCAGAAATAAAGCTATGCATGCTGGCCCCATGATACATAAGTACCTTTACGCCTTTCCCCCCATGCTGCATCTCAACAAGCGCAGGATTGCTCACGAGAACCACATTCTCTAAATCAAACAAAACCTCTCCATAATCTCTCCCAACAGGAGGCTGTGGCTCAGCCACTCTGACCGCGTCATGCTGCCCAGGGCACAGAATAATAGTAAGATCTTTCCTCAAAAGGGAAAGCATTTTCGCAAGTTCTTTATACTGCTCGCGAATATCCCTAATCTCCAATAAAGCTTCTTGCCCAGGGTAAACACCGACGCCATCAATCGTATCTCCGGTAATAAAAAGCCACTTCACCTTCATCGCAATCTCACGCTGCTGCTCGTCTCCAACCTTCCCATTCAGCCAGTCAATAAACTTCAAAAACTGCTCTCGTAAAAACATCTTGCTCCCCACATGCACATCACTCGTAAAAGCAGCATACAATTCCTCCTCCAGCAGATGCTTCTCCTGCAAAAAAGAATCAGGATAAATCAGGTCATTCACAAAAAACAAATCGCCGTTGGCATTTCCCCTCACCCCAATAACATCATCAAGCATAATCTCCTTCGCTTTTTCATAAACCTCTCTCCCATGATTCACCAGAAGAGTAATCTTCCCAGTAAGATCCTCGATGCCCAAGAGAAGATTCTTATTCTTCGTCACGCGCTTGTCAATGATGATCCCAATAATCGAAGCGGGCTTATGCTGGGTGAGTTTGTTAATCGAAACAAGATTTTGCAGCTCAGCTCTTCCTTGAAGAAAGGCTTTCATTTCCATAAACCTGCTCCGAAAATACTTGACAAAATGGTTCACTTCAAGTTTCTTTGCAGGAAGCAAGGTTGAATGAATCACCCGCAGCCCCTCCGGGCTTTTTTTAACAACAACTTCTCGTTGAATGGCAATGTTCACGCCCAAATGGATAAAAATATTCTCTACAACTTTTTTCTTTTCGCCTGCATAGACACTCTGAATTTTCTCAATATTCTGCGTAAAAAAAGTCTTCGTGATAATTCTCTCTTGAAAAAGATGGGTGATCTTCTCGATAACATCCATAACCGACGCTTGATCCTCAATGCCCTGCATCAGGTCAAAAATCTCCCTGTCAAGCAAAATACCCTTTTCCATGCAGAACTCAGCAATCGTCTTAGCCATAAGAAATAAGAAAAGGAAGGGAATATAAAAAGATTGCTCCATAATCTCAGCCACTTTGCAATGGCAAAAAGGAAGAACGAGGTAATTTCATTACCTCCCAAACATGAACCGGGCAATACAAATTATAGGAGTTTGAGTTAATTTCATAATCCTCTGATCAATAAACAGGGCAATACAAATTATAGGAGTTTGAGTTAATTAACAGTTAGCTCTATTAATTCTTGAGGTAGATAGTTGAGGTAGAAATAATTATTCTGTAAAAGCAGACTTCGCTTGAGTGCTAAACAAAAGATAGCTCCCAATCGCAGCATGAACAGCAATACTCAAGATAGTTATAACCTTCCCCTGAAGAATTGAAAAAAGTCCTGCAAGAACCCCGAGGCAAGAAAGGACAATAGCACTAATTCTAGCCCAGCGCATTCTCTTCTGCAGTCCTCGCGCAACAAAAAGGGCAAAAACACCAAGGACAATCATCAAAATCCCTCCGACTCTAAAAAACGTGGAACTCACAGGAACCCCTGGAAGTTGAATTTGATCCGCTAAAGCTTGAGAGCCGACAAAGGAAAGAATGCCTCCAATAATCCAAAGCGCAGCAAAAATATAATAAAGAACCGCAATAACCTTCACACCGACAGGCAACTCTTTTGTCATAAAGGTTTCAGGAAAAATCCCTTTATATACTTTTTCCTCGCAGCCAGAAATGAGACAGCAACTTCCCGAATCAATTCTTGAGGCATAGGATTTATGCCCAACGAGTTAATTTCATTGCCTCCTTATCAATGAAAAGGGCAATATAAATCATAGTAGTTCAAGTTAACTAACAATTTCCCTTATCAATCCCAGAGATGTATATTTTATACACAAAAATTTAAAAGGCGACGGATTTCTTGCTAACGTTTTAATTTCATAATCTCCTTATCAATGAACAAGGAAAAATGACATCCTCCTCGCCCTAAAGGCAAGGAGTTCCGCCTTACAAGATGATATCCAAAAAAGAGGCGAAACTCCTTGAGAGGTTTCCTATGCACTTACCCCTAAAACTGAACAGGACGCACTTCATCTGCGGGCTGACGTCAAAAACTTGGGGTTTTTGATCGCACTCAGAAATGCAGGAAGCATTTCCGATGAGCCCACAGTTTTCGTGCTTGCACTTATAATTTATATATCACAAAATCGATGGGCCACCGCACCTTAAAAGGTGCGGTTTGTGTCAGGCTCTCGATTTTGGGGACTTCAGAACTAAAAATTCTGACAGCTCTCAAAATTCTTTGAATTTTGAAGTGTTCAGAATTGAAAACAAGATTGACTACTACCGCAGACTAAAGTCTGCGGTTTTCAATTCTGACACAAAAAATCCTTACTCTCCCTACATCCCCACGCTATCTCGTAAAATCTCTTTCACTTTTCCTAAAAGATGCTTCGGAATATTCAGGCGTATCTCCCGAGTCCTTCCATGTCTCCCATGCGAAATAACCGTCGCATTTAAAACTCCAAGCATATCAAACTCCGCAATAATATCAGAAACTCTTCTCTGGGTAAGAATCTCATTCCTCGTCGCCTGGCAAAACTCTTGGTAAATATTATAAATATCTCCTGTATAAACCTTCTGAAGTTTTTTGCTTTCAAGAAGCTGAATAATGGAAGAAAGAACAATTTGAAATTGTTTCGGCTCCGTAGAAATCACATCAAGAATCTTCTCGTTCTCCATTTTCTCATTTGCCTTGTCTAAATGCTCTTCCTCAATGTGCTTTTTCCCCTCTCGTTCAGCAAGCTCGCCGGCAATTCTTAAAAGATCTAAAGCTCTCCTCGCATCCCCATGCTCCCGTGCAGCGAGAGCAGCGCACTTCGCAATAACTCCTTCCCCCACAACCTGTGGCTTAAACGCTTTCCCAGCTCTTTCTTTTAAAATATCCTGAATCTGCAATGCATTGTACGGTGGAAAAATAATCTCCTCCTCACTCAAGCTGCTCCTCACCCTCACATCAAGCTGGTCAATAAAAGTAAGGTCATTGCTGATCCCCACAAAACTAATCTGGCTCTTCACCAGCTCAGAATTCAACCGAGTAAGGTTATAAAGAAAATTGTCGCTCATCTTCTTCACCGCCTGATCAATCTCGTCCAGAATAAAAATCACAGTTTTCTTCTCTTTTTCCACAAAATCAATAAACCTATTGTAGATCTGATCGGTCGGAAGCCCTGTTGCAGGCACTTCCCCCCCTAATTTTTTCACCATCTCAGCTAAAATTCTATATTCAGTATCAGCTACCTTCTTAAGTTTGCAATTAATATACTCAACACGAAGAGGCACCTGCATGCTCTGCGCCCGCTTCAAGAGCTCATGCTGCACATATTGCACAGAAAGTGTCTTGCCCGATCCAGTTTTCCCATACACAAAAAGATTGCTTGTCCGATCTCCTCGCAAAGCAGGAGCAAGAATAGATGCCACTTGCTCAATTTGCGCCTCTCGATGAGGGATAACCTCAGGAGTATGATTTGTTTGTAAAATGAACTTGTTCTCAAAAATAGGATTCTGTGCAACCGCGTCAAAAATCATATCAAGTTTCATGCCATTAACCTCCTACAAAAAATATCAATCTTCATCATACCCATAATCCTTCATAAATACCAGCTTTTCACTAACAAATGCCAATGAAGTTTTATAAATCTTTACACTAAAAAATCCAACCTCATGAGTGACACCATCATTTCCTATGGAACTAAAAAACAATGAGAAAAAATCGTCGTAAAAAGAAGGGAAAAAAGAGAGAAATAAAGCAAAAAAAGAAAAAACAATGAACAAACTTCCTTTGGAAAAAAAGGAAAATAAAAAAATCATAATCCTCAAAAAGACAAAAAAATAGATTATTTTATGAATTTTTATAATTATAACACTACATTATATATATTATATAATATAAAACTTTATAAACAAAACAACAACATTTTCAACTCCTTTCTTTATTTATAAATCAAAATTTTTCTCCAAGCGAAATCAAGGGGTCACTCCTATAATAAGCTTATAAGCTTTAATAAATGAATATAAAAGTTTTAATTCTCATAAAAATAAATAAAATAGATCTTAAAGTTCGTTTAAAATGTAATTTATTAAGTACATGAACACAAACATATAAAATTCATGAAAAACTAACTCTTAAACAACATCATCAGAAAAAGCCAGAAGACTCCATTTTTGAAAATGGAGATGAATGGTGGCTTTTTGTGAGCTTAAAAATTCGCTGTGGAAAAAATCTCCGAACAGACTTCGCCATGTCAAAAACCCTTGGTTTTTGAGCACCATCAGAATTCCTTCTCGGAATTCTGAGGTTTATGGCGGAGTCGAAGATTTTGCAAATTTTTATGATTTACGCACTAAGAATTACAACTAACTCGTCACCCTGTATAACTCTTCCCCTTCTCCTTCTGTTCAAGCTTCGGAAGCTGCAAATGAAGAGGTAGCCCTAATTCATCCTCTAACTGCAAAGAACGCACATTACACTTCGTCAAAATAAGGTTAAAAAGAGGAAGTTGAATGCTCGGATTAACCTCTTTCTTTTTCCATTCCTTTAGGATTTGGTCACTTTGTGATTTGTCCACTGCAACCACAACAGCCCCTGAAAAAAACAGAAAAGCATAATCAGGTTCATACGCCGTAGTAAATTCAAAAACAAACTTTAAAAGATGTTGGTCTTTTAAAAAAATAATCTTTTCTTCCAAAACATCCTTAATATTCAGAGCAGACTGCACATGAAGCCCCTCTTTCACTTCAAAAGACTTCCTTTCTGCAGATATTTTCTCAAACTGGAACCCTATAACTTGCATGTTGTACTCCTATGCCTTAAGACAAAAACAAATAATTCCTTTCTTAATCGTATTCTAACTATCATCTTTGCATAAAACCAATACTATTTTTCATGAAATGCTATTACTCATATTCTATAAAAGAAGAATTACACAAAATCTTCCTCAGAAACGACTACAAAGTCGCCTATAGCTATAATCGCATTATGAGGAATAAGCACTTCTTTATCATTTGTAATCTCAAGATTCAAATTCCTTGCATACGCTGTCGGTTCCTTCACAGCAATCTGGATGAGCTCCCCAGAACGTGTCTCAAAGGTAAAATCTTTCACCACACCAATACGCTTTCCCTCTTTTGTCACAATAAGCTTCCCAATAATCTCTTGAAACGTCTTTTTTTCCATAAACCCTTTAAAAGAGATTTCTTTATAAACCTTTCTATAAATCAATATAGGATAATTGATTTATATCAAAAAACTACCCCATATCACAAAAATGCCCGGATGGGACAATGGTACTCCGGCGGTCTCGAATTTAGAGAAAGAATCCAAAAACCCGAAAACCGCTTTCCGCAAGGATCTCCCAGTTCGATTCTGGGTCCGGGCGTCCATCAAATCTCATTGATTTAATGACAGAGCTTTATCAGAAAAAGCCAGAAGACTCCATTTTGTCAAGAACCACGCCATGGTTCTTGAGCACTTCAGAAACTTGGAGTTTCTGAGAGTCATCAAGAGCAGAGCTCTTGAGATGTCGGAAATCATCGTGACTTCAAAGTCTCTAGACTTTGATAGCCATCAGAATTCTCATTAAGAATTCTGAGGTTAAAAATGGGGATGAATAGAGGCTTTTTGTGACTTCATCATCGAAGATGATGACTGCGCTCAGAAATGCGAGAAGCATTTCTGAAGTTCCATGAGCTATCGTTTAACCACTCGTTCTAAACGAGTGGAATTATGAACACTTCAAAATTCAAAGAATTTTGAGAGCTCTCAGAAATCTTTGATTTCTGAAATCCCCAAAATCGAGGGCCTGACACAAACCGCACCTTTTAAGGTGTGGTGGCTCTCGTTTTTTTGATTTTCTTTAATGTGTCATTCTGCATCATATTTCCTTCCTCCATTTAATTCCAAAATTGCGTATATGGGATAATGGTCAGAAGCAATCTCGCTTAGTTTATTTCTTAATATCATACACTCAACAACTTTAATGTTTGGCGAACAAAACAAGTAATCCAATCTCATAGACCCAAAATTATTTTTTAAAACATCATATCTTTTAGTTGGAAAACTATCTCCTCTCTCTTTATTCTTGGCCCTAAACGCATCAATCATACCCTTTTTCAATACTTCTTTTATCATTAAACATTGCACCGCATCTTTAGCATTTTCTTCCGCTCCTTCCTTTCTTGAAAGTCTAAACCCTTCTGTTAACTCTTCAATTGAATACGCATCTTCTGGAGAAAGAGCATTAAAATCACCAAGAAGAATATACCATTCAAACTTATCTTTTAATACACTCAAAATTTTATTTGCCTTCTCTGCCTCAGGCAGTTTTGGATAGGGATGAATGATGTCCATCACAACCTCTTTTTTCAATACCTTAATTTTACATCGTATATTTGAAAAAAGCTCAGTTGAGTTTGATTTACCATCTAAGGGAAATTTTGATAAAACTACCTCTCCCTTCCTCTCAGTTACCTGGGTGTAAAAAGAAAAAGGGTAATCAAATAATTTTTGATAATCCATCTTCACAACATTTTCGCATTCTATGGTGCTTAAAGGTCCAAAATCAGCTTCGCCTAAAACCAGTATATCGGGCTCAATCGCACCCACAATTTTTTTAGTTGCTTCTAATCTTTCTTTCTCAAAAGTAAAGGTTCCATCTTCTTCTTTTTTATGAAATCCTCTCAATACATTATACCACATTACTTTTATTTTCATATTGCGTAGAGTCATGAGTGGTTTTTAATGGTATCTGGATTGATGAATCTTTGGTCAAGGCGTCTTTCTTTCCAGATCACTTCAGTTTTATTTTAAAATCTGGGTTGAATATCCCGCAGCTTGCTGCGACAGATTTTAAACTTCAGAAATGCAGAAAGCATTTCTGATAGTGCTTAAAAACCACTTGGAAAACGGCATTGTTATACTACTCTTTTTGACTAGTGGTTTTTGACAAGACAGAAATTGCTGGTCGCGAAGCGAAAAATTTCTCGGGAATACCCCTCAGCTTGCTGAGGGGATAGCGAAATTTTAGGCAATTTCTTTATTTGCACTCTTCGCTGCATTTATATACCTCCTCTCTCTTTAAAAAATCATGATATTCAAATCTCTTCTCATGGTTTCAGGCATCTTGCTCTCAGGAGTTGTCATAGCCTCCAGCATAAAATTCATTATGGAGATCATCCTCTAACAAACTTCCCCATCTTCCCAAAATACAAAACTTCTGCATCTCCCACAAGATACACCTCGCTCTTTTCGATAGAAAAATCAAATCCCAAATTCCCTTCCCAAATCAAAACGTCAGCTCCCTCAACCAGAGGAAAGAACGAAGGTAAAACAATCACTTTTTTCCCTCTCCATGAACCCGCAAGAAAACACTTATATCTTTCACTTTTCACGCCTTCTCGAAGCGTAATCGCCGGATGCAAATGCCCGCAAAAAAATACCTTAATCTTCTTCTCCAAAAGCGCATCAAACATCTTGTCTCCATGCAAAAAACCATATTTTCCAAGAAGATAATAATCAGCCAGTTCAAATCCAAATTCCCGAGCAATAGGCTCTAAAATAGTATCATGATTTCCTTTCACCACAATAATCTTCTTACATTTCTCCTTCAGATAAGAAAAAAACTTCCGAGTCTCCTTCCATTCTTGATCCAAGATGCCTCCAAAAAAATGCTTCACATCACCCAAAATAACAATCTCATCAACTTCTCCTTTCCCTGCTCCAAAACCCTTCTTCTTTTCAACAGCGCCAAAAACTTTTCTCAAATCCTCAAGCGTCTCCTGAAAAATCATTCTCATAGGAATTCCTAAACTGCTGTCCTCATACCCTAAATGCAGGTCTCCTAAAACCAAAATCCTCCTCCGAATCTTCTTTCCACCAGTTAAAAATTCATCCTCAATCAAAACACATTTTCCAATGAATGAAATATGCTCATCAAGTTTTGTTGTCATAAAAGAAAAGGGAAAAGAAGATTTATAATATTAATGATTGCCTCGGAATCAGGTTAAAGGCGCAATATTAAAAAAACCTCGGCGCATCCGATACTCCAAAACATACATGTTTAAATATCGCTTTAAAATAAATAATTCAATGATAGAACTCTCGTTCAAGGTGAATGATCTTCGCATCACGCGCAAGGGGAAAGGAGAAAAAGGAGAAACGCCTCTAACACGAGACGAACTTTTCCCGCTTCTCGAAAATCTTATTTCTGCGCAGCATCTTCTCTACGCACAAAACCACACCAACTATCCGTTATTGGCCCCCATAAACCTCTCATCGAATAATCCTCCTTCTAAGCATAGATATGAGCATAAAGAAAAAATAAAACACCTCTTGGCAGAAATGATCCTCGTGCGAGAAACATTCCTTTCAGTAGGAGACTACGCTTTACTTCTCAGATCGCTCCCAGAAATCCCAACGCTTCTCGGCAACGAGCATCGCATCACAAATCCAGAGAAATATCTTCAAAAAGCTTTCAGAGACCAAGAAAAACCCGTACAAGGCCGCGAAGTATATCTCATTGAAAACACAGGCAACCCGAAGAGGCTTTCTCTAGACCGTTCTAGACCGCTTGATCCACTCCTAAATTGGCTCTTTTTGAATCAAGCAGACAATCTCGTAGCATGCGCGAAAAAACAGGGATGGAAAGAAGTTCTTTTTTACGTTCCAAGAAAGGAGCAACAGCCCTATGTGCGCGGTCTTTGGATAACTCCCTTGAACGACTCTCGAGACCCTCCAGCAAAAGAGAATGCAATCACCATCGGCGCTTACCGTTATGGAGCAGAATTTCTCTACTGCGCCGCTTCAGTTTAAAACTAAAAAAATTTGCAAAATCCCCGACTCTGTCATAAATGACTTCCTCCTCGCCTTAAAAGCGTATATGAGAACTAAAACTAATTTTCTTTTATATCTTAATCAAAAAAAGTAGTAATATGGTATCTACCCAATATAAGACACCTGATCAAATCTCACTACAAATCCATATTTTTCCCTTATTCTTAAAAATTCTTCCTTAAAAATTTCATTTAGGGTATCTATATCTCGAAAACCGGCAATTCTTTCTTTAAAACAAGGGTTAGGCATGCAAACTCCCCCATCATCAACATCAAAAGAGTCTATTTCATATCCTTTAGGCATGTTAGACTTTATTTTCTCAAACTCAGGATTAAATAATTCCCTTACTTTATTATTTAGCCCTCTTCTTTTAGTTTCATATTCATTCCTTAAAGAAACAAGCTCTTCAATCTCTTTAGATAAGTCCGTCATTATTTCTTATACTATCATAAGTATTTAACTCTTCATATATAATACATATTATCAAAATTTTATGAAATGTAAATTTAACTTTCATCGCTTCCATAAGTCTGTACTCATTGCAAGAATAGGGATGTCTCAATAATTAACTCGCCTAAGAATATCTTCTCTGCATATCGCTTAATATTCCTGTAATATCCTGCAAAACATCATCTCTCAAAATTACCCTATAAATACCAGCACCACTCTCCATAAACTTCAAATACCTTTCAGCTCTTTCAGCCCTATCTTCAATTTCCCATTTTATATCTCTGGGCTGTCTAGAAACAAACCTATAACTTTCGATATATGTTCCATCATTCTCTTTTTGCACCTTAAACATATTGCCTACATCAAAAACATATAACAAATGATCATGAGTTTCCTCCCCACAAGTACTATGATAGATCTCAGCCAAGGTTTCCGGAAGCCCTCGCGCAGTGCGAAGAGTTTTAGTTCTAGGAATGCGTTCAGTTTCAGGTAGAGCGACAGGAGTACGCTGGGTTTCTTGTAGAGTAGCAGACATCTTCACAAAGAGGTATCAGTTTATTTAAATCTTCCTCCATCTTCTAAAAAAGCAGACTTGCCAATAAAGGAGAGAGTATTATTTGCGAATTTTTATGATTCAAGCAAGTTCCAACCATAACTAAAAAAATAAAATAAGATTTATAATACTCATGAAAAAGCAGAGATAATAATTAATGTGAATGAGCTTTTCTTTTTCCAAAATATTCCCTCTTTTCTTCAGGAAAACGTTGATCTAATGTAACAAGTTCCAAGCCCACATTAAATCCCAAATAACCACAATATCTTTTTCCCTCTTCAGCAAAGTCGTATTGTAAAAGAAACTTTTCATCAGGATATAATGCTCCCTGACGGAACGCTGTCGAAGATGTTAAAAGACCAAGATCGGAAATCGCTCTTATTCTTCCCCCCGCAACACTTTTATGCTGAAGAGCAGATTTAGCAATCAATGATATAAGATCTTTATGCGCAACTCTCTTTTCCCTCAACGTTTCTACTTGTCGTTTTCTTTCTATCCCTCGTTTCTTACTCAATTCTATCCCCTCCAAATATCTCTTTACATCACTTTTGTCAGTAGTTATAATAAACTCATACTGCTTATTTTCTCTATCTAAAGGTAGAAGTCTATGGGTACGTTGATGCCAAGGCACTTCAGATTCTCTTTCTTTCTTCATTCTTTCAAGAATTGCTCGCAAACTAGGTCGGGTAACAGTTTCATAAAATACTTCATGAAAAAGAAAATATAAGAAAGATGTATCCATCAATTCTTCCGTTACATTATGATTATGAACAAAAGTTGTATACACCGGATCTTTCTGGCCTTCCATATATAAATTAAATTGCTGTAGCCCCCCAACACCCGGCGCAATTTCTCCGCGAACCTTGATTCCTTTTACCATAAATCTTTAGAGAGCATTACCTATTTAAATCTTTCTAAAGTAATCATTATATAGTTATTACATTTAGATAACTTTTTAATTTTCATCTTCCCCCATCTTCTTTCTCCAAATCAGGAGCATCTTCTTCGCTCTTCCACCCCCGTATCCTCTGCATATGCAATTTATGCATCCTCTTCAGGAAATCGAGCTTATCTTCAATCTTAATAAGATCAGAATAACCTTGAAGGATCAGCTGAAGCGAGAAAGGTGAAGGCAAATGCGTCGTAATCTTCTCAAACACAATCTTCCCCTCCCTTACCCACTGCAGAACCTGTTTCGTATGCTCTAAATCCATCACATCCTCCAATACCTCTCTCCTGGCTTCTTTCAAAATAGGAAAATCCTGGCTGATCTTGCGGACAGCTCCCATCACAAAACCAGACTTCATATGCTGTTTCCCAACACTTTTCGATCTTCCTTTATAATTTCTCAAAATCATCAGGCTCCGGACAGCGCAATGCCGAAATCTCCTCTTCAGAATCTCGCTTTTCTCAACCGCCTCTTTCAAAACCTCTTCAACATTGCCCTCATGCAAATGCTTCACAGCCCTGTCAACCTGAAGATTTTCCCCTGCAAGGAAAAAGCCATGGTCATTAATCCCGACTTCAACATCCCTCCCACCTAACTTTCCAACCAAAAACGCATAAGCTCTCGACAAAGCATCATTCACCCTTCTCCCATAAAGTGAATGAAACAAATAATAATTCTTCTCTCCTTTATACTGCTCAATCACAATTTTCTTCAGAGTGGAAATCTTCGCAAAATGAAACTGCTCATAAAAATACTGGTGAACTCCCTCGGCAACAGCATCACTGCAGTAGAGATATTCTTTGATAAACTCCTTGATTTCCACGGGAGTTATTTTTCTTGATTCCAGTTTCCTCAGCTTCTCTTCCATCAATCCCCTAAATCGGAGAATTTCCAAAGCAGAATCAAAGCTTAAAGGCAGCATTTCTGAAAACCACGACGGAATATTCGGCTGCCTGCTGATGCCTGCGCGGACATACACGTTCATCCCCCGCGTATAGGCAAACTGGTATTTCTCTCCTCCAAGAACAAAAACATCTCCCGGCTTGATCTTTTCCAGAAATCCTTCGTCAATAACTCCTACCTTCCCCTCAGACCCCGCAACAACGACATTCACAAAACTTTCCTCAGGAATCGTCCCAACATTGGTCATATAAATCACGCGCGCAAGCTTACCTCTCTTCCCAATCATCTTACTTTCAGGATCATGCCAGATCTTCGCATAAATATGTTTATCTTCTAAAGCATACTCTCCAGCCAGATAGCTCACCACATCAAGAAAATCCTCCTTCTTAAGGCTCTTGTAGCAATAACTCCTCGTAATCAAAGCAAACATCTCATCAATATTCCATTGCCTCTCAATTGCCATTCCATAGATATGCTGTGCCAAAACATCCAGGCAATTTCTTGGAATCTGCACCTTATCAATTTTCTTCTCCCGCGCCTCTTTCATCAGCACGCAGCACTCAACCAAATCATCTCTGTCAAGCACAACAAACCTTCCTTTCGCAGTCTCATGGAGCTTATGCCCTGCCCTCCCAATGCGCTGGATCGCCCGAGCCGTGCTTTTCGGGCTTCCTAACAGAATAACCAGATCAACATACCCGATATCAATGCCTAGTTCTAAGGAAGTAGAAGTCACCACGACTTTCAATTTCCCCTCGCGAAGCCTTTGCTCAATATCTAGTCTATGGCTCTTGCTCAAGGAGGAATGATGCGCTCCAAGATTCTCATGATACTTCCCCGGGAACATCTCTCTAAGATGATGCATCACTCTTTCAGTTGCAGAGCGGGTATTCGTGAAAATCAAGGTTGTTGTATGCTCATCAATAAGTTTATCCAGAAGATGATAAAGCCCTTTCTGCATTTCTCCTGCTGTAGTATCAATCAAGTCTCCCACAGGCACCAGCACGCCTAAGTCAAGCTTCTTTGTAAACTGCACATCAGCAATCAGGCACTCATCTTGAGGCGACAAAAAACCAGCTACCTCTTCCAAAGGCGCAACAGTCGCACTCAGCCCGATTCTCATCGGATAAATCTTGCTCATCCCAGTAAGCCTCTCCAAGCTCAAGCTCAAATGCACCCCTCTTTTATTCGTCAGCGCATGGATCTCATCGACAATAATAAATTCAAGCTCCTGAAGCAACAGGATAAATTTTGGAGAGTTCATCATAATAGCAAGGCTTTCAGGAGTGGTAATCAAAATATGCGGCGCTTTCTTCAGCATGCGTGCCCGTTCAGAGGTAGTCGTATCTCCGGTTCTCAACCCCACTCGAATCCCCAGCTCCTGCTTCCCTTCTATTTTCAAAATATCATTCATCTCCCTCAAAGGCTCTTCAAGATTCACAGAAATATCTTTATTGAGAGCTTTCAAAGGAGATATGTAAACACAATACACCTTATTTTCTAGTTCTCCTTTCATATCCAAAGTAACTAAATAATCAAGGATAGAAGTAAAAGCGCACAACGTCTTCCCACTTCCCGTAGGGGAAGAAACGAGAATATTCTTTCTCTCCCTGATAGGAATAAGCGCCACCTTCTGCGAAGGCGTAAAACTCCCAAACTTTTCCTTAAACCATCGAGAGAGAAGCGGATGGAGCTGGGAAAAGATCGCCGAATCATCATAATACTTCTCAGTAAATCTAACCTTAGAATCTGCCATGAAACCCTCCCACATCGAGGAAGTATATAAACCTATTCTAAAAAAATCTCTACTATAAGAATACTTAAAAATAGTTCTCTCTAAACAGTATCTCTGCAGAGAGTAAACTAGAGAAGCCAGAATCTGACATAAGCAGACGATTCTGATGAGTGGATAAAACAAGCAAACCTATGCTATGCGGAGATACTGCTAAAATAAAGAATGAAAGTTGCATACATCGTTCCAGGACTCGGACAATCTTCCAGGAGCAAACCCTATAGAGAACTAGCCAATGTTTTCAGAGGAAATAATTTTCAGCCTATTCCAGTCAATATTTCTTGGAAATATAAAACCATGGCTCATTATCTCAAGCAATTTTATCAACAGAGTCAAAACCAGCCTCGCCAAGAAACATGTATACTGGGGTTTTCTTTCGGGGCAATGATAGCCTTTCTTTCTGCACCTTTCGTCAACCCACAGGCATTAATTCTTTGTTCTCTTTCTCCCTACTTTAAGGAAGACCTTCCCCGAATCCCCCAATTGTGGAAAGAGTATGTCGGCATAAGAAGAATTACAGATTTTAAAAAATACTCGTTTAATGCTTACGCCAAAGAAACAAAATCAAAAACATTCATCGTAGTAGGAGACAAAGAGCATTCTTTTACAAAAAAAAGAGCTGCTGAAGCATCTAAAAAAATCTCAGGAAGCAGGCTCATTACTATTCAAAGAGGCGAACATAATATTGCCCAAAAAGAATATCAAAAAACCCTTGAAGAGATGATTGCAGAACTATAACAGTCTCTCCACAGAGAGTAAAATAGAGAAGCCAGAATCTGACATGATCAGACAATTCTGATGAGTGGATAAAACAAGCAAACCTATGCTATGTGGAGAATACGGCATAACCACAACTATTTAAAATACTAAACACTTCTAAACAACATACTCTTCCACAAGAGAAAATACAAAAAACCTTAAAACAAAGAGATAAAATGAGACTCTCACAGGAAAAACGCGATAAGATTGCAGAGCAAATCCTAAGTTTCTTATTCCATACCTATCCCAAAACATTCTTCACCTCGGAGATAGCTCAAGAAACAGCGCGAGACGAAGAGTTTATGAAATCTCTCCTTCAGGAATTAAAAGCAAAGGACCTCATCAACTCAATTAAAAAAAACCCTGATGGCCTTCCCTACAGCAGGCGCATACGATGGCGCCTCTCGAACAAGGCCTACGATGCATACAAACAAAAAATATAGGGAGCGATCCAAAAAAATACTTCTCTTCCAACACCAACTATACTCTCTTGCATACTCTCCACAGAAAATTCATTTCACTTCTAATCGTTGGAATCAATCGTCTTCACTAAAACTCCTCTTCTCCCACAACAATCTATAAAAAGATGCATCTCCTCAAAGAGTCATGAAAGATGACCTTATCAAAGACGCCTTCTCCAAAGTCAAAGATCATATCTCAGGAATCGACGGCGATCTTTCACTGACAAAACTCGATCTTCTCGCCCTTAAAAGAGACAGCCAAACCCTTTCATCTTCCTTCTCAGATCTCATCGCAACCCTTCAAAACTACATCCAGCAAACCCAACAGTTGCATCAGGAGCAATCTCACCTCCTCCAGCAAATCGTCTACTATCAAGATCAAACAAATCAGCAGCTCCAAAAACTCTCACAGAGCATCACGCAGGATATCACAAACAACTTCAATCTCCTAACCAAACACTTGGAGGAGATAAAAACAATCAACAGTAAGCCAGCAACCTTTCTTATCCAAAATCCAGCACATACTCCAACACATCAAGAAGAAAAACCAACATTCCAGCACAAAGTTCCAACAAACATCCATATACCAACACATATTCCAACAGATAATCATCCCTTTTACAGCCTAATAAGCTCATATAAAGAAACTTCCATAGGAAACGATGGGGTTCCAACAGACAAACCAACAGACAGACAGACAAACCAACACACAACACAGCAGATAATTAATACGAACCCTCCACAAGAGAGTATCCAAATAACAAGAAACCTCCAAGAGATACCGAAAACCTCAAATCAATCCATAGAAATGCCCCTAGCAACAAATCAACTCACAAAAAAGCAATATCAACCGACGATAAACCTCCCTTCAAAAATCGACCACCTCCAAAAAGCCTCAGAAATCCTCTCGTCATTAGATTCTTTAAAGAAGGAAATTCGTCTCAAATTCAAGCGCCTCACCAACCAAGAGATCTTAATTTTCTCAACAATCTACCAGCTTGAAGAAGAAGGAAACCTCGTCGATTATCACATGATAGCTGAGGTTCTAGCCCTCTCAGAAAGCTCTGTCCGGGACTATGTCCAAAAAATCATTAATAAAGGAATTCCCGTCGATAAGGAAAAGGTAAACAACAAAAGAATCCTCCTCGCCATAAGCCCGGATCTCAAGAAAATTGCCTCATTAGACACAATCATGCAATTAAGGGATCTTTAGAAAAATCCAGCATGTCAGGTAAATCTAAAGATAGAAGTTCGCTTTAAGAAAGATTTAAAAATACAGTTACTTCCTCCTATCATGGAAAGACTACCCTTTATTACAAAAGAAAGCGCTGACGAACACATAGCCAAGGTAGATACTGCTGTAAAGAACGGAACAATAGATGACTTGATACTTAATTTCGTTAGGGCTTTACGAAGAGATCAACCCTCTTTTGTCGGAGAATATCTTGGGTTTCTCGCACAAAATGAAGTCTATGCTCCATCAGCCCTTGTAAAGAGAATGTTGGGAGGATATAATTATGGTTTTTCAGATATTTTTTATTTGTTTAACACCGCTCAAAAACCCCTTCCTCCATTATCAGACAAAAAAATGTTGCCCCTATTTCCAGAGATTTTAAATAGGGAAGGAAGAGCTATCTCCGAAGAGGAATTACTTCGAGTTATTGATCGAGAAAATCCAAATCTCATGTACTATTATGAAAAGAAATTCGGCGAAGATCTCAAATCCAATAACACATTAACTCGGGTAAATGCAGTCTTCTTCAGTGAAGGATTTTTCGACTGCTATCTCCTTCTAAGGAAATCAATTCAACGAGAATCTCAAGATTAGATAAATTCGTTCTAACGAAAATCTCCAAGGAAAAGCCCAAGCTACTTCCTAACTTTCCCACTTATTTTACCATTTTAGACCCTATAAATACAATATAAGGCAGTTATAACCCAAATCTCACTTTTTAGTGTTTTCCAGCAAATTTATCTTTGTTTAATGTCCTAACTTCATTCACACTTCTCACTTTGCTCATAAAATCCTCATAGTGCTCAAGGAAATTACTCTCACTTTCCCCTCTTCTCTCTATTTTCTTTCTAAAAAATACAACTTTCCCTTTGCTTTGATGAGGATACCCTCTAAAAACTCTCACTTTTCTCTTCTTTTTCACTCTTTCTTTCAAAGTAACCATGTATTTAACCCTCTTCCATAAATAATATTCATTTAATAACTCTCACTTTTACGATTTTCGCACTAAATTTAATCTTAAACGAACCTTTAACCATCATTTTCTCCTTCACTCCTCGTCTTCTTACCTTTAGTAGTTCGCTTAATATTTCTCATTTTCGCGTTTTTAACGAGTTTTTGCTTAATCTCATCAGGTATATACACCCTCTTTTTCCCATTGCTTTCAATGTGCTCCATAATCAATCCTTCACATTTCTTCTTAATCAAATTGATCTGTCCTCTGAGAGTAGAGCGATCCTTCCCAAGCATCACTGCAAGATCTTCATAACTAAGTCGCATATCGCTTTGCAGCAGAAGATAAACAATTGCTCTCTCCATTGACGTAAGATTTTCAAGTGGGCTGATAGTATTACCGAATAAAAAAGTAGCCTCAACACCTGTTTGAACAGGTGTTTGAACAGCATCTAAAACACCTTGAACAGCTGTGTGTTTATAAACAGCTGTTGGTGTCTGTTTGAACAGCCCTGCAGCCTGCATCTGCTCAATCTGCTCACGCAAAATTTGGAGCTCGGTTTCAACCGACGATAACCTTGAGTCAGCTGAAGAAATCAGCTCATGGTGCTCTGCATCCTTCCCGTGCAGGTGTTTGATCCATTTCCCAACATGATCAATATCCTTTCTGACAGCATCAAAAGCTTTTCGAGTCTCCTCTTTAATCTCTTCTGCCTCTTTTTTACTGCCAAATAACCACCCCAACATCCTCTGCTAACAGCAAACACCTATATAAATCTTTCTTCAAAGAATAAAATATCGACGATAAAAAATACATCTTCCAGTGGAAACAATGGGGTTCCAACATATATCCAGCAGATCTTCAGCACAAAAAGCTAAATACCGAATATCTAAGACATAAACAGTAAAAAGTAGATTCAAACAGCTGTTTAAACAGCACCAAACACCCTTAAACACCTACCAAAAGATAAGCATTTATCGTCGATAAAAACAATAAATACCAAAAATTCAGCGAAAAATGAAAGGCCAACACATTTTCCAACACAAAACCCAACACAACCTAGGAAAAATTCAATATTCCGAAACTTAAAAACCCATAAAATTATATACTCTTCCCAGATCAAAAACCATGCATGCCAATTATTGCTATGAGAGTATTATGGGGAACAGGATTCCGCATGGAGAAGCAGTCGTAGACGCTCATCCCACAAGAAAGCTCAACGACTCTCACCATGACGGCTACTATAATGTCACCTATTTATGCTCCAAATGCGAGAAAGTCTGGACACAGAACGAATTACGCTGGGACGAACCCCAAATAAATCCTCAAGCAAGAGAGCAATATCTCGCGAAAAACAGTCAGAAAGCCATCGATACTCTCGTAAGTAATTTGAGCCATCCAAGAGTTCCCCAACAATCTCTTAATCCCTTTTTCACGCCCATAGGGAAAAAACCAAAAAAACCGCGAGATAAAGAAATATAAAAAAGAGAAGAACATCCGCAAATACGTCCGCGAAAGAAAAATCAGCAACAGCAAAACCCAGCAAAAACTTCCTGTCATCGCCAAGAAGTTCCTACATATAGATAAAGTTCTCTTTAAATTTTAACCATCTAAAGAACTAAAGAAATAAAGCACCTCGAGTTGCCGCGAAGCGGCAAGCGCGCGAAGCGCGCCGCGCTCGGCATCAAATTTAAATAAGAGCGTAATTTTTAGAAGTAATGAAAAAGAACATAAGAAAAGAGGATCAAAAGCAGCAATTTCTGAATCAGGTTCAACAACCAAAAATGAAAGAACTCTGGGACAATAAAGAAGACAAAGTTTGGGAAGAGAATAAGACATGACAAACATCTTCGAAATTCTCGACAAATAAGGAAGAAAAATCCGCCTCACAAAAACACAATTTCAACATATCCTCCAAAGGCATCCAATGATGGTAAATTGCCTTGAAGAGGTCAAACAAACACTTCAAAAACCAGATAAAATTGTTGAGTCAACCATCGAGGAAGGCGTAAGATACTATTGCAGATTCTTCAAACATCGAGAATCTTCAAACAAATACCTTCTCGTTAAATATTTAAATGGCGAAGGCTTCATCATCTCAGCCTATTGGAGACCCCACGTAAAATGAATAACCAACACCATACGTATGATATTTACTACGATGAAGAAGGAAACTTTCTAGAGATTACCTTCGGAATTCCTCCAGAAAAAGAATATGCAGACGAGCCAGAAGAAGGAGTCTTTATCACAAAAGACGAAATAACAAATGAAGTCAAGGGCATAGGCATTCTTGCCTTTAAAAAAAGGCCGCATCTCCTTGAAAAATACCTCAACAAAATCAACATAAAGATCCCAATAAACATCAGTGTATGAGGGCGTAAAACAAATATCTTCTTTAAAACCTTATATCATAAGCAAAAACCTCCTGCATAAAGAAAATAAAGGAAAACCACAGAAAAGGGCTAAAAATTCGCTTAATCTCAAAGAAATCCAAAAGAAGGACAACCTTTATAACTATGAACACACTAAAAATCAATGTCTCACATCTTTGAAATCATCGACAAAACAGGCAGAAAAATAATATTAACAACAGAAAGATGGACGCACATTCGAAGAGACCATCCAGAAGTCGAACGAGAAGAGATCGAGAATACTATACTAAAACCACTAAAAATCTTGGAAATTCACGAGGACAAATATTATTATTTTCATTATTTCAAACATAAAAAACTCCCTAAAAGGTTTCTAAGAGTTATAGTTAAATATAAAAACAGCACATGGCTTATAATGACAGCCCATTTTGTACAAAGCATACAATAAAATGAACGAAGGAATGAGAATATATTACGATGAAGAATTAGATTATCTCACAATTTTTGTAGGCGACTCCAAGCCAAATTACGGAGAAGACATCGCACCAGGAGTTACTATATTCAAAGACCAACATACAGAAGAAATTATGGGAATAGGGGTTCAAGAATTCAAAGAAAAAACAAAATCCCTTCAAGATAGTGAATTAAAACTTCCATTTAAAATCAACTTTACAGCATTATCTCAAAACAAATAAACACAAATTAAAACAGCAAACTTTAGCAAAATCTTTCTATCAAAGCCAAAAACCTCCTGCATAAAGGAAAACCAAAGAAAAAAGAGCCAAAGATTCGCTTAATCTAGATAGATTTAAATACAGCCAAATCGATACCCGCTAATGTCAAATGAAAAATACACCCAAGAAGGATTACCTATCATAAAAAAAGACCTTCTTCAAGCAATTTGGGCAGAGGAAGATAGAGATTTCGGGTTGCCTGAACAGATCTCTCTCGATAAACTAGAAGGGGACGTAAAACAAAAACTGACCCAATCATTAATCGACGCTTACCAGAGAGGTTATAGGGAAGCATATCATCAAGAGAAAAATAAAGTTCTTTTTGAAGAATTAGAAAAAAGAGTAAGACAAATAGCAGAAGATAGAGTAAAATTTATTGCAGAAAATAGAGTAAAATTTATTGCAGAAAAAATTATCTCGCTCCAAAAGGCAGATCTCCCAATAGAGATGTATAAAGAAGCATTTCTCGATGGCGTAAGAGAAACCTATAAGATTTTAAGGACACAAGCCGAAGCAAATCAACTTGAAAGAGAAGTCAAAGGCGAATAGGTTTATCTTTAACCCCAAACCTACTCTTTTCTCACCAAAATCCCTCCAAACATTCGCCTAATACTGATTAGGCGAATCTTTGGTTACTCTGAATGTTTGTATTAATAGAACATGGAAACATTCATAAAAAAACAGGGGAACAGTCACTATATCTTAGTAGATTTACGAACAATGAGGATCAATAATTTTAAGGCCGGTGATGTAGTTGATGTAGAAATAGTCAAAATTACAAAAAAAAGAATTATAAAGGAGGTGCAACATGGTAGAGGAAAAAAAAGAACGTCAAAAGCCAATATATCAAGAAACAGTTAATTATTTGAATAAAGACGGAACTCCAAAAAAATACGTTAATTTTCAGTTATCAACATGGGAGTTTTTGAGTGAGGATGGTAAGTCTTCAAAAGGCCGAACTTTAGGTATAAAGTGCGGTAAGATGGCTACAATAGGTAAAAATACGAAACCTGCAACAACTCAAGCGGTTTATATTGACATTGACGATCCACAAATTAAAAAACACTTGTTAGCTATCCTAAAACTATAATTTTTTGTTATATTCCCTTTTTCAGACGGGAGAACAATCCAAAGGGGGCAGGATTCAAAAGAAAGATTCCCCCAAAAATCGAATAAAAAAGAACATGGAAGATTTAAACGAATTAAGGCAAAAATTTTGGGAAGACATAGAAATTGATAACACTAGTATCTCTTTAGGTATAGAGGATGAAGAAGAAGGTGAAGAATGAACAAACAAAATATCATTATGATTCTGATTTTATTGTTATCATTTTTAAATTTGGCTTTAGTAGTCGCAATTTCTCCAGAGGAAAAATCAAATCTATGTACTTCTTTGAATTTTTCAGCTACTTCATGTATTCAATTCTGGGATTCTTTAGAAAAGGAGACAATAATTAACCAAATAATAAATAATACAATCAATCAAACAATTAATCAAACGATCTATTTTAATGAAACATTTAATACTACAATCATCTTAACCGATCCTCGTCAAGCGGAGTGGGATCATCAATACAGAATGAGGGCGTTGGATTTAGGTGTTAATGAAAATTTTACTAAAGAGGATACATATACAAAAGAAGAATTAGAACTTAAAATTTCAGAAGCTATAACTTCTAGAAGTCCTACACAGATTACAGAGCAAAAATCCTCTCTTTTTGGTTTAGGTACAACTGAAATATTAATTATTTTAGGTATTTTATCTTTAATAGGTTTCTTTGTTTATAAAAAATTTAAGTTACAGAAACCATATTATAATGAAGGAGGGGAAAATGTACCATCGAAGGACCAGAAAAATAACGATTCGGATGTCTGAGGCAGTAAAATTGCAATTAGAGCAGGTTTGGAAGCGTCGGTTATTTCCTGATCCTAAAGACAATAAAAAACAGCTTCCTTTTAAGTCGGAAGCAGAGTATATAGAGGCTATTTTAGATTGTGTTAATCGTATGGATGACAAGGTTTTTTATCTTATCGTAAACTGGTATAATCCTGTGTTTTTTTAGTTATGGGAGAAGAGGAAAAATTAGACAGTCTTTCTGTAAGTAAAGTTATAGTTTTTACGTTAATAGGAATTGTTTATTATTTGATTCGTAGGGATTCAGGCGAGTATTATATGAGTAAGCCAATCATGGAAATACTTGTTTTTTCTTTTTTTGTTGTTGCAGGTCAAACTATTTTATGGTGGTCTAGATATTACATGCCTCATGTTACTGTTAATGGAGCTTCTCATTCTATTCTAGGTAGGCCTATTGTTTTGCAGGATAAAGATAAAAGCGAATGGTTAGTTTTCAATTGCGGGGAGTCTTTAGAGCCTTTTCATTTTCGGGGAAAATTGGGTACTTTAGTAGTTCCTAAACCATCAATGAAAAGGGCAGGTAGGAATTATGTTGGTCTTCCTTTTGTTAAAAGAACCCCTGTTTTAGCTCTCCCGAAGGTTGTATCGAGGTACTTATTTAGAAATAAGGATCAGTATAACATAGAAAAAATTATGTTTGGGCGATATACAGAGGAGTTTTTAATTGATAATCCACAAATTCCTGATTTTGAGGACGTAAGGGAAAATTTACTGACTCAAATTAATCTTTTAACAAGAGTTATTGAAGGGAATAACGATCATCTTCTAGAGATGATGGAGATGGCTAGAAGCATAACAGGAGAAAAAAAGAAATGGTATCAGGTCTTTAAAAAAGATGAAGAAAAGGTGCAAGAATGAGTTATATTTTTTATTGTGATAAAGAATTTTTGGAGCATATTCTTAATTTATCTAATCAAGGTTATTTTGGGGAAACTTGGGAAGAAATTACACGTTTTGAAATTATTATGAGTGATTTTCTTTATGCATTTTTAGTAAAAAATATTGATTTGAAAATGGTTAAAAATGCAATCAATAACAGCTGAATCAAATAAAGCATGGATAGATAGGCATGAATTGAAATTAAAGCGATATCTTAGGAGAAATCATAAAAGAGAAGATAGAGATGTTGTAACTGATTTATTGTATTTTCAAAATCCTGATGAGGGAAAGAAGTTAGTGGATAATTTTAGTTTACCACAATCTTTTAAATTAGGTATGTTCTACGATTTTATTAAAAGTCAAAAACAGATAACCTGCGGTATTTTCGGCGATCAGAGAATGGGTAAAGATGCCACCGTATGTTATTTATTTGATGAAATCATAAAAAAATGTAAAATAAATAATATTGTTCCTCCTCGTATAGTAACTTTGGGTAATGTGAGGAGGCCTCCTTTTGTTGTTGAAGAGGATATGTATTTTAGAATATCCGATATTCCATCCGGTTCTAAAGAGCAGGAAGTGTGGATTTATACTTCTGAAATGGATTCTCAACTACCTTCAAGGGAGGCAAAATCAGAGGAAAATAGGTCTTTTAGTATTTTGTCAAGTACATTAGCCCAAAATCATCAAAAAATGTTTGGGTGTTGCAAATTAGCATCAAAAGTAGATATAAATTTTATTCGTGATATGAATGTAAAAATTTTTAAGTTTATTTCTCCAGAAAAACTGAGGGTAGAAGGTGTAGAGAGAGATAATTTTATAAGTCCTTTGGGAAAGTGGTTATTACCTAGTGATCCTTATGATTTTTCAAAAGTTCTTTTAGCTTTTGATAGTCAATTATTTACTGTGTCTTTGTCTTTGCCTTCTTGGTGGACAGAGGAATATTCAGAGCAATTTAGGAATGTTCCGGAAAAAAAGATTTTTCAGTATATAGAGGGCGAAATTTCGCTTTATTTAAAGCATTACACAAAATTAACACCCGGAAATATAGACGAAATTTTAACGAATGTTAAGTTAAAGTTTAGGAGAAATATCACAAAAAAAGAGTTCGATGATTACTTTAATTCTAGGGTGTAATGCCATCAAATCTGCCATCAAATCTGCCATCAAATCTGCCGTCATACCTTTATAAGTGAAAAATCTTCTTAATATGTTTATGAGAACGGAAAACCTTTTTCGCCCCCTGATGAAGGGGGCTTTATTATCACCTTTTTTTTCCCAGAGAGGGCAGTTTAAATGTGAACATTTAGAAGGCCTTCTCGAGGGTTTTATTTTAGGTAGAAAACCGAAAAATTTAATCCGAAATCATTGTTTACCTCTTAGTATACAATTGAAAGGAGGTATTTTTTAATATGAATCTGGATTTTTTTCAATCACCAATGTTTTGGGCGGTTGTTACAGGGATAGGTTTGTTTGCTTATGGAGTTATAGCGCCAATTTTTAAGAGAGTTCCTATTTTGAATAATAAGAGCGCTTTTATGTGGATTGGTATTATTGGCCTTCTACTAACGACAGGGATTTTAGGATCAATGTCAATTTTTGGTACAGGTTCAGTAGCTCAGTCAAGTATAGGTTCGAAAGGGTTTGTAATTTCTGATATACAGCTCACTACGTCTTTTGCATCTTCTGGAGGTTGTACCCTAGCAGAAAACTCAAATCAAGATGATCTTCTTGATATAAGATGTACTGATGCACAAGCGAATGAAACTGCAAGTATCTTTGAGATAAATAACGGTATTCTTACTGTTACAAGGCAAGGAGATCTTAAACCTATGAGTTGCCCGGTTGTTGCGAGAACTACGAAAAATTATGGTTCTGAAACAACCCCCGGAGATGGTAATACGTTTACTATTTTGGAAGTGACTACTTTAGGTTTGTTAGAGGCGTATCTTGGAGATGGAGCAAATGCGACCACGACTTCTCCTTTGGAGAGAACGTCATTAACTTTTGCTGAAGGTGATGCTACCCAAACACTTGGAGTGCTTTTAGAAGTAGATGAGGATGCACACGATAACTTAAATCAATATTCTTATAGGGATGTTGTTCTAGATGTTTGTGGAAAGCCATATACTTTGAGAGCTCACAGGATGTAATTTTATTTTTTTTGTTTTTTATTTTTTAAATATAAGTTGAAAGTAAGAGTAGGATTTATCGGACATATGTACGAAAAATCGAACAATCAAAATGAAGGAAAAAGTGCGTTACTTTAGTAATTGGAAGAATTTTAAAACTCTTAGTTTCGGGCTTTTTTCTACACTCTTCTTTTTATGGGTATATTTTCATACAGAGCAATTTATACCGAGTGAATTTAAAGATACTTTTTTTAAGGCTTTTATAGGGTATGGTTTTCTTCATGCCCTTATTTTTGTGAATACAGAGACAAGAAATAAGCTCTATAATGCAAAATTTATACCTTTTGTGGTTCGTATGCTTATTTTTACTGCTATTTCTCTTTTTGTTTTTTATTTTATTTTAGCCAAAATCGATCCTTTAGGAGAAACTGCATATAGTCTTTTTAAAAGTCTTCCTTGGTGGTTGGCGGCTTCGCATATGCTTATTTTTGCGACAATAGAAAGTACAGTATGGCAAGGATGGCTCGATGATAAACTTGGGAGGCCTGTAAGTGCATTAACAGCAGGAGTATTCCACTGGGGAATATGGCCGGGATCGGCTTTTATAGTGATTATTTCAGCTGGTTTGTTATTTGCTTTTTTTACTTTAGTGCATCTTTTCTTTAGGAGTGATAAGAATGATTTAGCACCGGTTATAGGTGTTCATACCGGCTTTAATTTTGTTAAATTAGGTCTTTTGTTGTCTCCTTTAAAATGATAAATCAAAATTGCCATCAAATCTGCCATCAAATCTGCCATCAAATCTGCCGTCAAACCTTTATAAGTAAAATTTCTCCTTTCTTTGTTTATGAATATATTGGTAGGAGGTTTGCATGAATAAAAAAGGTTTTTTTCCTATTATTTTAGTAATTTTAGCATTTCTTTTCATTTTTTTCTTTTTTGGAAGTTCCTTTAAAATTGGTTCTTTTTTTTCAGGTGGAAATTTAGGCAATTGGGATGTAGCAAGTTATGATAATTCAGGTAAACTTATTATTTCTTTAGGTACTTTTACTGTTAATTCTCAGGGTTCTTTGGGGGCTTATAATGTAAATCGAAGAGGTATTTCAGTTATTCAAAATAAAAAAGATTGTGAGATGTTTGGTTTTACATGGAGATTATTAGATCAAACACCGGAAGACGGAAGTCAATGTTTTTTACAAAATGAGAAGTGGTTTGAGGGAAAAACTTATACTTCGAGTGTTTCATGTACTCATACAAAATGCGGTTATATTAATGGTCTTGATTTTGGTCAATGTTCACATAGTATAATTCCTTCTTTTGATGGGATAGATGTAGCTTTTCCAGAAATGAAGAGAGGGCTAGATGATTCCGCTTCTTGTTCAGGTGATTTAACAATTCAAATGCAAATAGGAGTAAATCAAGGTAGTGGAAATCAACCCCTCCCCATAGCATTACCCGAAGTTAATAAGCCAATCTTAGAGCTTCCTGCGATTGATTTAGGTGGCATTTTAAGCCAATTTTGGCAGTTTGTTCTTAATTTCTTTCATAAATTAAGGGGGTATTTCCAATGAATAAAAAAGGTATAGCCCCACTTTTTATTTTATTAGGAATTTTAGGTTTATTTTTTGTGGTTGGTAGTCAATTTAATATAGGTTCTTTTTTAAACTATAATCAAGTGTATAAACAAAATTGGGGAGTTGTGGAGTGTGTTCAAAACTTTGATTATGATGTGGTTTATACAAGATATGCAGACGACGTTAAACTTTTTAAGTGTTCAGATTATACGAATGAATGCAAAATTATTTTTAAGCTAGACAGAGATCCTCCTTTATTGCTTTCGATAGGTCAAGATTACCAGATTTGTGATATTAATGGGGATAATTGTGGTGGAAAACTGCATAAGGGATGGAATAGTAAGACTTTCGGAGGTTCAAAAGATGACTTTTTAGAGTTCACTTTAGATGTGGGGAAGTCTGTTAAACTTTTGCCCGATACAGCTTCTAGATATTTGCAGGTAACAAAAAAAGCAAAATCTTTTTATATTAGAGGTCAAGAAAATGGCAAGGTTTATGTGCAGGAATCGTGTGTTTTAAGTAATGAATTAAGGGGGAAGGTTTTAAAAGATGGTTTAAACGAATTAACAAAAATAGGTGTTAATTCTAGACAAAATTATCTTATAGATTTTGTTTCAGTTGCTACACAGACATATTCTTATAATGGTAAGCAGGTGGTATGTCAAGCAAGGCAGTTGTATGATACTTTGCCCAATCAATTTATAGATGGTTCGACAAAATTATTTCAGGGAAATCTTATAAAATCAGTTCAATGTTGCCCAACAGAGGCGAATTGTGGCGAGAATTTTCTTTTTAAGGTGAATAATGTTCGTTCTTGTTCTATTAATTCAGAGTGCGCGAATGGTGGTAATCCAATAGCGAAAGATTCTACCCATGTGGTGAGATATGTATGTTCAAGTGGTGAATGTCAGGAAGGAGCAATAGAGCAGGTAGAATGTACGAATACACAAGCATGTATTCAAAAGTTTGGTCAGGGTTCTGTTTGTGATATGTCTAATTATAATTTTGGGAAGTGTATAAAGAGTACAAAGCCGAACTATTGCGGTGATGGAATTTGTCAGGATTTAGATGGAGAAAACGGAAATACTTGTCAGGAGGATTGTGGCCTTAAATGCGCTAAAGGGCAGGTTGTTAAAACTACTTGTTCAGGTGGAATTTTTAGTAAACAGGTATGTGAAAAAAGATGTTCTACTCCTAGTAAAATAAATCAAAAAATAAATTTAGAATTTTTTCAAAAAGTTATGTTAATAGTAGCTATTGGTTTGACCATTTCTTTTTTCTTAGGAGGTAAAAATCTTCTTCAGGTGATTTTTGCATGGGTATTATATATAATTCTTACTTTTTCTCTTTATACAAGTAAATTATTTTCGTGGATCAATCCTTTTTAAAATGGCATTGATAAATCAAGGTAAGGGTATATTACCCGTTCCGTTTTATGTGAAGTTGGTTATTGTTGGGATTATATTTTCTCTAACTTTAATTGATATTCTTCCGGGTGATGAAATTATTGCTGGCGCTACATTTTTATTGATTATAATGAAAGTTTTATGAGGTTTTATGGAAATGAAAAAAAGGAGTTTAATGGTTGAGAAAAAAGCTAGAGTTTTACTTGGAGTTGTTTTATTTTTTGCTTTTGTGATAGGTCTTTTTTTCTTTTCACAGTTTACTTTTGCTTATACGAGAGGAAACCAACTTTTTAATGTAACTTTCAATTTAGTGAATATTTCAGGAAGGCAATATACGCCTTATTGTTTAACTGAATGTCATCTTCCTTTGGTTGTGAGTTATGATGGTTTAGTTGCTCCTTCTTCTTTTGTTCTTGATTTGACAAAAATTAAATACGCTTCGATTTCTAAAGGCCTTAATTTAAGTAGTGTTTCTATTGAATATTTAAATATTACACAGGTGAGTGTTTTAGATTATCAAAAAAATTGTAGTTTCTTTAATATTACGGTCGAGAATAGCACCCAGCAAATAGAGGATTGTGTGCAGGTAGTATCAGGTTCTCATTTAGAGAATAGTAGTCAATGGTTGCCTATAACTTCATTGACATTTGAGAAGAAAAAAAAATACTATATAGACTTTATTGGTTTAGTAACTCCGTCTTTAGAAAATACAGCTTTAGATTTAATTCCTTCTTTTAATTTGGGAGGAATCGAATATAATTTTACAGAGTTAGCCTGGTGGAATACAAGCTGGAGTAGGTGCGTGAATATGAATGTTACAGGTGCTCAGGAAAATTTAAGAAATTTTCCTTTTTTTGTTAATATAACTTATGATTCTGATATGCAATCTAATTTTAACGATGTTCGTTTTATTAATAACTCTTGTGAAAATGATGGTTCTGAGATGTCATACGAAATAGAATATTCAGTTAATTCTAGTTTTGCTCATGCGTGGATTAAAACGAATCCTAACCTTTCTATGGGTGTTAATAGATTTTCTATGTATTATGGAAATGCAGGTGTAGGTTCTGGTCAGAATCCTCCTCAGGTCTGGACAGAGGGGTATTATGCGGTTTATCATATGGCTAATAATACAGTTGCAAAAGATAGTAAAGGTATTTACAATATGACAAGATATGGGATAATATATTCGGATTGGGGTATGATGAGTACCGCCCTTAATTTTACTAATGCTACTACGGGACAAGCGACAACATCAGGCATTAAGAATATAACATTTTCTCAGGATATAACTAGGTTGAATATAGAGGTTATTTGGAATTATCGAAATGCTCCTTTAACAGGGTATAAATGGATTTTGAAGGATAGTGCCGCTGGAAACGGAAATGAGAATAATAGGTATGAGGGCGATGGGTATATAGTCCATAGAGTAGATGCATCAGATCAAGTAGGAACTTCTTTTACGTCAAATGCAAATCAGTGGTATTATAGTATTGCAGATTGGAATTCTTCCGCAACTGTTATGTACCGAGATAAAGATAAGAAATCTTATAATGTTCGGGCAGGAACTCAAACAGTAAATGAGTTTGGTTTAATGCCTGATTTACAGGCCTTTAGAGGTGTTGTAGATGAGATGCGTTGGTCTAATGTATCTAGAAGCTCTGCATGGATGAATAGAAGTGTAGATAATACTAATTTTTCTTTTTTCTCTTTTGGATCTGAGATAGTTTTAGTACCTTTGGGTGTGCCTATTGTTTCTTTTATTTCCGGTAATCCTTTTAATAATGAAAATACAACAAATACTTCTATTAAGATTAATACTAGTATTGTTTTGACTAATTTATCTTCTCTATCACAAGTAGTTTTTAATTGGAATACAACGAATTATACTATTTATGATAAAGATTTGCTCTTACATTTGAACTTTAATAATTTTTCTTCTCTTGGAGAAAATGGTACCTATGTTGTTGATACTTCATTATTAAGTAATAATTTAACTATTAATGGATCTGTATGGAATCAAACCGGTGTTTATGGTGGTTCGTATAGTTTTAATGGACGTAATAACTCTATGTCTGCGTCTAATAATCCTTTCGATTTTGCTTCTTCTTTTACTGTTTCAGTTTGGGTATATTCAACTATTAATACTACCTCAGATCAAAGAATTTTAGCTACCCAAGAATCTGGTAGTGGTGTTGCGGGTGGTTTTTCTGTTCAGTTTTCTATTTCTAATGCTATTTTTTGTTCGATAACTAATGCTTCCAAAACATCAATTACTGTAACATCTGGTATAATTTCTAATAATGTATGGAATCATGTTTTATGTGATTTTAATTTAAGTTCAACAGTTGCAAATGTGAGTGTTTATATCAATAATAATTTAAATGGTTCATCTAGAAATACGGGTTTCGGTAATAACATAACTAAAAATACAACAAATTTTTTTAGAGTGGGAGGCCCTCCTAATTCTGCGTCTAATACACAAATTTTTAATGGCAGTATTGATGCAATTTCTATCTGGAATAAAAGCTTAAATTCTTCGCAAATTTCAAATCTTTATAACTCAAATCTCTATAAATTTAATACAACTCAATGGTTTTTTTCTTCTAATATTTCTAATTTATCAAACGGAAATTATACTTATCTTTTGAGTGCTAATAGTTCGTTAGGTAGTTATGTAGATACGGGATTATGGAATTTTAGCGTTCTTGCTAGTTTATCTGATATAACGCCTCCTGAGCTGGTTTTATATTCTTATGGTGGTACGTCGGGGGATATCATCCCTTTTAATGGGATTGCTTCCTTTTTAGTGAATTTTACTGTTAATGACACTTCTTTTCAGGGTTGTTTTTATTCTGTGAATAATTCTGCAAATGTTACAATTTCATGTAACAACGCAACAAGCAATACAATTTTAACCTCTTTCGATCATGCCGGGAATTATTCTTTCTTCCTTTATGTAAATGATACTTTTGGAAATCTAAATTATACGAATTTTACATACTTTTTAGTTATGGGCGGACAGCAAAAGATAGGCCCTATAAGTAGTATTCTTAATGATCCTGAGAAATTGCAGGAAGAAACGAAAACCTTTTTTTCTGGTGTATGGTTGTTTTTTAGGTCAAATCCATGGATATTTATTTTAGCTTTGATTTCAGTTTTGATGTTTAAGCAGGGTAGAAAAATTGTAGTTATGAGAGGGGATAGGAAAAAATGAAAAAGTATTATTTGCTTTTTTTATTAAGTTTTTTTTTTGTTCCTTTAGTGAGTAGTGAGTTTGAGCAAGGAACTTTGTATTATACAGCAAGTCAAAAAGATAACAACATAACCCTTAATTTTTCTTCATGTGTTTCACAATTAGAGCCTACCATTAAAAATTTGGTTCTTACAGGTTCTCAGTCATCATCTTGGGAAAATGATACAGAGGAAGCATTTTATTTTAAAGGTGTTTATGACAGTGGATTGTCAAATTATACGTGTGCTCAAGCTGATTGTAATAATTCTGTGGATGAAAATTTTAATACATATATGACTTGTGGAACTTCATCTTCTTGTAATCTGACTGAAAATTTTACTGTTTTAAATTATACTACTGATTTATTGATGTGGACCGGTAAGACAGGGCGTATTTCAGGTAGTCCTATTTTACTTTTGTTTTATAATTATTCGTCTAATTTATGGGTGAATATTACACAATTTCCAAGTTCACTTTATGATGAGGGTACTTTTAAAACAATTCAGTATAATATAACAGGTAATTTGTCAAATTATTTAGTTTCTGGAAAACCTTTAAGGACTATGGTTTCTATGCTTACTGGTAGTACAGGAACAGAGTATTATGCTGAATCGAAGATAGCTTTTTCGAATCAGTCTAGATCTTATCCCTCCAATATAACAATGTCTTTAAATGGAACATGGGTTTATAATATTTCAGGTGAATTTAACAATGAGAATATTACCTTTGGTTATGGAGATGTTTTATTACGAACATTATCTTGTAATTCGCGAAATTGTTCTAATAGATTATCAATTCATTCTGATTCAGTAGGTTCAGTTAGTTATATAAATAGGTTTGAAGGAATTTGTGTTAGTGGTGGTTTTTCTACCCCTTCTTCTCCATCATTGTCTGAGGTTATTGAAACTGTTACAGGAGGCGGTTCTTTAGGTCAGGTTTTAAAGTCTTGGAATCCTTCTGTTTATGATGAAATTAGTATAAAGTCTAAAGAGACTTTTTCTTCTGGGAATTTTACAAATCTTTTTAATAATTCTTTTCAGTTAGCTGTTTTGTTTGTTAAATATATCTTTCGTTCTCCTGCTTCTTTAGTGCCAGAGGGAGGTATAAAGTGAGTGTTATGATTTATATTTCAAAGTTGGCGTCTATTCTTTTATTCTTAGTTTGGCTTATTCATGTTGTTGAAAATACAATTATTGGCAAGTTTTTAACATGGTTGCGTTTAGACTTCCTTTTTGGTTTAGTGAATCCCTATTTTAATGTTATTGTTGCCTTTCTTGGTGTTTTAGTTGTCTTGAAGTGGATTAAGGACTTGCGTATTCTTGCTGTTGTTGGTTTGTTAATTTATTTGTTTATGCGAACTATTACCTAAACATTCCAGCACTCGAATATCATATTATATTATCTCTGAAAAATCGGGGGAAATGCTCATAGGCGAAGCCGGGCATTTCCCCTATCGTAACCCGAAGGGCAAAATAAAAATGGAAAATGAGGAAATAGAGCAGTTTTTTAAAGAATTAGACTTTCAGGTTGCGAAGCAACCAAGCGCCGAAGGCGCTTTACTAGGACATAGTGCAATATCTTCACATTTAAGATTATTGGGATATCCTGAAAAAGCTCTTTACTCCATGTTGAAGTGTGGAACTTCAACAGGGCAGTATATTCAAGCTCAATGTGATTGTCAAACAAAAGCTATCCCTTTGTCTCATAGATGCAATTTAAGGACATGTGAGACTTGTTCTAAAACAAGGCAAATAAAAGTAAGGAGAAAGTACCTTCCTTTTCTTAAAAAATATCAGCTTCAACACTCTACTGAATTTTTATCTTTCTTGACAATCTCTCCGGAGAATTATACCTCTTTGGAAGAGGGCCTTAAACATGTCCGTAGCTCTTTTACGAAGCTTTTAAGGCGTGAGTATGTAAAGACGAGGGTAAAGGGTGGTTTTTATGTTATAGAGGCTAGAAATAGAAATTCAGAGGGTTTTTCAAATGGGTGGAATATTCATCTTCACATAGTTCTTTATGGTCAATTCTTAGATAATCGCCTTTATGGGAAGTGTAGCGAGTGCAATTATAATCTTTTAAAGTATGATCGTTACACCGAGAAATTTCTTTGTGGTGCAAAGAAATGTAGGTCCTTAAATGTTGTCTGGAATGGTGAGGATTCCAGACTTGTAAGGGAGTTTAAGGCATCAAGCGGAAGGCCTTGTAACATTCGCATAGAACGTTTTAAACAACATGATGGTCTTGTTGATTACCTCATAAAATATATTTCTTCAAGTAAAGGTTCGTTTAGTACCCCTCTTGATTTTGCGAAGTATATCTTTTACACCCATAACAAGCGTTTGATAAACTCCTTTGGAGTTTTCTATAAAACAAAACTCGGCATCGTAGAATATCATTGTGATCTTTGTTTTTCCAAAATTTCTTTTACTCTTTTAGATCCGGAAGGTTCGTATATTTTAGAGCATCCAAGATTAAAACCTCCTCCTCCCCTTAGTCTTTCGGAATTTTAGAAAAGTCGGGGGCGAGTGAAACGAGTAGCGCACCCCCGACTTTTCGGAAAGTTTTATAAAGTTACGAAACGGTAGTTTAAGGATGGATCAAAGTAATCTTAATAAAAGACAAATGTCTCAGCCAGAGATAGATGTAGCTTCCTTTTTTTCTTTTTTAGGTATTAACTGGAAATATGAATTTCCTGTTCATGTTACAGTTCAGGGTTTGCAGAGGGTTTGGTATCCTGACTTTTATCTCCCTGAGTTTGGTCTTTATGTTGAAGTCTGTGGAATTGAAAGGGAAGAATATGTTTTTAGAGAAATTGTTTATAAAGAAAATTGTGTTTCGGTTATCTTTTTACATGCGTATAAATATGATAAATGGCCCATTTTTTTAATTAATCAAATTAAACAAATTGAGCACAAAAGATGGTCTATTATTCAAAATTGTGTACATCCTTATTTGTTATCCGTCGGTAAAAACACAAATTCAGAAAAAATACCCGAAAGTGTAACTATTTTGTAGTTTTTACAAGAATATATATATTGTAGTATTCTGTATGATAATGTAACGTTTAGTTTGATAAAATTCGTTTCGTACTGATTACACGCCCTTTTGGAATTTTAATTAATAATGATAAGGTTTAAGAACGATACTTTACACTTTGTATTTCTCTATTAACATGTTCCATCAAAACTCTTTTAAGAGGGTCATCTGTTCCTGAAGCAGACAAATTTTTGGGATCTATGGAGTTATTTTCATCTCGGATTAAATTAACAAGATTACTTTTCATCCTTTCATCCATATCTGATCTCACTCTATAAAACATGATGACCTCACTCATGTTAGACTTTCCATAAAATCCTGTAAAGACTTCAAGGTAGTTTTCTTCGACGCCTCGACAAAGATGATCTCTTATTTGAGATAAGCTCATATCTGAGCCAGAGAACATTTCATCTCTTTTAGAAGCAATATAACGTCTAATCTCCTCAATGTCAATAATTGGATTTGTTGCAACTGAGAATCCGCGCTCAAGCACAGCTCTTAGCACTTCACCATACTTAATTTCAGGTTCATACCCTGTTCCAGTTCCGCCACCCATGAGATCTTTACTAAGTTCATCTATTTAAATATTTCTAAATCGAACTAATGGGTGCAAAAACTTTTAATCATCTCCAAAAACCTCCTGCATATAGAACAGAGATAATTAATGCGAACTTTCATAACATTTATAACCTCTCCTTAGCCAAAAGAACAATGGAAGAATACATCTCCCCCCAATATTTACAAGAAAGAATAAAGACTCTAAAAAGAAGAGCCCTTGAAAACATTGAATTAACCCTTTCTACAATAGAAGGAGCGCCAAGACAAAGCATAGAATGGAGAGCTATCCTCTCTGGATATAAAGACTGGCTTGAACTGCTCGCATTAGTAAAATTATACGAAACCGCTTTTGACCCTAAAGCAACACATGATATGAAATCTATGCTTGAGAAGCATCTCAACGGAGATGAAAAGGTAATAATGTATGGATTAACAGGAGAGTGGAAGGAATATTAAGAAGAACTAAATTTAAAAATAGGGACCGCAAGATATGAACATGACGATCGACCAATATATTTTAAAACAAAGAATTGAAGAACTTGAAAGAGAACGAGCTGAACATCTAGAGTATCTCATATCTTTAGTGGGCGATGACGCCATTACCCATAAAGAATGGCCCGATATTCTCATCAGTCATCGTCACGACATAGCTCTCCTAGAGCTTACCAAACTTTACAATATTCATTATAAAGATACAAGGATAAGAGATCTTCAAGCACGATTAGAAAATACTGTAAAGAGAGGGGAGGAAGCGCTCTTACAAGATCTCCATTATATTCCCTCTGTAAAAGAAAGAAAAGGAAGAGCAGATCGCACTAGAGACATCTGTGGGAATGATTAATTTCGCACCAACCTCTCTTTCTTTTCCTTCTCTTGTTTGAGTTTTTTAATCTCTTTTTGATGTCAGAATTGAAAACCGCAGACTTTAGTCTGCGGTAGTAGCTAATCTTGTTTTCAATTCTGAACATCCCCAAAATCGAGGGCCTGTAACAAACCGCGCCTTTTAAGGCGCGGTGGCCCATCGATTTTGTGATAATCATAAAAATTTTCTGAAAAATTCATAACTCTATTTTAAACCTCAGAATTCCTTGTGGAATTCTGATGGTGCTCAAGAATTAGTCTATAATTCTTGACAAAATGGAGTCTTCTGGCTTTTTCTGATAATCCCCTAATTCAATTTCCCACTCTTCTTGTGCTTTTTTCATCTTTTTTATGTCAGAATTGAAAACCGCAGACTAAAGTCTGCGGTAGTAGCCAATCTTGTTTTCAATTCTGAACACTTCAAAATTCAAAGAATTTTGAGAGCTGTCAGAACTTTTAGTTCTGAAGTCCCCAAAATCGGGGGCCTTTCACAAACCACACCTTTTAAGGTGTGGTGGCCCATCGATTTTGTGATTTCTCAATCCTTCATCTCTATGAGTAGTCCTACTTTCTCCCCCAACACCTCTTTCCTAAATTCCTCAAACAGCATCGGCATCTTCCTCCACAACCACTCCGCTAATTTCAAAAACTCCCTTGTTTCGACTTCGACATACTCAAGAATCTTATCATACTCTTTCTTCGCATACCACTCAGGAATATTGCTTCCATTCATAGGTTTTCCTGTCAATTTATCGAGACTTGCGCCTTTAAACATACCCTGATTCATCAAAACGCCCATGCTATGAAGATCAATGAACGGATTGTTGAGAATATCCACTTCCGGAAGCTCATGCAACTTAGCTCTTGCCTTGAAAAAGTTATGCTCAAATTCCAGGTTGTACCCTACAGGAATAAATTGAAACTTCTTCGTGAGGATTCCTGTTTCCCGAATAAACTGCTCAAGAATTTCTTTTTCAGAACTTTCCCATTCCTTAAGAATCATCAAAGATCCCCTCACCTTGCCTTGGTTGTCAAGAGCCTGATACTGGATAGTAATAATCTTATCTGTCTTTTCATTCAGGCCAGTAGTTTCAATATCAAGATAGAAATTGCCCATAGCTTTCTAAGAAAAGAAAGATATATAGATTTTTGTATTGAAGAAAAGAGAATAGATGCGAAATAAATCTCCGAAAGGCTCTGAACCATAGTCTTAAAAACAAACTTCTCCTCAATAAAAAAATGGAAAAGAGTGGCATTCGTGCAATTTCTGCAGTGATTTTAATTATCTTCTTTCTTGCAGCAGGAACATTTTTCTTCCATTTTATCGAAGGATGGAGGTATATTGACGCGTTTTACTACACCGGCATCACCCTTACCACGGTCGGATACGGCGACTTCACCCCTACCAGGATATCTCAAAAATAGCCAGCGTATTTTTCGCATTTGTGGGGATAGGAGTTATTTTTTACTCAGTAGCAATCTTAGCTCAAAGCTATTTTGAAAGGCACGAGAAAAGAATTGGCAAGATCAGCAAGAAGCATGAGGGGCACAACCACTTCAGCTTTTTATAAAAACCATTCTCATTCTTCAAAAGAAACCATCGTACTTCTGGCAAATAAAATATCTCCTTAGAAGAAAATCGTCTAACGAGTTAATTTCATAATCTCCCCATCAATGAACAAATCAATATCAGCTATATGCAAAAAATTATCCCCGCAAAGTTTTAAAAAATCTCAGGTGATATAATCTCTGCACAATAAAATCAGCCCGACGCTACTTATGGTGGCGATCTTTAGGGAAAGATTAAACAGAATGCTTCTTCCTCATCTTCTTTACAACTTTCTTCCACGTTCTCTTGAGCAATTTCTTCTCGCCCTCAACAAATTCCTGCGTAAGAGGATCACGCCACGCTTTTTTTGCAAGTTTCACTCCATGCTGGGTCGCCTTCCTTAGCTCTTTCACTCCTTTCTTTGTCAGTTTTTTCATTCTTTTGCCTCCCTTTCTGATAAGCTTCTTTATTTTTTTCTTTGCGCTTTTCATTTTAACCATATTTCTTATACATCCACGCTCCTGCGAGGAAAACAATCCCGACGATAAGATGACTTAGGCCAGGAGTCCATGACGGAAAATATGATGCAAGCAAAGTTCCGATACCGAAAAAAATCAACACAAGACTCGCAGTCATCATAACCATAGCATTCGTATATGTTTTCAATTTTCTCTTGATATGAAGAAAATTACTAAACTTCTCAACAGAGTCTCCTATTCCATTTTCCAAAGAAGAAAAAAGAAAAGAGAAAAATTCATGCGTATACTGGTGCAAAACTCTCTGAATGACAGAGTGTTTTTCCTTCTTTTTCATCTCTTGAAGAAGAAAGTATTTTATTTAAACCTTTCTGATACGCATTACAGCTTTTTAATAGAAAAGAAATCCCCACAGCTTGCTGTGGTTGGGAGTATCTTCACTTCATTCTCACGAATGATCTCACCACCAAACTTTCTTGCAGGCACAACCCGTGCGAGTACATCGCCTCATCTCTTCAAGAGGAATGCGGTTGTGCAACAGGAGTTTCACTCTCTCCAAAATGCTTTTGATATTTTCCTCATCTTTCTCTTCATAAAACTGGTCAGCATAAATCTCCTGGCTCTTCGTGTTGCGAATCTCGAGAGCAATCACAGGGCGAAACTCTTTTAAGATTCTCTGAATAGTATATCCATATAACAGCCCCTGAAGTACTGCATACTCACTCAATCTCGGTTTATTTTCAATAATCTTGATTTTGTTTTCTAGAGGAAAAATCTCTACACCGTCGATCTTTCCCGTAATGAAGAGCTCAAAGTCATGATCCTGGATCTTTACAGGAATCTCTGAAGAAACTATAGGCTTCCCAAACTCTCGGGCTTTAAGAAATCCCTCTTTAATATCAACGATCTTAAAAGCTTCAGGAAGCGCCATAACTTTTTCTTCAAAAAATGCATGTTCCTTCCTCCCATGAATCATCTGCACAGTAACGCCTCTCACAGACTTTCCCGTTTCAATCAGATAGAACCTTTTCTCACATTCAAGGAGGTCATAGACGCTCGAGACCCTGAACTTAGGATACGGTTTCTTCTCATTTTCTCTGCTGGCCCCAGTCAGCTGATTCACCAAAACAAGATCCTTCTCGTCTTTTAACATTCTTTTCCCCCATCCGTCTTTGACCCTATTGTTTATAATGATTTGTATGCTACCCTAAAAAAATCTTTAGTCTCATTATAGAGAGTTTTATCTTTGGGTTTGTGTAAAAGTAACCCTCCTGAGCGGGTATTTACACAAATCATTTATCCTCCAAATATTTATATAGATCAGCTCATTAATAATGGGGGAAAGAAGTTAAGAAATCGGGTAAGATAATCTAGCATATCAAATTCATCTCAGAAAATAAAAAGGTAAAAATGAATCAAGAAGAGATAGAAAAATATCTCCAAAAAACAGCTATAGAATTAAAGCTCAGAGGGTCTTCCCAGAGAACCATAGAGTCATATAGCTTTTTTTTGAAGCAGCATTTTCTTCAGGTAAAAGATCCTCTGCTTGCCGATGTAGATGAAATAAAATTTTACCTTGCTTCGTTGATTGACAGATACTCAAATAAATCAAGAGCCCTAGCCTCTTCAGCTCTGCGCTTCTTCTACAAAAGGGTGGTGGAACGGCCGCACATCGTCGCAAAAATCGAGACGCCTAAGAAAGAAAAACATCTTCCGACCGTGCTTTCTCCAGAGGAGGTCATGCGCCTCATTGAAGCAGCTGACACAAGAAAGTCAAGAATGATGATAAAAATGCTCTATGGATCTGGCCTGAGAGTTTCCGAGCTTGTCAATCTGAAGCCCGAACAACTCGACTTTCAGGAAATGATTGGAACTGTGCGCAAAGGGAAGGGATCAAAAGATAGAATCTTTAAAATATCTTCAGATCTTGCGCAAGAGCTGCAGGACCGCATTGAAGAATGCAAGGGAAAAAATAGCAGTTTTTCCTTTCTATTTTCCTGCGATAATCCTCTCACGACTAGAAATATCCAGAAGATTATTCAAAGGGCAGCAAAGAAAGCAGGCATCAATAAAAGAGTAACACCTCATACGCTTAGGCACAGTTTTGCAACTCATCTGCTCGATGCAGGCGAGAATATCCTTATGATCCAGCAGCTTCTCGGCCATGAAAATCTTGAGACCACGAGAATCTACACCCACATTTCTCAGGAGCAAATAAAAAAAGTGCGCTCTCCTCTCGACGCGCTCAATGAAAAATATGCATTGAGAATTAATGGGGGGAAAAGTTAGTTAACTCGCAGTTCAAAACAAGGCCTATACTTTTTCTCCTAAAACTAAAAGATATTATCAAGAATGCCTAGAACTCCAATAAGCAGGAGATAGAACCCGATAAACAATCGCAATGCTTTAGGAAATGCTAAAATCAGGATTCCTGCAATCAATGCAAGTGCTGCCGTAGATATCTTCAAAGTTAAAAAACTTGCCATAGGACTTATAGGAGGAAGATATTTATAAATCCATGCCTATCACCGAAATGGTCATATTCAAATATATATATCGCAATAGCAAATCTTAAATACCCCTCTCTCTCTTCCTTAAAGAGGAGGTGATGTAATGGTATCAAAAAAGTGCACCTGCAATGTATGGCTAACGCTTTTAGCTCTGATTTTACTTTCTGTAGCAATGTATCTGCTTGTGATGGGATTCACAACACAGTTCAATGGCGGAGACAACATGTGGGCAATTCTCGGATGGTATTTTGTAGGCCTCATCGTGCTCATGGTAGCAAAAATCTGCAAGTGGAAAGGCCATACGAGCTGCCCAGTCCACGGTCATACGAACTAATTTTTTTATTTTTTCTTTTCAATTTTTTAATTCTGATTGAGATAACTTTATAAATCGCTTCATGTTTCCTTGATAATGGAGACGAAAGAGTCCCTTGAAGAGGTTAAAAAAGAGCTAAGAGAAAATCATTTCTCAGAGCTTACTCTGCTTAACTACTGCTTTTTCATTGAAAAATTTCTTCTCCATTGCAATAAATCTCTCGATGCTATAGCGGCTGATGACGTGCAATCCTACATCTCCTCATTGCAGGCCAGTAAAAGCAGCTCAACAATCTCCTTGGCAACAGCGTCTCTAAAATTTCTTTTCTCTCAAGTGCTGAAAAAAGATTTTCCAAGCCTGCAATTCCCGAAAAAAGAGAAAACTGCATCGTCTTTTCTCGTAAAAGAAGAAGTAAAGAAGATGATTGAATCAGCAGATACAAAGAAATCAAAACTGATGATCTCTTTGCTCTACGCAACAGGACTGAAAGTTTCAGAGCTGGTCAATCTCAAGCCAGGAGATCTTAATCTCGAGCAGAAAACAGGCACCGTAAGAAAAGCTCTGGGTGGTGCACACACTGTTTCTCTCTCTCAGAGACTTTCCGAAGAGATAAAAGAATATCTCGAAGGCTACAAGGGGCTGTATCTCTTCTCTCTGCATCAGCCACTTACGACCCGCAATATCCAAAAGATTGTCAAGACGACTGCGAAACGCGCAGGCATCGAGAAAAAAATAACTCCTCATACCTTGAGGAGCAGTTTCGCAAAGCACCTCCTTGAATCAGGAATTGATGAAAGAGTTATCGCAAAAATCATGGGGTATGCGAAGAAAAATAATCAGTTTGATCTCCAATTTCAGGATCAGCTGTTAAAAGTAAAGAATCCTCATGACAGTTTAGAATGATAAAAAGTTAACAATAATCATTAAATAATAGAAATCAGAAACCAGGTTTTTTATTGAAGAGGTAATAATTTATGAACTTTAAAGACAGGTGGCATAATTGGTCTTCTACAAAGAGGGGGGCATTTGCAGGATGTATTCTTGGTATTTTATTTTTATCATATACTCTCTTTGGATCTTACATATGTGAAAAAGGTTATGGCCCTCGCAGCGAATATTTTGGTTGCGATGTTGCCATTGCTATTGGCATTATAGTTTTATTTTTATTAATAATCAGTGGAATGATTGTGGGATGGATCATAGGAAAAATAAATAACAAAACAATCAATTATTCTATAATGGGGGGAATAACCGGTATTTTGATAGTAATAGTGGCAAATTATTTTGTTTTCGGAGCAGCCTTTAGTAAACACCCCTTTTTATCATACTATCAGATCTACCCGGAATATCGATGGATAATAAGTATGTTATATTTGTTAATTCCAATTCTCGGAGTTTTTATTGGAATGAGTATTGGTTATAAAAAATCTAGATTGCCAAAATAATTATCTATACGACTTCTGCCTCTTCGCCCTCGCCTTGGAGTCGCCCGGTTTGTACGTTTCCTTTCTTCTCACGTCTGCTATAAGCAAATTCCTATCATAAGCAAGATATGCTTTCTTCAGCTTCTCAGATTTAGAAAACGCCACAATAGCTTTTGCAATAGCCAGTCTCGCAGCTTCGATTCTTGATTCTGGCCCTCCGCCTTTAATGCTTACCTCAATATCAAAATTCAATGTTTCAAGATGTTCTCGCGCAAGGGTAAGTGGCTCTTCAATCATCATCCGTCGTATGAATGGCAGAAAGAGATACGGCCGATGGTCAATTCTTACATTGCCTGTTCCTTCTCTGATTCTTGCCCGCGCAATTGCAGTCTTTCTCTTTCCTGCTACAACAAGTTCTTGCTTCATTTGAGTCTCCTCGAGAGCTGTTCTACAGTAATAAAGCTCCCTTGCATCTCTCTTTGCAAAGAAATTACTTTCGCAGTTGCGAATGCAGAAGGCATCCCAATATAGCATCGAATTCTTTTAAAAGCTTCTCTTCCCCGCCCGGCTTTGTAGGGAAGCATGCCTCTGATAGTTCTTTTGACAATCATTTCAGGCTTCGAAGGAGAAATGGGCCCTTTCAGGCTTGTTCCACCTCGGCCCCTTTGAGTGAGATAATGCTCAGAAATACTTTTCTCCCTTCCGCTAATCATTGCTTTCTCGGCATGGACAATAATAACTTCAAATCCTAGCAATGCTTGTTTTGCCGCATAACTCGCAACTCTCCCAAGAACAGCATTATTCGCGTCGACAACAACTTGCAGGTGATGTGCAGATTTTTTCATCTTAATATTTTTACTCCCTGATATCGAGGATTGGCTTTAATCTCTTCTTCAATATTCACAACTTCACACTTTCTTTCTTTCAATTTTCTCAATGCTTCCTGAGAAAAGGAGAAAGCGCAAACACGAATCTTCTTATCCACAGACCCCTTTCCCAGAACCTTCCCGGGAACTACAAGAGTATCTCCTTCCTTTGCCGCTTTGTTAATCTCATCCAAATTTTTCTCAATCTTCTTCTTTCGGGGTGCAGAAAGCATCTGCGCAACAACATCCCATTGCTTCAGTTTCTTTGCAAGAATGATGCTTTTCACTAAGAAAGGATTTCTTTTCCGTTTCAATTTCTTTTCAATTTTTGTTCTGCTCATGTTTTGCGGATCCTCTTCATGCGCTATAATGAAGATTCCTTCGAGGAGATAACTCTTAGGAAGCTTGTCATAAAACTTTAGCTTCTTGAGTTATGCGGGAGATAGGAATCGAACCTACGCAGGCACTAAGCCACTACCACCTCAAGGTAGCCCGTTTGACCGCTCCGGCACTCCCGCATCTTTAAGGGAAGGTGAAGCGTGATGGAAACCGTAGGTTTCCTACGCACTCCCTCATTATAGCGATAGAGTGCAGAGGCGCAGGGGTTTTAAATCTTACTCCTTGCGAACCTGCTTCAATTGTTCCTGCAGCACTTCAATACTCCCGGAAAAAATATCCTTCGCATCCATCTGCCCGAACGATTCAATGATAAAAACAACCTGAGAAGAAGGCTTTACTTTTACACCTTCAAGATGGGTAAGCTCGTCAACACATGCTTCCGGAAGATCGGCAAGATAATTGCTCCCTGACTTCTCCATAAAATAAATCTGACGCTTATATTTCTCCAGGACTTCTTTGCATTTCTCTCCCGTGATCTCATAGGCATGGCGATAATAAACAAGCCCTGGAGAGAACTTTGCATGTTCTATGCCTCTGCCAAGCCTCGCATAAGCTACAAGTTCTAGCTTCTGATCCTCATCCAAGATAGCAAGAGGCATTTCTTCATAGACTACTTCTGCCTTGCCCTTCAAGTCTTTTGCATACACTGTCTTAGGCCCATCAACACTCAGCTTCAGCTGAATCGTGCATTTCGCGCATCCCTCGCCCTTGCAAGAGCATTCCTCAGGTAAATTCAATTTCTCATTCCTAAAAGGAATCAGCCCAAGGCGATGAGCAAGCATTTGGTCATTCAGCACACAATCATTTTTGTAGAACTCGACTTCATCAATAGCCAGGATAGGCGTTTCAGAAGAAGCTCTTCGCAGGGCATTCGCTAAAGAAAGATTTAATTCAGATAGGATGATAATCCTTTCTTTGGTTTTTTCTACGATTTTCATTTATACTCTCCGTCCTCGCTTGCCACCTTTCTTTTTCGGCCCACCGCGGGGAATCTTAGTGGTATCAATAATACTGGCTATTTTAAACTTACCTTTCGAAAGGCTCTTCACAGCAGCATGGGCTCCTGGGCCTGGAGCAGTTGATCCTGTTTTCGCCTTAATGCGGATGTACAAAGTGTCAATTCCAGCCTCTCGGGCAATTTCCGCAGCTCTCTTCGCGACAAACATTGCCACAGTTGGATTAGCCTTCAGTCGATCTTGCTTTGTTACCATCCCTCCAGAAATTCGTGCAATAGTATTTCCTGAGAGATCAGTGATATGGACAATCGTATTATTAAATGAAGTGAAAATATATGCTATTCCTTCGTGCTCTTTTTCAATTTTTCTCTCCTCTACTGCAATTTCAGTTTCCATGCTTTCTCCTCAGCATAATTTTACTTTCTTCATGCAACAGTACAAGATAAGAAGGAATATTTACTACTCTCTCGCCGACAGTAACATGTTTATGAACAATCAACTGCCTCGCTTGCCTGGGAGTCGAAGCTAGGTTCCTCGCAAGAACAACGCTCTGCAGCCTCCGTTTCAAGAGATCCTCTTTGTCTAATGCGAGAACATCAGCCAGTTTTTCTGCCTTAAAGCCGAATTTCTGCAATTTCTCAAGGAATTGCTTTTGGAGGAGCAGGTCTTTTCCAATAAGCGCTTTCGCTCTATTCCGCAATACTGCGACATGCGCATCCGCTTTCCAAATCTCTCTTTTATTCTTGAGCCCATATTTCTCGACAAGAGAATTTTCATCTTCAATTCTTACTTTGTCATAGGCCTTCCTCGGACGAGTATATGTTTTATGCCTTTTTCCGAACATCATTTAAATTGAGTTCCAGATGTTGTCATCATTTTTTGCCCACCTTGGCTTTCTTCATTACTCCTACAACTTTATTCTTTCTAAAATGGCTCCGGGTTCTCTGCCCTCGTACAGGCTGTCCTGTCGCATGCCTCAATCCTCGGTAAGATCTAATTTTCTTCAGTCTTTTGACATCAAATTCTTTTTTGAGTTCAAGATCGCTTCCAATAAGATGATGATGCTCTCCTGTCTCAAAATCAAACCTTCTATTCAAGAGAAATACTGGCAGGTGCGGATGCTTGATAAATTCTGAAATTTTTTCAATTTCATCTTTCGTTAAGGAATCGATCTTTCTCTTCTTGTCAAGGCGCAGCACAGAGCAGAGTGCGTGGGAGAAGCTCCAGGAAACACCTTTAATCCTCGTCAAGCCGGAATATAGATTGGATCTCCCAGGAATATCAGTAGAGACTATTCTTACCAGGCTCTCTTCTCTTCTTTCTTCTTTCAATTCAGGTTTTTGTGGTTTAATCATATTCTTCGATTTTTTGTTTACAATGATGTACGATGATCATTTATATATTGATCTTTCAAAGAACGAATGCAAGAATCAACCTCTTCACGAATTTCACTTTCATGAAGGTCTTTGAGCAATTCTCGGGCGAGAATATGCTCGATGCCTTTTTTAACAGTTTCTTTTTCAAGAAAAAAAGAGAAAAAACCATAAGGTGCTAAAGGAGATTCATGCCTAATTTGAAGGGCAACTCCGTGCCTTGGTGCAGAAAAGCGAAGTGTTACCTTATACCCACCATGACTCTGCTGTTGAAGAGCGAGTTTTGCTTCTACCATAATCGCTTTTGCTTTATATACTTCTTCATATTTTTGGGATAATGCGTGTCTCATCTTATTGTATAAACAAATTATGCCTTTCCAATTGAGTAAGCTCCTCCAAAAGCCTTTTTTCAATTGCTTTTCTTGGGTCAGGAATCTGCGGCAGCTTTTTCCTAATGTCGTCGAAAGACTCAAAAAGATTTTCTTCGCGGGCCTTAATAACTTCCAGAGTATGTTTTTTCCCAAATCCTGGAAGAAGTTCCAGTTGATGCAAACGAGTATTAATCGCATCGCAGGTATTGAAAAACTCAATAAAACGCTTCTCCTGCTCCTGAACAACTTGCACAACAAATTCCTGAAGCTGTTGTTTCGCAGCTTCAGTTAATTTCTCCCTTGGAAGCCTGCCGATAATGTAGTATATTTTGTCGCGCTTTCCTTCTCCGATATAGACTTTCTCTTTCAATTCCAAGGTGACGCCTTTCCTGGGGACAAGCTGGAGGAGAGAGAAGTTCTCAGTGCCAACCGCCTGGGCTACAGGCATCATCTTCCCCTCTAAAGGATATCCATAAGGTAGAAAATCGAGGATAACAGCGTATTCTTCTTTGCTTTTCATGTTCTTCACTTATACTTCTTGACGATCTCAAGAATTTTTTTAATTTCATTTTCATCAAGACTGACTTCAGAGAAAACCTTGTTAAGGTCAGAGGCATCCTCGGGCAGAAGATCGATAATTTTTACCAAATGCTCGGGCTTTACTTTAATCATATCAAGCTTCTGCAGGTCTTCTCTTAGCTCTTTAGCATCTTCAGGCTTCAGTTTAGTAAACTTGTTAATCTGTGCGATGAGATCCTCCTTATCCTCTAAACTTCCCAGTAATTCTTTTGCTTCAGGCATGCTTAATGGCTTCATTTCAAGGATCATGTTATCTTTCTAAGATGAACAGGTTCTATAAGGAATGTTTTATCTAAGAGATAGTCCCTGATTTTTACTATATAAGCTTTGCCTTTCTTGCCCTCAACAACTCCTGTTCTGCCCTGCATTCTTGCAGGAAATCCCACAGAAAGAGAGAGCTCTCTCACAACAGCAACACGCTCTCCAGGCTGAAATTCCTGGAAGTACCTGCTAAGTTTTATCTTTCCCTTATCACGAATTAATTTTCTTTTGATCATGCTAAACTGCCTGCCTCGACGTCCTTCGCAAATGCTCGGTTTCATGGACAATCTTCTCCAAGACAGAGGAAACTGCTTTAAAGACATTATAGTCAGAAAAATCTGCACTAAGCATCTTGCCTTCAGCCTTTAACCTCCCCCGAATTTCATGGTTAAAAACCTTTCCCTTCTGGCTCTTCTTCAAAGTAAGCTCAAGAAACTCAAAGTCGAGCCCTCTCAGTTTCTTAAGATGATGTTCTACAATAGTTTTTATCTGGGAGATTTCTTCTTCTGGAAGATCAAAGCCAGCAAGCCTCACGTTTTCAGACTCCATGGAATAAGGAAGATTTCAGTCTTAAAAACCTTCCTCTTTGGATAAAACTTCAGAAGATTCTGCCTTTTCATGGTTTTATGTCAGAATTGAAAACCGCAGACTTTAGTCTGCGGCAGTAGCCAATCTTGTTTTCAATTCTGAACACTTCATCATCAAAGATGATGAGAGCTCTCAGAAATCAAAGATTTCTGAAGCTTCAAAATTCAAAGAATTTTGAGATCATCACTCATAAGAGTATCTCCTAGAAATCATCATTTTTATCAGGAAAAACCAGAAGACTCCGCTTTGTCAAAAACCCTTGGTTTTTGAACACCATCAGAATTCCTTCTTGGAATTCTGAGGTTTAATGCGGAGATGAATGGTGGTTTTTTGTGACTTCAAAGTTATCAGACTTTGAGAGCGCTCAGAAATGCTTCTTGCATTTCTGACGGCTTAAAAATTCGCTGTGGAAAAAATCTCCGAACAGACTTCGCCATGTCAAAAACCATCGGTTTTTGAGCACCATCAGAATTCGGAAAAGGAATTCTGAGGTTTATGGCGGAGTCGGAGATTTTGCGAATTTTTATGATTACGATTGCTTACTCGGTTAAGAGTCAGCTTGCATTCACAAGGCCTTGATGCAAATCACCGCGATCTTTCGCATTGCTCATTTGGTCGCGGATCGCCTTGAACATCTTTGGCCCCCAGACTCCTACGCCGCAGGGATCACAGACGTCAATCGCACTTTCTTGAGCGATTTCGCCGTTGCAATAAACACATTTCTTTACCATTTTCCTCTTTTTCAATTATCTAAAAACCGAAAGAAAGAGACATTTTTAAATCTTTGTGTATAAACGATGCGCAGAATTTCTCGTGTTCCAACGTCGAACAACTTGCTTCGTAGAATACTGCAATATCACAAAATCGATGGGCCACCACACCTTAAAAGGTGTGGTTTGCGACAGGCCCTCGATTTTGGGGATGTTCAGAATTGAAAACAAGATTGGCTACTACCGCAGACTAAAGTCTGCGGTTTTCAATTCTGACATAAAAAGTATCGACGATAAAGAGGTATTAAACTACTCATATCTCAATGCCTCGACAGGTTTCAAGCGTGATGCTTGAAATGCAGGAAATACTCCAGAGAGAGCTCCAATGAAAAACGAAAAGAAAAGGGACCCGATAATAAGGTACCACGGAAAAAATGCCTGTAACAGCGTTGTTGCAAATGCATGTTCTACCACATATGCTGCAACTTGAGCAATAAACATTCCAACCCCTACCCCGATCAATCCCCCAACAAATCCAAGCAGTCCAGACTCAATCAAAAAGATAAGAAGAACATCCCTGTTGCGAGCCCCAATCGCCTTCATAATTCCAATTTCCTTGGTCCTTTCCAAAACCGACGTATACATCGTGTTCATAATCCCAATGCCTCCTACGATCAAAGAAATAGCTGCAATGCCGATGATAAACACCTGAATAACTCCAAAAACATTTTGGAAAGTTGACAAAAGTTCTTCAGGAGTCAAAAGAAAGAAATCCTCTTTGCCTTTTTTAACATTTCTAGATTTCCGAAGAGCGTTTTTAATTTGTTCCGCCGCCTTTTCTGTGTCTGCTGCTTTAACAACGATATTATCTACTCTATCTGCCGTCGAGAAAAGTTCTCGCAAATCCTCTTCAGAAATAAGAACAATAGAGTCATCTCCCGGATTGCCAATAGATTTTAAAATCCCCACGACCTCAAATTTCTCTCCCTGAATGAGTAGAGTGTCTCTGATTTGCAGAGGCTTTCCAAAAACAGAATCAGCATGATAGAGGCTTCCTATAAGTGCCTTTCTTCTATCTCCCATTTTTAAAAATCTTCCTGCATCAATCTTGTAGAATTCTTCAAGAACCTTCGAATTCTTATCTAATGGAATTCCGCCAGCCATAGAGAATCTGAGTTTTTCATTAAATCGTAATTGGGCATTTCCAGCAACAAAATAGCTAACTGCTTCGATGCCGGCAATTTTTCTCACAACATTGACATCCTCCTTAGTTAACTGGGCGCCGATCGTTGTGCTTCCTGGAGGTCCAAACTGGCCTCGGGGCTGAATAAAAATCTTGTCTCCTCCAATAGAAGAAAATTGGTTTTCAACAGCTTTCTGAAAACCTTGTCCAAGGGAAATAATCGCAACAACAGCTGTAATCCCGATAAAAATTCCCAAAATAGTCAGCCAGGAGCGCACTCTTCTTTTTTTTAAATTTTTAAAGGCAAGTATAAAGTGATCTCTCATTTTCTCAAAGCCTCCACGGGCGCAAGCTGGGCTGCATTCTTTGCAGGAAAAATCCCAGAAAGGATGCCGACAAGAATGGAAAAAATCAAGCTTCCTGCAAGAAGAGTCAGCGAAATTTTAACCTGAAGAAGATCTCTCCCTAAGAAGCTGCCGCTTAAGTGCTGAACAATTTCAGCTAGGCCTGCACCAATCACAATTCCAAAAAACCCTCCAACAAATCCAAGCAGTCCAGACTCAATCAAAAAGATAAGAAGAACATCCCTGTTGCGAGCCCCAATCGCCTTCATAATTCCAATTTCCTTGGTCCTTTCCAAAACCGACGTATACATCGTGTTCATAATCCCAATGCCTCCTACGATCAAAGAAATAGCTGCAATGCCGATGATAATCCCATTTACAATATTCAAGATGTCTCCAACACTTTGTGCTACTTGGACAGGGGTTTGAACAGTGAAATCTTCATCGCCTTTTTTTTGTTCTCGGTCTCTTCGAAGTGTTCTTTTGATGTCTTCAGTTACCCTCGTTAAGTCGTTGACATCAAAAACCTGCAGTGCAATGAGGTCATATTCATCCTCTATTTTGAGAAGGCTCTTCATAGCCTCTTCAGGCAGAATAATCACCCTGTTGCCCTGAATGCTTCCTGTTTTTTTGAGAAATCCACCGACGCGAAAATTCTTCCCGTTGATCTTAATAATATTCCCTAAGATCACTCTTTTCCCAAAAACAGAATCGCTTAAAAAATCATTTCCTAAAACAACAAAATCTGCATCTCCAGAGGTAATCAGTCTGCCTTGTTCTGCGACAAGTTTATTTACTTCTTCTACAAATTCCCGATCTTTTTTATCCTCCGGTATGCTTGCCATAAAAGAAAAAACTTCTTCGTTGTTAAACTCTATTTTACCCACTCTCAATAATCTCCCAACAGCTATTTTAACTCCCTGAACTTTTCGAATTAATGTAAGGTCGTGATCAGCCAACTTTTTTACAGCTGTACTTCCAGGAGGGCCAAATGACGTTCCAGCCCCTTGAACAATAATTTTATCCGCGCCCAGGGAGAGAAACTGTCCTGTAATTGCATTCTGGAGTCCCTGTCCTAGAGAAATCAAAGAAACAACCGCTGCAATCCCGATAACAATTCCTAGAACAGTCAGCCATGAACGAAGCTTTCTTTTGCGTAAACTTTTGATAGCATAGGAAAGATATTCAGCTATCATATCTTCTAAACACCACTTTTCCGTCTTTTTCTTATTTTTCTAAGGATAAAAAAAAGAATAATCACCGTGGCAACTCCAAGGGAGATATACAATACAGAACTGCTGCTTACAAGTCCAAGCTCTTTAGCTCTGTTTATATCATAGACTGCAACAGGGAGGTCAATTTGTTTTTGGTAAGAACCTTGCGTTTCTCCCTCATAGGTTATTTCCAAACGTAAAACAGGAGAAGTTCCTCTAAAGAGAAGATCAAAATCAGATGTTTGGAAATCGTCGCTGTCAATATTGCCGAGGTAGGCTTGATCAATAGAAATAATGTCATAGTCTCCCTGGAGAATGCGAAGATTTACAAATCGCACATTATTCAATCCAATATTCACTACTTTAATGCTCACCTTTGAGATTTTTCCCTCAATAAATCCGCTATTGTCTAAGCTTATTTGAAGATGAGGAGTAGAAGCAATAGATAAAGAAATGATGTCTGCTTTTGTAAATGCTGCTCCAAACTCATCTCGATAAGAAATTTGAACAGGAACTTTATAAATATTTTCAGCAGCTCCTGGGAGAGCCTGAATTTTAAAAGTAATGCTTTCAGCATTCCCTTTCCTAATACTATCAATTCTCCTCTCGCTTGAAGACTCCTTTGGAACAAAAGGAGTATTTCCTGAAAGATCAAGCTTAACAGAAACATCTTTTACTTTTTCTTCTCCAGTATTTTCAATCAGAATCGTGACCTCTCCCGAGGATCCAGGGGCAAACTGGCTTGGAGTAGCGCTTACCTTATTGATAACTAAAGTATCTCTCGAGGTGCTTACAGAAATCTCAAAATCCTGGCTGTCGGGCGTAATCTCTAAGGCTCCAAATCGGAGTCGTAATTGTTGAGTTCCTGATCCAGAACCGCTTACTCCCACACGATACATAACTGTTTTAGTTTCATCCGCTTGCAGTTGTGGAAACACTTGAACACTTTCTGAAACCAAAAAAAGATCATCCTCCGGCTCTAAAAGAGTGGTAACATTAGTAATCGTCTGAGAGCCAGTATTATGCAAGGTAAACTGCAAGGTAACCATATCTCCTGGCTTTGCCGGAAAAGGCGAGGAGGAGATAAGGTTGGCTTCCAAAGAAGCTTGTGCTCCTTGAACAACCAAGAAATTCAAAAGTATGATTGTAAAAAGAGCCAATAAAATTTTGTTCATTTTTTTCTCCCGCGATTTTTATATCTAACGTCAACAACTGCTCCGTCTCTGAGATAATAAATGGTTTTAGCGTGTTTTTCCGCAAGAGCACGGTCATGGGTTACCATAATAATCGTCTTGCCCTGTTCATTGAGTTGCGTAAGAAACTGCATGATCTCTCCGCCCCTCTTGCTATCAAGGTTTCCAGTTGGCTCGTCTGCAAGAATAACTTCAGGATCATTTGCAAGTGCTCGCGCAATAGCAACTCTCTGCATCTCTCCGCCAGATAATTGGTTCGTAAAATGATACATGCGATTTTCTAAACCAACTTGTTTCAATAGATTTTTAGCGCGAGATTCTCTTTTTTGCGCAGGCATGCCTTGGAAAATCATCGGGAGCACAACATTGTCAAGAGCAGTAAGATTGTTCAGCAGGTTAAATCCCTGAAAAACAAAACCTATCTTTCTCCCACGTAATACTGCCAATTCAGATTCATTCAGCTGAGAGATATTCTTGCCATCAAGAAAAATCTTACCCTCGGTTGGAATATCTAAGCTGCCAATCATGTTCATCCCTGTAGACTTCCCAGAGCCAGAAGGGCCCATAAGTGCAACAAAATCACCTTTTTTTATAATAATGTTTAGGTGTTGCAAAGCAGGCACGTTAACCTCTCCCATACGATAAATCTTGCTTACATCATGTAACTCAATAATTGCTTCCATGCTTAAAAACTCAGAATGCGTCTGAGGCAATAACCTCTGTCTTTCAAGAGACTTTTTATTTATAAAGATTACTATAATCAAGAGTATAATCTTCTCTGAATCAACGAAAAAGAGAATACGCCGGAAATTTAGAATCCCAAATTTTCTTTGACGAAGACAACAGTAATTCTATCGGGGACAATTTCTCGCTCAACAATCAGAATTTTGTTCACTCCGCTTCCCACACCATACACTTTTCTGGCGCGAGCATCTTCAAGAGGAAGAGAATATTCCTGAATCCTTTGAAAACCTGCATCAAGATCCTTTACAATTTTTTGTGTACCCACAACCCAAATAAGCTTTCCTGCCCCAAAGGCATAAGGAGCAAGCTGGCTTCCTGAACCAGAAGCAATCATGACCTGCCCTTGTTCAGTTACCGCATGAACACTTCCGACGGCATAATCGACCGCTGCAGACATCTTCCGCATGGCATTGCGCATTTCTTTCTGGCCAGCCATCTGGATTTTCTTCCTTACCGATGCATACTTCCCGCTTTCCTGAATCTCTTTTGAAATGCCAAGTTGATCCAGCGTCGTAGAAGTAAGGTCCATTACTTCAGCACCTCTGGGAATCAGCGAAAGTACTTTCTGAAAAGCATCTTGCTTGTGCTCTGCAATAACAGTGTTAATTCCTCTTTGCCCAAGAGCAAGGACAGTTCTCTCAAGCTTCTTTTCATCAGCAAGGCGATCCCATTTCATAACCTTTCAAGAAAGAAGAGATATTTAAATCTATCGGTTATCCGATATATCTAGAGAAAGATATTAAAGTTGCAGAAACCTTGCTTATCGATGAAGAAAAAAACATACTGCTGCGATATGAGGGGCATGCTCTCATTTTTGATCCTTTTTCTGCTTGAGAAGCAGCCAATGCACGGGCAGGAAATCGCCCAGGAAATTGCAAAGAGAAAGGGCATGATGCCGAGCCCAGGAACAATCTATCCTGCACTGAAGAATCTTAAGCATCATAAACTCGTTAGCGAGAAACGGGAAGGAAAGACGATTATTTACACTCTCAGCAAAGAAGGAGAAACATCTCTCAAGATAGCAAAGCAGCAGTTTTGCAGGACATTTACAGACATTGTTTGATCCAGTCGATATGCCTTGCTTATAAAGGTTCTCTTAAATGAATTGGGGGAAAAGAGGAAAAGTATTTAAAATGCAAATGCTTACTTCTAGGAGATAAAATCATTAAAAAAGAGGTAAAATGGCAAAGAAGAAAGCAAAAAAGAAAAAAAAACAAAGTTAGGTAATAATTTATCGTATCTAACTTACATTGCGCTATTCATATTGAATGGGCAATAAAATTAATTCGCTTTCTTATTTTTTTATTTTATCAGGAAAAACCAGAAGATTCCGCCTTTTAATGCGGAGATGAATGGGGGCTTTTTGTGACTTCAAAGTCATCAGACTTTGAGAGCGCTCAGAAATGCTTCTTACATTTCTGACGGCTTAAAAATTCGCTGTGGAAAAAATCTCCGAACAGACTTCGCCATGTCAAAAACCGAGGTTTTTGAGCACCGTCAGAATTCCTTCTTGGAACTTCAGAAATTCTTGAAGGATTTCTGATAGCTCTCAAAATTCAAGGAATTTTGAAGTTCTGAGGTTTATGGCAGAGTCGGAGATTTTGCAAATTTTTATGATTTAAACTTCAATATTCCACTCTTTTTTGACAAGCGAGAACTACAATTCTACAATCCCTTCCCTCGTCAACGCCGTAAACCTGATCCCGACAGGAACCGAAAGGAGTGCAGAGATCAACGCCATATGTTCCTTTCCCGTTCCTGACGCAATGCTCAAAGCAACTTCTGTTCCCATAATTTTTCCCTTCAATTTTCTTTTAATATCATCTCGCATTTCAACAAGGCGGTCGCCAGAGTTTACAGAGATAAAATCAAGAGGCTGTCCAAGAGAAAGAGGCTTCACACCGACGAGAATAACCTTCTCCCACTCGCCCTTTTTAACAAGCCCGGCAACCTGGCTTACGTTCTCGTGGTCTGAACCAACAAAAGCTACAAGCTCCATATATGAAAGGAGAAGAGTAGATTTATAAGATTATATATCTTCAATCATACCAATAAATCGATCCTACAAAAAAGAAAAAACACTACAAAGAACAAAGACCTCATGGCAAAAGATATTCCCCTTTCAGAAATCACATTAAGAAGATACGAGAAGCCATATAAAACTGAAAGAAGAGAGTTAATGAAAAAGATATGTCTTTCCTTAGGGCTGTTACAGCCCGGCGATAGTCGAGATGTCGTGGTCGACATCCTGCTCGTGCTTACTGATGCTGCAAAAGGGAAAGAACAACTTTCTTCAGAAGATATTGGGGAAAGAGCAGGAATTCTAAGGAAAGAAAGCAGCCTTGATGTCAAAGGCCTTGCGGAATCAAATATCAGAAGGCAGCTTAAGCGACTAAGAGATCTTATGCTTATCGAAAAGCAAAATAATCTTTACAACCTAGCAGAATTTCTCTCGCTAAAGGAGATCTTCACATCAAAAATAGAGCGTTTTCTCCTCCCTCAAATTCTCGAGAGAACTAAAGAATACTTGGAGGAGATCGAAAAACCTGGAACTAAAACTATAGGTTTATAAACATCTTATTTCTCCCAAAAACACTACATAGTTTTAGTCTCAATTTTCTTGAGGCAGGACTTCCTGTAGGGGCAAAACAAGATCTCTCTTGAGATTAGGTTTGCGAAGATGAAAAGGAAGACAAGAAATTTTATTCCCTAAAAGAAAAAACAGCAATAACCATGGAAAAAGAAACAATCAATTCCCTGCATCAGTTAAGGCAGGAAAAACCAAGAAAATTCGACCAAACCGTCGAGTTAATTATTAACCTTCAAAAATTCGATATCAAAAAAGAGTCCGTGAATCTCTTTATCAATCTCCCTCATCCTGTTAAGAAGAGAAAAATCTGCGGATTCTTGACAAAAAAGAATAACCTCCTCGATACTCTTGTGAAATCAGACTTTGAAAGATTCAAGGGCAAGAAAGAGATCAAGAAACTCGTGAAGGCATATGACTTCTTCATTGCTCATGCCTCTCTCATGCCTGCAGTCGCGACCACTTTTGGGAAATACCTCGGCCCTGCCGGAAAAATGCCCTCTCCCCAACTTGGCATTGTAACCAGCGAAGATGACGCAACAATAAACTCAGTCATGGAGAAGGTAAATCAAATCTTGCGCGTCAAGTCAAAAGAACCAAGCCTCAAGGTAGCAGTAGGAAAATTCTCAATGAAAGACGAGGAGATCGCAAAAAATGTCCTTCAAGTCTACAATGCAGTGATCAATGCCGTCTCAAAGGAGAAAATAAAGTCCACACTTCTTAAATTAACCATGAGTAAACCAATTAAGATACTATAACATGCCTGAAAGAAAAATACCTGAAATAAAGCAGAAAACAGTGAAGGAAGTTGCTCAGCTGATCAAGGAAAACGATACGTTCCTGCTTGCTTCTACCCGAGGTCTCCAGTCAGGTCAGTTTCAGGAGATTCGCAAGAAGATGCGAGGGATAGCAGAGATAAAAGTCGCAAAAAAAAATCTTGTCCTCAAGGCGATTGAAATAGAAGGCACAGAAATCCAAAAAATCAAGCCGTATGTCATCGATAATACTGCTCTCATTTTCTCAAAACTCGATCCCTTCCAATTAGCAGCCCTGCTTTCAGAAAATAAAAGTCCTGCAAAAGCGAGGATTGGGCAGATTGCAGAAGCAGATATTGCTATCGAGCCAGGGCCGACAGAACTCGTCCCAGGGCCTGCAATCAGCGAGCTCCAGAGTCTTGGATTGAAGATCGCGATAGAAGAAGGAAAAATCCATATCAAAGAAGGTAAAGTTATTGTAAGGGCTGGGGAGCCGGTTAAGGAAGCTGCGGCTAGTTTAATGAACAAGCTGAACATCCAGCCGTTTTCCATTGGATTTGAAACCATCGCTGCGTATTCTCATACAGAAAAGAAGATCTACGCCGGCATTAAAATTGACAAGAAGAAAACCTTAGAAGATCTTAAACAAGTATACGGAAAAGCGCTCGCTTTTGCAGTAAGTATCGCATACGCTAGCAAAGATACGGTAAAATATCTCTTCATGAAAGCAGCATCGCATGAAAAAGCCTTGCTCAGGTTCATCAAAACAGAAGGTGCAGCACAATCTGCACCAGAAGCCACGCCTCTGGCAGTATAATCCAGTGGATAAATCACATTCATCAAAGAAAAGATAAAAACATCATACGGAGGAAAAAAATGCAGTACATTTATGGAGCCTTACTTTTGCATAAAGTAGGGCAAGAAGTCAATGAAGCAAACCTCAAGAAGGTAGTCTCTTCTACAGGGACTGACGTCGACGACATACAGGTAAAAAGCCTAGTCGCATCGCTCCAAGGTGTTGACATCGCGAAAGAGCTTGAATCAGCAAGCTTGATGGCAGCAGCGCCTGCAGCAGCACCCGCAGAGAAGAAAGAAGAGAAGAAAGAAGAGAAGGCTTCAGAAGCAGCGGAAGGTTTGGCAGCACTCTTCGGATAAAACTATTTTCATTTTCTTTGAAAATCCGAAGAGATTTATAGTTAGACCTTCTCTCTAGTTAGACCTTCTCTCTATAATAAATTGAATTCTCTCAAAACCTTTAAAAGAAGATTTAAAAGATCATCATTCCTTGAGCAGGCATGCCCGGATCGCATAATGGTAGTGCGCCAGTCTTGAGTTTCTAGAGACAACTGGTTTCCGCAAGGATCTCCAGGTTCGATTCCTGGTCCGGGCGTAAACATTTTGGGTAATTTTTATGTCAGAATTGAAAACCGCAGACTTTAGTCTGCGGTAGTAGCCGATCTTGTTTTCAATTCTGAACACTTCATCATCGAAGATGATGAGAGCTCTCAGAAATCAAAGATTTCTGAGAGCTGTCAGAACTTTTAGTTCTGAAGTCCCCAAAATCGAGGGCCTGTCACAAACCACACCTTTTAAGGTGTGGTGACCCATCGATTTTGTGATGCGTAATTTGTAAGATTATATTTATAAAGCCGATTTATATCAGTAAATAATGGAACACCCTCCCGGTACAAAGAAAAGAAAGATGGATTATATGATAGACCAGAATACATTTGACGAATTCACGAAAGCTTGCAGCAGAAAAGGATTTGCCCCTCAAATAATTCTTGAACAGGCAATGAAAAAGTTTGTTCAAAACGGCCAGATTTAATCGAAAAGAAATCCCCTCAACAGGCTGTGGGGATAGCGAAATTTTAGGCAATTTCTTTATCAGAAAAAGCCAGAAGACTCCATTTTGTCAAGAACCACTCTATGGTTCTTGAGCACCGTCAGAATTCTTGATGAGAATTCTGAGGTTAAAAATGGGGATGAATGGAAGCTTTTTGTGACTTCATCATCGAAGATGATGAGATCTCTCAGAATTCCTTCTTGGAACTTCAGAAATCCTTCAAGAATTTCTGATAGCTCTCAAAATTCAAAGAATTTTGAAGTTCTGAGGTTTATAGCAGAGTCGGAGATTTGCGAATTTTTATGATTCACTATGGAAATCGAGACACTTTTTTCTTGAGAGCGGTCCAGGCACTACACTATCTTGCTATTTTCACGAGGCTTTTGTGTAAAGTAAACCTTCCAACTTAACATAGTTTACAGAAGGCAATCAATCTTCGGAATGCATGATCTCATATAGCCACAGGAGGTTATTCGAACCTCATGGACATGGAAAAATGTAAGGAGATGTTGAGTTATGGCTGGACTTAACGTTTTGAAAAGATTTATAAAAGAACATTTGAATAGATAAGCATGGGAAAGTTTAGGCCAGGGAACGACAGAGGAGAGTTTGGAGGTCGAGGCAGATTTGGCAGAGGTCGAGATTTTGAAAGATCTGAAAGAAGGCCTCTTGAGATGCATGATGCTACATGCGGTAAATGCGGAAAAAGATGTCAAGTTCCATTTAGGCCAACAGGAAGCAAACCTGTTTTTTGTAGTGATTGTTTTAGGCAAAATGAAGGCCCGGGCAGTAATTTTGGTTCAAGAAACCAGGATAGATCCTCTCAATCAGAAGCGTCTTCAGAACAATTCAGTCAGATTAATGCAAAACTTGATAAGATACTTCAAGTTTTACAAGACTTAGAAATTGATGTAGAAGATGATCCAGATGAGGATTCGGAAGATGATTCTGAAACAGGTTCAGAGACTGCGCAATCACCCATTACTTAAAGAGCGGAAGCTAAGAGATTTTAACAAGAACAGTTCCCAACCAGACACTTCTTTCAAGCGCGTGGTCCTGGCGTTCTTGTGTCACATCATTTTTTAAACCTCAATCATCACCCCCAATATATGGATAAAAAGATTATTATAAGCGGTGTTGTTTTAATAGCAATAATCCTGGGATTATTTATGTCAGAATTGAAAACCGCAGACTTTAGTCTGCGGTAGTAGCCAATCTTGTTTTCAATTCTGAACATCCCCAAAATCGAGGGCCTGTCACAAACCACACCTTTTAAGGTGTGGTGGCCCATCGATTTTGTGATGTTTAAAGAAGGATTAAAAATGGATAAAGAGAATAATTTTGGAAAAAAGGTTGTTTTGGAGACATCAAAAGGAGAGATTACTATTCAGTTATATGGAGATATGCCTATAACTTCTGGTAATTTTGAAAAATTAGTGAGTCAAGGTTTTTATGATGGAATTATATTTCATAGAGTGATTGATGGTTTTATGATTCAGGGAGGAGATCCTACCGGGACCGGGAGAGGCGGGCCAGGATATTCAATAAAAGACGAGTTTACTCATCAAGGCGGAAATAAAAATAATAAAGGGACTATTTCTATGGCAAATTCAGGGCCAGATTCAGGGGGCAGTCAATTTTTTATTAATCTTGTAGATAATAATTTCCTCGATGCAAAACATCCGGCTTTTGGTCAAGTTGTTGGGGGTATGGATGTTATTGACACTATTGCTAAAATAAAGACTGATTCAAATGACAAGCCTCTAGAAGACGTTAAAATAATCAAGGCAAGATCTATATAATCCTGAGAATTGATATAGGATCCTGGCATAGAAATATAATTTCGGATTCCTATCTTTAAGAATCAGGTTGGCCAACAATTTCACTCTTAATTCCTGAGTACTATAAATTAGATGCTGCCAAGTTCCTGCCCGGCATCATCTCCTGAAACAGGCAACGCAGAAAAATCTCCTGGCGGAAGTTCGGTTCCTTGGCTGATATTCACAATCTCTACGTCAAAGATCAGCGTCTTCCCTGCCAAAGGATGATTCAAATCAAGAAGAATCGATGTTTCATTAAAATCTTTGACAGCAGATTGTCCAAAAGGCCCTTGAATAACTGCGCCTTTCACCGGAGAAACATTGATCGTAATCATCTTGGGAGAGACCGTAAGGGTCGCATTGCCGAAAGGAGTAGGAATAACTTGCCCTGTTTTGGGATTTTGCTGAAGTTTCATAACAGATCCAGCTTCAAGAACTTCTGACTCCCAGAAAGTCCCGGGAAGCGTATAGGTTTCTCCTTTCTTTACTACTGCCTCAAGAATCACAACACCCTCCTTCAATTCTTTGGCTCTATACTTCCAAGGAGTTTGCTTGGTCTCATAAATCTTGTCTACTTTTGGATCATCATTAAAAAACTGCTTGAACTGCGCTTCAGGCAGGCTCACCGTCCTGTTAATCTCAAATGTTCTGTTAATCACATCAACTCTCGGAATAGCTTGAATCTTTTTAGGATCATACTCACCATAAGCATCAGCCGCAATAAGAGTCAGTTTCTTTTTCTCACCAACTTTCATTCCCAAAACCCCTTCATCAAATCCTTTAATCATCTGTCCTTGTCCGACAGTAAACTCAAGAGGATCATATCCCCGAAGAGCATTGTAGATTCCAGCTTCGCGCGCAACATCAGCATCGCTGGTATCAAAAACCGTTCCATTCTCCAGCCGTCCCGTATATTTAACCTGCACAATATTTCCAGCAGAAACAACTTCCTTGCTATCTCCTGTCTTGCCCAGTCGAGACGCGCTGTAATAAATTGCAGCTCCTACCAAAACAAGAATCAAAATCCCTGCAGCAATAATTCTTTTTTGCATTTTTCTCTGAAGAGAAGACGCTTTTTAAAGTTATTGTGGATGGAGTAATATGCAGGTCCTTCAAAGAGAGATATCTTCTCATAGAAAAGAAAAATCAGATAAAAAAACCCTGCAAGATTAAAGAAGGATTTTTACGACGGAAAAGACAGGAGCATCACTCAAAAAGTCGTTCCCAAAATCCTTTTTTCCTTTCCTCAACAGTCTCAGGCATTTCTGGAACAGCAGGCTTCTCAATCATTCGAGGTGCAGAAGCAGCCATCTGCTCAGTCGCTAATTTCACTGCCTTGTCGACCTGCACGCGCGAGTGGCCTTGATTTACCAGAGCCCATTTTAAAGATTCTAGAGTATAACCTTTCCCAGTATTTTTTTTAATATACTCTGCAAGCTGCTGTGCATAATCTTTTCCGCGCATCATTACAAGGAGCAAACAATGAAATTTAAAAGTTTATCTATACTCCAGTGTTAGTGAAGATTTCAAATAAGAGAGGCCTAGCAGGTAATCGAAAAACAACGATGAATAAAGAATTGTCTAAACCCCAGAAAATATTAAATTATCAGAAAAAGCCAGAATACTCCATTTTTAACCTCAGAATTCTTGATGAGAATTCCGAAGTTTATAGCGGAATCGGAGATTTTGCAAATTTTTATGATTTCTAGTGAGCTACATTATTCCAGAGGTAGGTATGATAACGGCGGTAGTTTTCTGTTATTTCTTTGCTATCAATAACAAATGCGAAGAATTCTTTTGTCCATAATACATTTGCGGTTTTATTTCCATAAATAAATATTACCATTGGATTTCCACTGAATTCTTTAGGAAGAAATTTTGTTGATTCGAGAGGCAAAATATCTAATTTTACCTCTTTCTTCATTTCTGCTCTTAGAATATTAAACCACTTTACTTTGCGCTCTATTCTCCTCTGATTATAGCTTGCCCAGAAATGAGGAAGCAATTTCATGACATATCTTCCACTTCCAATAAAATAATTTTCTTTGTAGTTTAGCATTTCTTCAAATACAGCTTTTATTCCTTCAGTACCCCGATAAATCTCTGCTTTTATTTCTGGTTTTTTCAAATCAAATTTTTCTTTGATAGAAGGAATTACTTTTTTTATTTCTTGTTTTATTTTTTCTAATTCATGTTTCTTTTCTTCAATATATCCTATAATTTTGTTTGGATGTGTTATCTGAAAAAATCTCTTCCGGTTTTCAGTAATGTAAGTAACCAGACCCCGCCCTATAAGCTTGTTAAGGATGTCATAGATATTTCTTCTTTCGATGCCTGTTTTTTCATGGATTTTATTTATGGGAGATACGCCAAGATCAAGCAAGGCATTATAAATACGCATCTCTCCTTCTGATAGTCCGATCTTTCTTAGGATATCATAAGCCATATTTTTGGTATTTTTTGTGTTATATAAACTTAATGGTGTTGTAGCAATACCACCTATATTTATATAATGTATCCTGAACTGGGATTTATGAATAAAAATTTAGTTAAAATATTACGAAATTGCCTGCTTATGGGGGGATTAATAATACCATCCCGATTTATTCCAGGAGATGATATCTTTAAAGGAGTAAGAGGCCCAACAAACTGGCAGTTGGATAGTAGAGCAATGTATAGTAAAAATGATGCTGATGTAAAAAGTTTTAAGAATGCTCTGATTTTGAAGTATTGGGATGGTGATAAGTCTGGAAAGTGGGGATTTATTCATGTTCCTTATAATTTTATAGACTCTCCTTCGGGAGATGCTCAAGGATTTGGTGATGTTTCTTTTGGAGCAGGACCACGGTTTAGTATAGATTGTTTTCACTTAATTCCTTACATGGGATTGAAATTACCTACAGGAGATACTTCGGGTAAAGTAACACTTGGTGATGGTCGTTATGATATAAAATCTGGATTATTCGCCACGTATCTCACAAAAGATAAATTATTTGAGATTGATGGATCTTTGGAATATGCTGTGACAGGAGAAAACAAAAAGGGCGTTAATCCTGCAGATGAATTAGCATTTGGGCTTTTAGTCGGGGGTAAGATTACTGAAACAATACGTGCTGGCACAGGATTTACTGATCTCATTAAAGACGGAGATTATGTATTAAACGCGAGATCTGTTTTGAGATATACTTTTTCACCTAGATTTCATGCCGAGTTAGTGGGTGACGTTGGCATTAGAAGCAGAGATATTCCTCTTGGGTTTAATGTAGGATTATTTTTTAGATACAACTTTTAGTAATCTTTATAAGAATCGCCGAAAACACTTAAGATCAATACCCCTTTCCTACTTAGCTTCATGATACCAGACTTTGTTCTTCAAGCTCTTTTTTCCCAAAGATCCATGCTTCTTATTAAGAAAAATAATAATCCCTGCAATAACCACCACAACCACTAATGCAAGAATAAGCCCGATCCATAAATTGCGCTTTGGCTGTGCTCCTCCATCTTGCGGAGTTGGGCTTGATTCTGCAGGAGGCACCGTTGTTTCAGGCGGGGTTGTTGTTGATGCCGGCGTTGGAGATGGCGCAGCTACAGGCTTCTCAGCAATCGCAAACGTGCTAAATTGCACCGTCTCAGCATCAAAGTAGTAATTTGCAGCATCTTCATTTGCAAACTTCGTTGAGAGTTCCTGCCACAATTTGCTGCTGGTATCATAACGGTAGACAGCAACTTTTTCTTTTGTAATATTATTCCTAGTCACCCATGCTTTCTCGACTTTCACCCGGATAGTGGCTTTTTCTAAAGCGGACTGTAGATTTGTCGTCCTAATTTCTAAGTACTTGTACACCTTGCCCTCAACACTCTTAGTGATAGAGGCAGGCCTTCCATCAACCTTCACTACACTAATACTAACAGCATTTGCAGTATTCTTCACAGTAATCGTAATTTCCTTAACTCCGAAGTCATCAACATGCATAATGGTCGCAGCTCCAGGCGTAATCTTCGTCCAGGTATTCTCTTCCTTTTGTTCTCCTCCGCCTCCCCCGCCTCCAGCAGGTGGAGCTGATGCTCCTGATGTAGTTATATTGTAACCAGAGATCGTGCTATTGCTATTTCCAGCCATGTCAAGAACCGTGCATGTCACATTGAATCCTCCTATAGTTGCCGTATTAGGGCTTGTGGTAAAAGAATATCCTCCAGATCCATAAGTGCTATTAATCCCCGAAGTTGCATCAGTTGAGCCAGAGCAGGTGCACGCAACAGCTTGCCCTTGAGTCACAGATCCAGGAGTGCAAGTGTGGGTGGGAAGAGTAGGCGCAACCGTATCCATAACAAAAGTTCTATTCAGGCTGCTGAAGGTTGCCTCCTGCGCCGTATTATTCGCCAAGCAATTCCAAGTATAATTTCCATTAGTGCCAATAATCTGAGACCAGCTTGTACTATTAGCTGTTCCGTTAACATTCGAGGTATTGGTTACATATTGCGTCCCATTCGCATACCAAATGTAGAGTTTCAAAGCGCTAAGCGCTTTATTGTCAGCCAAAGAAAGCGTAGCATTGCAGGAAAATGTTTGCGTTGTCGTATTCATCGTGCTATTGGTTGCAGGGCTTACAAGATTAGCTGTAAGAACATCGCTGCTATTAATCCCAAATATTCTTGTAACAGAGGTATTAAAATTAACTGCATAGTCCCAGCAGTAATATGCTGCCGTATATGTCCCATTTGCAATCGTCGTATTCGTGGCATTGAAATCTCTCATTCCATTATTCGACAAGGTGTAATTCGTCGTCCCAGAATTCAAGCTATAATTGCAATATTGCGTATTCTCATTTGTCGTTACATTGAAGTTCACAGAAGCAGTTGAGAGATTCGTCGCAGCAGGCTGGTTCACCGTAATCACAGGAGCAACTGTATCCAAAGTAATCAATCTATTCGCCGTCGTATTAAAATTCCCTGCCTGATCAAAGATGGTAGTATTATACGTGTAATTCCCGTCAGTCAATCCTGTGAAGTTCACAAAGAAAGTTGTAGCAGTATAAGTTGTAGAATTAAAGGTTCCAGTATTATTTCTTAAGTTAAACGTAATATTCCTAAAGTTCGCCTCGGTAACCGTCACATTAACAAAGATCCATGTTCTCGAAACATTCGCTCCTGGATTTTCCACTTGGCCACCATACGCAAGATCAGGATTCACGTTATCCACCAACACAGTCTGGATTCCGCTCAAATTAAGATTCCCTGCAGTGTCATTCACATAGACAGTATAGTTGTACCTTCCATTTGCCAGAGAAGAATTCGTATAATTGCATGCATAATTAGATCCTCCAATCGTAAAGCAATTCATGGTATAATTACTGGTATCCACGCCGCCTGTCCTGATCTGAAGCAATGCAGTCCGAATATTCGCTTCTACAACAGAAACATTGAACGTGATTGAAGTTGAAGTCTGATTTGAAGCGTTCGCAGGCGTGAGAGTTACGAAAGTAATATTTGATGGGAAAGTAGCATCTATGCCAAACGTTCTTGTGACAGAACTGTTGAGATTTGCGGCATAATCAAAGCAATAATACTTTACAGTATACGTACCGTCAGCTATAGAGACGTTCGTATCATTAAAGTCTCTCATCCCATTATTATTCATCGTGTAATTCGTCGTGTAAGTCGTCGTCCCAGGACTCAAGCTATAATTACAATATTTTGTATTCTCATTCGTCGTTACATTGAAATTTGCAGAAGCAGTTGAGAGATTCGTAGCCGCAGGCTGGTTCATCGTAAGGACAGGAGCAACATTATCCACCAACACAGTCTGCTGTCCGCTGTTATTCAAATTCCCCGCAGTATCATTAATATAGACGGTATAATTATATCTTCCATCAGCGATAGACGAATTCGTATAGTTGCAAGCATAATTACTCCCCCCGATAGTGGAACAATTCATGGTATAATTGCTTGTATCAACGCCGCCTGTTCTGATCTGAAGGAGGGCTGTCCCGATGTTTGCCTCTACAACAGTAACGTTAAAGGCAATGTTTGTAGCTGTCTGATTCGAGGCATTTGCAGGTGTGGGATTGACAAAAGTAATATTGCTTGGAAATACTGTCTCAATCACGATCCCTTGCAATGCAGACCTATTCAGATTCCCCGCAGTGTCATTCACAAACACTGTATAATTATATCGTCCATCTGCTATGCTTGAATTAGTATAGTTACAAGCATAGTTACTGCCTCCAATGGTGTTACAATTCATGGTATAGTTAGTGGTGATATTGGTAGCATCCCCTCCAGTCCTGATTTGAAGGAGTGCAGCCCCGATATTCAACTCCACGACAGTAATGTTGAATGTAGTGCTTGAAGAGCTTCTGTTCGAATTATTTACAGGGGTTGGATCCACAAAAGTAATATTGCTTGGAAATGTCGTATCATTGACAACTACGGTGAAATTCGTAAAATTGGTATTGACAATGGTGCCATTTGAATAGAGAGTATAGACCGTAATATTATAATTCCCAGGAGTATGAACGCTTGCATTAAACCAGAAGTACCGGAGTGTTGTAAAATCAAAGAGAGATGCATTGGCAGTGGCAAGACCGCTCGCATTCATGAATGTCAAAACTACTGAAGAGCTATTGGAAAAATTAGTCGCAATCGAGGCATTTGCAGTCCCCGCTGTAAAATTAAACACTCCCGGAAAAGTAATATTGACTTGGGTAATATTCAGAGAAGTATCAAAGGTGTTATTGATGCTTATATTAAACACAAAGTTTACATCTTCATTTAATTGAAAAGAAGCTCCACCAGTAGAAGTGTTCAATATAGTAGTGCCTGCAAAAACAAAGGTCATAGAATACAATACAAAAAAGCTTGCCAAAACTACAAGTAGAAATAAAGCAAATATAGATGCTCGGGCAATACGATTCATGTTCCTCTTTTCACGTCTTTTATGATAGTAACAAGAACATACCCTTTATAAATCTTACCGAAAAAAAGGAT